>Ga0210040_10010365_pt1 | contig 10694 bp, 8 predicted proteins | sample CryGeyCG12114_NA_FD_185462 | JGI IMG/M metagenome (GOLD analysis project Ga0210040, IMG submission 185462) | Groundwater microbial communities from aquifer - Crystal Geyser CG19_WC_8/21/14_NA (SPAdes) (version 2) | ecosystem: Environmental > Aquatic > Deep subsurface > Groundwater | place: USA...
GACCGGGGTGGTGTTGCCGGGCAGCGGGTAGCGCGACTGGTATTTTTCAGAGAAAGGCTGGGGTAGTTTTCGGCCGCAGCAGGAGCATCGGAACCGCCGCCCGCGTCCGGCTGTAGTATAGGTCACACCGTTCGTTCTGGCAGCTCATCCGCCGCCTACTGCCCTTCCTTTTTCATGCAAAACATTCTCTTCTTCGGCGACAGCCTCACGGCCGGTTACCAGCTGCCGGGTAGTGCCGCGTTTCCCGCCCTACTCCAGCAGCGCCTCAACGCCCAGGGCCTAGCCTACAAAACCTTCAACTACGGCGTCAGCGGCGAAACTTCGGCCGGTGGCCGGCAGCGCCTGGCCGGCGTATTGGCCCGCCAACCCGTGGACGTATTCGTGCTGGCGCTAGGCGCCAACGATGGTCTGCGCGGTATCCCCGTGCGCGAAACCACTCAAAATCTGCAGTTTATACTGGACCAGGTACGCCTAAAATACCCGGCTGCCCGCCTGGTGCTGGTCGGTATGGAGTTTCCGTTTGATCTGGGGCCGCTGGGTGGCCACCGCATGGCGCAGTATGCCCAGGATTTCAAAAGTCTGTTTCGTGCCTTGGCCGACAAAAATCAGGTGGCCTTCGTGCCCTTCCTACTCCAGGGCGTGCTGGGTCAGCGCGCCCTCAACCTCCCCGACGGCGTGCACCCCAACGCCGCCGGCCACCAACTGCTGGCCGACAACGTGTGGGCCGTGCTGAAGCAAGTGGTTGATAAGTAGGCTAGTAGGCTAATGTCATTGCGAGCAGCGCGAAGCAAGCTGTCCTCCCAACGTGATGTGCCTACTTAACGCACACAGCCCTTCCGCCTGGGCAGGCGGAAGGGCTGTGTCATAGCTGAGAAAGTCTGCTGCTAAAAAGGACGTTGTCATTGCGAGCAGCGCGAAGCAATGACAACGTCCTAAACTACTTGCTTACTTCTTGTACAGCTTCTCGTAGTACTCGGTGGCCATGCGGTTCGAGCCGAATTCGGGCTCTACGTCGCGCATGGCGGTTTTAACGATGTCGAGGAACTGCTTAGGCTGCTGATAATACGTGGGCAGAGCTTCCTGCTCCAACACGTCGAGCAGGGCGGTGGCTTCCTGGTCGTCCTTCACGCTCTCGGCATTTTGCATGTCGGCGTGGGGAATCACGAAGCCGTTTTCGCCGTGGCGGATAAACTCCGGAATCCAGCCGTCGGCAATGCTCAGGTTGACGCTGCCGTTCATGGCGGCCGTCATGCCGCTGGTGCCGCTGGCTTCGCGGGGGTAGCGGGGCGTGTTCAGCCACAGGTCGGAGCCCTTCTTCAGCGCCGCCGATAAGCCCAACTCGTAGCCCGTGAGCACGGCGCAGTTCTTAAATTGCCGGGTCTTCGTGATGATGTTGTTAAACATACCAATGGCGCCGTAGTCCTTTGGGTAGGGCTTGCCGGCCCAAATAATCTGGATGGGCTGGTCCGTATTGGAAATCAGTTCTCTAAACCGATCAAAGTGACGCAGAATGAGGTCGGCACGCTTGTAGCCGGCAAAGCGGCGGGCCCACACCAGCGTCAGCACGTCGGGGTCGAAGAGGTTGCCGGTCTGATCGGCTACAATCTTAAACAGCTCTTCTTTCAGTTCGCGCTTGCGGGCGAGTAGGGCCTTGTCATCCTTGTTTTCCAGCGCCTCGTGCAGGGCTTTGTCGCGCCAGTAGGTGCCGTTCTGGGCGTTGGTGATGGAGGTGATGGGGCAGATGCCTTCGTAGTGTCCCCACATATCGTTGGCCACGTCGCCGTGCACCTTCGATACGCCGTTGGCTATGCGCGAGAAGCGCAGCGCCGTGAGCGTGTAGTTCAGCTGGTCGTCGGGACCAACGCCCGCCACCCGGCGCACCTCGTCGTCGGGCACCGGCCCGAAGAAGGTCATGTCGGAGAGCAGCTTCATGGGGTGTTCTTCGTTGCCGGCCAGCTCGGGCGTGTGCGTCGTGAACACCAGGTGCTTTTTCACCTCTTCCAGGTTGCGGCCAAACTTTTCGTAGAGGTAGAACGCCAGCGGCAGGCCGTGGCCTTCGTTGAGGTGGTACACGTCTACTTTCCGCTCGAGCAGGTCGAGCAGCGTGCCGCCGCCTACTCCCAGCAGAATGCTCTGGGCCACGCGGGCGGCCGTGTCTGGGTCGTAGAGGTGATGGGAAATGGTGCGCGAGATGTAGTCGTTTTCCGGAATATCCGTGGTCAGGAAAAACATGGGCGCCGTCCCAAACGTGTCGGGGTGCAGGTAAAGCGCCTTCACGTACACCGTGGCATCGTGAATGGTGATGGGGTAGACCAAGCCGGTATCTTCCAGAAAGGAGTAGTACTTGTGCTTGAACTCGGCCCGCATGGTCTGGTCCTCCTGGCGGGTTTGGTCGTAGTAGCCGTCGGTCCACAAAATGGCAATGCCTACCAGGTTCTGCTTCAGCTCGTAGGCCGAGCGCATGTGCGAACCGGCCAGAAAGCCCAAACCACCGGAGTAGGTTTTGAGCGCCTGATCGAGCGCAAATTCCATCGAGAAATAAGCCGCCGAAGTGCTGAACTCGGAAGCCACAGGATACATGTTCAGGTCAAAAGCCATGGAAAACAAGTCAGGTGAATTAAAAGACCGCCGCTAAGTAGGCGGTGTAGTACGCTGGGCTAATATCTACAGAATCTGCCCAATAAAAAGCGGAAGCCAACCAAGAATGTTGACTTCCGCTCAAAACGGGTGAAAAGCCCCGAAGGTTTACGGGTGGCTCTCGCCGCCCATGCCTTTAAGCTTATTATACGTTTGCTGCGAAGTAGCATACTGGCGCTCCACGGCCTCGCGCACCGGCTGGGGCAGGTCGCCGTTGTCGAGAGCATCTTTGTAGGCTTTCAGGGCCCACTCTTCGCCGTACACGTTCGAATCAAGAATAGCCTTTTCGTCTTTGCCGGTCACGGCCGATTTCACGTCCATCCAGCCGCGGTAGAGCTTGCCTTTGGCGGTGGTGCTGGTTTCTTGGTCGCCACCGTAGCTGCGGGCAAAGCCGTTCAGCTCGTTGGCAAATTGCTGGCTTTGGCCTACTAGCTCCTGGTAATAGGCTTTGTGCTGTGGGTCTTTGGTATCATCGGCGGCGGTTTTGTAGCCCTCGATGCGGTCGTTGACAAATTGGGTGAGCTCGTTGAGCGTATCGGCGGTGTTGGAGGCAGTAGCCATAGTAAGGTAGTAAGTCTAAAGGTTAAAAAGCCGGGCCGCAAGTAGGGCCTGACACCTTATTGAAAACGGCGGGCTGCACTACCGGGTTGAGAAAGGCCCGAATTTTACGCTGAGCAGCTGGGTAAATGCCGCCGCTGGTAACCTCCTCAGTAACTTATACTTTAATAATAATATCGTAATATTCGAAGAGCCCGGGCGGCTTGCGCACCGCCTATTTTTGCGCCGCTGCAAAGCACGCCTTTCCCACGCACCACCAACTTTTCCGGTATGTACGCTTCTTTTCGCTGGCTGACCGCTGCTGCGCTCGGCCTCACGCTATTTTCCTGCGCCAAGCAGGAGGCTGTGCCCGTGTCAGCCCCCACCGCTCTGGCCGCCACAGCCAACGTGTCGGCCACCGGCTTCCCCGAATCCTTCGAAACGGGTGCTAAAACGGCCTACTCCACTGGCAGCGTCGTGCTCGGCTCGGGCTCCTGGACGTTGAACGATGCCCTACTCGGCAACACCACTGCCGACCACAAAACCGGCAGCCAGTCGGCGCGCATCCGCAACACTGGCTCACTCACCATGAACTTCAACACCACGGCCGGGGTAGGGGCCGTCACGGTGCAGCACGCCGTGTACGGCACCGACGGCAGCAGCCAGTGGGAGCTGTGGGCCAGCACCAACAGCGGCAGCTCCTACGCCAAGGTAGGCAGCACCATCACCAGCAGTAGCACCGCGCTCGGCACGGCATCTTTCACCGTGAACCTGAGCGGCAGCGTGCGCCTGCAAGTGCGCAAAACCGCGGGCGGCACCAACCGCCTCAATCTCGACAACATCACGGTGCAGCAGTACGGCGGGAGTACCACACCGCCGCCTACCACCGGTGGCAAGAAATTCCTGTTTGATGCCACCCACGCCGAAACTGCCGGCAATGCCGACTGGGTGCTGGACGTGGACAACGGCGTGGTGCCGCGCTACTTTACCCCCTCGGCTACGGGCATCACTAGCAGCACGCCGGAAACCTACTGGACCGGCGCGCTGTCGGCCTGGGGCGTGGCCCTCGTGAAGCTGGGCCACTCCGTAGAGAGCCTGCCAGTAGGCACCAGCATCACCTACGGCAACGCTTCCAATCCACAGGATTTGGCTAACTATCAGGTGTTTGTAATTGACGAGCCGAATACGTTGTTTACGGCCAGCGAGAAAACGGCCATTCTGAACTTCGTGAGAAACGGCGGCGGCTTGTTCATGATTTCCGACCACGACGTGTCGGACCGCAACAACGACGGCTACGACTCGCCCGCCATCTGGAACAACCTGATGACCAGCAACTCGGTGCAGGTCAACCCTTTCGGTTTCAGCGTTGATAAAAACAACATTTCCGAAACCACCAGCAACGTGCTCAGCAGCACCAACGTGATTCTGCACGGCTCGCAGGGCAACGTGACGCAGCTTAAATACAGCAACGGCGCCACCATCACCAAAACCAGCGGCTCGGCTGCCCAGCCCCTGGTATGGCGCAGCAGCAGCACCCAGGGCCTCACGAGCATCATGGCGGCCAGCAGCACGTTTGGCACGGGTAGGGTAGTGGTCATCGGCGACTCGTCGCCGGCCGACGACGGCACCGGCTCGCCCGGTAACACCGTGTATCCCGGCTGGACGGAGCTGGCCAGTCACGCCATCTTCCACCTGAACGCCTCGCTCTGGCTGGCAAAGGTGCAGTAGGAATAGGGTTCTGGTAAGAGAAGCCTCGCCTATCGGCGGGGCTTTTTTATGGGCCGTAGCAGCGGCAGAAAGATGTCTGTGACCTCGCAACAACGACTGGCCAGCGTCGGAATATCACTTTACCTATCGCAAAGCTTTGCGGGAAGCGGTATCTTGCGGCACGTTTCCCACACTGAATCTACCATGAAAATTTCCCACCTACTGCTTGCTGCTCTCCTACTAGGGGGTGCCGCGCCGGCTGCTACGGCGGCTGCGCCTGTTGCCGAGGCCACCAAGAAAACCTCCTCCATTTCCCGCATCGACCCTACCTTTTGGTGGGTAGGGATGAAGAACCCCAAGCTGCAATTGCTGGTGCACGGCCCTGGCATTGCCGACAGCAAGGTAGCTCTGGCCGCCTACCCCGGCGTGACACTGGAAGGCTTCGAGCATCTCGAAAGCCCGAACTATTTGCTCGTCAACCTGACCATTAGTCCCGCGGCCCAGCCCGGCAAGCTCAAGCTGACGTTCGATGGCAAAAGCAAGACGAAATACGAGTACGAGCTGCGCGCCCGCAACACCGACAAAAACCGTGTGCAGGGCGTCAGCAGCGCCGACTTTATCTATTTCCTGATGCCGGACCGCTTTGCCAACGGCGACCCGAAGAACGACATCATCAAAACGGCCCGCGCCCGCACCGTAGCCCGCGACTCGATGTACGCTCGCCACGGCGGCGACCTGAAGGGAATTGAGCAGCATTTCGGCTACCTGAAGTCGATGGGCGTGACGGCCATCTGGCCTACCCCGGTGGTGGAAAATGACATGCCCAAGGCCAGCTACCACGGCTACGCCCTGACCGACTACTACACGGTGGACCCGCGCTACGGCACCAACGAGGAATACCGGCAGTTTGTAGCGCACGCCCACCAAAATGGCCTCAAGGTAATTCACGACGTGGTGCTCAACCACATCGGTAGCTACAACTACCTGTTTCTCGACCAGCCGGCTAAGGACTGGTTCAACCAGTGGCCGGCCTTCACGCGCAGCAACTACAACTCGCAGGCCCTGAACGACCCCTACGGCTCGAAGCGCGACCAGGACCTGTATAACAAAGGCTGGTTTGACACCACCATGCCCGATGTGAACCAGAGCAACCCGCTGGTAGCCACCTACATCATCCAGAATTTTCTGTGGTGGCTGGAGTACACTGGCCTCGACAGCTACCGCATTGATACCTACCCCTACTCCGACCCGCAATTCCTGATGGCCTGGAACAAGGCCCTACTCGATGAGTACCCGCAGTTGGGCATGTTTGGGGAGGCGTGGGTAGGCAGCACGGCGCAGCAGGCGTTTTTTGCCCAGAATATTTTTCAGCCGGTCGATGGGTTTAAGTCGAATCTGCCGGGCGTGCTGGATTTCCAGTCGAACGGCGCCATCCAGGATGCGCTGAAGGAAAAAGGGAACGTGACGAAGCTCTACGATGCCCTGCAAGGCGACTGGATGTACCAGGATGCTACCCGCAACGTGGTGTTCCTCGACAACCACGACATGAGCCGCTTCTACTCCGTGATTGGGGAAAGCCTACCCCGCCTGAAGATGGGCCTGGCTTGGTTGCTGACCACGCGCGGCATTCCGCAGCTCTACTACGGCACCGAGATGCTGATGAAGAACTTCTCTAATCCTGATGGCCTCGTGCGCGCCGACTTCCCCGGTGGCTTCGCCGGCGACAAACGCAACGCTTTCACGAAGGCCGGCCGCACGGCCCCAGAGCAGGAGGCGTTTGCCTACGTGAGCAAGCTGGGCACCTACCGCAAGGCCCACCCGGTACTGCAAACCGGCAAGCTTATGCAGTTTATCCCGCAGGATAATATTTACACCTACTTCCGCTACGACGAGCAAGGCAACACCGTACTGGTGATGCTCAACGATAATCAAGAGTCGAAAACCGTGGACCTCACCCGCTTCGCCGAGCGGCTAACAGGCTATTCTTCGGCTGTCGACGTGCTTTCCGGGGCTACTGTTTCCGACCTGAAATCGGTGAAAGTACCGGCGTATACGGCGCTGGTGTGGGAACTACGGAAGTAGGTTTTTTTAATGGAGGTAGGGGGATGATGGCGCCATCATTGGACGCCTCAGCGAATCTCTGCGAGAAAAACCAAAAAAGCCCCGCTGCAACACAGCGAGGCTTTTTACTATTTGGAAAGTAGGGAGAGAGAGACTTAAAAGGAGTAATTCAGAGAAGCCTTAACTACGCGGTTCTGCGCGTTAACTTGGTTGTTCTTGTCCAGCGACGACAGACCGTAGTCGTACCCGGCGCTGAGGCCGAAGCCGCTTTCGAACTGGTAGCCCAGGCCACCCACGGCCGCAAAGTCAACGGGGCGGAACTGGTTTTTCAGGTCGAAATCCTGCTTGAAGGCCGTGAAGCCGAGCGCGCCGGCCGCCACGCGCACCTTGCTGCTCACCAGAAACGACGCTTGCGGACCCGCATACAGGTAGAGGCCGCGGGTGAGGTAGGCCTTGGCTATCAGCGGAATATCCACGTAGGCCAGGCGGGCCGTTGAGGTGACGTTAGCCTTCAGGAAATCGAACTGGGGCACGGAGGCCGAGCCGCTGAGCTGGGTGCCTTTCTCGGAGTAGAGTAGGCCGGGCTCAAGGGCAAAATGCTCGCCCAGCGGCAGTGTGGCGTAAAGGCCCGCGTGAAAGCCGGGGCGCGTTTGGCGGGTCACAGCGCCGTTGGTATAATCGGCCAGACTCATCACCGTCTGCACGGCATCGCCGCTCCAGTCGGCCACGTTCACACCCGCCCGGATACCGAACTGCACACCGCGAGTAGCATTGGAAACCGGGGCGTGGTAGGTGCCCCGGGTGCCGTAGGTGAGGGGGCGGCGGGTTTGGGCCTGGGCAGCAGAAACCGAAATCGAAAAGAGTAGGCAAGCCGCGGCCAGGCGGCCGAAAAGTCGCGTCATTTTCATGGCAGGAAGAATAGAATGAGAAGAAAAGCGCGGGTGGAAAACGAGCGTCAACCACTGGCGTCTGTCAGAACTATTCAATAAAACCGTGCCAAAATGCAATGCTCACTCGGCGGCTCGGCGGGATTACGCTGGCGCTACGGCGTCTTCTTAGGCTCGGCTTCGGCCTTGGCGGCCTTGGTTTGCAGGCGCTCCTCAATGGACTTTAACAGGAACTGCGCGTCGGCCTTGTGCTGGGAGTCGGTGTACAGTTCCACCGCCTTTTGGGCCTGGTCCTGCGCCTTTTCGTACTGCTTCAACTCCAGGTACACAAAGGCCAGGTTGAGGTGCGCTTCGGGGTAGGCACTGCGCAACTCGATGGAGCGCAAAAACGGCGCTACGCTCTCCTGAAACATGCCCAGTCGCTGAAACGAGTAGCCCAGCGCAAAATAAGATACGTAGTCGCCGTAGCCGTGCTCGTGGGCGTTTTCGTAGTAGCGGACGATGAGCGGAAACAGTTCTTCCTCTTCCTTGCTGGTCTCGGCGCAGCTGCACTGCTGCACGGCAAAATAGTAGTCGGCCAAGCCCCGGTCGAGCTTATAGTCGTTGGGGTAGCGCCGCTTCAGCGCCCGCAGGGCCCTACCCAACGGGAAATCGTAGCTGGTATAGGTGCTGTCGGGGCTGCGAAACTCCTCGATGTTGTCGGTGAGGTGCAGGTCTTTGAAGGAGAACTTGCGGTACTGCGTGTGGCCCACATTGAAACGCAGCGCCAAGTCTTCTTTTTGCAGGAGCACGGCCGGGCGCTCATTGCGCGGGTCGTAGCTGTTGAGCAGCTTGAAGGCCGCGTTATATTTTCGCTCGCCGGCCAGAGCATCGGCTTTTTGCAGGATGGCTATGTTGGTTTGCGCCCGCACCGCAGCAGGCGCCAGCAGGCCGCCCAGGAGTAGAAAAAGCGCCGTAGCGCGCGAAACGCTCAAAGAATTCATAGAAGTAAAGCAGAAAAATAAAATGCGTCTATCGGAACGATAGCCGACAAAATACGCTGGATTTTGCGGGACGGCCAACCTCCCAACGGCCGCAGCAGCTTAAAATTGATTTGCTTTTGTAAAAATCATTCCGCAGCTTTGGCCACTGCCCTAGTCAAAAAACGAGCAGCAATTTATGGTTCAGGCATCGGCCCGCTATTTTTTTAGCTACTTTTTCTACTACGAGCAGTCGTAGCAGCGAGGCCGCTTTGTAGGAAACCAACCCCGAACACACGCAGAGCCTCCCGTCCGGAAGGCTCTTTTTTTTTGCGAATATCCCATGGCCCACGCCGCGTTGCCCTTTAGCTACTTCTTTTTTTACTTCTTCTATCCGAAGAAGCAGGCCCGCTTTTGCCGCTGAGAGTTCAGCTACCGCAAACAGGGCCCGCAGCGCGAGGCCCTTTTTTTACGTCGTTTTGTTTTTCGCTATGCTACCAACCATTGCCATCCAAGGATTCGAGGGAAGTTTTCACCAGGTGGCTGCCCGCCAGTACTTCGGGGCCGAGCACGCGCTGGCTACCTGTGCTACCTTCGGGCAGGTAGTGCGCCACGTAGTAGGCGGCACTGCCGACTACGGCCTGATGGCTATTGAAAACTCGCTGGCTGGCAGTATTTTGCCCAACTACGCGCTGCTACAAAAGAACGACGTGGAGGTAATCGGCGAAGTATACCTGCACATTCGCCAGCACCTGATGGCCCTACCCGGCCAATCCCTCGACGACCTGCACGAGGTGCACTCGCACCCCATGGCCCTACTCCAGTGCGCCGACTTTTTGGGCAGCTACGGGCACTGGCGCCTGGTCGAAGCCGAGGATACGGCCCTGAGCGCCCAGCGCATTCGGGAGCACCAGCGGCCGGGTATTGCGGCCGTGGCGGGCACCCTGGCCGCCGAGATCTATGACCTGGAAATTGTGGCGGCCGATATTCATGCCGAGCCGGCCAACTACACCCGGTTTCTGGTGTTGGAGCGCCTGAACCCGAGCCGACCCCTCGCCGCCGACGCCACTAAGGCTTCGCTCTACTTTCATACCAGCCACGCCCAGGGCAGCTTAGTAAAAGTGCTGGAGTGTATTGCTGGTTTGGGGCTGAACCTGAGCAAGTTGCAGTCCTACCCCCGGCCGGGGCGCACCTGGCAGTACGGCTTCCACGCCGATGTGGAGTTCGACGCCCCCGAGCAGCTGACTACCTTGCTGCGCGAAATGGCGCCCGTAACAGAGAGCCTGCACGTACTGGGCGCCTACCGCCGCGGCCAGATGGAGCAGGTGCCCGCGCACAGCGTGAGCAGCGCTGTACTGTAGTCGTCCTACCAACTATCAACCACCAACCAGCAGCACCTCACTGGCATGCAGATTACCACCGCCTCGCGCCTGGCGCAAACCCAGGAATACTACTTCTCGCAGAAGTTGCGAGAAATTGATGAGCTGAACAAAGCGGGCAAGCAGATCATCAACCTGGGCATCGGTAGCCCCGACATGCCGCCGCCGCCCAGCGTGGTAGCTGCCCTCAGCGCCGACGCCGCGCTGCCCAATGCCCACGGCTATCAGTCTTACAAAGGCATTCCGGCCCTGCGCGAGGCCATGAGCGCGTGGTACCAGCGCGCCTACGGCGTGACGCTGGATCCCAACACGGAAGTCCTACCCTTGCTGGGTTCGAAGGAAGGCATTATGCACGTGAGCATGGCATTTCTGGAAGCCGGCGACGAGGTGCTGCTGCCCAACCCCGGCTACCCTACCTACCGCGCCGCTGCCCAACTCACCGGCGCCACCCTGCGCGACTACGACCTGACCGCCGCCACCGGCTGGCTACCCGACCTGGAGGCCCTGGCCGCCACCGACCTGAGCCG
>Ga0210040_10010366_pt1 | contig 10694 bp, 6 predicted proteins | sample CryGeyCG12114_NA_FD_185462 | JGI IMG/M metagenome (GOLD analysis project Ga0210040, IMG submission 185462) | Groundwater microbial communities from aquifer - Crystal Geyser CG19_WC_8/21/14_NA (SPAdes) (version 2) | ecosystem: Environmental > Aquatic > Deep subsurface > Groundwater | place: USA...
TAACTTAACTGTAATGAGTTTTACAGAGCACCGGATTACTACTCCTTCTAATGCCTTACCTTTCGTGCTTACGCTTTCGCTTTATTACGTTTACGTAAATTATCAGAATAAATCAGGTCAAACAATTACCGAAACAGCTTCCTAATCTAAACAACATGTTTCTTAAAACTCATCATGAGAAAATTTATTTAATCTTGCTGGTATTGGTAGCTTTTACGCTGCCCCTGAGTATTGCTTTAAATAATTTTACCATTGGCTTGCTCTTGCTTTTCTGGTTGTTTTCAGGAAACTTGTTTTCAAAACTAAATTATTTAATAAAAAACAAATACTTCTGGATTTTTACTAGTGTTTATTTTATTCAATTATTTGGTATAATGTATAGCACCGATGTACACGATGCGCTGACAAAATTGGAGAAGAAAGCTGGACTAGTTATATTTCCTTTGGTTATACTATCTATGCCGGCTTTAAGAGGGAAGCACTTATTATATATTATTACTTCTTTTGGCATTTGCTGTTTTGGCCTTTTTGCTTACGCCATATTTAAACTCATAACAACCTACGGGTTTATTACCCAACTACCGCAACTTACCGAAACAATTGATAATCTGATATACTTACATCATGCTTATTCCGGGTTATATCTGGTATTTTTAATTATCAGTTTAGTATTACTATTAAATAAGTACTGGCAACAACTTAGTTTAAATGCCCGGATAGGTTTGTGCTTTATTGTTTTAATGTTTTATATATTTCTAATTATTCTGGGAGCTCGCATGGCCTTGTTTATTTCTTTTTTTGTGCTGGGGCTGCAAATGCTAATCGTAGTGATGCAAACCAAAAGCTTCCGAATATTAATAATTCTAAGTATTACTTTTTTAATTGGTATGGCAGGGGTGTTAAGCTTACCAGCTACCAGAAATAAAATAAATGAAATTTTAATTATTCGGGGAGTTTACCATCCGTTTACCCCTAGGCTTATTCAATGGCAATGTAGTTATGATATACTTTATGATAATAATTGCTGGATGCAAGGAGTAGGAACCGGCGATGTAAAGCCTCTTTTACAAGCTTGTTACCAGGATAAAAAATTTTGGGGGCACTTGTACAATTATAATCTACATAATGAATATTTAGAAGAAATGGTGCGCCATGGCTTTATTGGTTTAAGTTTACTTTTGATAGCTTTTCTATATCCCATGATAATCGCTATTAAACAAAAGAATTACCTTTATATTTATTTTATACTAATTTTTATGTTAGCATGCATCAGCGAATCTTTTCTGAATAGGCAAAAAGGAGTCATTTTTTACGCTTTTTTTAATTCTATTCTGGCTGTAACATTTGTACAATATAAAGTAAAAAGCCAGCAATTAGTTAATAAAATATAATTACTTATTTAAATAGATTCATTATAAAATAAGCTAAAGTTCATAATGAGCACATCAAATAAAATATTAACATTTTTTCTATTAATATTATCAGCTGTTATAATTCTAAGAAATGCCTGGGTAGGGGATGATTCCTATATTGGTTTCCGGACGGTATATAATTTTGTAAATGGCTTTGGTTTAACATTTAATATAAACGAAAGAGTACAATCCTTTACTAATCCGTTGTGGATACTTTTAATGTCTTTTTTTTATGTTTTTACTGGTGAGGCATATTATACTACTATATTTCTTTCTCTTGGAGTCTCTCTTATTCTGCTTTATGTTTTAGCTGAAAAAATATCAATTGCTAATTTTAATTCGCTTTTGATCTTTAGTCTGATTCTTTCCTCTAAAGCCTTTATAGATTATAGCACTAGTGGTCTGGAAAATCCTTTAGGTCATCTATTCTTAGTTTTATTTGCATATGTCTATTTAAAAGAAATCAGAATTGAAAAAAGATTATTTTATTTATCTTTGTTTTCTGCCTTAGCTGCGGTAAATCGCCTTGATAATATTCTGCTTTATATCTTTCCCATCTTTGTTGAATGCTTGAGGTTTTTTTCGGTCAGGCGGGCTCTTATTATGGCTGCTGGCTTTTTGCCCTTAATTATGTGGGAAATATTTTCTTTAGTTTACTATGGTTTTTTGTTCCCGAATACCTATTATGCCAAGCTAAACACCGATATTTCTTCTGGCGAATATATCGCTCAAGGTTTTAGGTATCTGGTAAACTCTTTGTCATTAGATCCACTTACCCTTTTAACCATTGTTTTTTCTTTGGTTATTGTGGGCGGATATTCTTATAAATATAAGAAATTTTACTTATTACCCCTTTTAGGGAGTATTATCATTTATCTTATCTACACATTTAAGGTAGGCGGAGATTTTATGAGTGGCAGATTTTTAACTTACCCTTTTCTCCTAAGCATTATTGTGCTGTCGCAAGTAAATATAGCCCCAAGAGTTCAGATTGCTTTGGCGGGTTTAGTTGTTTTTTTTGCTGTACTTTCACCTTATTCGCCTATTACGGCCAATCATAATTACCGGCGGTCGGATGCAAGTGCTTTTAATGAGGTAGTAAGAAATGAAGGAGTGGCGGATGAACGAGCCTGGTATTATTATCGAACTGGATTTTTACACCTAAGCTCAAATCTGGAAATCATTAAATATGAGAAGGCGCTAGATAAGGTTTTACCACAAGGAGATTCTATAGTTATATTTGAGGAAAGTCCGGTTGAGCTTGGTTTTAATAGTTATGCAGCTGGTCCAAATGTTTATCTGTTAAACCACATGGGCTTATCCGATGTGCTAACGGCCAGGTTACCCAGAGATAAAGCCAGAAGCGCCATTTGGCGGATAGGGCATATCTGGAGAAGGATACCCGATGGATATGTGGAATCACTACAAAAAAATAAAAATTTATTAACAGATAAAAATATCGCTTTATACTACGATAAAATATTAACCATTATAAGAGGTGATATTTTCAACCTAAATAGGTTTGCTACAATTTATAATATGAACACCGGAAAATATGATTATTTAATAAATAAAGATTTATATTCTTCTGTAGAAGCACCTGTGGGGCAAACTATTTGGTTAAAAGGGAGTAATAATCAATATGTAACTACCGATAATAGTAATGCATATCTCACCACAAATAGAAGTTCTGTTGGAGCAATGGAAAAGTTCCGTGTAGTGGGTGCGGGTGATGGGAAAATTGCTTTAATTAATAATAATCGTTATATATCGGCAGAAAACGGCAACGCACCCCTTATTCGCAACCGGATATCCTTAGGCGATTGGGAAAAATACGACTGGATAACCAATGAAGACGGTACCATATCATTAAGAGGAAGCAATAATCTTTACATATCTTCTGAGAATGGTTTAGGAACAATGTTTTGTAATAAACCCTCAATTGGAGATTGGGAAAAATTTACCTACAGCAAAACTTCACCATAAAATTGCTTTGCTATTTAATAAAACTTCAGCAGTGTTTTACTTACTTATGCAGTTTTGAATTAAAAACATCATAGGTAGTACTTAGATGAATTGGAGAAATAAAAGAAGTTTATTCTTGTTTTTAATAATGGATTTTTTTATTCAGTAAACATTTCTATGCTCATATAATTTCAAAATCATGTCTTTTGTTATGTGTATTAAATTTTAGTTACAGTTTAATTAAATTTTATTAAGAATAAATATATTATAAACAATATATGGCAATTTGATTATTAAAATTAAACTATATTATTAAAACATTGTATTAAAGATTTAGTCAATTCTACTTTCAGAATTTCAGCTATTTTTGCATAAGAATTTTATATATATGTATTTTAACAATGACTGGGCATTGGTTGTACCTATGGCCAATGAAGAGCAAGGTTTTGCGCCATTGATATCTCTTTTAAGTGTAGTGCTGGATAGATTGGAAAGCGGAAAAGTGTATATTGTGGTAGATAAAGCATCAAAAGACAAAACTTTGGAGCTAAGCCAAAATTTATCTGCAAAAGATAAAAGATATATAACAGTTTGGGCTCCTGAAACTCGTAATGTGGTGGAAGCCTATTTAGCTGGTTATAAAGCAGCCTACCAGAACGGCCATGCTTTTATTATAGAAATGGATGCAGGTTTATCGCACGACCCACGCGCTTTACCAATGTTTTTACGGGTTTTAAACGAAGGAAATGAATGTGCTTTTGGTAGCCGGTTTATCAATGGCGGTAGCACCGCCGACTCGGCCTGGAACCGGTGGTTTCTTTCTAAATTTGGTACCCTGCTGGCTAATTGGCTTCTGGGTACCTCTATGAAAGACATGACATCGGGTTACCAAGGCTTTAGCCGTGATGTAGTTAAGCAATTCTTAGATTATTCCCTTAAATCTACGGCGCACTTTTATCAAACCGAAATACGCTATTTACTGCGGAAAAAAAGATATATGGAAGTGCCTATTCATTATCGGGCACCTTCGGCAAGTGTTTCGCCTAAAGCCATTCGTAATGCCCGAGAAACCCTGCTGTATTATGTTAAAATGCGTCTGCAAGGAAAAAAATGTTTTTTATAGTAGCTTATCATTAAGGTTTGTAAAATGAAGAAGAAGATTTCTATAATTGGAGCTGGAATATCGGGTTTGTCGGCGGCGCGGTTATTATCACCTACAGCTGAGGTGGAACTTTTAGATAAAGCCGACAAAGTTGGTGGTTTAATTAAGTGTGATTATGTGGCAGGTAATCTTTTTCATAAAGTAGGTGGCCACGTGTTTAATTCTAAGAATAAAGAAGTTTTTGATTGGTTCTGGGCGCCTTTTGATATTGAAAATGAATTTCTGAAAACCAAAAGAAAAGCTAAAATCTTATATAATGGTAAATTAATTGGCTACCCTTTAGAAAATCACTTATTTGAATTCGGGAAAGATCTAGTAACAAAGGTAGTTTCGGAATTAATAGATATTCAAAAAAATAATACTACGCAGCCACTTGAATATGATAATTTTGAAGCTTTTCTGAAAGCTAATTTCGGTGAAACGCTCTATCATTTATATTTCAAACCTTACAATCAAAAAATCTGGAATACCGATTTATCTAAAGTAGCACTGGAATGGCTTGAAGGTAAATTGCCTATGCCTAATATCAGAGAAATTTTTATAAATAATATCTTGAAAGAAGAAGAGTCTGAAATGGTTCATGCTACTTTCTATTACCCTAAGTCGGGTGGTTCCCAATTTATAGCCAATCGCTTATCCGAAGGTTTGCACATAAAAACCGGTGTTACGGTAAACTCCATCGAAAAGAAAAATGGTAAATTTCTCATCAACCAAGAAGCTAGTGCCGATACTATTGTATATACAGCTGATGTGCGGGAGTTAGCTAATATTTTGAAAACCGATGATAAAGATTTACAAGCTGCTCTACAAGATGTAACCACTTTAAAGTCTAACGGAACATCAAATCTCTTTTGTGAGTGCGACGATAATGATTTATCGTGGTTGTATATTCCGGAAGATTTTACTAAAGCACATCGTATAATTTATACGGGTAATTTTAGTCCTGCTAACAATGAAGGTTCTAATCGTAAAACCTGTGTCGTTGAGTTTTCGGGTAAAGTTGATCCGGATATAATGAAAGAAGAAATTAAATTATTGCCGGGAAATCTTTCTCCATTATCTTATAATTATGAGCCTAATTCTTATGTTATTCAGGAAAAGGATACCCGCCAGAAAATAAATAGTCTGAAAGAACATTTACAGAAATATAATTTTTACTTAGTGGGCCGATTTGCCGAATGGGAATATTATAATATGGATAAAGCTATTGAGGCATCACAAAAACTTTCCACAAGATTATCGGCTTAGTCCAAAGAATAATTAATTTATACATAACTGCTACATTAGTTAATTAATTAAAAGAACTAGTGCTTGATAAACTATAGATTGTCGGGTAGTGGAATAACTGATAATTTGTTTCAGGTGAAAACATACTGAAACGGCGGCCTGGATTTCCGACAAACAAACCTTTATGGAGCACTAGTTATAGTTGTATTTCCTGAATTTTATGGACCTTACTTTTAACAAGATAAAGGGGATTGCTTTGCGGTATTCGCTGCAATTAATTATTTTCTTCTCTTTTATCATTATATATTTAATTACCAGATACCCAGGAGTAGGTGGCCGAATTAATTTTGGCGATTCTGCAAAATGGCAATACTTACATTTAGCAAATGGCTTGCCGCATGGTACCGGTTATCCTCAGTTTTTAATTCTTTCTGAAATATTCTCTCGTTTAATTTTTTTTCTGGACTTATCCGAAAGAATAACATTTATTTCTATCTTCTTTGGTGCGCTTTCATTAGCCATGTTTTATTCGCTACTGCATCTTTTAACCAAAGATAAAACCGGTAGTTTAATATCAACATTACTCGTTGGTTTTAGTTATGTTTTTTGGACACAAGCTACAGAAGCTGAAGTTTATACATTAAATATCTTTTATCTTTTAACTGTATTCTATTTATTCATACAGTTTTACTTAACTAGAAATAGTAAATACTATTTAGCTGGTTGTGCGGTTTATGCTCTTAGTTTTGGCAACCACTTAAGTATGGTAACCATTTTACCGGCGGTGGCATTTATTTCTTTTATTACAGATTACAGAACTGTATTTAAGCCCAAGAATCTGACCTTGGTTGCTTTATTTGTGTTATTGGGAGCGCTACAGTATATGTTTATATATTACCGAGCCTACCACAGCGATCCCCACTACATGGAAATTGTGCCAAATCCTACTTTTGCTCAGTTTCTGACTTACCTAACTGGTAGTGATAAATCTACCATGATGGCGTTTACTTTTAAACAAATAATAGATGAAAGAATACATGTTCTATTAAAATTTATAAATATTAATTTTACCTATATTGGGCTTCTTTTTGCCTTTGCTGGTTTTTTCTATTATCTATATGTAAAAAGAGCTTATGTAATTATAGGATTTCTTTCTTTGGCTCTGCTGGGGCAGGTTGCTTTTAATATTAGTTATAATGTAAATGACCTAATTGTTTTTTTTATTCCAACCTATGTAATAATTTGTATATTCATAGGTTTCTTATTCTCTTCTCATAGAGACGTTATACCCAAAATAGGTTTATCCTTTTTAGTAGTTTATATTTTTATCAATAATGTTTATTCAAGAGATATTGCATTAAAAGAAACTTATTGGTTAAATCATTTTAAACCTCAAGTATCTTTATATTACGAACAAAAAGATAACCTACCATTATATTTCCCAATACCTGGTTCAGATTATTTTACGCACAATTATATTAATTACCTTCATCTTTCAGGTACATTAGAAAAGTCAAAAAGTATAACTGATGACCTTTCTTTAATTCACAGTCCTGATTCATTCTATGTAGGAAGTGCTCTGCCAAATTTAGCGCAAAATTATACTTTTAAACTAGTATCCTCAGAAAGTCTCTCGGAATTTGTTCAGAGGCACAATAAACCACAAAATGCTATTTTTTTTAGTGTAAGAGATGAAGGTGCCCAAAATTTGCCAAAGGAGTTTGTAAATTATTTAAAAAAGTATGGTTCTAGCATTGAATCACTTCCCCCCGGAGGATCTTATGCGGCTGTTTTATTTAACGGTAAAATGGTTGAATTAATAAATGGATCAGGAAGGGCTATCTTAAAATCCGGCAGCATTGATAACGATCCTTTAGAAGGTAAATTAGCATATAAAGTATACTCGGCCGGTAATCAGTTTGGTGATAGTAGTGTTGTTGAAATCAAGGGGTATGATTATTCTGTAAACAGGAGAGGAATGAACTTGGTTGTTTATGACAACAGTGCAGATGAAATTACAGATATGGTTAGTTTTGATATAACTACCAGAGAAGTAAAAAGGTTGTTTAAAGCTATAAAAAATGAATACATAGCTTCTCAAACACCCAAAGCGCCTGTTGGTAAAATAATTGCATTGAGAGGTTTTAATGATCTATATGTAAGTGGCGAGAATGGTACTGCACCATTAACTTGTAATAAGGAATCTATAGGTGCTTGGGAAAAGTTTGAAGTGGTGGATGCTGGGAGCGGAAAAATTGCGTTTAAAAGCGAAGGTATGTACCTTTCTTCAGAAAATGGTAACGGTCCTATGCTTTGCAACCGTACCGGCATTGGCGATTGGGAGAAGTTTGAGTTGTTGGAAAATGCCGATGGAACAGTTTCTGTGAGAGGAAGTAACTGGTTTATTGTATCCGTAGAAAATGAAACCGGGCCTTTAACTTGCAATACATCGAGTCTGAGTAATAGGGAAAAGTTTACGATACAAATTATTCAATGATGATTATTTCCGATAGTACTTATAATTATGAAACAGCACTATCTAAATCAGTAGTAAATAGTAATTGGCTTAATCGGCTTTTCTTTGTCTTTAATTTTATCTACAATTGAAACTAGCCATTGTACACGATGATTTGATGCGGAGGGGTGGGGCTGAACAGGTGGCGCGTTGTTTGCACTATGCTTTTCCGGAAGCTCCTATTTTTACTTTGTGTTACCAGCCCGAAGATACTTACCCTGATTTTAAAAACGCCGAAGTTCGTACTTCCTGGTATCAGCGCCTAGTGAAGGATGAGCACCAGATGAAAAAGCTGTTCTTTCCGCTAGGCGTAATGGCGATGAAGCAACTGGACGTAACAGACTACGATGTGGTGCTAATGTCCTCGACTTACTGTGCCAAATATGTAAAAATAGCACCTAAGGCCATCGTTGTTAATTATTGCCATCAGCCATTTCGGTTAGCCTGGTTCCCCGAATCTTATACCGATTATTTACAAGCGCACGGAATTAAGAAGCTGGCCATGAAAGCCATGATTGCTAGCCTGAAGTACATAGATTATCACGCAGCCCAGCGGACAAACTATTTTATTGCCAATACTGCCGAAACCAGCGAGAGAATAAAAGAAAAATACGCTTTTAAAAAAGATATTCCGGTAATATACCCACCGGTGGTAATAGACAACTTTTATGTTACCGAGAAAGTACAGGATTATTACTTAATTGTAACCCGGCTGGAGTATTACAAGCGCGTTGATTTAGCTATAGAAGCATTTAACAAATTAGGATATAAATTAATAATTGTAGGTAAGGGTACCCAAAAAGCCGAATTAAAAAAAATAGCTAAAAATAATATTGTTTTTAAAAGCGGGTTATCCAAAACAGAATTAAGAGAACTTTACGCCAATTGTAAAGCCTTTGTGTTCCCGCAGTATGAAGATTTTGGCATTACCGCTTTAGAGGCTAATGCTTCCGGCCGGCCGGTTATAGCTTTTGGGCAGGGAGGCGTACTTAATACCATGATTCCTTACACTAACAATCCTAATAAGAGTACAGCTGTTTTCTTTCATGAGCAGGAGTCAGTTAGTTTAATGCAGGCCATCCAAATCATGGAAAATATTTATCTGGACTTCGACCCTGAGTTTAACCGAAAAAATGCGTTCCGGTTTGATGAAGGTCATTTTATAAAAGCAGTTAGAGATTATGTACTAGATAAATACAGCGCTGGCAGGAGCAAGAAACAAGCAGCTAGTATAATTTAATAATATTTTTACCAGATCGGTTTATATTTATTAAATTTGTATGCGACAAGTTTCTAAAGTTTAATGCCTGGCCAGAACGAAAAATACATAAAAGTAATTAATTCTATTGGAGATCTACTTTTATTAAATATAGCCGTAATTGCCAGCTACACTTTTAAATTCGGGTATTCATATCTATTCCAAGATCAGCAATATCTTAGCCTTTTATTGTTTTCCAATTTTGCCTGGATTACCTCCGCATCTATCCTGAATGCTTATAATGTTAAACGGGTAACCCGGGTAACTTCTATAATTAATAACTTAATTAAGCAAGCAGTTTTATATATACTACTGGTTGAAGCCTCACTTAATATAACAAAAACTTATTTTATTTCCCGGAGTTTTTTAACCTACTCGTATGTACTCGTTATTGTACTTATCTTTGTCTGGCGCGTAGGATTAACCTACCTTTTGAAATTTCACCGCATAAAAGGTGGCAACTATAAAAAGGTAGTTATAGCGGGATATGGTAAAGCTCCCATACAACTTAAAAGATATTTTGAAACCCATCCGGATGTAGGTTACCGGTTCTTTGGCTTTTTTGATGATAATCCGAAATATGCTGGAAAGGTACTGGGCACGGTAAATGATTTAGAATCTTATGTTTATAATCACGAAATAGACGAAATTTATTGTTCTCCTTATGAGCTAAGCGGGGCCCAGGTAACGCGGCTGATTGACTTTGCGGAGGAGAATTTTATTCGTTTGAAATTTTTGCCCGAGTCGAATTTACTACAGGCCCGTAAAATGCAGATTGATTTTTACGACTTATTGCCCATAATGGTCCTGCGGCCTATTCCGCTCGACGATTTATTAAATCAAACGATAAAAAGAATTTTTGATATTGCATTTGCATCGGTAATCATTGTTTTCGTGTTGTCGTGGCTGGTACCGCTTATAGGCATTTTAATCAAATTAGATTCTCCGGGCCCATTATTCTTTATACAAAAGCGAAACGGCCGCGGAAATCAGCCATTCGATTGTTTTAAGTTCAGAAGCATGCGCCTGAATGATGATGCTGAAACAAAACAAGCTACCAGGAACGATGAGCGAATAACTAAGCTGGGTCAATTTTTAAGAAAAAGCAGTTTAGACGAATTGCCTCAGTTCTTTAATGTGCTGGCAGGCGATATG
>Ga0210040_10010367_pt1 | contig 10694 bp, 6 predicted proteins | sample CryGeyCG12114_NA_FD_185462 | JGI IMG/M metagenome (GOLD analysis project Ga0210040, IMG submission 185462) | Groundwater microbial communities from aquifer - Crystal Geyser CG19_WC_8/21/14_NA (SPAdes) (version 2) | ecosystem: Environmental > Aquatic > Deep subsurface > Groundwater | place: USA...
CGACGACGACGACGACGACGACGACGGTCATCCATGATTTTGAATGACCAGGGCTGTTTGAGAAAGGTCGGGTTGATCCATTAGCAGGCGAGTCTAGTCCCATATCTCACCTTAGCTAGCAGTGTATGCCACGCAGCTTGTGTTGAGAGAGTTTGATAGCCTACAGCTTGGGTCGGGCAATGGAAGAAAAAGGAAAGAAAACAAAAAGGCAGAGACCGCCTTCAGACGTACACCGGTGAATGAGCACATGAACAAGTTGTAGGCTCGACAACGGGATGGATGTTATTTAATCCGAACAACGTCGTTGTGCTACAATACAGTAGTAGCGGAGCAGCAACTATTAACGATAGCATTTACGATTATATCGCCTTAGGGCACACGAGAGCTCGTAACTAAAGTAGGTGTGCATGGTTATGTAGCTCTTGTCACTCATGCTATCTGACTCTATCCAGCACAGCCATCAATCAGTCGAGTCGATTGTGCCTTTGAAACATGTATCCCTCCCATGTTCAACATAATCTGGCCTTCGATCATCTCCTTAATCCGAAGTTCCAACGACATTACCCCTCCTTCGTCTTCCTTCATAGGTATCTCGTAAGTCTCCTGGTCAATAATGATGACCATGGAGGCGTATCGTTTTTGGCTTGCGCCGAAGCTTTAAAATTGGAAGTCGAAAATATTGATGTACAGTGAAGAGAATTATGAATACCTGCCCAGTAGTTGACGCGCTCGTCGTGCGTAGATGTTGATGTTGTCCTCTGTAGGAGGCTATTCGAGATTGTTGACGCCAAAGAGATACCCTAACTCGCGAGCACCGAGTCTGGTTAGACTCTGACCTGCCGTCTCATCAAGAGCAGTCTCAACAAGTTGACGCTTCTTGTCTTGTAGAGCCAAAATGCGGTCTTCAACAGTGAATTCCGCATCAGGAGACGGTTCAACGCCTTCCTGACCAATAAGAACACGGTGGACAGTAACATCGCGCTTCTGGCCAATTCGATAGCAGCGGTCAGCAGCTTGAAATTCCGTAAATGGATTCCAGTGCGGATCTGTCAGCGATTAGTGGCTGGAGTATATTCTGGATTTACTGGCTTACCAAGGATGATGACATGGTTAGCAACGGTCAAGTTCAAGCCAGCATTGCCGGCTTTTAGGCTCACAAGCATGATCTTGCAACGAGGGTTATCGGTGAATGTAATGACAGCATCGTTACGTTCGGTCGATGTCATAGAGCCGTCGTATCGAGCATAGCTGTCAAAGTCGTTGTGTTTTGCCAAAGGAACTTCGAGCAAGTCGAGAAACGAGGTGAACCCTGAGAAGATGATAGTCTTCTCACCTTCGCCGTTATCACGAATCTCCGACAGTAGCTCAAGGGTTCTTTCAATCTTGGCGGAGGTAACCCAGGTCTTCTCAAGGCGCTTGAGATACTTGCGTTTGGCTGATTTGTTGCGCAATCCCTCGCGACGGAGCTCCGCCAAAGTCTGCGTCTTCTTTCTGCCCGTCTCCTTGCCCTTTGACTTTCTTGACTTTCTCGGCTTCTTCGACTTGGATTTGCTTGGCCCTTCTGTGGCTCTCGAGGCAACCTTACTTCTGCGGTTTGGCTTGCTGTCGCTTGCATCGGAATCATGCTCCACATCATCGTCAGGAACAACAAAATCTCTTAGATCTTCTCCGTCGTCGGATTCATCCTCAACCTGATCATCGCTATCTGTTTCACTTGCAGTCTCCTGGTCCGAGTCTTCCAGAGGCGTAACTCCAGGGCGCTCGGGGCAGAAGACACGCAGGAAGCTTACCATATCAGTAACTTTGTTGGTGTCAATCTTGGCCCTGCAGTGGGGACATTTGACGGCTTCTCCTTCCGCACCTTGCAGGCTGCCATCCACCAATTTAGCAAGACAGTCTTCGCACAGATTGTGTCCGCAGGGAAAAAAGATGATTGGGTTCTCGACGACATCGAAGCAAATTGGGCATTCACATGCCTCAGCCTGTTTGAGTCTCTCTACAACGTCTTTCGGAAACTCCTTAGCATTCTCTACTAGATTCAAACCCGCAGCGCCGCCAGTATTGATAGCGAAATCCTTGAGCAAGTGAGGATGACAGCATGCTTGACGCAGGCGTAGCAACAGCACAAGGATGTTGGAATAGTTGCGACCCACCGTGCCTGCTTTGAGGTATCTGTTGTACTGCAGCTGTGTTTTGCCTTCCAACGCTTTGTAAAAATTAAGCTCATCTTCGGAGAAAAACGCTTGCACTTCAGTCACCGTCTTGGGTGGAAGTTGGAGAATGGGTTTCCCATCGATTTTGGACGACTTTGTTCTTCTGAGAAGAACTGCTTTCAACAAGACCTGTAGTTGCTGCATTGCTTTCTGCTTGCCTGGCTCGTACTTGTTCTTGAGTGGCCGAGCGATTTCTCTGGAGAATTTATCCCACTCGCAGTATGGTCGGATTCGACAGAACTTGATAAGACTGTACATTTCCTCGACGCTATTTTGCATTGGTGTACCGGACAAACACCAACGATAGACCGCTTGGACCTGACATGCAGCAATGGCACCTTTCGTTGACTTGTTCTTGATGGATTGCGCTTCGTCGAGAATTACTCTCCAAAACTTGCTGCGGTCGCCAAGAATGGGACATTCTTCTTGTAACGTTGGCTGAGCACCGGGCACTCGCTTGACTTTCTCGTCCCATGCAATTTTTCGCTTGAGCTCGGCAGAAAGCATGCCGTACGTAATCAAGATGACATCTTTATCGCGTATATTCGCCCAACGCGTACGGACACCATGCAGCACGGCAACATCAAATTTGTGAGATCCACGAACCATCTTGTTGATCTCGCGCTCCCACTGCCTCATCAAAGCTACAGGCGCAACCACGAGTGTCGGCTTGTGGGCGTTTTCTGGTGGTGGTCGCGCAAGCATAAGAGCAAGCGCTTGAACCGTCTTACCAAGGCCCATATCATCAGCTAAAACGCCGCCTTTGTTCGTGCCCTCTTCCATGCTTTTCATCCAAGCTAGGCCCTTGACTTGATGCGCCATGAGCGTGACATCGAGTCCTGCAGGTGTAATGTCTTCGGCACTTGCAGTGATCTCCTCGTCCGGTCTGATGTGCTTCAGTAGATCTCTGAGCTCTTCTTGTGTCTTTGCAGGATCGGCGTAACCATCCAGATCGTTGAGGCTGAAAGGCAATTTTGATGAGCCCAGCACTGGTGGAAGTGTGACCAACCCACTGGCCAGCTCTGAAAAGAGCTGATCATAATCGTCCAGTGTAGAAAATCCGCTGTTGTAGACCGGTGCTCCTCCAGCACTCGCGTACGGTGTAGTCACAGGAAACGCACCTGGCATGCTGTTGCTTCCGCGAGGCGGAGCGATCCATTTTCCCGGTGGATATTGTCTTTGACCAGGAGCACCGCTTCTACGTACATGAGTGGTGAATTGGTGTGCGGAGATTTCTTCCAAGGAATCATCGTCGCTCGGAGGAGTTGACCAGCCAGAGAATGGCCTGCTACTCGATGATGCTTGTTCAAACTTCGAGAATGGCTCCAGCTTGCTGTTTCCCGTTCTCTTTGGTGGTGGAGATGGAGGAGCAAGCGTACGCAGTGACCCTCCGGTGGGCTTGAATTTCGCTTGTATGTAGTTGCTTGGCGCGACAGGTTTCGATGGTGCAGCATTTGCCTTGTCCCACTGTTCTTGCAACGATTGGGCCAACGCAAAGTCCTCTTCTTCTTGCCGCTTGCGTCCTGCTTGCTCTCTCTCAAGCTCTCTCAAGTATGCCCTGTCAGCTCTGACCTCCGATAACCAATCTTTTCCTCCAAGTAACTTCCCCATGACCGGATCGTCTAGGTCGTCAAAGTCGAAGCTGCCGAGCGAGGAGGCGACTGGTGACGGAGCGGCACTACCGATGGGGCTGGGAGTAGGTCGCATAGACTTGTTCAAGGGCTGATTGGTATCTTCGTCGTCTAGATCGCCTCGTGTTCGCTTGCGACTGACCAAGTTCCTTGTTGGAGGGGCCATGAGGAGGTGTTTTTTGTCGCGGGATACAGCGTCAGAGTGCTCAGATCTTGGACGAGCATCGGGTTCGTCGTCGAGAGGAGAGTAGGGGTCTGCCATGCTGTCTTGGTCTTGCATTCGGAGGGCTATGATTTCGTCCTTTCGCTTCCTCAATCTGCGTAGCGTCTTTTGAATTACGTAGCTGGAGTCGTCGTCGTCGTCGCCATCCGAGTCAACGTCATCAAGGCTCTGAAGCAGAGAGACGTGCAGGCGGATGTTGTCTTCGATGTCAGCAAGTTCTTGAGTGAGTCCAGCCTGAGCGTCATCTGCAGCGGGAGGAGTCATTTTGGAAGGAACGAGGTGGTGAACACCACTGGCAGGCAGGAGGCACGAGGCAGGAGGCAGGAGCCGGGAGGCAGATTGCGATGACCGGTCAGGCAGGAAGCCTCCAGCTGAGGCCGGGAAGGCGGCGTGATAGTGAAGCCGCCTCAGGCTGAGATCACAGCTGAATCGTGAAGAGAAACTGCACTGGCAGGGCGCAACTTGAATCAGGCGGCAAATCTTGGATCGCTTCAATGCGCAGCCTAACCGTCACGAAAAGGTGCAGGCTCACATGCAAGGCGCAGCCTGTTCATGCGGCAAAAGCCACGAATTCAGTCCGCGCACTACTGGGGTGCTGTGTACTGTAGACGAGATGCAGATGCCTGGTGGCACTCTACAGACTGTTCTCCGCGACTTCTTGAAGCAAGTGGTGCGATCAAGCAAACCGCGGAACCAAAGAAATGGATGGAACTGGTGGCGGTCTCTCACATAATACGAAGTTTGCTCTGTTTACGAGCTTGTCGAACACCAGAAGAGAGAAGAGGAAAATGACCTCATCGATGCTTCGACGCGTCTCGCTCTGACTTCCATCTCAACCTCAACAGCCTGGTCTTGTTCATGCTTACAATGCTACTGTGCCGTGTCAAGAGAACTTCATCAACGCTTCAGGGCCCGTGCAAGTCCAAGTCATTATCTCACTCAAGCCGCTCCGGGCAATGGGTGGCGAGGCTCTGTGCAGAAACACGACGCGTCTATCCATCGCAGGCGTCCAAATTTCTTCGATCGATCGATCGCTCAAAGACAGCAATACAATTAAAGGTGGGTGCTAACCTATATTTTGTAGTCCGACCACTTCGATACAGCACTTCTGGTAGGGCATGCCAGTCCACTTGTTGTCCGCTCGGTCATTCACGGCAGTGTCGGGCAAATCATTCGCTCGAGTGCAATTGACATGGCAGTCATAAGGAACTCTGTTTATTGCAGTTATGGATGACATTGAAAACAGCATCTTCCTCAGGCTGATGGATCATCTGGTACCAACGCATCTGGGTCTCTCCATCCGACGTGTACGGTACTCGTATTGGAACAGTCCATGGAGTGGTTCTTTGATCCGTGGAGGGTCAGCCTACAACTACCAGTCATTCCTCAAGGCATTCACATAGTGGTCCACTTCCTCGATGTTACGTCTCCGTAGAGCTCAATCACCGTGAAACAAGCTGTGACAAGGTTACTTTTTCCCAGACACGCGTGCACCTTCCAGCACCAACATATTCTGTAATCACAATCCCATGTCGGTACGTGGTCAGATCGGGAGAGTTTCTTGCAACTGTTAAATATCACTGCGCACAACCGTGCATTTGCGAAGAGGCGGCCGCCAACGTCGCTGGACATCGATAAGCATAAGTACAATGTACTCTGATGGCGAAACCTGTAACACGAAGGACGGGAGATGCTGGGTGGACTCATCAAGCTGGGGGAAGAAAAAAGCCGGCACGCAAACGCGCCAAAATCGAGGTAAACTTCTAGTATCTAGATATTTCCACGCTCCAATAGATTATAAGAATAAAAATTAGCTAGGAATGTTCTTCAGTTTAACCTCTACCGGATACCGAACGCTAAGGTGGTATTACCATCGAAAGTTGTCGTATAATAATACCTACCTAGGTAGGTACACTGAAGTAGGCGCCCTATTTCGCGTGCCGCCTTTTTTCCCCGCTTGTCATCCATTCTCACGTGATCGTATGTGGCTTGCGCTCGGCTGTAACCGCGTTGAACAACGTGGCGATTGTGGCGATTGTGGCTGTGCTGACTTGTGCTTCCCTGACGCGTCTGTCACGGCCATGTTTCTCCATGTTTCTCTTCCAAGACAGTGAAGTATTCGAAAGTACCACTTCTTGGCCTTACTATTGCGCAGCTTCAAGATGAGCTTCCAGCAGCAAGCACAGCCTGCTGCGGGTCAGCGGAATCTGCCACTACAGAATGTGACTCAATCAGGACCACCAATGATCCAGCACAGCCCAGCACCACAGACTCAAACACAGCATCCTCCAGTACCACAGCCTCAGCTTCCACACACCTCGGCGTCACAGCAACAGCCTCTACAGAATGCGGTGCAACATCCTCCGCTGCAACAATTTCCAATTGCTAACGCTACTTTTCAACGCTTTTCATTGCATCAACCTCCGGCTCTGCAGACAGCGAGTGGTCCCACTGTGAACCAGCAGGTGGAGAAGCAGAAGCGTGGTGAAATCCCTTACGACCTTCGCATTGCTATTATAACCCTAAGGTTATTCATGGACCTCAAATGGAAGGACATTTCCGACAGGCTCGGCGTAGAGAACACAGCCATGATTCGTTTCTACCAGAGGACCGTGGAGCGCGCCGAGAACAAGAACGACTTTCATAGTCTCTGTGTTGCTGCGGTCGCTAAACGGAGAGGCCCACAGAAAGGCTCGAAGCAGAATCGAAAGCGGAAGAGTGGCAACGAACAGGAGAATGCCCTCTCGCCCGGGGAGCAAGCGACTCAGCAGCACCTACTACCGCCTTTTGTACCTCCGAGTGCAATGCGGCAGAGCGCGATGTCAACATCGGCCACGGCCACACCTGCCCCCAATTCCGATAATCGGCCAATCTCTGCTGCACTGACGTCGGGAACAGGTGTACCGACACCAGCAACCTATGGTGGCAGGAGCCCAGCATCTGTAGACAGCCCGAGTGTCAGAGAAGTCGAGAGGGCTCTACGAGAATCCAGCGCAAGCTCTATGGATGAGTGATTCGCAATGCGATATTTGTATTCGATAAGCTACGAAGTTACAACCACTTTTACGGGCACCCTGCCCTCGTCTTCACCTTCATGTGCAGCATTGGCTGCCAGCCTGAATGCTTTTTCACCCTCTGCAAGTGGCACCCGGTGCGTTACCAGGGCTTCCGCAACGCCTTCGAGCTTGCCGCTGGCAAACAATGCTACAGCAGCGGGGTAGCAGTTTGCATATCTGAAAACGCCAATAATATCCACCTCCCGAAGAGCTGCAGCACCCAGGGGTAGAGTCTGTACGGGATTGCCCATTCCCACCAATACAAGCTTTCCACCTGCAGTCGTTGCGAAAATACCGAGCTGCACACACGGCGGCACCCCTGTGCATTCAAAGACTCGATCGAAGCCTTCTAAGCCTACTGTTTGACATACCTCAGCTGCCAGACTCTGTTGATTTGCCAAACCCTCCTCCATAGTTGGCGCTGGAGGTTTCCTTGGTAGTAGAAATGTCTTGAAATTGTACTTCCCAGCTGCAATTCCTTCTACAATCTTCAATCTTGGTGCATCAATGTCAGCAACCACTATCGTCGACACGCCAGAGACTGCCAGTGCGGTCGCTGTCAGCATTCCTACAGCACCGGCGCCCAGCACAAACGCTGTTGAACCTGTCAGTGGAGTACCTGCCCCCGAGCCAGCCGATTGACTTCTGTTGAGAGCATGTAAGGAGACGGCCAGTGGCTCAACCAATGCTCCTTGCTCAAAAGTCACGTTTTCGGGCAGCTTGTGGCACATGGCCATAGGGTGTGTTATGGATGTCTGCAGAGTGCCATCTGCGTGGGGAAACGTCTTTGCTGATGACTTGAAGGACAACTTCGGGCATAGATTATATCTTCCTGTTGTACACAGCGAACATGCCCTACACGGCATTCCGACTTCCAGCGCGACTCTGTCTCCCACTTTCAGTCCCGCTATGGCTGAACCACCACTCGTCTGGCCATTCGTTTGTTGCTCGTCTCCTACTGCTGTCACAAGACCGGCCGCCTCATGTCCCAGGACTAGTGGTGATTGCAGAACGAAGTTGCCATTACGGCCGTGGTTATAGTAGTGCAGGTCGGAGCCACATAGGCCAGTGGCCCTGATTGAGATTTGGACTTCCGTTGGCCGAGGTTGTGGTACTGGCCTTGACTCCTAGATGCGATATCAGTCCAGCGTCCTCGAAATGGACGAGGGTACCCACAAAACGAAGGTCTTTAGCGCCGTGCAGGACGAGCGCCTGTATCTGAGTTTGGGACATTATGGGCTTCGTTGGCGAAGCCGAGCAAGACGCTGCAGGCTGAGAGAATGCTGTTAGGAAAGTGTTTACTTGCAATGTATGCGAGGCAGATATGCTTAGCAGGCTCCTCTCAGCGATCTAGGCCAACGTCGAATTCACGAGTGCTAACAGGCTTTCTCTACGCGACTTCCTCGAACGGTCACCACAACATCGGACAGCACTCCATGAGACCACTTTTTTGGAGTAATACTCGGCGGCGTCTGTCCGGGCTCATGCTGGTAGAAATGGAGGATCAACGTGGCATACGGACTCGGAGATGGTGCATGTCGGGTATTGTGTGCGGGGTACCTGGACCTGCAAAGGCCGACTCTCCGGCTCCATGTAACCATCGCGGGGTCACAAAACAATAACGCTGCAGCTGTCGGCTGTGACGCGAAAAGAACATCGTTACAATACTCTTACGGTCTTTGTTCCGCTGCAGACTTGTACCCAAGTGAGCAAGACACTTGCGGGAAACACTGCTCGCTTGGAACGTGCTCCCTCTGCCCCAACATCAGGCGCCTCCAAACTCGAAGAATCACTGCAGCGCCGTCGCCAACTACATGACTTCCACCGCCTTGCGAGCATCCTCACGTCTACAATCCATTGGCAAACAACTATCCTCCACAATGACCAAACCCACGGTCCTTCTGATCGGCGGGCTCACTCACACCAACAAAGACTGGTCAGATCTCGCGTCCAAATATACACTCAAAGAGTTTACGGAGGGCAAGCGCGACCAGTTCCTTTCGAACTGCAAGAATGGCGAATACGACGACGTCGTTGGTCTGTACCGATCGAACAACTCGGTCGCGCAGACTGGTCCGTTCGACGAACAGCTGGTGAAAGCCCTCCCGGAGAAGATGAAGTGGATATGTCACAACGGTGCCGGATACGACAACATCGACGTGGAGGCATGCACAGCACGTGGGATGCAAATATCAAGTACACCGATAGCAGTCGACGACGCAACTGCAGATGTGGGCATATTCCTCCTTCTCGGTGCATTGAGAGTAGCTCAGATACCTATCAATGCGGTAAGAGCAGGTAAATGGAGAGGAGAGACGCCCATCGGTCACGACCCCAAGGAAAAGACACTGGGTATACTCGGCATGGGCGGAATCGGACGTGTAAGGCTACCTACCATTGATCTCGTAGCGCTCCCAACTGACATACTTAGGCAATGGCCCACCGTGCTCGTGCCTTCGGCATGAAGATCGCCTACCACAACCGCTCGCGTCTCTCTCCGGAACTCGAAGGCGGCGCAACCTACCTCCTTCGACGAGCTGCTCGCCCAATCCGACGTCCTCTCCCTGAACCTCGCGCTCAACTCGAAGACCCGGCACATCATCTCGGCGCCACAGTTCGCAAAGATGAAAGACGGCGTCGTGGTCGTCAACACGGCGCGCGGCGCGCTGATCAACGAAAAAGACCTGTCGAGGCGCTCGAAAGCGGCAAGGTCAGTTCCTGCGGACTCGATGTCTTCGAGAACGAGCCAAAGATCGAAGAAGGGCTCATGAAGAACGAACGCGCGTTCATCGTCCCGCACATCGGCACAAACACGTATGAGACGCAACGGGAGATGGAGCTATTGGTCATACACAATTTGGAGAGCGGGGTGGACAAAGGGAAATTATTGACGCCCATCGCGGAACAAAAGGGGAAATTTTGAAAAAAGAGATAGAAATGACCTTGAAACGTTTTCATTACGGTGCCAGCACGGAGATTCGTCAAGCTGGCGGCGAAATATGTCACGATCACGATCATCAAAAAGCCGAACATACACTTACCTTACCTTACTTACCTTGCTTACCTCACATACTTTACCTTGACCTTTTCTTTTGAGCACTTACCTTGCAGGTCTTACGCATCCTTTTGTTTCTTTCCTTCGTCTCCTGAAGAAGACGAAGACGAAGACGAAGACGACGAAGACGATTTCTTAGCGCGCCTCTTCTCCCGCTTCTTCTGTACTCGCTTCTTCCACCACTCACCTAGGTTGCCGTACTTACTCTTTGACACTCGCTCCTCCTGCGCATCGGCATCCTTGTCATCAGTGGATTGTGCTGACATTGAAGTTCCGCCACTGTTACGACGAAACGCGGCAGCGTTGGCCGACTCGGAATTCTCGCGACGTTGATTAGTAGGAGATGGGGTACTAGCGCTGGCGCCGTTCTGTCCAAACGCAGCTGCGTTGGGATCCGTAGCCGCGCGCGCGGCGTTGCGGGAGTTCACGTACGTGTTGGCTAGGCGGGAAGCGGCGTTGAGGCCGCCACGTCTGGTAAAGACGCGGGCTTGGATAGGTGAGATGGCAGCAGCGGAT
>Ga0210040_10010368_pt1 | contig 10692 bp, 21 predicted proteins | sample CryGeyCG12114_NA_FD_185462 | JGI IMG/M metagenome (GOLD analysis project Ga0210040, IMG submission 185462) | Groundwater microbial communities from aquifer - Crystal Geyser CG19_WC_8/21/14_NA (SPAdes) (version 2) | ecosystem: Environmental > Aquatic > Deep subsurface > Groundwater | place: USA...
TTATTAAAATTAAATATAATAGGTTGGGTGGAGCGAATAGCAGCAAAGGCAATGGAGAGTCAACCAGATTCTTCATCTACAACTGACCGTGCACTAAGATGTAGACACAAACTCACAGGTCGGTTGCGACTTCTGAATGAGCATCCATGTGCATATGGAAGCTTAACAGTTCGTAGTCTTTTAGATACAATTGAGCACTGTCTAAGAGAATTCGATTTCCCTGATCCTTATTTATCTCAAAAGCGGCTTGAAAATAATTACGCACTTTCCACTGTAAGTTTTTTGGATTTAGTTTTCAAATGAGAAAGGATACTCCACCTCTCTGAATTAAAAACTAATTGTTAAAATACCGGACTCATTAAACAGTTTGGCCAGCGCATTGAATACTTAGATTCACTGTGTTTCGAAGAACGGCAGAAAGAACTTGTTTGGGGAATTTTGGCTGGAAACGTTTTTGATTGGGGGGCCAAGGAAGTTGCTAACTTATTGGAAGGTCCTGATCATTTTGGATTCTTAGAAGCCAAAAATAAGCTTCAGCAAAGACCTTGGTTAATTGATGGTCTAGATTTATGGCTACAAAGACTGACTTCAGGACCACCCCATAAAAATGCGGTTATCTTTGTGGACAACTCAGGACTAGATTTTGTCGTGGGAATCGTTCCAATGGCTCGAGAATTGCTCAGACGTGGAACATCTGTAAGTTACGGATAATGTTGGGTTATTTTATTTATGCCTGCGCTTTTTCTAACTTTTTAAAATTATTTTTAGGTGATACTTTGTGCCAATTCTGCACCAGCTGTAAATGATATGACATATGCAGAGATGGTGCCACTTATGCGTCACATAGGTAAACAATGCCCCGTTATCACCAAAGGGTTGGAAGAACGTCGACTGGTATTGCAAGAAAATGGACAAGGATCTCCTTGTTTGGATTTGACTCGAGTTAGTCTTAATCTAATCAAATTAGTAGAGGAAAATAACACTGATTTGGTGATCCTGGAAGGCATGGGCCGGGCAATTCATACTAACTTGTATTCCAAATTCAATACTGAAGTGTTCAAATTGGCTGTGATCAAAAACCAATGGTTAGCCCAAAGACTTGGCGGCGAATTATTTTCCGTCATTGCGTCATATGAAAGACCCCTACGACAGTTGAACTAATGATGTAGCTATATTTATGATTGTGGCAGTAATAATTGTTGTCACCTACTTGAGTATTTGCTTTTTCAATTTTAAATCAATCTACTGCCTGTTGCTGTAAGTGAATTCGCACGAATGATTCAGGTGTGAGCAGATGCACTAAATAGTTTCCTTATTTTTGTATAGATGATTTATTCGTGTGCCGTTGACTTGGTTTGAAATGTTTTAAAGGTTGTCCGACGCAGTAAAAAATTCCAAAAGGTGCTAGTCATATATTTCACGACTAATTGTAACCATTTTAACAAATTGTATTTGTTAAATGAAAGCATATTTTATCATAATGAATTACTCGTACTAAGTGCAATAATAAAGAACCATCTTGAGTTAATATTATTCCAATGTGTGATTTAATAAACCATCATGCATAATAACGAGAGCGGAAAAAAATAAAAATATGACCAGATTCACATAGATTCTTAGCTTTAAACATCAGCCTAGGCAGAGTACGTCTTACATAATAAAATTGGTTTTAAATCATCAATTACTGAAAGATTCACGGTTGCAATGATATTCAAGACTAAAAAAGGAATATTATCTACTTCTATAGACTAGACTAACTGCTACAATAAAGGCGAACAACGTTTAAATATGGCTACTAGAAATAAAATCCGGCAATAAACCAAGTAGATAAATAATATCACTAGAGATTCGATAATTAGTATGTCATTCATTATAAAATTGGCATAGTATACAAACGTACAAAAGTCGAAACCAATACGGCTCCCTAAAACTCAGACTTATGATGTGCTGCTCTTTGGTCTTTCAGGCGATTTGTCCTTTCTTGAGTCATTTAGATTCTGAACCACTCCCAGTGATTTTGGAGCATTCATGGAATCATTGCTGCTGCTATTCGAAAGCGGCTTTTTACCCGGCAAATTGTAAAATTCCTTGTAAGATCGTCTAGGACTGCCAGAACTACTGCAGCTGCGCTTTACAAGAGGATTATTGTTACGTGCATTGAGCGCATTGCTATCAGTATTTTGGAGTTGTTGTCCAAACGAAGGAGATTCCAAACTGTTCATTTTATTTTCGTACTCCCTAGCTTCAGCCAAAACCTCATTTTTGTTCATGTAAGTTCCATCGTTCTCACTTATCTGTGATTCATCTTTCACAGGTCTAGGTGGAATGGGTGGAGGTTCAGTAGGTGGCTCTTCAAAGTTGATCTCCCTTTTTACAGGTATGGGAGGGGGAGTTGCCGGAACCGGCTTACGACAATTTGCGACTTCGGTGGGAGCAGTTGGTTTCGGAGGCAATGGAGGAATATTTGCTTCAGGCTTCTCCTTGAGCTCTCGAAGTCTATTCGGTGGCATAGTAATGTACTCCGATGGTTGGAATGAGTTAAATCTGGCTGCGAAACTTGTCTTTCTGCTTGTACGACTAGGAATCGGAGGAGGAGTAGTGACAACCTTTTTTAATTTCGATGGCGAATCCATGGATGTGCGTATTTCTTCAATGGGTTTGCTGTACATATCTTCATCATCAGAGTCTCCACATTGAGCAGGTTTCAAAGCCAAATGACCATATCCCGATCCGGAAGATGACCCGGAGTGATGTTTGTTGGTAGATTTCCATTGATTTCCAATGGGCACAGGAGGTAAAGGTGTACTGTAATGAAAAATTAAAAATACATTAAGCTCTAATATTCAGATTTGGATTAACATGATAAAAAATGTATTCAATACATACTGAACAATACTGCTGGTGGAGCTGTTCTTTCGAAATGAGTCTCCAATTCTGTTCCCACTATTGGATCGACTTAGGGGCGACCTAGAACGATCTCCTTTTTGTCCACACACTCCAATTTGAGGAGAAAGTCCGATAGAACAAAAATCCGGTTGCTGGATTGTTGTTTTCAGTTCCGCAAAACATTCAAGCAATCGGTTATGCAACGGCTGAACACTGGGTGGCACCAGTCGCCCATGCAACGCTAGTCCGTGTTCCAATATATTCGCCTGTTTGTATTTAATATTAATTTGTACATACGACATACTATACTATAGATACTTAAATTTATTTCGAGAATTCTTTATTACGAACATCATTGTTTTTCCTATGTTTATGAATGAATACCTGGTCAAAAATTAGTGATCGCAGCTTGATGACATAACTGGAAGACTCTGTATTGTTTTCTATAAAATCTGCTGTGAAAAAGGCGTCCCGATATTTAGAAATTCCTCCCATTACATTGGCATCAATGACACCCTAAAATTCATTAAATTATTCCAAGGATTAGCAATGAGTAACTGAATGCATATAAACACATTAAATCTTCGGTGAAATTCTAGAATAAGATCATTTAGTTGCGTAGTTAGTTTTAAATCTTTGGTTACCTGAAGTCGCATTGTCAAAGGATTCACATTTCTTTGTGGGTCACTCACATACTGGTTGATAAGTGAATTCAGTTGCTTATTCACTTCTTCCATTTTTTCACATGCAAATCGAATTGGGGTGAATTCTTCTACTTTTTTGTCCACAACTTGAAACCATTTAAGAATCCCTGGTAGCATAGCTGATACCACCATTGTAGATCTTTCAATCCACATGTTCTAAAATAATTATCAATGTTAAAATCGTCATACTACTAATCCTTATTTGATATGATTTGTTGCCATTACCTTAAATTCATTTTCAGGATCTTGGCTGTCTTTTTGAAGTCTCCTATCAAATTGGAATGTTTTCACATCATTTACCATGTAGAAAGACCGAATTTTTTCTGGAACATGACGGGCTTGATTGAAAATTGGATTTGAATTGTCTGCAATTGGTTTAACACTGCAAATCTGAATATCTGTGTGACAAAAAAGCACGAAAAAATGACAAATTGCACGCTTTACGTAATTATACGATAATCATTATCAGTACACATACACTGATGCTCTGAATTGAAAACAGACTCATCCGGTGGTGCATTATTCAGTACTTGAGCAGCTGGCCACTCCAATAAGATTCTTTGCATGAATGTAGCCAATCTTTCATATTCCAGTCCTCTGTAGATGAATTCTTTGTTCTAGTGAGAATTAAATAAAGATTACAATACAAGTAAAAATATAAGGCTGCATTATATGCATCCAAAATCAGCGCAGTAAAAAATCTTACTCGAACAAATAGAGGAAATCCTCTCCCGAAGAATCCAACACGAAAATACTCTGGCTCCGGGCGTAGCTGTGTTAATATGTTGTCAAAAAACTTTGCTTCCGAAGTCAAGATTTGACTCAGCTTGGTGTAGTCAAACAATCTATTCTCGTACAGTTCAGCCAACTCTTTGCATAAGCAAATAGCTTTTTCCCACACCTGTGTAGGCCAATCCAACGTAAATAACATAAACTTTGAAGATATGTTTAATTTTCCACATTGTAGTAAATAATAATTATAAGTAAATTATAATCGTTCTGCTCGTTCAAAACATACATACCTTTCCTTTGTCAAAGTAATTTAATACTTTCAAATATATAGCTTCCTTCCGTTGTGTCTCAGTTTGCACAGGATATATGCTGCAATGCAAACTGGCTACAGTAGTATTATTTCCATTGCCAGTATTATCCATGGCAGGTAAATTTTCGTCACTCCAACCAAGCATTTGAGCATGAAGCAACAGTGTGAATCCAGCCTCGGCAAAATTTTCTGCAGATAAATTCAAATCGTGCAGCTTGTAAATGTACCGCACATACATTTCTTTTCTGTTGATTTCGTTCTTGTAAAAGTTCAATAGATTCAAGGTGCATGACATTCTTTTATCTCTATTCTCATCTCCTTGGAGTACGTTTCGGTAGTCTAACAGTATTTCCAAAAGACGCCCCACAGATGAAATAAAAAGTAGGGCTGAAGACTTCCAAGGAGGATTTGCTGCATTTATTCGGTTTGTGAGACTATTACAAAAAAAACACATGGAATTAACCCATCATAAAGAACAAATATTTGCTTCTTACTAACTTAGCAATATGAAATGAACAAACTGAAGCCTACATAGTTTGAAAAAGATGGCGATATGCAGCATCTCCTTTATTCTCTGAAACTAGAATATCCAACTTGTCGATGAATTCATATTCAACTTGCTTGAAATTGGCACGGAATTTGTGTTCAACTTCAATCATGTCGTAAAAGAGATTAATCGTTGACTTTCGCAGATCATTTTCTGGCACTAACGTCATCTCTAGAAATGGACCAATGAGTGCCGGAATAAAACTGATTTTATGGCTCTCTGTACAACAATAAATTCAATACTGATCAATTTTGCACATTGCCCGTATAAATAATGACTTTAAAATTGCAACATTCATATAAGCATACCTAGCCGGTTCCACATTGCCTCAATTTGAGATCCCATTCTGACACGTAAATCTCCATATTGTTTTAAAATTTGTTCTCGTTTATTTTCCCGAAATCTTTCAAGTTGCAAACCAGGTTGCGTCAAGAATGTAACAGAAAGTTGAAAATATTGGTTCCAAAGCTGAAAATAAAAAATATAGAGTATTAAACCTAAACTGCACATGAAATAGACGCAAGACCTAAAATTAGTAAATTTTATATTACAAACTTTACCTGACTATCAAAAGTCGTATTGAGAAAGTACATGATGAGAGGATGAGAAAATTCTTGAAGGGCTTGAAACATTATTGAATCAGTAAGGAGTTTCATGGAAACCCAGTCGAAAGGAAATACATCTTGCTTTATCAGATCCCGAAAGACTAAAAATACCCGCAAAAGCAAATTCCTCAAAGGTTTACTGTCTGTGAATTCTTCCCACAGTCGATTGTAATGAAATTGGTCCATGAGTTGAAGTACGCCAATTAGACAGGCTACCAAATTTCCCTAATTAAATACAAAATAAGAGACAGCGTAAAACTATGTCATATCTACCTGTAATTCAGAAGTTCATGAATAACATTGACAAAAAAATTACTAGCTGTTACGTACAACTATAGATGAAGTCCGTTCTAACACTAGAACAGATTGAACGAGCATTTCAAGAGTAGATGTTGTCACAGTCTCAATGTCTTTGTGTAGTCCCGGCTCATCCTATTCAGATCAAGTTGGATGTACGGTTTAAAAGTTATTTGCAGTTCAGCTTAAGAATGGATTATAAATCCTTACCTTTGGCATGGAATACAAGAATATGAGAATATCTCCAAGTACGTCGGTGCACAATTTCAATTCCTCTCGATGATCTAAATGGTGCCGAATATGTTTGCAAACTTCGGGCAGTATTATTCTTCTTGAATCTGTAGCAAGAAAGCCATATATAAGGTTTTGAAAGTATCGCAAAAATGCAAATATTCATTAAAAATTTCGTACCAGAGTGCTGAAATATGGAACTGTTGACTAGTTTATGAAGCGCAGTAAGTTTAGCAGGAGATAGAGGATGAGCAGAATCTTTCAATGGGACAGCTGAGAATATTTTGGCAACCAATGCAGTGACTTCCACTTGAGGCATGATCCGCAAAAGTTCTTCATACATCTTATGCATATTTAAAAGTAACGATGACTGTAAAAATCAAAAGGACAATGGTCAATTGCTCATAACCAAAAATATGCACTAATAGTGTGTCTGTTATTGCGTTTTCCAACCTGAGTGTGTATGAAAGTATCAGATGAAGAATTGGACAGCATCTCACAAACGGAGGTCCCCAATGATTGAATATCCCGTTGAAAACTGTCTTCTATAAGTCCATGGCTGGCTTTGGCAAAGAGTATTTCAGATTGAACAACAAACTTGAAAATGAACTCGAGGGAGTCAAAACACTTTTGGATTTGTCGATGATATTCATGTTCAGCTACCGTAACCGCTTCTGCATAGTGCTTCACAGTGGAAATCAAACCCCTAAAATTTATCACACAAATATCAAATATATAATACATGTTCAGAGGAATATGATACATTTTAGAATTTTACAAAAGAGAAACTTTCCACATACTTGTACACTAAAGCAGCAGCAAAATGATTTTTTATGTATGCATCTATGACTGGCTTGAAATGCTCGAACTTGCCATCTTCTAGGATAGAGAATATGTTAATTAACACTGTGAACACATCTCCTGAATGTTCCGTTGAGTTTCCATCTTCCGCAGAAAATAATGTGAACAAGACATCCAGGACATCTTGCAAAAACTTGACTATTTCTTCGCCACTCAGCTTTGCAATATTGCTCAAAGTTTCTTTAACTTTTTCTGGGTGCGATTTCCATTTTAAGAGATTCACCAAGTCCACTGAAATATTAACCCATACGTTAGTAAACAAAACTGTGAGGATAGAAATTTTAGTCGTACTCGCACGGAATACAAAACTAACTTACTGTTTTGAGTCAACTTTGTAGAAACTAACATAGTGGAAATACTAACAGACTCTTTTTGACTCTTCTGAAATTGATTTCCAACAGCGATGCATTTAGTTCCTGAACTTAAACTATGACTAGGACAAGAGCAATTTTTGAGATGCAGGTAGGAATTAGGATTACGAAGTCGACTAAAATCATCACATTTGTAAATGTGAAGATCATGTTGTCCGTCCAATACAGTGGTGCCCTCATTATCCATTAGTTTTAGAAATGAGAATCCAAAAAGTTTCTTCTCATTTTTTTCTTTGGCTATACAATTAATACAATTACATATCCATGAGTTAGTGAGCAATTACAAAAAATTATAGAACAAATGCATTGGTTTGGTCTGAACTTAAAAATTTTTTTTCATATATAGCACTTACTTGAGCAATGTCGATACTCCAGTCTTACATGTGCGTCAGGAAATGCTTCCAAAGGCAAAGAAAGTCGTATGGTTTCATTCCAACGAGGAGAATTATTATGATACAAAATCACCGAATGAAATTCACTGGTGCCTCCGAAATTGTCACTGTATGGATCATTTAGACTGTTGGCTCCCCCACTGTCAACAATGCTACTGGCACTGCTAACAGTACTGCCAGATGAGTGATGTTGCTGATTGGGATTAATTGTTGACAAAACTGAACCAAAGATTACATTTTCCATGACCGAGCCATCTTCGTTGTTGAATACAGTCACAGTAACTTCGATATTTTTACCAGTGGGTTTCCCACACTTTTCAAACTCTCCATTAAGCAGTGTAATATAAATGTCGTTTCTATAAAACGAGAAAAATATTTAGCTGATGACATAAATTTTCATTCATACACAACTTTTTTTTGCAAGGTATACCTGACGACACCGGGCATAATGACATCAGGGAACCCCAACCGCCTTGTTCCGACAACAGATACATTTTTAAACAACAACACTGGGTTCTCTGAAATTACTTGAGCCAGATCCCCTGTAAACAGTTTGACCACCAGCCCCACTCCATGACCAGACATTAGAGACGTTTTACCAGTACGATGGATGATGAGTTCATGCAGCTGGAAAAAATCTTTTTCGTCACAAGAATACAGTTTGAAATCGTATTCCTTCTCTTCATCGTCCAACAAGGAATCCATAGTGGTACAGCTGTTTCCAATTACAGTCCCATTTCCACCGCTTTTAGGCTGTGTTGCACTGGATCCAGCATTTGATACTAAATACAAGGAAAAGATGAAAAGTCCATGAAAACATGACTACTTGATCTATGGTACTTTCAGTACGCATCTTGATTACCGTTACTGTTTGCGTAGTTTGATTCGTTCATGCATTCTACTATGGCATCAGCGGCACTGAATTGCTGGTTTGAGTGAACTCGTATTTTATCTCCTATGCTCAGCACACCACACCCTAATGGCCGTCTGTATGTCTGACTTAGGTTCTGAGAGCTGCTAGAAAACACATTCATTAAAATATTGAAATTTTATAAAATATTCACAACTTATAGGGTTGCTTTTGCATCATACACAGAAAATGAAGCTTTCCTTCCAGAAGATTCTGAATAAAACATCTTTCCGATACGATAAACTTGACACACAATATACAGATCTCGGGATAGATCGGCATAGCATAAGTCCTCGAATAGGGTTTGTCCTTGATTTTGTAGCTTGTCCAGGAAACTTGACATTCCGTCACGAGTCAGTTTTATTTGAAATCTTTCTCTGTATGAATGAAAATAAAGAAGGAGAATAAAGTTAAAAAACAACTCATTTTATAGTTTATGGCCGTTCATAAAAAGTAAACTAACGTAATGAACTTGTTTGCTTTGGCATCAAATAAAGAGAAGTAGAGTTCACAATCATCTCCAAAATGATATCCGAAATCTCGGACACTGACGTACAGATGATGCCCCAAAATCAATCTCGGGCCATTGGAGAAACTATTTTTTCTCCTCAACCCTTTCTTTTTATTGCTTCGAATTGTGGTACGCGCAGCCTCAGCGACCTCTACTGATTTCATATGCTAGAAAGACATGTTCATTAGGAAACACTTCGCACAAAAATTATTTCAAGATAGAAAACTACAGAACTGCGTTTGTACAGCAGCTCAGTTTTATATTCGAATTCCTACCACTTGATAAAGCCTCACTGCTCCCAATTCCCTTGGCTGAACTCTTTCATAACCCATACGAGGAATTAAATCCAGTCCCAGTTTACGATTTCCCCAATCAATTTTTGCGGTAAGTCTTAATTTGAGTTCACGCAGTTGGTCTTGTGTTATTGTCCCTGTCACCAGTTGTCTCCGCCCTTCTACTAGTTCCCGTATGCCTAAAAATCAAGACCATACAAACCCATTCTCAAAATACTATTGCACCCACAACCCAAAAATAGTTCAACTGTTCAACATACCTCTCCCAATGACTTCAAATTGATAAGTGGAGTCAACCATATCTGTATACAAACGTTTCCATATTTCTCCCCATTCTCTGCAAACGGTAGCAATTTCTTCCGCCACAGGATCTGCTCCTTTCTTTCCAGTCACAGATGTTAACTCGGGAACAAACGAAGCTGGGAAAATTCCTCTCTTCTCCGGTTTTGATTTGATGTACCCTTGCAGCCAGCCTGAAAGATAAGCCAAATTCTTTCTTCATATTTCCAACATACGGCTTGGGTGGAGAGATTCGGAAACAGCAGTTTCCGGTTCCATAATAAAATTGTATAAAACCTACCTCCATCTGGACTATATTTCCCGGTGATGACAACAACATCTCCCAATTCCAAATCCAGAAAATGATGACCCTCTTCGACAGAGTTCTTTTCCTTCCATCGGAAACAATAAATGGCTGAAAACAAAGAATACAATTTAGTTCTTCAGCAGCGCAAAAAAATGCATGCTCACGTTAATGTTTACAGTAACTTTGCGTACCAACACCAAGTTTCGTGACTAATCCGCTTGTTCTAGGATTATCACTATCCCGAAATCCGATATGAACCATCTTAGATTCGCAATAAATCCAAGTTTCTTAAGTACTGTATGTGTACAGTTACTACGTTATTTGCTGGGTGGTCATGTTTCTTCTTAAGAAACCGAGTGTGCACTGTGCACTCATGAGCATAGAACAGCACCCTCAATATGTAAACTAAGAAATATGCCAATAAATATCTAACTTATAGGCTTGTACAGTTTCGAT
>Ga0210040_10010369_pt1 | contig 10692 bp, 7 predicted proteins | sample CryGeyCG12114_NA_FD_185462 | JGI IMG/M metagenome (GOLD analysis project Ga0210040, IMG submission 185462) | Groundwater microbial communities from aquifer - Crystal Geyser CG19_WC_8/21/14_NA (SPAdes) (version 2) | ecosystem: Environmental > Aquatic > Deep subsurface > Groundwater | place: USA...
GCTTACCAAATTTTCCTCGACTCACTTTCAACAAAGTTATGGCAATTTGTATATAACGGCCCTTAAGGGGTAGGCCCTTAGCTCTATTTACAAACCCTAGCGTCCCAAAAAGCTGCAGTATCACTTGGTTGTCGTTATTCATTAGTTTTGGATTAGCATTTTCGTTTTATGAAAATTTATCTAAAATTTGTATGATTGTAAGAGTTTGACGACAATTCTGGTTTCAGCCAAAGTATCTGCAAAACACAGGATTATTGGAATTGTGTCAATTCGACGTCCGGCAAAAAATTTCCACAAACCAGTATCTTACTATGCATGTCAACTAGTAAAGTCAACGTTGTTTTGTGCAACAAATATAGACCATGCCGGTTTCCAACCATAAAAGGTCTCTTTTGCGCGTGCTTTTTGTGGCGTTGGAAAAGTTGGAGGATTCCGAGGACGTCAGTTTCTTTTCCACGACTTACAGCGGGCTCATTGCGGATTGGGAGTGCTTGCTGCAAAGGGCAAACTACGGTGCGGGCAGGAACGCAACCCGCAAGCAGAAAGCAATTCTGCTTGCGGAGTGCTTCAAGGATCCACGTTTCCTTTATGAAGCGTACGATTTTTTTCTGATTCACCAGAAAAAAACCGTACGCTTCTGCAATGACTTCTGGATGAAGTTCCAGAATCATTTTGGAGGGAAACGTGGATACTTGATTCCTAATTTCCGTGTATCAGACCTATCAACTTCCAGTTTCCCAGAATTGGAAGAAGGCATGAAAAATGATTTCCTGGGTCATCGAATCGGTTGCTCAAACTCAATTTCCGAAAGAGTTTTCCATTATTTAAATTCCATTAATAAATGTAATATTTTTATTCTTTCCGAGTACTCGATTCTTTATGATGACCCAGGAAAAAATAGAAATTTTTCATGGCTTCTTTCAACGCATTTAAACAAAGTCAATCGAGCATCATGTGACATTTTACTGATTCCAACCAGTAATCAAGTACCGATTTCTGAAAGTGATGAAACGGTACTTGACAGTCACATGGTGCTCTTTGTGATCAATTTTAAAAATGCATCAGTAATGGTGTATGAGCCACTTCAACTCTCCATAGAGTGGGAAAAATTTGCTCCGACCATTATTGATGCATTGAAATATCACTTTCCAGAAATAAAAGCGGGAAACTGGAAGTTTATCGGGGATGATATTTGCCCAATGCAGCAACCTAATGAATGCGCAGTGACTTGCCTTATTGTTGCTGAGTACTTGTGTCTGGGGAAACCAGTCCCGGACATCCTCCAGCCTCGCGACTTCCACAACGCGCGACAAAGGTTTTGGAAAATTGCGAAATCCCTTAAGGATTTACAGCAATTTTACTAGTCGGTCATATTTGACCCGGCCCTTTTAAGGGCCACAAGGAGTAGTATAAGGGTCCCCTCCACGTGGGCTACTCTGGGCAACGCTTTTAGGCGGCTGAGAACCCTTAAATAATTGAAAATGGACCACCTCTTCGTCCTTTTTTATACGCCATATATTTTTTGTATATGCTCAGCTCTTATCTGATCAGTAGCAAAAAGAATGAGGATCATCATGTGTAGCAAACATACTACACACAAGCAGACACATATTTAAGCAAAATTATACTTCAGAAAGTATGAGACACAAGTAGCCCCTGGTTGGGCTCAGCCAAGTTGCACTGGAAGTTATTTCTGCTATAGGTTTGCGATATCTCATCATGAATTAATTACAATTCACTGAAACTGCATATGAATTTTAAAAGTTTTAATTTATCATCACGGGGCCTACTAATGAAATGAAAGAAATCATTTGTAGCTATCTATTATGTGCGAAATAAAGACAATAAATTGGAATAAATTCCTATTATTTAGTTATAATTGGTGTATTCTGACGTAATAGTTAGTATCTTAAAATGACAAGACTGGGTTAACTTTTATAGTAGATTTATTTACAGATAAGTGTACTGACGAGAGAGATTTTGTCACTGTACTGTAATCGCAATATATGGTTTTTCGATGAAAAAGTATGCAAAAAATTGGAACCCATAATTGTTGGCTTTTCATTATGAATGAAATGATCGAGCAAATTTACATAGCGTTCTGTTGAACGACTTTTTATTTCCTATTCTGTAAAAAGATTTTACAATTGAATTCACTGTAATGTGCTCTAATTATGTCTTTAACTAAATTAATATTTTTTCAATAGTTACCTAGTCACAAAAAATTAACATTTTTTCCACGCTTCATTCCCACATTTTAATTAGCAGCCTATTAATCTCAGCGTCTATAACTTCGATTTCTGTCTGAGTTAAGGAAGTTCTCATCTCTTGAAAACCAGCTTTGCACTTGTCAACGAATTTAATCCTAGCAGGTTCAGGTAAAAACTTTAAATGTGGAATATTGCTAAACTGTAGTTCATGAAAGTTAGGAATAAAACGTCTCAACATGTCGATACAGCTAGTTTGCAAAGCCAAATGAAAGTTGTATATTTTAAGGCAATTAAGTCTTTCCTTATCGTTTATATGACTAAGATTGCAAACTACGTAATATAAAGCGTCACGCAAGTTTGGTAAGTGGCAGGTTTGTTCGCAGAAATACCATATATGTAGCAAACATTCAGCTGCTTTGGTTTCTAAAGCGGCATCCCACCAGATTAAATCGAAATCTTCTCGCACAGGGAAAATTTTTTCTTCTATTAGTTGATCGTACAAACGCTGGAAAACAACGTTGTACCAAGCGATATCGAGACGCATTAATAACTCCCAGTTCATAAGTCCATTTAAATCAGATATTTCTGTCCGATTCATGATAACTTGTAAACTTGAACGTAGGTGATCAAGTATGGTAGGAATAATATGATCAAAACCTGGGTTAATATTCTCTAGAGCAGAAAAGGTCGTTTCCCACAAAATGGAGCGCATGCTTTTGTTCCTCTCGAGTTTATTTATGATAAATTCACGCACTGGTTCAGGATAACCTGCAAATCCCTGTGCCAGAGAGAAACATGTTTCATCGAGAAAGCGTTTTGCAGTCTGCCAGTGATTGCTACTAAAAAGTTTTTCCAGCGCAAGGTTATTGCGTACAAGTACAGCATTCAGAATAACCATACCTAATGCTTTTCTATCGGTTTGAGCTTTGTGCCAGCCTTTTTGAAACATTTCCTTCACAGCAGGGTTTGCATTTTGGTCAATGCCCTCCAAATTGTCGAAGAGAGGAGTTCCCAAATTGCATCCTACTCTCATTGCTGCATGAAATACAACCTCTATCAACTGCCGTCGTTCTTGCACCCGATCTAAAATTACCTTCTGAAACACACGATGAATCGAAATTAAACTCTTCTCTAAAGTTATCAAGTTAAACTTGACAAGTGCCACTATTGCTAGTTTTGCTTTTTTGTTTCCATACAAAATTTCAAACAATCTCATTTCGGTATTTTCTGCATCACAAAAAGATAGAATATATATGATTTCAAGTGCGTTGTCAGTTTTAGCAATTTTGTTCAAACTTATATCAAAAACTGTAGCTACAGTAAAAGGATAGTCATCTATTTTAGGGTCTGCACTTTTATCTCTGAATATTTTGACAGTTTTTCTGTATTCTTCAATGAAATCGGATATAGAGAAGACACCCACCATCTCATTCAGATATGCGATGGCCTGTTGGATGGCCAATGGGTAGTCTTGAAGGCAAGTGCACAGTCGTTCAATATCTTTTTCTATTTTATCTTTGTCCAAACTAGATGCTTCCTCATAAATGGTTAGCGACGTCTTACAAAGGGAGATTGACTCAGCTGATGCCAATGATTTTAGCTTGATTCTTAAAGGCTTCTGCGATTGCAAAACATTCTCTCTTCTAGTTGTCACGATAATATTGAATTCTGTCGACATTTCTTCTTTGCAGCTTCTTGGGAAGTATGTTTTCAGTTTTTTATCATCAAAGACTCCAAATTTATCATCCGCGTTATCAAATACAATCACTGTTTTCCCATACTTTTGTCTAATGTGATTGTAAAAGCTACTAAGCAAATCTTCAATTTCTTCTTTGCTGAAATCAATGATAACCTTATCATCTCTGTGCTTAAAAAGGAACTTACAAGCTTTATTCAATGACACTATCAAAGCTTGTTCTGATTCAGTGGCGAGCCAAATTATATTCCAGTCACGCACGTCCTTTGTATTTAAAAAGTGTCTGACGAGACATGTTTTACCCATACCTCCCATGGCAGACACTACCGTAAGGTGAAGTCCTATTCGTTTTTGTAGAGTCTTTTTCAAAGTCTGCAATTCTTGATTCCGACCACTAAAGTTGTTTATAGTGTCGCTGAGGCCAAACCGAATTGGAGACTGGAGGCGTGGATTCCAATTTAACACATTGGTTGAGCTAGGATGGCATTCCTCTTCGGAGCATTTCAATATGTCTTCTGCGAAAAACGGATAAGAATGTAACTGCAAAAGCAGAGCTATAATCATAATTATAAGCATGAATTACGAAGTCGTGTGAATAGGCAATCTAACTTTATCATGATGATTTGATGATTATGATTGTCTAATTCCTTTTGTTTACAACTTTTACCAATTTAATCAACAAAGTGTGTGCATTATCATAAATATGCAGAACAATTCAGCAAAAAAATTACATATAATTACTGTAAGGCAAAGCAACTGACCAGGAGAAAATTTGAGTATAAATGAAAATATTTTTTTCTCAAAATGAACTCCAGGGCGCAGTTCATTAACTTTTTCTTAAGTTTTTGCTCAAGCTTAGCAAAATTTAAGCACGCTTAACTTTTGAATCATAAAAAAATTGAAAAAAAATCTTAAAGCTGGCTTTAGACTTTCGGTTTTTCCGTCAGTTGTCTGAAGGCCGATCGGCCTCAGTCAAAATTTTCTTACGTCAGTGTTTCCTATCGGCCGTCGGTCAAAACAAGTTTGGCTTTATAGTTTCGGCATTTCGGATAATCAGCATAGATATATTTTTCTATGAATTTTTTTGCGCGAAATATTTTTATGCTGCAATTGCAAAGTGTTTAATTTTGTGCGCAAACAGCACTCTATGATTTGAAAAAAACACATGCTATAATATCGTCGGTTTTCCTTCAGACATATAAAGTTGAATCTGATTCAACTTGATGCCGAAGAGAAAAACCGACGAAAGTCTGACGAAAAACCTTTTCTTGGTTACCATAATGCACTTATACTAATACTGACTTTTATACTACAGTGCTGCATTTTTTTAATAAGCGATTTCGATATGGATAGACACTTTACGTGCTAAAATATGTTTACAATATAATAATTTTCTTGTTGCATTTTAGATTCTTTGTTTACCTGCTTCACCATTGCAATCCATATTTTGTAAGATTTCAGCCAGATTTTCTAACGTTGCATTTCTCCCTTGATAAGATTTCCAACTCACAAACCATTCTTGAAGCACATCACTGGGATTGTAATTGTCCGGGTCAATTTTTTGTTTTAGGGTGTTAAATTTACGCGCACTTAATGTTTGTTTCAGCAAAAATTTCACATTTTGTTTTTCCGTAACAACTTCAGAAGCACCCAAAATTTCCAGTATTTTGTCCTTTGGTAGCATTTCCATTTTATATACCAATCAAAATTCAAAGGAGACAGAAGTTTTAAGACTTGTGTAACAATTGAATGATTCCAAATAAAAGCAAGTAAATGAAAGTTCGAGCTGGATGCAAAATAATATTGCCGTTATCAATTTGTGATTGTACAATTGATTTCGGTATACTTTACACGGTTACGGTATATGATGTATATACAAAAAAAGACAAGCAGGCACGTTAGCACGTATTAATCTGTTGGAATTCACACTTCAAGCCAGGTCATATACTTACTTTTTGCACCATGAACGTCCAGCCACCCAGTTCATGTTTGAATTAGATTACATATTCATTTGCTCTTCGATAACAGTCAAAGACGAAAGTGTATAACATTTTGAGAATTCTTTCCGTTAAAAACGATATTATAGTTGATAATATACCGGGTAAGGCAAAAATTCTGGTGTCTTCACTACGCTTATGTATTTATAGAGAGACAAGCAACTATAGCTTTTTTAAACAGCGAATTAGCATATGGCTAAGGGAATAATGCATGCAGGTATTGTCATGCGACCAATTTTTCAGAGCTTTGGATTGCAATAAAATATATCTTTTGTAATTATTATGATTAGTATTTAACAATTTAAAACTAAGCAACGTGTAATTATTGAATTATCAGTTCGCATGAGGTAACTCTCCGACTGTCATATCTAAATTTTTGTGCCGTAGGCCTATCTTTACAATAGACAGTAAAAAGGCCTTGCTTAAAACACATTGTTATGATTTAAACCCTGTAAGAGATTTCAACTATGACGGTTCCTTTACATTTATTTCAAATTTTATCACACACAATGTACAGTCTTTTGAGTACAATATGATTATTGCATAAATCATGTCAAAATGAATGCGAATCGTTTTCGGGTTTCGTCCGATTCGGGTAGTTCGGCTACCCATTTGCGAACTGCGACCAAAAGTACTCCCGCTATTACTATAATAGCACCAATGAGACTGAAAGGAAAAATGATTGCAAACTTAGTTAGTTAGTTAAAAGTTCCCAAAAAAACTAAAAACTTATCTCACCTAAAAATATCAGGCTGGACTCCCAAAAATATGAATTGCCAAATGAAGGCAAAAATAACATCACAAGTCCTGCATAACGAAACAGTTCCGGCTTGTTCAAATTTGAATGCCAAAGTGATGAAAAGTTGCCCAAAAAATGTGAACACGCAAATGCCTATCCCCATAAGCATATCATTGGTTCCATGTGGTAGTTGGAAATTGGATGTGCCAATTGCCAAAATCAAACTTTCAAGGGATCCCCATATGGAGAAGAATGTGGTCATTGTCGCGAAATGGATTTCGCGCAGGTAGCGCAACAAAATAAATGTGACTGTGGCGAAACACATACATCCCAATGCGAATCCTGTGCCGATCTGAAAAAACAAATGGAAAATTGTGTATCATATACGTGCATTACTGAAAATTTCGGGATGTGGAGCCAAAAAAGCTTAGTTAGTTAGTTACGTATGTGTCTGTCAGTCCGTCTGTCTGTCACCTCAGTTAACAATTTTCGAATTTACTGTTTAAATGCTCAAAAATATGTGTACCCACACTGTATGAACATTACTGCATAAAAAATTGCGAGTTGTGGAGCCAAAAAACGCTTAGTTCGTTAGTTACGTATATGTCCGTCAGTTCGTCTGTCTGTCACAACAGTTGCCGATAAATCTCGAATTTGTTGTTAAAATGCTCAAAAATAGGTGCTTTATATTTATGACCATAATAAATTAGCAATTGCGCAAGCATGTTGCAAAAAAAGCCCCAAAAATATAATATTCTGTGGTTCTAGTTTTTAAAAAAATTTAACACTACTTAACAACAACTTAGTTAGCGTTCCATATTTACGAGCTATGATATTTTTGTTCATTCATATTCATACCAAAGTTTCAGAATTATATTCAGCTTGACCAGTGAGAATCGGTGGCCTAGTCATAACAGCCACTCCAAAAACTGTGCTTACTGCCGTCAAAATAGGTATAATTCCACATTTTTCACCCAAAACCACATGAGCAATCAATGTGACAAACACAGGTGTGCTGAATGAGATCACTGCCGTATCCGCCATGCTGATATACTGGAGTGCAAAGAATTGGAGCATAATTGCCGAGCTACCGGATATGCTCCGTATCTACAAAAAAACAATACAGGTTCTATTCATAATTATAGTTTTTAAATGCATGATTAAATTCAGTTTTAGCCTAAATTTTTTCCATACCGATATCAATATCCAAGTCTTAGGATTCCCGGGAGCACAGATGGGGAGTAAACTATCAAAAATGGGCATTTTCAAACCCCACCGACAAAATAACATGATGGGGAACATGGGGATCAAAATCCCGCCGGCAAATCGCCAAAATGTGACACTATATGGATGATAGTGGGGCAACATTTTCACCAGCAAGGTTGACAATGAGAATACTAAACTGGAAGATAATGCCAATCCTATCCCTAAATATCTTCGGCATCCCGTTTTGGCTACCGGGATTTTCTGGTCGGAAGATACCCGATTTTCTAATAGGAGCGACTGTTTTTCCACAATTTGGATCGGTTTTTTCATTAAATTTCCCGAATTCGGGGGATCTAGCAATACAACTCGATTTGACTCCATTTCTGACAAGTTTGGCATACTTTAGCAAACAATATGTAGGGTCAACTATATGTGTTTAAAAAAACAGCTACTTTTAAGTTAATTTGCAAATAAGTGCGAAAAAAGTGAATGCCCGAATGTCTGTGCGGGCTTTGCAAGTTGAATGAGACAAGAATTCCATCTTTTCAAGGTTACCCTCCATATCCGTATATCTTGAATAAAAGCCCGGATTTTCATAATATTTTTTGTTCCAGTATATACATATGAAATGAATATTTATTGCTAACTTTTGCAAAAGTATGTTTTTTCCAAAAATTGACATTTTATGATAGAAATATTGGGAATAGAACTATTCGGGTATGTTATTGTGGTTAGCTATAGCTGTAGCCTGCCGTTGTAATGTATGGATCGATAGAGTCACGGGACTTTCTATGCAATCTAACCAGGGAATTGCATGAGGCAATAGAATGCTAGATTTCTAGACGAGTTTTGTACTAACTAGAGCAAATTTGGCTAGGATAGCACTAGCACGTGTACGCTACATGGAACAGTGTAATACGTGGCTCAGCATTGCTGGCTTTGATGCATGTTATAAAGTCACATTGTAATTTGAAACTGTAGCTGGCAATAGACAATATGAAATGATGAATACGATTTTTGTCAATAATTGTGCAAAATATTGCTTTGTTTTAATGGCAAAATGTGTAATTATTGCTTAAAACAAACTAATGCCATAATTATTTTAATTGAATATTTCCTTCCTGTGTAGATTGTTATGCATTAATATAAATGGATGAAATGCATGGATTTGAGGATTCAGTCGCATATTCGATTTGGTGTTCAAAATGCAGTTTTCTACCTCAATTTTTGGATTGATTTTTTTGGGGGCATTGATGGTAAGTTATTGTGATTTTATGGATATTTCAGTTTTGGGATATTTTTTTAACGTTTTTTGCTTAAATTTAGAGTGTCCATGGCCAAGAAGAAATGCAATGCCGTGGAGTAGATTTGGACATGACGGACAAACAGAAAGGACAGGTTACGGAATGTTTGACAGAAGCTGGAATTAAGTCTGTATGGAAAATCCCGGCAGAAAAACTTGCTTGTTTTGGTGTATGCATTTTGCGCAAGAAAGATTTGGTAAGTTTGAAAAAAAAGTTTTTATTTCTGAATAGTTTTACCTGTATTGTTTAGTTAATAATTAATGGACTTTATGTATAGTTGACAAAAGACGGTAAATTGGATCATGAGAAGATTTTGAAATATATTGAAAAAGTGATGAAACCAGATGAGGTGAAAAAACCATTGATTGAAGGCGTGGACAAATGCATGAAGGATCATGGTATGTTTTGATTTGCGTGAATTTTAGTGGGGAAAATAGGATTTTTGAATACATTTTTGGATTTTTAGGAGAGAAAGTCCAAGGAAATAATGATCCACAGTGCATAACTTTTATGGAAGTTGGGCAATGTGTTCATGAAGTATTTTTTGACGTAAGTTTACAAAAAACTACAGTTTTTTTGGTTTTTTACTAAATATTTTGCTTTTTTTACTAGATCTGTATTGACGGCTGAAGCTGTACGCTGGACAACTCGAGAACGTTTCTGAATAGTGAGATATTTGCAAAGCGAATCAAAATAAATAAACAATATATTGCATCAATAAAACAATAAAAAAATGCAACAAATCTTGAACGATACATTTTATCTCTACGTTGCCTGTCAGCATGTCCCCATGTCAAACATTCAATTTAGTATTTTTATCAGAACTCAAGCTTGCAGTAAAAAGACAACATAGGTGCTCACAATGCTAAAAGTGCATAAAAGCGTGCCCCTGGAAAAGTTGAAAAAATATGCCCCTGTAATGCAAGCAGGATTGGCTCCATTGTTGACCAAAAAAGTTTGAATCAAAATAGCTTCCATGGTGGTCAACTTATTTTCATTGCTTTTGCATTGCAATGGAAAATTGCACGAGTTAATCAGCGCGCAGTTAGACTCGCCGCGGGCATCAATTTGTGGGCTACCCATAGAAACTAAAAGGCGCGCCACTTTTGAATTGAATTGCAACGAGGCTGAATGCACTTGGGCTAGACTTAGAAACAAAATAAAAACACGGGCAATGACACCAATTAAATTTACTAGGAAAATTGACCAAAGAAATGGATATTGTTCAGCGGAAAAGGTGTGCGCCGTTCGGACAATCATGTACAGCAATGTGATTGCGATGAATATGAGTAGTCCGGTGTTTACGGCCAGGGCTGGGCCAAATACACAGTTTGTGAGGTCCACCATTTTGGAAACTGAGTAGAATTTGGAAATACCTTGGAGAATCACTTTTCCTGGTTCCAATGGCAAAATATTATAAAGTGGTGGTTTCAATGGATTCCGTGCAGTATTTGAAAATGGATCGAAATTTCCCACTTTGTTCATGTTTTTGTTGTTTTTTTGCTCGTATAGTGAATCCCGAGTGTTTTTACACTTTTCG
>Ga0210040_10010370_pt1 | contig 10691 bp, 10 predicted proteins | sample CryGeyCG12114_NA_FD_185462 | JGI IMG/M metagenome (GOLD analysis project Ga0210040, IMG submission 185462) | Groundwater microbial communities from aquifer - Crystal Geyser CG19_WC_8/21/14_NA (SPAdes) (version 2) | ecosystem: Environmental > Aquatic > Deep subsurface > Groundwater | place: USA...
CTCGTCGTCGTCGGCCTTGTCGCTGTCGGCCTTCTCGCTGTCGGCCTTCTTCGTGTCGGACTTCGCCTCGGACTTCGTGCCGCCCGACTTCGTGCCGCCCGACTCCTTGGTCGTCGACCGGGTGGTCGTCGCGTGCTTCGCCGGCTTGGAGGCGCTGCTGCTCGACGGCCGGCTCTTCGTCGACGTACGCGTCGGGGTCGCGCTCACCCGCGGCGGCCGGGGCGAGGCGGTGGAGGAGTGCTTCGTGGTCGCGCGCTCGCTCTTCGTGCTCGACGAGCCCGAGTCGGAGGAGCCGGAGTCGGAAGAACCGGAGCCGGACGAGTCGGAGTCGGACGAGGACGAGCTGTCAGCGGAGGCCTGGGAGGACGAGGAGTCGCCGGAATCGTCGGAGTCCTCGGCGTGCGCCGGGGCCCCTAGCAGGACCAGCGCGGCGAAGGCGGCGGCGAAGAGGAACGCGACCCTCAGGACCCATGGGCGCAGGTCGACCCGAGCAGCGGCTCCGCCCGTCGCGGAACGCTGCCGCACCGGGTCACCGTGCCGCACGTTGTCGATCCGATCAGTCAACCAGGACCCCGGGCCCGACGGGCACGGTTCGAACGAGAATCACGCGCTGCGCAGTCTGCCAGGTTCTGCCCTCCCCGCGCGACCCCCGATCGCGGGCGACCTATCGTCGGACGCCCGGACGAGCACGGACGAGCACGGAGGGAGCGGACGATGACGGTCGCAGCGGAGGCGAAGCTCCTCGAGAGCGTCCCCACAGGGCTGTTCGTGGGGGGCGAGTGGCGCGAGCCCGCGTCCGGGCGGACGTTCGCGGTCGAGGACCCGGCGACGGGCGAGGTGCTGGCCCAGGTCGCGGACGGCGGTGCCGACGACGCGGCCGCCGCGCTCGACGCGGCGGTGGACGCGGCCGCCTCCTGGGCGCGTACGCCGCCCCGTGAACGCTCCGACGTCCTGCGGCGGACCTTCGACGCCGTCCGGGCCCGCGCGGACGAGTTCGCGCTGCTGATGACGCTCGAGATGGGCAAGCCGCTCGCCGAGGCCGCGGGCGAGGTCACGTACGGCAACGAGTTCCTGCGCTGGTTCTCCGAGGAGGCGGTGCGCATCTCCGGCCGCTTCGGGGTCAACCCGGAGGGCACCGGCCGCATGATCGTGTCGCGGCACCCGGTCGGGCCGTGCCACCTGATCACGCCGTGGAACTTCCCCCTCGCGATGGCGACCCGCAAGATCGGGCCGGCGCTGGCGGCCGGGTGCACGGCGGTCGTCAAGCCGGCCGAGCTCACGCCGCTGACCACGCTGCTGCTCATGAGCGTGCTGGCCGAGGCGGGCCTGCCGCCCGGGGTCGTCAACGTCGTCACCACGACGGACCCGGGCGCGGTGTCGGGGACGATCATCGCGGACCCGCGGCTGCGCAAGCTCAGCTTCACGGGCTCGACCCCGGTCGGCCAGCGGCTGCTCGGCCAGGCGGCGCAGGGCGTGCTGCGCACCTCGATGGAGCTCGGCGGGAACGCGCCGTTCCTGGTCTTCGCCGACGCCGACGTGGACGCGGCGGTCGAGGGCGCGATGCTCGCCAAGTTCCGGAACGTGGGTGAGGCGTGCACCGCCGCCAACCGCTTCATCGTGGCGCGCGAGGTCGCCGACGAGTTCGTCAGCAAGGTCTCGGCCCGCGTCGAGGCCCTGCGCGTCGGCCGCGGCACCGAGGAGGGCGTGAAGATCGGGCCGCTGATCAACCAGGCGGCCCGCGACAAGGCCGAGGCCCTGGTCGGCGACGCCGTCGGGCGCGGGGCCGAGGTGGTCGTGGGCGGCCGGTCGATCGACGGGCCCGGCACCTTCTACGCGCCCACGGTCGTCACCGAGGTGCGTCCCGGGAGCCGGATCCTGCGCGAGGAGATCTTCGGCCCGGTCCTCGCCGTCGCCACCTTCGAGGGCGAGGAGGACGGCATCCGGCTCGCCAACGACACGGAGTACGGGCTGGTCGCCTACGCCTACACCCGGGACCTGTCCCGCGGACTGCGGCTGGTCGACGCGCTCGAGACCGGCATGGTCGGCCTCAACACGGGCGTCGTCTCCAACGCCGCCGCCCCGTTCGGCGGTGTGAAGCAGTCGGGGCTCGGCCGCGAGGGCGGGCTGGAGGGGCTGAACGAGTACCTGGACACGCGCTACACGCTCGTCCCGGACCCCTGGGCCTGACGCGCCGCTAGGGTCGGGCAGCGTGAACGCACCCCGCCCGGACCCCGACGACCTCGTCTTCCTCATCCGCCGCATCGCGGAGCTGGCGGTCGTCCACGGACGCGTGACGCTGTCGTCGGGCCGTGAGGCCGACTACTACGTCGACATGCGCCGCGTGACGCTCGACGGCCGCACGGCGCCGGTGATCGGCCGGGTCATGCGGGCGCTCGTCGGCGACTGGACCTTCGACGCCGTGGGCGGGCTGACGCTCGGCGCCGACCCGGTCGCCACGTCGATGCTGCACGCCGCCGCGGCGGAGGCGCAGGTGCTCGACGCCTTCGTGGTGCGCAAGTCGGAGAAGGCGCACGGGCTGCAGCGACGCATCGAGGGCAGCCCGGTCGAGGGCCGGCGGGTCCTGGTCGTCGAGGACACCTCGACGACGGGCGCGTCGGCGCTGACGGCCGTCGAGGCGCTGCGGGCCGAGGGCGCGGACGTGGTCGGCGTGGCCGTGGTCGTGGACCGCGACACCGGTGCGCGCGAGCGGGTGCTGGCCGAGGGTCTCGACTACCGCTGGGCGGTGTCGTCGGCCGACCTCGGCCTCTGACCCGGGCAGGATCGCCCGGAGCGGGTCCTGTCCTGCCGGACCCCGGTGCCACTAGCCTGAACCGACCGAACCCTCGGAGGAACCGTGTCCGCGATCATCATCGTGATCATCCTGCTCGTCCTGGTCGTGATCCTGGCCCTGGTCGGCTTCTCGATGTACAACGGGTTCGTCAAGGGCCGCAACCGCATCCAGGAGTCGTGGCGGCAGGTCGACGTCGAGCTGAACCGTCGCTACGAGCTGCTGCCGAACCTCGTCGAGAGCGTCCGGGCGTACGCGGCCCACGAGCGGAACACCCTCGAGGACGTCACCCGGCTGCGCAACCAGGCCGCGCAGGTCTCGCGGTCCGACAGCGGCGGCCTGCCGAGCGCCCAGCGCTCCGAGGTCGAGGAGCAGCTCTCGGGCGCGGTCCGCAACCTGATCGTGAGCGTCGAGGCCTACCCCGACCTCAAGAGCAACCAGAACTTCCTCGCCCTGCAGCAGCAGCTGGTCGAGACCGAGGACCGGATCGCGAACGGCCGTCGCTACTACAACGCGAACGTGGCCTCGTACAACACGCGCGTCGAGTCGGTGCCGAGCAACATCATCGCGGGGCTCGCGCACTTCGAGAAGGCGACCTACTTCGAGGTCAACGACCCGGCCGTGCGGCAGGCGCCGAGCGTCAGCTTCGGCGAGATCGCCTACCGCGGCGAGGGCGACGAGCCGGGCGGTTTCTCCCAGCCGCCGGCGCAGAACCAGTTCGCGCCCGTCCCGCAGCAGCAGTCGCTGCCGCAGCCGCCGCGCGACGACGACGGGCTGCCCGACCCGCAGTCGTCCCCGGGCTACACGCCGCCCTCGTACGCGCCGCCGGCCCAGCCGGGTCAGCCAGGTGGCTACCGCGCACCCGGGCCGGGTGGTCCCGGGCAGCAGGGCGGTCAGCCCGGCCCCGGCGGCTACCAGCCGCCGCAGACCTCCTAGGGACCCGGTTCCGGGCGTCCCCGCGGGTCTCTCACGGACCCCGGAGACCGTCGTGAGCGGACCGTTACGGACGGCTTACCCGACGGTCACGCGGGCGTGGTCGCCGCTTGCTGGAGTGGGGTCAACCGCTCCCCGGCGGTCGAGCCCACCTGGAGGTCCCTCCCCATGCCCCACCTCTTCTCGCCCCTGACGATCAAGGGCGTCACGCTGCGCAACCGCATCGGCATGTCGCCCATGACGATGTACCGCTCGGTCGACGGCAAGATGGACGACTACCACGTCTCCTACCTCGGCGCGCGTGCCGCCGGCGGCTTCGGGCTGGTGTTCCCCGAGCAGATCGCGATCACCCCCGACGGCCGCACGACCGTCAGCTGTGCGGGGATCTACGACGAGTCGCAGCTCGAGGGCCTCGAGCGGGTCTGCTCGATCATCTCCTCGATGGGTGGCGTGCCCGCGATCCAGCTCGGGCACACCGGGCGCAAGGGCAGCCTGGTCACCCCGTGGGAGGGCGGCTACATGCTGCCGCCGGACCACCCCAAGGGCTGGCAGACCAAGGCCCCGTCGGCGGTCGCGTACGGGGGCGACATGCCCTACGCGCCGGAGGAGCTCACGGTCGAGGAGATCCACGACCTCTACCGGTCCTACGCGCAGTCGGCCGCCTGGGCCGTCGAGGTCGGGTTCGAGTGGATCGAGATGCACTACGCCCACGGCTACCTGGGCTCGTCGTTCTTCTCGCCGATCTCCAACCACCGCACGGACTCCTACGGCGGGTCGCTGGAGAACCGGGCCCGCTTCCACCTCGAAGCCCTCGACGCCGTGCGCGCGGTGCTGCCGGAGCGCATCCCGCTGACCATGCGGCTGGGGTCGGACGACCTCAACCCGGCGGGCACGCAGTTCGACGACTCGGTGGTGGCGATCGGCTGGATGAAGGAGCACGGGCTCGACCTCGCCGACCTGTCCTTCGGCGGCAACACCGACGACATGCACGAGATGATCTTCAACCAGCCGCGGGCGTTCGTGGAGCGGGCGAGCCGCGTACGCCGCGAGGTCGGCATCCCCGTCGCGGCGAGCTGGAACCTCGGCAAGCCGCAGAACGCCGACGACGTGATCAAGAACGAGCTGATCGACCTCGTCCTGCTCGGCCGGCCCGCGCTGTCGAACCCGCACTGGCCGGTCTGGGCCGCCCGCGAGCTCGGCTACGACAACCCCTTCGGGCTGGTCCCCGAGGACTGGGGCTGGTGGCTGCGCAACCTGCGCGCCGACCAGGAGTCGATCGGCTTCCCCGCCGTGAGCGAGGAGACCCAGGGCGCGCCGGCCGCCGCGTCGGTGTCGACCTCCGGGCCGAAGGTGGCCACGGCCGACGTGGAGCCGGGCGCCTCGACGCTGGACGGCGTCCCGCTGCACGCCGCCGCCTGAGGCCCCCCGAGACCGCCGGGCGGTGCGACCCCCCCTCGCGCCGCCCGGCGCCTGGCGCCCGCGCGGTTCCTGCACCGAGCCCGCGCTAGCGTCGGGGCGTGACTGATCAGCAGATGACCTACCGACAGCTCGGCACCTCCGGCCTCACCGTCTCCGTGGTGGGGATCGGGTGCAACAACTTCGGCGCGCGGATGGCCGACGAGGACGTCCCCGGGGTGGTCGACGCGGCCATCGACGCCGGCGTGACGCTCTTCGACACCGCCGACATCTACGGCGGCGCCGGCGGTTCCGAGTCGCTGCTCGGTGCGGCGCTCAAGGGCAAGCGCGACCAGGTCGTGCTGGCGACCAAGTTCGGCATGGACATGCAGGGCAAGAACGGGCCGGACTGGGGCGTCCGCGGCTCGCGCCGCTACATCCGGCTCGCCGTCGAGTCGAGCCTGCGCCGGCTGCAGACCGACTGGATCGACCTCTACCAGATGCACCGCCCCGACCCGCACACGCCGATCGAGGAGACGCTCGCCGTGCTCACCGACCTCGTGCAGGAGGGCAAGGTGCGCTACCTCGGCTCGTCGAACTTCGCCGGCTGGCAGGTGCTCGACGCCGACTGGACCGCGCAGACGAGCGGGCTCGAGACGTTCGTGTCCGACCAGTCGGAGTACTCCTGGCTCTCCCGGGGGATCGAGGCCGAGCTCGTGCCGGCGCTCGAGCACACGGGCAAGGGCCTGCTGCCCTACTTCCCGCTCGCCTCGGGCCTGCTGACCGGCAAGTACAAGCGCGGCGTCGAGGCGCCCGCCGGGAGCCGCCTGGCGGCCCAGCCGGACCGGGTCGCCGAGGCCGACTTCGACACGATCGAGGCGCTCGAGAAGTTCGCGGCCGACCGTGGGGTCTCCATGCTCCAGGTGGCCGTGGGCGGGCTGGCCGCGATGCCGACCGTGGGTTCCGTGATCGCCGGGGCCACGTCGATCGACCAGGTACGCAGCAACGTCGAGGCAGGCACCTGGGTGCCCAGCAGCGAGGACGTCGCCGAGCTGCGGCGCATCACCGACTGAACGACCGCCGGACCCAGGCGGGTGACCACGGGAACCTGACCGTGACCACGGAGAATCTGCCGTGGTCACGGGCGGTTTACCACGTCAACGTGGTAAACCGCCGCTGCCCATGGCAGATGTGACGCGGTGACCGCCAGGTTCCCGTGGTCACCGGGTCGGCGTCGGGCCCCGCGTCAGTCGGTGGTCGTACGCGCCGGGGCGTCAGGGGTGACGATCTCGTCGACCTCGTGGGCCAGGCGGCGGCGGTGGAGCAGGAACTCGACGCCCATCGGGATGAGCGAGACGAGCACGATCAGCACGAGGACCGCGTCGATGTTGTTCTTGATCAGGCTGACGTTGCCGAGGAAGTAGCCGAGGACCGTCACGCCGCAGGCCCAGAGCACGCCGCCGATGGCGGTGTAGCCGATGAACTTGCGGAAGTCCATGCGGCTGACGCCGGCGACCAGCGTCACGAACGTCCGCACGATCGGCACGAAGCGGGCCAGGACCAGCGCGCGCGAGCCGTACCGGTCGAGGAACACCCGGGTCCGCTCGACGTACTTCGGGTTCAGGATGCGCCCGACCAGGCCTTGGCGCGGCTTGAAGAGCGGCGGGCCGATCAGGCGCCCGATCCAGTAGCCGACCACGTTGCCGGCGATGGCCGCGACCGTCAGCACGACGCAGACGAAGACCATGGAGTGGGGGACCACGCCGCTCGCCGTGAGCAGGCCCACGGTGAAGAGCAGCGAGTCGCCGGGCAGGATCGCGAACAGCCCGCACTCGGCGAAGATGACGAAGGCGACGCCCCACAGCGCCCACGGCCCGAAGGACCGCACCAGCTGTTCCGGGTCCAGCCAGGACGGCAGCAGCAGCGGGAGCATGCCCACGAGGTCAGCACTCACGGACGACCACGCTACCGTCGGAGGCTGTGCCCCGCCTGTACGACGACGAGCCGGAGCCCCCGGTCGACCCTGGTCCCGCCCCCACGGTCGACCCTTCGGAAGACCGCGCAGCCGACCTCACCGTCGACCCCACCGCCGGTCCCGGCGTCGGCCCGTACGAGGACGTGTGGCCGAGCGAGCCGTGGTTCGACCCCGAGCTGCTGGCGGCGGGGGATCGGCGCAACGTGCTCGACCGGTACCGCTACTGGCGCCTGGACGCGATCGTCGCCGACCTCGACACCCGGCGGGCGCCGCTGCACGTGGCGATCCAGAACTGGGAGCACGACTTCAACATCGGCTCCATCGTGCGGACCGCGAACGCCTTCAACGTCGGCGCCGTCCACATCGTCGGCCGGCGCCGCTGGAACCGCCGCGGCGCGATGGTGACCGACCGCTACCTGCACGTCGAGCACCACGCGGACGTCGACGGCCTCGTCGCCGCCACCCGGCAGGCCGGGCTCACCCTGGTCGGCGTCGACAACCTGCCGGGATCGGTGCCGCTCGAGCCGACCGAGCTGCCCCGCGCCTGCTGCCTCGTCTTCGGGTCGGAGGGGCCTGGTCTCACGCCCGAGATGGTCGCCGCGTGCGAGCGGCTGGTGTCGATCACCCAGCACGGGTCGACGCGCTCGCTGAACGCCGGCGCGGCCGCGGCCATCGCCATGTACCACTGGTCGCGACGCTGGGCGGAGGTCGGGGAGCCCGGCTGAGGTTCCTGTGCGACCGCGCGGGAGGCGGCGCATACTGGTCCGTACTGGTCCGGACCACTCGCCTGTCTGGTCCGGTCAAGGACGAGGAGGTCCCCGATGGCCCAGGAGCGCAGGTCCACCGCGCTGTCCGAGCACTACGGCCGGCCCGCCGCGGTCACCCCGACCAAGCGCGCACAGGTCCGCACCATCCTCGAGCACGAGATCAGCGCCGACCTCTCGCCCGGGGACGCCATCCCGTCGGAGCGTGCGCTGGTCACCCGGCTCGGCGTCAGCCGCGTCACCGTGCGCCAGGCGATCGCCGACCTGGTCGAGGGCGGTGTGCTCGAACGGGTGCACGGCAAGGGCACGTACGTCACGGGCCCCCAGGTCGACTCCCGCCTGCACCTCACCTCGTTCTCCCGCGAGATGCGCGACCGCGGGCTGCTGCCGGCGACGGTCGTGCTGTCGGCGCGCGAGGAGGTGGCCGACGACGAGGTCGCGTACGCCCTGCGGATCCGGCCCGGCCGCAAGGTCGTCCGGGTGGAGCGGCTGCGTACCGCCGACGGGACCCCGATGGCGTACGAGGTCGGGCACTACCCGTCCGCGCTCTTCCCGGGTCTGCTCGACCGTGAGCTCGGCTCGCTCTACGACGTCTTCGCGGCCGAGTACGGCGTCGTGGTCACCAGCGGCGAGCAGACCGTGCGCGCCGAGGCGGCCGACGCCCACCAGGCCCGGACGCTGGGCATCGCCAAGCGCGCGCCGATGCTGGTGCAGGAGCGGGTGACCTACGCCGGCGACCGGGTCGTCGAGCTGGCGACCTCGGCCTACCGCGCCGACCGCTACCGGATCCACATGGCGATCACCCCCCGCGGGCCGCGGGAGAGCTGACCCTCGACGCAGGCTCTCCACCCCCGGCCGCTCGCGGCGTCGGGCACCATGGAGGGGTGACGTCAGCGAGCGTGGTGCCCGGCGGGCCGGGCCCGGGTGCGCCCGTCGCCAGTGGTCCCATCACCGAGCTCCTGCTCCCGTACGACCCCACCGTCCTCGCGGGCACGGTGCGCCGGCGTCGCCGGCACCTGGTGTCCCGGCTGATCAGCCTCGGGATCAGCCTGGCCATCCTCGGCGGCTTCTACGCCTGGCGGCACGACGCGATCGCCCAGCAGGGCGGGGCCTACTGGATCCTGACCGGCGTCGTGCTCGGGCTCGTGGTCCTCTGGACGGTCGTGGTGCTGCTCGGCTTCCTCCGGGCGCGCAAGGAGCTGCGCGACGTGCCGCCCGGCATCGCCGTGCGGATGGGGCGCCCCGGCGTCGTCGTCGGCACCGCCTTCTCGCGCTGGACCGACGTCGTCGCGCTCGAGGTCGTCCCGGGCGGCCTCGGCCGCGCCGACCGGCTGCGGCTGCGCAACCAGGCCGGGGCGACCGGCCTCGTGCCCCTCGACCAGGTCGTCGTGCACCCCGCCACCCTCGACGGCACCGCGCGGGCCTACTCCGCCGGCCGCGTCGGGGTGGACCTCAGCCGGCTAGACAACTGATCCTCCTTCGCGCCCGGTCGCCGCCCCAGGATCTGCTGCCTTCCTCCTCCCTCGTCACGACGGAAGAACGTTGTCGTGACGCTCTCGTCGTCCAGGCAGCAGAGGGGGCGCTCCCTACCCGACGCTCAGGGGTGTCGCGTCAGCGTGCGGAGGCGAGCTCAGGGGGCGTGCGTCGCAGGCGGGTGGCCGCTCCTGAGAGACTGGGCCGGATGGTCACCGCCGGCAGCGGTGGCAGCAGCACCCGTAGCCGACAACCGAAAGGGGCACCCATGCCCATCGCCACTCCCGAGGTCTACGCGCAGATGTTCGACGCGGCCAAGGCGGGTTCCTTCGCCTACCCCGCGATCAACGTGAGCTCGTCGCAGACCCTGAACGCCGCCCTGCAGGGCTTCACCGAGGCCGGGTCCGACGGCATCATCCAGATCTCCACCGGCGGCGCGGAGTACGCGTCCGGCCCGACGGTCAAGGACAAGGTCACCGGCGCGGTCGCGCTCGCGACGTACGCGCACGAGGTCGCCAAGAACTACCCGGTCACGGTCGCGCTGCACACCGACCACTGCCCCAAGAACAACCTGGACAGCTTCGTCCGCCCGCTGCTCGACATCTCCGCCGAGCGCGTGAAGAACGGCGGCCTGCCGCTGTTCCAGTCGCACATGTGGGACGGCTCGGCCGTCGAGCTCGAGGAGAACCTCTCCATCGCCGAGGAGCTGCTGGCGAAGTGCGCCGCGGCGAACATCATCCTCGAGATCGAGGTGGGCGTCGTCGGCGGCGAGGAGGACGGCGTCAGCCACGAGATCAACGAGAAGCTCTACACGACCGTCGGTGACGGCCTGCGCACCGTCGAGGTGCTCGGGACCGGTGAGCAGGGCCGCTACCTGACCGCCCTCACCTTCGGCAACGTGCACGGCGTCTACAAGCCCGGCTCGGTCAAGCTGCGCCCGGAGGTCCTCAAGGACATCCAGCAGCAGGTCGGCGACAAGGTCGGCAAGCCGAACCCCTTCGACCTCGTCTTCCACGGCGGCTCGGGCTCCACGCTCGAGGAGATCCAGGCGGCCGTCGACTACGGCGTCGTCAAGATGAACATCGACACCGACACCCAGTACGCCTTCACCCGTCCGGCCGCCGGGCACATGTTCGCGAACTACGACGGCGTCCTGAAGGTCGACGACGAGGTCGGCAACAAGAAGGCGTACGACCCGCGCGCCTGGGGCAAGCTCGCCGAGGCCGGCATGGCCAAGCGCATCGTCGAGGCCTGCGAGCACCTGCGCAGCTCCGGCACCTCCCTCACCTCCAAGAGCTGATGGGGGATGGCGGCCGTCGCCCGTGCACCTCGACGAGGGGCACACGGGCGACGCGCCGCCGCC
>Ga0210040_10010371_pt1 | contig 10690 bp, 10 predicted proteins | sample CryGeyCG12114_NA_FD_185462 | JGI IMG/M metagenome (GOLD analysis project Ga0210040, IMG submission 185462) | Groundwater microbial communities from aquifer - Crystal Geyser CG19_WC_8/21/14_NA (SPAdes) (version 2) | ecosystem: Environmental > Aquatic > Deep subsurface > Groundwater | place: USA...
GCTGCGCCAAGGAACACGAACAGCATCAGCTGCGCGTCCTGCACGGTAACCTGGAACCGCTCGATGACATAGAAGGTGTAGTAGCTCGAGATGCTGGCCATGTAGATATTCTTGGTGAAGACCAGCAGCGCCAGAACGATCAGGGCGGTTTGGGTTCGGCGACGGGGGAAGGGCATCGTGAAGCTGAGAGCTTTGCCGGCCGAAGCACGGCGCATGCCGCTATACCAATTGCTGACGCGCCAAAGCACGATCATGCCGACAAAGGCGACAGCCGAGAACCAGGCGACGCTTTCCTGCCCGCGCGGCACCACGATAAAGGCTGCAAGCAACGGACCCGTCGCCGAGCCGAAATTGCCGCCGACCTGAAACACCGATTGCGCCAGACCGTAGCGGCCGCCGGACGCCATACGTGCAACGCGGGACGATTCCGGGTGGAAGATCGCCGAGCCGAGCCCGATCATGGCGGCGCCGAGCAGGAGAAAGGGATAGCTGTGCGCCATGGCTAGCACAAACAAGCCAACCAGCGTGGAGGCCATGCCGACCGGCAGGGAATAGGGCATCGGCCGCTTGTCGGTGTAAAGGCCGATCAAAGGCTGGAGCAGGGAGGCCGTGACCTGAAAGGCCATGGTCAGCAGGCCGATCTGCCAGAAATCGAGCCCGTAATCGCGCTTCAACAGGGGATAGATCGACGCAAGCAGCGTTTGCATCAGATCGTTTAGGAAGTGGCAGAAGCTGATCGCCAAGATGATGCTGTAGGTGGTCGCTTGCGCGGCCTTGGGCATGCTCATCGCTTGAGTCTGGCTCATCGGCCATGATCCTGTTTGCAGAAGGATAATGCGCTTTAGACCGGTGGCGGCTGAGAACCAAGGTCAGGCTTGAAGCAAGCATTGGTCCAGTCGTTCGTCGATGTCACGGCTTTGTCGCACATTCGGTGCCGATCCACGATAGGAGCCGCTTGAAACAAGCATTGTTGGAAGATCGATGGCTGACACAGCAAGCGCGGAACGGGTCGATGCGGTCAGCCTCCGCGAAGTCGTGCGGGTATTCGGCCGCATGGGGCTGATCTCGTTTGGCGGGCCGGCCGGGCAGATTGCCTTGATGCACAAGGTCCTGGTGGATGAAAAGCGCTGGCTCGGCGAAGCGCAATTCCTGCATGCGCTGAACTACTGCATGCTGTTGCCCGGGCCGGAAGCCATGCAACTCGCCACCTATGCCGGTTGGCTGTCGGCGGGGGTGCGCGGCGGGCTGATCGCGGGTCTGCTGTTCTTGCTGCCGGGCGCTTTCGCCGTCACGCTGTTATCAGCGATCTATCTTTTTGCCGGTGAAATGCCGGTGATCGCCGGCCTGTTCTTCGGGCTGAAGGCGGCGGTTCTGGCGATCGTGCTGGAAGCGCTTCTGCGGGTGGCGAAACGGGCGCTGAAAGGACCGGGGATGATCCTGGTCGCGTTGAGCGCCTTCGTTGCCATCGCGCTTTTTCAGGTCCCGTTCCCGTTGATCGTGGCCGTCGCGGCATTGGTGGGATTGTTGCGGTCAAGTTCGTCCGCGCAGGCTGAAGTTGCCGACGCCAGGCTTCTATCGTCGACAAACAGCTGGACCGAGCCGAGTTGGCGGCGCTTCGCTTTTACGCTGGCGATCTGGCTGGCCGTATGGTTCGGCCCTTTGGTGGCGTTGCACCTCGCTTTGCCCGGCAATGCACTGGCGCAGGCCGCAAGCTTCTTTTCGGTGATGGCGACGGTGACCTTTGGCGGTGCTTATGCCGTTTTGACGTATGTCGCTCAGCAGGCCGTGGAGGTTTATGGCTGGCTGCGCGCCGATGAAATGCTGGCCGGCCTCGGGCTGGCTGAAACCACGCCAGGGCCCTTGATCCTGGTTCTGGTGTTCGTGGGCTTTCTGGGCGGCGCCAGAACGGCAGGCCTGGAGCCGGTTCTTGGCGGCTTGGCGGGCGCGATGGTCGCGCTCTGGTTTACCTTTGTGCCCTGCTTCTTGTGGATCTTCGTTGGCGCCCCTTATGTGGAGCGGCTGCGCAACGTCGTTTGGCTAAAGGACGCCTTATCGGCAGTCACCGCCGCCGTGGTTGGCATCATCGCCAATCTTGCTTTGTGGTTCGCCGTTCACGTGCTGTCTGCGCAAACGCGGCGGCTGACACTCGGGCCGGCATCGACCGACTGGCCGGTGCTGGCGAGCTTCGATCCGGCCGCGGCTTTCATCGCCGCCGGCGCCGCCGTGGCTTTGCTTTATTTCAAGCTGTCGATCTTGATTGTTCTGGCGGGCGCGGCAGGGCTCGGCGTTCTGCTCGCGCTTTAGCGCCTGAGCGTGTTCAGTCGAACAGGCTCGACACGCTTTCTTCCGTCGCAGTGCGGGAGATCGCTTCGCCGATCAGGTCGGCGATGGTCAGCACGCGGATATTGTGGGCGGCTTCCACGCTCGATGTCGGCTGAATGGAATCAGTGATCACCAGTTCCTTGAGCTTGGATGCGGTGATGCGGCCCACCGCTGCGCCCGACAAAACGCCGTGGGTGATGTAGGCGGTGACGCTGTTGGCGCCGTTGGCCATCAGCGCGTCGGCGGCGTTGCACAGCGTGCCGCCGGAATCGACGATGTCGTCGTAAAGCAGGCAATCGGCGCCTTCGACATCACCGATGATGTTCATGACTTCCGATTCGCCCGGACGTTCGCGGCGCTTGTCGACGATGGCGAGCGATGCATCGACGCGTTTGGCAAGCGCACGGGCGCGCACCACGCCGCCGACATCGGGCGACACAACCGTCAGTTTGGGCGAGGCGTAGTTTTGTTTCACATCGCGCGACATCACGGGCACGGCAAATAGGTTGTCGGTGGGGATATCAAAGAAGCCCTGGATCTGCCCGGCGTGGAGATCCATGGTCAAAACGCGATCCGCGCCGGACTGCGTAATCAGGTTGGCGACCAGCTTGGCGGAAATCGGCGTGCGGCCGGATGCGCGGCGGTCCTGGCGGGCATAACCGAAATAAGGGATCACCGCCGTGATGCGGCGGGCCGAGGACCGACGGAAAGCGTCGGTCATGATCAGCAGTTCCATCAGGTGGTCGTTGGTCGGGTAGGAGGTCGACTGGAGAACAAATACGTCCTCGCCGCGCACATTTTCCTGGATCTCGACGAAGATTTCCTGATCCGCGAAACGGCGGACGCTGGCCTTGCCGAGCGGGATGTTGAGATAACGCGCGACGGACTCGGCAAGGACTCGATTGGAGTTGCCCGCAAAAAGCTTCATCGCCAGTCCTTGATCATACAACCGGAACCGCCGGCGTTGGATGACGGGGCTTTTACCGGCCACATCACGCAATGCAAGCGGTGCTTTGCCGCTTATCGAAAGTTAATCCCAAGAAAGCGTTTCGATCGGCGGCGAACTAGCTGTTTTCGGCCCGGATGAAGCGTGCGGTTTCCTCAATCGAGCGATCGGCGATCGCCTGCATGGCGCCCGGCGTCACGCCATCCCAGCCGCTGCCCGACCCACCACCGGCTTCGCTGCCCTGGATGCGGTGGAGGCGTTTGCCCGAGAGGTCGCTGATGTCCCAGACGTAGTTCACAACAGCGTCGCCATTATCGTCGCCAACGGTGAAATAGCCCTTCATCACATGCGTGGCCTTTGTGTCGCTGGCGCTGGTGAAGGAAAGGTTGTGGGCCTTGGCCTGTTTGCCGAACTCGGTGGCGAGCGGTTGCGCGGCATTGACGCCGACGCCGCTGACTTCGGCCAAGGCAATCAGCGGGGGGCCGGCCTGCACGGCAGCGATGGAGCGTTCCTTGGCCGGCGAGGCGGCTCGGACTGGTGGTGCGGATTGAGAGACTGGGGCAACCGGCGCGGGCGGTGGGTCCAACCGCGCGGCCTGGCTTTCCAGCGTTCGTGGTCCGCTGCCACGCCGTTCATCGAGCGACACGTCGTTGTTGCCGGCATAAGAAACGCCATTCCAGGAGCCGCTGATCGCACTGTCGTCGTCGCTGCCAACAGGTGGCTGCGGTAGGCTCGCGCGCGTCAGCGACAGATCACTTTGGGGATAGGCGGCCTGGCGGGTCGGCGCGGCTTCCGCTCGGCTGGCCAGCTGCGTGTTGGAGGACTGGAAATGGGTGACAGAACCGCTGGAGCCGATGTCCAGCGGCGGGATCGGGTGATCCGATACGCTGCAGCCGACAACCGGCGCGAGCGCCAGAAGGACTGCTGCTATGTTTCGGCTGCTGACCATGGTCCCCTTCCGTTAGGAAGAGGATAGGCACGGAGTCGTTACTCAATCGCTTCTCGGGCTGATGATCGTTTATTCCGCCTTGCGGACCGCCTCAAACCTGCACGATTAGATCGAGGCCGTGACGCGACAAAGAGCGCGGATTGCCGTCGGTGGTAAGATAGGTGCGGCCGAGTGTCATCGCGGTTTCCGTGTCGGAATCCATGATGATCATATGGGCGAACAGGGTCATGTCGGGCGCGATCGGCTCCGGGTTACCCTGGTAGAACATCGGCATGTCCATCCAGGACGGGCTGAAGCGCGCGCCGACAGAATAACCGCAAGCGTTCAATCGGTGGCGGGTGAGGTCATACGCTTCCATGACCTTGGCATGCGCATCGAACACATCACCAAAGGTCTTGCCCGGCACCATTGCCGCTTCCGCCGCAAGCAGCGCGGCGCGGGCGGCTTCAAACAGTTCTTGGTGGCGCTTGGTGGCGCGGCCGGTGAGAACCGTACGCATCATCGGCGCATGGTAATGCGCGAACACACCCGCCCATTCCAGCGTGAGCTGATCCTGCTTGCCCAGCCGGCGGCGCCCGGCCTTGTAACGGCACAAAAGCGCATCGGCGCCCGAGCCGATGATGAACTCGTTGGCGGGGTAATCGCCGCCGCCGGCAAAGATCGCGCCCTGCATGGCGGCAAGGATCGCGCCTTCGTCACCACTAGCCTTGATCAGCGGCAAGGCCGCATCCAGCGCATCATCGGAGAGTTCGGCGGCGCGCTCGGCCTTTTTCACTTCCGCCTGGCTTTTGAACAAGCGCAAGCGGGGGATGAGTGTGGACGCGTCCTTGATCTTGCCGAAGGTTTGCAACTGCTCGTCCAGGCGCCGAGCGTTGAAGCCGGTCAAACCATGGGTGTCGTATTCCACGCCGATCTGCGCGCCGAGCAGGTCGAGATCGTTGAGGAGGTTGCGCAGATCCAGCGTCGGATCGGACCCGGCGCGATCCGTCCACAACGTGATATTGTCGATCGTCGAGGTGTGCCGCGCCTGGCGCAAATCGGCCGAGCGCGTGAGCAGTACCATGGAGCCATCGGCCTTGAGCACCAGGCATTGAAAGAAGCAGTAGCCAAACGTGTCGTAGCCGGTCAGCCAGAACATGCTTTCCTGCGAAAAAAGGAGCATGGCGTCCAGTTTGGCGGCGGCCATTTCGATCAAGAGGCGATCGCGCCGCGCGTCATATTCGGTTCGCTCGAAGTGAAGGGCCATCATCTCGTCTCCAGCATGATTGCCGATATCTGGCGCCCGTAATCGGGTTCGCCACTGTGGGTCGTGCGCCGATACGAAAAGAACAGGTCCTTTTCGGCATAGGTGCAGCGATAAAGGGCTTCGGCTTTGACGCCCGCGCGGCTCAGGCGATTGACCGTGTAGATATTGAGGTCAAACAGCGCGTGGCCATCTTTACCTGATGGCGCGAAGTAGCTTTCGTTGGCTACGTCACCTTCCAGGAAGCGGGCGGTGAATTCCGGGCCGACTTCGTAATTGGCCGCACTGATGGAAGGGCCGAGCACGGCGGTGATCCGCTCGCGCTTGGCACCCAGCGCTTCCATCTTGGCGATCGTGTCTTCCAAGACACCGAAAAGCGCGCCTTTCCAGCCGGCATGGGCGGCCCCGATGACGCCCGCCTGTGCGTCGGCAAAAAGGACCGGGCCGCAATCGGCCGTGGCGACCGCAATCACCACGCCCGGCGTGTTTGTGACCACGGCATCGGCCTTGGGGCGTGCGCCTGCAAACGGGCCGTGCACGATCACCGCGTCGGGTGAATGCACCTGATGCGGGCTGACCAGCACATCGCCTTCGCCACCAAACCAGGCGGACACGCGGCGGCGGTTTTCCTGCACCGCCTGCTGGTCGTCATCGGAGCCGAGGCCGATGTTCAGGCTTTCGTAGATGCCGCCGGACACACCGCCTTGGCGCGTAAAAAAGCCGTGACGGATCGCAGCGCCCGTGGCGTCGTCGAGCAGGGAGGAGCGGATCGGCTGGGGCCGGGTGTCGCTGGGCATCATTGGCCTTGTTGCTGTCGCTGGGATGGTGATGGGCGGTCACGCCGGGTTCGGGGGCCTGCCGGCGCGAAGCAGTCGCCTCGTTGAAGGGAATCCTGGGGCAGAGACGCCGCTAAGTCAATCCGGCCCCCAGATCGACGCCGAAGCCTGGCAGCGTGGAACCGCGCGGGCCGACCGCTAGAACCTTGAACAACGTTCCCATCGCGTGTGGCCCAGCCAGCCGCTCCACCGCGTCTTGGATGGCTTCACGGCCGCTTGCGGCGAGTGGTGCGCCAAGCTGACCGGCGCGTTCCAGCAGGCCGAGCGCCAGGAGGAAATCGCCTTGGGTGGTTGTCTGCGCGTGGAGGCCGGCCGCGCGGGCCACAGCGGCGAGGGCTGCAAAATCCACGTGGGCGGTGAGATCGGCTTCACCGGGGGCTGCCAGCACTTCGTCAAAGGCGTGGCGGCGCAGCGCTTGAAGCGTGTCGCCGACAGCCGGGGAAAGGTAACCGTAATCGAGAAACAGGCCGGCACCGCCGTGGGCAGCAAAATGGGCTGCAATGGCGGCCATCACGGCGCTGCGCGCGGGTGCGAGTTCAACGATGGCCCCGTCAGGTGCTGTTAGGGCATCGCGCGGCAAAAGGGTGGCATCCGGTGCGCCGGGGCCGGCCACGAAGCACAGCGCATCATCCACATCCAGCGCCACCATGCGCTCGTGCCACGCGCGTTCCTTTTTCACATATTGCCGGATCGGCACGGCGTCAAACAACTCGTTGCCGATGAGGATCAGCGGCTGTTGCGGCAAGGTGGCGACATCCTTGTGCCAGGTGACCGAAAGATCGAAGGGCTTCAACGTTTCAGCCTGGATTGCGCGCAAGCGCGGGCTGGTTTCCACCAGCGCGATCGTGGCTCCATCCAGCAGGCGCGGCGCGATCTGGCGCAGCGTGCGCAGCATGTCCTTCATCAGCGTGCCGCGTCCGGGGCCGATCTCGGCCAGCGTCACAGGAAAAGGACGGTCGAGCGCCTGCCATGTCGCATAGGTCCAGGCGCCGATCAGTTCGCCGAACATCTGGCTGATTTCGGGGGCGGTAGTGAAGTCGCCACTCTCGCCGAAGGGCTCACGGGTGGTGTAATAACCGTGGTCGGGATCAAACAAGCAGATCGCCATGTAATCGGCGATCGTGATCGGCCCGTTGCTCGCAATCAGCGAGCGCAGGCGCTCGGCAAGCGGCGTCATGCCCGGGCAGAAACGCGGTGGGCGCGCAGCATCGCCCAAAGGCCAACAAGGATCATCGGCGTGGACAAAACCATGCCCATAGTCAGCCAGCCGCCGAACAGATAACCGAGCTGCGGGTCGGGCACGCGGAAGAATTCCACGATGATGCGGCTGACGCCGTAGCCGACGATAAAGGCGCCGCCAACGAAGCCCGGCGTTTTCAGCTTGAAGAAGGTGTGGGTGAGCAGGCGCAGGATGAGGAACAGCACCAAGCCTTCCAGGGCGGCTTCATAGAGCTGGCTGGGGTGGCGCGGTTCCGGGCCGCCATTGGGAAAAACCATCGCCCAGGGCACATCGCTCGGGCTGCCCCACAATTCGGAATTGATGAAATTGGCAAGGCGCACAAGGCCGATGCCGATCGGCGCCACCGGCGACAGCGTGTCGATCAGTGCAAACAGCGGGATCCTGCGGCGATAGGTGAAGATCACGATGGCCAGCACAACCCCGAGCAGCCCGCCATGAAACGACATGCCGCCGCGCCAAACAGCAAAGATTTGCAGGGGATCGTCCAGATAGACCGGCAGATCATAGAACAGGATATAACCGAGACGCCCGCCCAGAACGATCCCGAGGGCCGCCCAAACGAGGAAGTCGTCAAGATCCTCCAGCCTCATGGGCGAGGTGTTGTTCGGCCACAAGGCGGCGTTGCCGACGAGGCGCTTGGAATACCACCAGCCAAGCAGGATGCTTACAACATAGGCTACGCCGTACCAGTGGATCGCGAGCGGGCCGATCTGGATCAGAACCGGGTCGATATTGGGAAAAGTCAGGGCCGAAAGGCTGAGAAGCATCGATTTGGTCCAGCAGAATCGCGGCGGACCATGCAGAGCGCCGTTCACGCGGTCAAGCGCGACCCTATGATCCCGAGCGCGGCCTTGCATTCGGGCTGGTGCGGAACTACTTCGAAATGAAGATTGGAGAGCCGCCCATGACCACCGGACCAAACCGCATCTTTGACGACTTCGCCAAGCTGATGACTGACGCCGCAGGCGCGGCCCAAGGCGTGCGCCGCGAAGCGGAAACCGCTTTCCGCGCGCAAGCGGAACGCCTCCTCAATTCCATGGACATCGTGAAGCGCGAAGAATTCGAAGCCATGCGCGACATGGCGATCAAGGCGCGCGCTGAAAACGAGATTCTGTCGGCTCGGCTCGACGCGTTGGAAACCAAACTTGCTGCATCCTCGCCGTCTTCCGACCTGTCGGACGAGGGTTCGGAGCCGCTGGCGAACTGATCGGGCGATTTCGCCCACCGGTTTTCCACAGCTCGCCAAGCGGCGGAAAACGCTTTAGCCAGAATCCCTTACGAGGCCGCAGCGATGCGGCCTTTTTTGTGTGTCCACACCTGTCTTGGGCTCAGGCGAGAAAGGGGCTGGTGGCGCCGGTGTGCATCAATACACTGAATCTGCTGCATGATTCGGAACGGGTCGGCAGCTCGGAATAGTTAGACGGCAGCAGGTCGGGTCCCACGCGCAAGCGCCTCCAGCCTCGCTCAAGTGACCGAACCGACAGTGGCAGTGTTGCAGCCTTTGTCGATTATCAGCGTACCGTTTCGCGTGTTGCGTAAGCCGATCATGCGGGGTTTAGCCCCGAACCCGAGAAACAGGACGTTCAATGAATCTGCATACAGCGGACTTCGCTCGCGACTCCCATCCGGTTGACGTCATCGAGCAGGTCGCGCACACCAACGACTGGGCTTTTGAGCGCACCGGCGACGACGAAATCGCCGTCTCGGTTGCCGGCACGTGGAGCGATTACCACGTGTCGTTTTCCTGGATGGAAGATTACGAGGCGCTGCATCTGGCTTGCGCCTTCGACCTGAAAGTGCCGGAAGCGCGCACGCTCGAAGTACTGCGCCTTCTGTCCTTGATCAACGAACAGCTGTTGTTTGGCCATTTCGACTTGTGGGAACAGGAAGGCGCGGTGATGTTCCGTCAATCGCTGCTGTTGTGCGGCGGTGCGGAGCCGAACATCCAGCAGGTGGAGGTTTTGCTCACCAGCGCGCTGCAGGCTTGCGAATGCTATTTCCAGGCGTTCAGCTTCGTTGTCTGGTCGGGAAGCACGGCTAAGGATGCGCTGGCCGGCGTGTTGTTTGAAACGACGGGGAACGCCTGATTGTGAGCGGCGGGGAACGCGGAGCGGAGATCGCCTGGAGCGATTTCGAAAAAGTCGATATCCGCGTCGGCACGATCGTTGCAGCCGAGCCTTATCCGGAAGCGCGCAAGCCCGCCATCAAGCTTTCCATCGACTTCGGCGCCGCAATCGGCGTGAAGCGGTCTTCGGCGCAGATCACCAAATATTATCAGCCGGAAACACTGATCGGCCGACAGGTGCTGGCGGTCGTCAACTTCCCGCCGCGCCAGATCGGCAAGTTCATGTCCGAGGTGCTGACCCTCGGTTTGCCGGATGAAGAGGGCGCGGTTGTGCTTGCGGCCGTTGAGCAGCCGGTGCCGAACGGCGGCAAGCTGTTCTGAGGGATAACGTCAAGCCGGCACGCGGATCGTGGCGCGAAGGCCGCCAAGCGGACTGTCGCTCAAACTGACATCACCGCCATGTGAGCGCGCGATATCGCGGGCAATGGACAGGCCGAGACCCGTCCCGGATTTGTCGAGATTGCGCGCTTCGTCCAGCCGGAAGAAGGGCTTGAACACGTCATCGCGACGGTCTTCGGGCACACCGGGACCGTCATCATCGATCGTGACGATCAGCGAGCCACGGGTATGCGCGGCCTGCACATCGACGCGGTTGGCATAGCGGAAACCGTTGCCGATCAGGTTCGACAGCAGCCGCTGGAAGTCGTTGGGACGCACCCGGACCTCCGGATCGCCCGACAGCCGCGTGTTCAAGATACGGTCGCGCAGCCGCGCTTCTTCGGCCAGCTTCTCGAAATAGATCTGAAGGTCGAGCACGCCGGCACTTTCGGCGCCTTCGCCGCGCGCAAAGGCCATGTAGCCTTCGAGCATCGATTGCATGTCGTTGATGTCCTGTTCGATCCCTTCCTTCTCGTCCGCGCCCGGCATCAGCGCCAGTTGGAGGCGAAAGCGGGTGAGGATCGTGCGCAGATCGTGGCTGACGCCGGTCAGCATCATCGTGCGCTGTTCGATCTGGCGCTCGATGCGTTCGCGCATCTGGATAAAGGCCATGCCGGCCCGCCGCACTTCTTCCGCACCACGCGGCCGGAA
>Ga0210040_10010374_pt1 | contig 10687 bp, 14 predicted proteins | sample CryGeyCG12114_NA_FD_185462 | JGI IMG/M metagenome (GOLD analysis project Ga0210040, IMG submission 185462) | Groundwater microbial communities from aquifer - Crystal Geyser CG19_WC_8/21/14_NA (SPAdes) (version 2) | ecosystem: Environmental > Aquatic > Deep subsurface > Groundwater | place: USA...
GGAGTACCGCGGAGACGCATTTGTCGCGCTTCGCGGATCCTGGAACCGCCAGCCGCCGTCAGGCTACGAAGTGCTGCGCGTGGACTTCGAGAACGGACAGCCAGTCGGCATGGAGCCCTTCCTCAGCGGTTTCCTGATGGAGGACGAGGACAGCCCGACGGGCTGGGGCCAGATGGGCCGACTCGCAGGTCTCGCCCAAGGCCCCGATGGCACGCTATATCTGTCGGATGATGAGAACGGGATTATCTACCGGATCACCTATCAGGGCCCGCGAGCAGCCGAGCGACCTGAGCCTCGATTTACGAACGCCGGCGATCAGGACCTCAGTGTCGGCCTAGTGGAGCGTGCCGCCAGGTAAGCAGTCTGTGCGTCGCTCTCTTAAGTGGAGAGCGGACGGCCTGCCTGAGGATTGTGCGATTGGAACTGGATGTTAAGCTCCCACCCCAGGCCGGGTCATTCGCGCTGTCGTCGTCGAATGGCTTCCATTGTCGATCTCACACGTTCGATTGCGGATTAGGGAACGACTGTAGCAAGGGTAATCCGCAAAGCCTTGAACTGCCCTGCTGAAAATCGGGAGGTTCCAGGAATGTAAACCGATCTAGGAGCTCGAATATGAGCTGCTGCTGATCGTCCTTCTCCCATTCGTCGATCAGATCGATAAGCGGATTTTGCCTGTCCTTCAACCATGGCTGATTGATGGTCATGAACATCGCGCGCCCGATCCTGGAGACGCTTCGAGAGAACTCGCTGGTGTCGGCCTCCCCCGTTGAAACTTCCTTCGTTCGGCGGCAAATCGTCCCCAACATCACATCGGCTTCATTCGTTGCTCGTCCTTCGAAAGCCTGATGATCACGTTAGGGGGCGGCTTCCCATCACGGCAAGACGTCGATCAAGCGCGTGCTTCAAACGACAGCTTTCAGGCAGGTGGGCGGGACCGCCGAACTGCCGCAAGTAGGGCGGATGCCGCCCAACCGCTCTGCGAGGGATAGGACCCACAAGCAGCCATTCGCACCCGGTTCTCCGCTCCTCGACTTAAGTCATTCGTTCATTTCGGACGTGCGGCCGTTCGGGCGATCAGTCGATCCAGAGATGACATGGGATAGGGCCTGCAGCAGGTGTGTCTGAGGTCAGCGGCTGCGCATAGCGGAGCTGTGGAGCCGAACTAGACGTAATTGATATATCTACTATACCCGATGTATGGATAACCATTCAGCTATCGCTGCGCTAGGGGCGCTCGCGCAAGGAACACGCCTGAACGTATTCCGTCTGCTGGTCCGGCATGAGCCAGACGGGATGGCCGCGGGCGAGATCGCCCGCCAGATCGGTGTGCCGCAGAACACCATGTCCGCGCATCTCGGCATCCTTGCGCGCGCCGGCATCGTCCGATCCGAGCGGCACAGCCGGTCCATCATCTACCGCGCCGACCTCGACGGCCTGCGGGCGCTGACGCTATTCCTGGTCAAGGACTGCTGCGCCGGCTCGCCAGAGCTGTGCGCGCCGCTCCTCGCCGAACTCACCCCCTGCTGCTGAAAGGACGCCCCGTGGCCGTCGACGTCGTGATCTACCACAACCCTGCCTGTGGCACCTCGCGCAACACGCTGGCGATGATCCGCAACGCCGGCATCGAGCCGCACGTCGTGGAGTATCTGAAGACCCAGCCGTCCCGCGTCATGCTGGTCGAGCTGATCGACCGCGCCGGCATCACGCCCCGCGATCTGCTGCGCGAGAAGGGCACGCCTTACGCCGAGCTCGGCCTCGGCGACGCCTCGCTGACCGACGATGCCCTGCTCGATGCCATGATGGCGCACCCGGTCCTCATCAACCGGCCACTGGTCGTCTCGCCCCTTGGCGTGCGGCTCTGCCGTCCGTCCGAAGCCGTCTTTGATCTGCTGCCCGAGCCGCAGCAGGGCGCGTTTTCCAAGGAGGACGGCGAACAGGTGGTCGACGCATCCGGACAGCGCATCGCCTGATGCTTCTCGCCCTCGCCATCTTCATCGTCACGATCGCGCTCGTCATCTGGCAACCCCGAGGCCTAGGCATCGGATGGAGTGCGATGAGCGGCGCGGCCGTGGCGCTGCTCGTGGGGGTGGTCTCGCTCTCCGACGTGCCGGTGGTGTGGGGCATTGTCTGGAACGCGACCGCGACGTTCGTTGCGATCATCATCGTCAGCCTGCTGCTGGACGAGGCCGGCTTCTTCGAATGGGCGGCGCTGCACGTCGCCCGCTGGGGCGGCGGGCACGGCCGACGCCTGTTCGTCCTGATCGTCCTCCTCGGCGCAGCCGTGTCGGCGCTGTTCGCCAACGACGGCGCCGCGCTGATCCTGACCCCGATCGTCATCGCGATGCTACGGGCGCTCGGCTACCGCGACAGGGCGATGCTGGCGTTCGTGATGGCGGCGGGCTTCGTGGCCGACACGGCCAGCCTGCCGCTGATCGTCTCCAACCTGGTCAACATCGTCTCGGCCGACTTCTTCGGCATCGGCTTCGCCGACTATGCGTCGGTGATGGTGCCGGTCGACCTCGCGTCGGTCGCTGCGACGCTGGTCGTGCTGCTGCTGTTCTTTCGCCGCGACGTGCCGACAGAATACGACGTCACGCAACTGCGCGCGCCGGCGGACGCGATCCGTGATCGAGCCACGTTCAGAGCCGGATGGATCGTCCTCACCGCCCTCCTGGCGGGTTTCTTCCTGCTCGAACCCATCGGCGTACCGGTCAGCGCCGTCGCCGCTGCCGGCGCGGTCCTGCTGCTCGCCATCGCCGCGCGCGGCCACGTCATCGAGACCCGCAAGGTCCTGCGCGGCGCGCCGTGGCAGGTCGTGATCTTCTCGCTCGGCATGTATCTGGTCGTCTACGGCCTGCGGAACGCCGGCCTGACCGACCACCTCGCCGGTCTCCTCGACCACGCCGCCCAGGGCGGCGTCTGGGGCGCGGCGTTCGGCACCGGCATCGTCGCCGCGCTGCTCTCGTCGGTGATGAACAACATGCCAACGGTCTTGGTGGGTGCGCTTTCGATCGACGCGGCCCATGCCACGGGCGCGGTCAAGGAAACGATGGTCTACGCCAACGTGATCGGCTGCGACCTCGGGCCCAAGATCACGCCGATCGGCTCGCTCGCGACGCTGCTGTGGCTGCACGTCCTCGGGCAGAAAGGCATCCGGATCGGCTGGGGCTACTATTTCAGGATCGGCGCGACCCTGACCGTCCCGGTGCTGCTGGTGACGCTTGCCGCACTCGCGCTGCGGCTTGATGCGGCATGATCCCGCGAAGCTTTCCCAACTTGACCGGACATTCTGCCTGATGCCCTTGCGTACGCTCTCCGACCCCGATTACCTGCCCGCGCTTAATCGACGTTACGCATTCGACCGGCCCGCGCTCGGGTTAGGTGCCGGCGACCCGCCTCCGCGCATCCTGCTGCTCTACGGCTCTCTGCGGGAACGGTCCTATTCACGGTTGTGCGTCGAGGAAGCGGCTCGCCTGCTGCGGTTCTTCGGGGCGGAGACACGCATCTTCGACCCCTCGACCCTGCCGCTGCCCGACCAGATTCCTGGAGACGACCACCCAGCCGTCCACGAGCTGCGCGAGCTGTCGATGTGGTCGGAGGGGCAGGTGTGGTGCAGCCCCGAGCGCCACGGCCAGATCACCGGCATCATGAAGCTGCAGGTCGATCACCTGCCGCTGTCGATGGGCGGGATGCGGCCGACGCAGAGCCGGACGCTCGCCGTCATGCAGGTGTCGGCAGGATCGCAGTCGTTCAATAGCGTGAACACCCTGCGCCTCCTCGGCCGCTGGATGCGGATGGTCACGATTCCGAACCAGTCGAGCGTCGCCAAGGCATTTGAGGAGTTCGACGACGCGGGCCGGATGAAGCCGTCCAGCTACTACGACCGGATCGTCGACGTCATGGAGGAGCTAGTCCGCCTAACGGTCCTGCTGCGTCCCCACGCCGCGCAACTCGTCGATCGGTATTCAGAGCGCAAGGACGCCGGCGTGCCGATCGAGCCAACAACCGATCTAGCGAGCATCGCGACCGCGCCATAAGGCGGACGCTGATTGACGGCAGAGTTCAGGCAGCCAGAGGACCCACAGAGCGACGCTCAGCGCCGATCCCCGAAGCCGGACGTTTGTTCAGCTTGAATTGCCCGCCGGACACCCGGCCGGCAGCCGACTGCCAGCTTGCGGGTGGAAGCAAGTCAATGCGTAGCTTCCTTTCGCGAACCAGCTGTATTACTCAGATAGTACGAACGTGATTGTCGGAGAGGTGCATGAAGCGGTTGTGGAGGTTTGGGGCGCCGATCGCTGCCATCTTGATCGCGTCTGCTGCAATGGCACAATCCTATCGGGTCCCCTTCAGGCCAAGAAGCAACTTGCCTGCCAGAAGCCGGATAAATGCAAAAAATATCCGAGTGAGATCGAAGCTGAAGCAGAAAAAGCTCAGAAGTCAGGACTTCGCCTAACCCGCTTAAAACGCGGGAACGCACTAGGCTCCGCCTGAACCGCGAATAGAGCCCTCGTATCAAGTGTGTCTCTAGAAGAGGAGGCATACAATGGAATACGACAATCAGATCCCCCTGCTGTTCGATCACACAACGTCGGAAAGTGGTTCTCATGGCTCGGATGGGGAAGAAAATAGCAATAGTGCCGATGCGGGGACTCGCCCAGCACCGCAGCCCCAATCCGAGCGTAGCAAGGCCGAATACGTCTTTGCTCGAAACATCCAGATCGACCCGGCGCTGCACGAACGACGGTCCTTTTCGGACGACGATCTGCAGCGTGCAATGGCTGTCGCCGGCAACCTCATCTCATCGCTCCCCTTCCGGTTATCAAACGCGGGCACCGAGTGATTCTTCTGAATGGCGTCGTCATTCTTCAGGCAGTGATCGCGCTGGATCCGAATGGGCGGGTCAAGGTCATTGAGCATGACGAAGAGGATGTCGTCGCAGTCCGCTTCGCCGATACCCGACAGCGAGCCAGGCGCGAACCAATGGTTCCATCGCGTCAGGCGCTCGCGCGCTGTCGCGATGGTATTTCGCAGGAGGCGATCGCGAAGGAACTGGGCGTCAGCCCAGGAAGCATCTCGCAGATGGTATCCGCAGCCAAGGTGGAGGAGGAATTCGAAGACCTCGCCATTCTTATCATCAATCGCTCGAGACTCTTGCGGCGCTGGTGGGAAGATGTGCACACCACCCGTGAGCGACTGAGGAAGGCGGACGAGAACGAGCCGGAACGAAGCACGCCCCGCATGGATCGCTTCACCACAGCGATCTCGGGTCTGATCGCGGCCAACAAACCGGTCAGCTCGGAGCACGTGCGGAAGGTGCTCGGCATCAATGTCCCGCGCAGCGAGCCCAAGCGGCGCAACCGTGTGCTCGGAAAGCCGGTGAGGCGGCAAGGACTGAAAGTCCAGATCAACGTCGATAAGGAGCGGCAGGGGGATCCGTCATCAACTTCCCCCCGGAATATCCGAGCAAGGAATTCGACGCGGCATTGGAGGCATTGTTGGCTTTCCTGATGAGGCGCGGCCCGGACGCAGACGTGGCACCGCAAAACCGACTCGGCTTGGGACGGCGGCGACGGATCGGGTGCTGACGATGGCAAGGGATAGTAACCCTCACGCCCGCGAACGACCGCGCTGCCGCCCGACAATGCGAACGCAGAAATCGAGTGGCTGGCGCCTCCCCCGGAGAACGTCCTCGCTCGTTTGCTGCTCGAACTTGTCGGAGAAGGCGCCTTCCAGGAGATCTTCGATGAGTGAAGCTTTGGATACGTGCGTTGTGCGGGCTGCGATGCGCAAGTATGCCTGCGTCTGTCGCGTATCAGAATGAAGCGGTAATTTGCGCAGCTGCTGTGCGCGGCTTTTAATTGCGCCGCATGTTCACTGACATGGTACTGTGAATTCAATGCAGATCGAGCTCAATCGCCTGCTGGAACTTACGACCTTCAAGGAATTGGAGGCTATCGTCGTGGCCGACATGAGGCGTCTGTCGCGTAGCCGCAGTGATCTGGTCGACTTGCGAGATGAGCCGGGTGCACTCGGCGTCGGCCTCATCAGCGCCGAAGAATAGGACCTCAGCGATGAAGACCTGTGCATTTGCGTGCTTGGGCTGAGCACCATTGGCGGCGCGCATTACGGAGAAATGAGATGGTATATTTTGAGAGGAGCATGATCCTGACTTCATCGTTGCCGGTTAACGCGTTCGCTTATGTGCGTAAGAACGTAACCGAACCGCGCGGCAACAACCTTCTGAACGAGCAAAGCGCAGCAATTAACGCCTATTTGGCCACTCTCGGCATCATGGTCGAGATCAGTTCCCTTCCGCCGGATGATTGTGATGAAACGGACGCACGAGATGGCTGACGAGAACTCTTCAATAAGGCGGCGTGCATACGGCTATGCCCGCGTAAGCACCGCCGAGCAGGTCCAGCATCAGACCTCGCTTCGCCAGCAGAGAGTCGATCTGAAAGCCTACTGCGATAAACAAAGCATCGACTTGATCGAGGTGTTCAGCGAGCCCGGCCTCTCCGGCTCCGACTGGAAGCGGCCTGAGTTTAATCGGATGATGGCCGGCATTCTTTCGCGGCCTCACTACCTCGGCCGGTTCGTCGGAAACAAGGCGGACGAATTCGGCAATGTACTTCCCGAAGAGGATTGGACTTGGGTCGAATGCCCGCTACTTATCACGCAAGAGCAGTTCGATCGGGTAGCAGCATTGCGCGAGAAACGCGCACCTCGAAACACCCCGGCACGGGTGGTGAGCGGCCCCACTCTGCTGATCGGGCTCGCGCAATGCGGAGGATGCAGTGCCGGAATGACCATCAGAACCGGAAAGGGTGGCCGGTATCGCTACTACTCATGCCATTCGAAGGTGAACCGTGGCGCGTCTTCTTGCGGCTGCCCAATGTTCGTGCCGAAAAGCTGGATTCTCTGGTGATGAGCGAGGTCGCCGGAAAGATTTTTGCTGCGGGGAAGCTGGAGAAGGTACTCGACACATCGGACGAAGCGCGCCAGCGCAAACTTCTGGAACTCGAACAGTGCGAGGGAAGACTAACCGAGGCTCGACGTCGCTTGTCCAATCTTCATGACGCCATCGAGACCGGTATGGTCTCGCCGCGCGATCCCGACATCGCCGCGCGGCTCAGGGAACGGCGGACCGAGATAGACAGTCTCAATACGACCGCGAATACCCTGCGGCAGCAATTGGATCGCGGACCGACACGCATCACGCCCGCCGCCGTGAAAAAGTTCGGCGAGGTCGTTCGCCGACCATTGTTGGATGGCGATGGCAAGGCGCGGCAGCAGATCGCTCGTGCGTTTATCAACACGGTTCGCGTCGGCGCGAGGATAGAGATCGAAGGTGAAACCGCCGCATTGGCGCATGGCACCGCCTCGGTAGCACGGTCAAAGGGCAGAGTGCCCAGCTTTGACCGTAAATGGTGCGCGACGCAGTCAGCAGCGAACCGGTCTCGCTGGTAATTTCGCGTTCAAACGGGAATTTGACGGGAAATCAGCGCTGAACCGCACTGCAGTCGCAATTGGCGCCACCGCTCAACCGCAGAATACCGCCAATTCTGCAGCAATATTCCCGTTTGCCCACGAACGGGAATTTGGCGGCCGGTGTACGGGAATGGCCCAGCGCAGGAGCGCAAAAAATCTGTCGGCGCCACATGAAGATGAAACCCTCAGGGTTCTGCCATCAAACGGCTCTCTCGGTGCCTTCCAGCCTCTGCGAAGCACATGTTCCTTCCTCTGCATTGTGGGCGCATGACTAGTAAGACATTCTGAATAGATCGTACGCGGAAAGCGCATGTACTTTGGCGTAGAAAGTACATGCTGCGCGTATCTTAATTGTATTCGCTTTTCAGCATCGTTTTAGATGAAAAAGGCAGCTCAAATGGTGCCAGGTCACACAACCGAGGCATGTTATGAACGAGCTCCAAATTATTTATCACCCGCCCGCTGCCCTCTCCCCGCATCCGCGCAACGCGCGGCTGCATAGTCCCAAGCAGATCGATCAACTTGCCGCCTCGATAAGTTCGTTCGGGTTCAACTCACCCGTGCTGGTCGATCGCGATTGTCAAATCCTGGCGGGCCATGGAAGGGTTCTTGCCGCTGTTCAGATCGGCTTGTCCTCAATCCCCACGGTCTCGATCGAACATCTGAGCGAAGCGCAGCGGCGCGGCTTCATGCTCGCCGACAACCGCCTAGCCGAGCTTTCGGAGTGGGACGAAGATATCCTCGCTCTCGAGCTCGAGGAGCTGGCGCTGGTCGATGAACCGTTCGAGCTCACCGACACCGGCTTTGAGCTGGCAAAGATCGATGCGCTGATCGAGGAGCGGCATCGTCCTGCTGCTGAACCTGACCCCGCCGACGCTCCGGTGGATCTGGCCGCAGTCGAGACGGTGGCTCGCCTGGGCGATCTGTGGCTGCTCGGCAAGCATCGGCTGTTCGTCGGCAACGCGCTTAAGCAGGAGAGCTATCAAGTGCTGCTCGAGGGCGAGCGCGCGCAAATGGTGTTTATCGACCCGCCCTACAATGTGCCGATCCAGGGGCATGTGTCTGGTCTAGGCAAGGCACGCCATCGCGAGTTCCTGATGGCCTCGGGCGAAATGAGCGCAGCCGAGTTCGAAACCTTCCTACGCACCGCCCTCACCCGCTTGGCCGAAGCCAGCATCGATGGCGCAATCCACTTCGTCTGCATGGATTGGCGCGGCCTTCAGGCGCTGCTTGCCGCAGGCGAGGTCTATTCTGAACTCAAGAACATCTGCTGCTGGGTCAAGGCGCAAGGCGACATGGGCTCGCTTTATCGCTCGCAGCACGAGTTGATCGCAGTGTTCAAGGCGGGCAGCGCGCCACATGTGAACAACGTGGCTCTGGGCAAGCACGGTCGGAACAGGTCCAATGTGTGGCAGATGCCAGGCTTGAACAGCTTTCAGAAGGGTCGCGACGCCAAGCTGGCGATGCACCCCACGGTCAAGCCGGTCGCACTTGTCGCTGATGCCATGCTCGATTGCTCAACGCGGGGCGGTCTGGTGCTCGATGCATTTGCGGGATCAGGCACGACCCTGATCGCTGCCGAACGCACCGGTCGGCGCGCAGCCGGCATCGAGCTTGATCCGCACTATGCCGACATCATCCTGCGCCGCTTCTGCGATGTCACCGGGATCGAGCCGGTCAACCCGGCGACGGGTCAGATCGTTCGGCGCTTGGCGCGCAAAGGAGATGCAAAGTGAGCGACGAGTACGAGGTGGGCTATGGCAAGCCACCGGCGAAGCATCGCTTCAAGCCGGGCAATCAGGCAGCCAGAGGCCGCGGCAAGCGCAGGAAGCATGCCCGTTCGATGTCCGAGATCCTGGCACAAGCGATGAATACCAAACGCAAGATCAAGCGTGGCGATAAGGTCTACTCCATGCCGGTCGCAGAGATCCTGATCGAGCGAGTAGTTCAAATGGCGATGGGTGGCTCGGCGCGAGACGTAGCCGCTCTCATGGCCATGATCGAGCGCCACTCACCCAGCCTGCTTGCTAACGAACCAGAGCCCTTGCAGATCGAGTTGCACCGCGCCGAGGGCTCGCAGGTCGAGCTGCCCTCCCCCGACCTGTGGGACACACGCAAATGAAGGTCACCCTACCCGCATGGGCCTTGTGGCTCGATGCACCCGTCAACAGCAGACGCGAGCCGATCAGACACCGGGTTCTGTTTGGTGGGCGTGGTGCAGGCAAGTCCTGGGCAATCGCGCACAAGATTGTCGAGCGCGCAAGGCGCTCGCCCATCCGCATCCTGTGCACGCGCGAGTATCAGAACTCGATCCGCGACTCATCCAAGAAGCTGATTGTTAGTTCGAATGTTAGATATCCAATTTGCCGAACGCGCGAGGCAGAGCAGTGAGTTTGACGTAGCCCAGCTTCTTCAGTTCGCGCCCACGGTGGTCTCATCCAGCCAGGCCGCAAACTCATCATGAAGCCACTGGGCCAGGTCGATCAATCGCCAGCGCACGGCGCCATGGATCACCGGGATCGGACCACGCTCGACATTCTGCACAAGTGCCCAACCCTAGCATCATTGTGCCGCGACCAAGGACCGAGAGCCTTGCCCTCAAGAGGCCGTTCGGGCCCCGAGCATCGAACCGGATCAACCAGTCCAGCACGATCTGAAACCAACCCGCGATCCGCGCCCCTGCAGTCTGGCGCGCGCCGTACACTAAGCCGGCCTCGACTGGTACCATGTGGACCTCGCGCGCAACCCGGTAAGGTTCGGTCGGTGTATTTGATGGACACGGTTTGCGCCGACGATCGCTATGATGGATGAGGCGGCGCCGGTGATGAGCTGAGCGAGGAATGTGATAATTAGCGCTCAACCTCTCGGTAAGATGCGGGCTGTCTCAACTCGCGTGGGGAACTCGTCCATCAATCAGGCCTATCGATGCAATTTCGCAGTCTCGAGGATATACTCCGCGACAGCGGCAATATCGGCATCGGACAGTTCTGAAGGGCGAAAAGGAGGCATTTCGCCGATGCCGCGCCTCACGAACACGCGAAGCGCGGCGGTGTTGAGATCGTCGCGCAATTCCAGTTCGGCGGGGCGCGCGCCTTTGTATCGGACTGCAAGAGCTGCAGTGCCGGGCAGCATGGCGGCGCCGTTGACCCCGGGACCGGCGCCATGACACGGCGCGCATTGTCGCTCGAAAACGACG
>Ga0210040_10010375_pt1 | contig 10687 bp, 13 predicted proteins | sample CryGeyCG12114_NA_FD_185462 | JGI IMG/M metagenome (GOLD analysis project Ga0210040, IMG submission 185462) | Groundwater microbial communities from aquifer - Crystal Geyser CG19_WC_8/21/14_NA (SPAdes) (version 2) | ecosystem: Environmental > Aquatic > Deep subsurface > Groundwater | place: USA...
CAAACATGCCTGCGCTGGCAGCCTCACGGGCCTGCGCTTGTTCTGCAATTTTCAGCTTTGCCATTTCGAGGCGATTTGCAGCAAACGAATTAATTGTTTCGGACGTGTCCATTGCGCCGGGAACCGCGCTCAAAATTCGGGCACGGCTATCATCGGACTGTCGGGCACCGGCTGCCATTAAAAGCAGGCCCATTTTCATCATGGATTGATTTGTGGCGCGGCGCTGGACACCAACGGGAACGCCTGTCACCGGATCGACTTGAGCCATAGCCGCCGCGTCGGGAGCGCCCGCAAACAGGCCGCGCTCACCGCTCATGGCTTGTGACAGCCGCGAACCGATATTGGCAAACAAAGGGGTTCCCCCGCCGCTGGCAGGGGCAGGACCACCAGCGACGGGGGTTGCCTGCGGCGCGGCCTGAGCCTCGGGGCCAGTGGAGACGGCTGGAACCGGGGCTGCGGGCGCTGCCTGCGGGGCAACGGGTTGAACGGGCATGTTGTTGCCAGCGACGGCGGGCGATTGCTGCCGAGCGCGAGCCATCAAAAGGGCCATAGGGTTATCCAGCAAGGGCATTTTGCATCATCCTTTTGCGTCGGGGCATGAGCATTTGCTGAAATGCGGCCATATCCACGGGCTGATTTGCTTCTGGTGGCGGCGCTGCGGGAACGGCGGCTTGTTCTGCCCCGCCGCCCATAGCTTGTGCCAAAAAGCCTAGCCCACTTTGTAAACCAGCACCAGCTTGACCGCCTAATGCAGATTTGACATTTGCGCCAGAAAAATCACCGCTCTTTGCCAACCCCACCAGCCCGCTGCCTTCCAGCGCGGGGGTTTTCGGGAACGCGGATGGATCGACGTTCTGCGCAAGAATTGGCACCGTTGCGGGGGCCTGTTGATGCGGCAATTGCTGAGCGGCGGCAATGGTCGGGCCGTTGGCAGGGGCTTTGACGTTGTTGAATTTATTTAGCCATTGGTTCGCAAATTCCCCTGACGTTTGGCCTTGCTTGCCTGCGTTGAGCGCAATGGCCGCATTTCCCGTGGCAGACGCCGCCGCTGCATTTGGATTTCGCAAGAGCTTTACAGCACCGCCCGGTCCTTGCTGGTGTGCCAAATACAGTTCAGCGGCGGTCGGCGCACGGCCAAGGCGCTTTGACAAAAAGGATTGATTGTCACGCGCAAGCCGAGCCGCCGCATCGGTCGCGGCAGCCGGGTCAAACTTGTTTTTCAGGCCATATTGGTTCGCCGTGCTGTCGATGAACTGGAAAAGCCCGCCTGCGCTCGAATTTGGGTTTTTGGCATTTGGGTTGCCACCACTCTCAATTTGAGCGGTGCGCGCCAAATACCCACTCGGCAGGCCATACCTTTTTTCCGCTTCCTCATACATGCTCAACATTATGCTGCCCTCGGACGGTATGGCGCACGGACCTTGTGCTTGTCAGACCGGGCCTTGCGGCCCTGCAAAATTGCCAGCGGATAATTCACCGCCTTTACAGTCTTGCCATCACCCATTTTGACATTTTTGACGGCGCTCGGAACTTTCTTTTCCACGTCCTGTGCCATGAGGCCGACTTGCTTTTTGCTGCCGTTGCCACCCGCAAAGCCCTTTTTATATTCAAATTCATATTCGTTCAAATCCGTGCCGGGGACCTTGCCGAGTTTCTTGATATTCTTCTTCACCTTTTTATCAGAGAACAAGAATGGGAGGAAAGACGCCGCCGCGCCCAAGCCTGTCAAAAGGCCCGAACCGGAATTACTTGGCTGCGTTGTCGTGGTATTCGACGTTTTGCCATAAGGCGACATGCCGAGCGCGGCCAACTGCAAATTAAGCTGTTCCTGCGGGTAATCCCGCTTTTCCTGCCACTGCGAATAATTCGCATCCAAGCCAGCCTGATTGACACCGCGTTCCGTCGCGCCAAGCTGCGATTGAATAATCGAATTTTTGCCTGCGGTATCGGAAGCCGTTTGACCAATTGCGTTCGCAAGGGCACCGCCTTGCAGGTTCAAATTGGCACCGGCCAAGCCTGCATTCTGGTTGGCGGTCTGCGCCTGCAAGCCCATTCCCTGCGTCTGCAAACCGGAAGCCTGATTTGCCAACGCCGCCTGCAACGCCGACGCATTGTCTTGCTGCATGAGGCCGGACGCCTGATTAAATGCCTGCGAGCGCAAACCAGCTTCGGTCGCGGCTTTGGCGTTTACGCCTTCCGCTGCCAAAACTGCTTGCTGGACGCCCTGACGGCTCGAACCCCATGCACCAGCGCCGCGTGCCTGATCGGCAACGCCTTGCTGTTGCTGCGCAAGCCCACGGTCCATTCCTGACAGCGTGGTATTCACCACATTGTTCAAATTCGGGTCCATATATGCGCCAATGTCGCGGGACAAAAAGCCGCCAGCATTTACATTGGCAACGCCACCCGGCGCGGTGACTTGCTGCGGGCGATAAGTCCCGGCCTGCCCTGCGGCTGCAAGGGCACCGCCGAGCGCGGTGTTTGTCATTCCAATGCCGGAATTAAGCGTGCCGCCAGCGGCTTGCTCCATTCCGGTCAACCCGGCAACGCGCTGGCCGTCATAAGCTTCATAAGGCCGCGCTGCCACGTCCTTTGCCAATTCGTAGTTGCTTTCCGAAGCCTGCTCTACCCACTTGGGCAATTCGGTCTTTGAAATTTGGGTTGTGGTTGTGGGAGCCTTTGGAGCCATTTTACAGAACCTTCTCAAACATAATGCCGATTGGCCTATAAGCCGCGTCGAACCCTTGGGCAGAAGCTTTGAAACCCATCCTGCCAATTGTCCTTATCACATCGCAAGCTTGTTCGACAGCAAACTTGTCAATGATCTGGCGCAACTCATCCACACCCTCAAGAGTGCCCGCAACTGCCAAAATAAACAAAACCCGATGCTCACCGCTAATCTCAATTGTGGTGACACCAACGCCGTTGTCCGTCTCCCAAAACTGATATTCGCCGTCCCGGCATCGCTGGATCATGTGGTTAAAATCATACCGCCCAAGCTGGCACGCCTTCTTGATCCGCTTGAGCTTTTCATCGTTGCTAAGCACGGGCGTTTCTCGTGGTGAGCGTGCCATCATTGGCAACGGTGACAATCCATGCGCCGCCATCGGGGGCCGACAAGATGACTTGCGGGGCTGCCCGGTCCCATCGAACCACGTTGGCAACCACCCGGCGCAACACGTCAATCAGCGTGCGGATAAACTGTAATTGCTGCGGGTTTTTGAAAATTTCGCCGGGGTCGTTGAGACTGATAAATTCATCGACTTCTTGGCGTGCATTTTCGCGGCTGAGCATTGCCATTATCGTTTGCCCCTTGGTTTTACATCAAAGATCATTGCCCCCATCCCCCATGGGCCGTCCACAACGCCTTTGACCGTCATCGAAAAATCACGGGCAGCAAAGTGAGTATCAAGATAGCCGTCAGGACGACCGCGCAAATTTTCATGAAAAACATATTCCTCGCCACCCCGGTCATATCGGCCCTTAAAATCAAAGGCCACGGCGTCAACGCCTAGAGCGTCATCAATTTGGCACTGCTTGACGGTTGTTAGCTGCTCACCGCCGCCAAAGGAAATTGACGACACGCTTGCTTGGACTGTGCCGCGCCCTTCGCCTTCCCACCCTTGTTCATGGCGATAAAGGTGGGTTTGGTCCGAGCCTGCCAGCGGGAAATTGTCAATCGGCGATGACACAAAGACTGAGCGGGATAAATCACCGTCAGCCCACCATTCCATCCCCGGTTCAAAATTGAAAACTGCATAGCGCGTGTTCTCAACCATCGTCGGATCATCTGCCAAAAACCCATCTGGATAAAAGAACCAAATTTCAGGATAAAGGCCATTATACCCGGCAAAGACGCGGCGCGGGGAAATGGGGGCCAATTGATCGAAAAGGTCTGTGCCGAGCGTATGGAGCAACGGGGAAACCACGCCGCCCTCATATTTCCAAAAGCCCTTGTGACCCATCCAGAAAGCGCGGCTGCCCGCAATCGCCATCGAATGCGCCGAGATAGGGGCGCAACCTTCTGCCAATTTGGTAAAACCATAGTAATATGGCTGGCCGATATACCGGCCCATCCAAACGGACGTGGACGTGAAAATCAGAATGCCACCGGGAATTTTGGCAGCCGACAAGATATGACCGGCACCCTCAAGGTCGCGGAAACCCGCTTGGCCCGTGACGTTGGTATAATCCCACCCGGTACGGTTATCTTGATCGGACCATGCAACACGGTTTGGCAGCCCATCCGTGCCAAATGTCATGACATGGTGTTCCTCAGTCACAATAAAGGCTGAGATAAAACCGGGGGCATTTTCGGCAACAACTGGCGTTTCTTTCGTCGTGGGGTTGTAAACCCAAAGACGGCCATCCGCCGTTGACGAAAAAAGCAATTCCGAGTTCCAATTATCCATGGAATGACGAATGGGCTTGGAAACGTCAAAAGCACCCGGTCCGGCACCGCGTGGTTCTTCATCGCTGCCATAATTCATAATGCCATAATCGCCTGAACCGTAGCCCTGCGCTGCGCTTGATGACGCGCTCACATAATCCAGCGGGGTTTTCTCAACCCAATCATTGTTGATTTCAACAAAAAGCGCGTCATCGCAAAGCGTGGCAGAATGGCGGTTGCCAATTTCATCAAGCCAAACGTAAATATTGCGGGGAATTGATCCAAGCGGGGCTTTTGTAATGCGGTCATGCCCCCCGATAGGAGACATGATACCTGTTTTCCAGCGAATAAGGTTTGCCTCATGCCAGCGACCGGGAACTACGTTCCGAGTTTCAGCCCGAAAAACACCGGGAGGAATTTTGACAACAGGCATGAGGCAAAACCTTTACGAAGGCGCGTTTTTCTTTGACCGATATGTGCCAATCATAGCCGCAATACCAGTGGCAACGCCAGTGACAATCGTTGTCACGGCCACGCCCAAAGCGGCACCGTCCACACCGGGCGGAACAAGCCCATAGGTGCTGGCGAGATAGACAATCGCAGCCGAGACAGCCGCACCGCCGACGCCGCCCACAGTAGCGCCCTTACCCGCGCCGATAACCTTTTCAACGGGGCTTTTGCCCTGCTCGGGGTCAAGCGGCTCACCCTTGCTGTCAACTGGCACCGGAGCCGGGGCAGGGAGGGGGTCTGGAAGGGCAACAGGGGTTGGCGCTTGCATCGGGGCGGGGCCAACGCGCTCAATCTCCCATGGAGCCATTTTCTGAGCTTCTGAGGCACCAGCCCACGCGGCCAAAGCCCGCTCAGCCCATTTCACGCGGCTTGGATAGTGCTTCACCCCGGCGCGCTCATAAGCTTTCTCGAACGCCTCAACCTTTTCTTCCAAGGTGTCAGCATTCTTGGTGGCTTGCACCGCTTTGCTTTCCGTGCCCTTTAGCTCAAGGTAGAGCCAATTATACGCCGCCTTATCGCTCGAAAGGGACAAGCCGTTGCGACGGCAATATTCCTCAAAATCGACGCGGCGCGGTCCGGTCCATTGGAACCATGACCAGCCACCACGGGAACCGGCAACTGTTGGCTTGGCTTCGTTAACAGCCTGCAAGCCATTGCTTTCGTGCCCGCCATTGCCACAAATCGCCGCCGCGTCTTCAACGGAAAACCCAAAGTCTTCCATGAGCAGCCGCATAATCCACGGCGCTTTTGATGCGAAAATTTTCAATGCGTCTGCCATTTATTCAGCCTCCTTGTTGACCATATCCCGGCAATATTCTTCATTTGTCATTGCCGGAGCTTTACACAAAACTTGGCGATATTCTGCAACCGCCAGCCTGTAATTGTGAAATGAAAACGCGCTCAGCCCGAGGCCGACAATCAGCAAAAGAATGATTGCCAGCACAAGCCCATCCAGAATAAGAGAAAGCTTGCGTGCCTGCGGGGTGTCACGGCCCATCATCGTAGCCCACCCACGATTTCAGAAAAGTCAAAAGGCGGGAACGTCAATCCAGCTTTCGCCATTTCATACTCCAATTTACGAATGTGGGTCATAAGCCCACGAATGGTTTCTGTTTGCGTTTTTATCGTCAACTCGCATCCCGCAATCCTTGCTTCCATCGCAATACGCAATTCCTCGCGCAATTCGTCTTGCCGGGCAATTTCGTTGGTTCGATCTGTATTTCGTTGAGCTAGTTCCCCTGCCCTAAGTTTGTCAATTCTCGAAATGTAAAACCGCAAGAACGCTGCAATAACGCCGAGTGGAGCGGCAATTGCGGTCAATACTGCCGCCCATTCTGCACCTGTCATTAGTTGTTCCTTTACGCAACGCGCATGATGTAGCAAAGGGCCAAATATGGGGGAACATGAGTGTCAGAATTAATGCCGTGGTTATGACCCTGCCCGCCGCCATTGTTCTGAATTGAAATTCCTGTTCCTGAATTTGACAGCCAAAGGTTGATCCTTTCCCCCGAGGTCCGCAATCCCTCAGTTGCGGGGGCCGCAGCTTGTGCCCCACCATCAAGGCGATAGCCAAGCCCGCTGTCTACACGACGCCGCTCATAATAATGGTCATGAGGCTCTTGATTGACACCGTGGCCGTGGCCGGGGTCATTTACACCATGATTGTGCCCCGGAATTTGATTGATATTCAGCGTTGCGTTTGCCGTTCCTCCACCGTGGGAATGGGTTGTTGACCCACCCACTGCACCGACACCGTTGTTCCCACCAGCACCCAACACAAACCTGTCACGAAGGTCAGGCGTGCCATTTTGTCCGTTGCAAAGGCGATATGTGTAAGGGATGGTGTTGACGGCACCGGACCAAAGAATAATGCCGCCAATGGGAATAGCAACATTCACTTCCGTTTGCGTCATCAGAATTGTTTGAGTGCCATCCGCCTTTTCCATTGTTGGCACGTTGCCAACATAACCAACGGATTTAATTGTCCCGAGCTTTGCAACTTTGGTGTCAGCAAGGGATTTCAGCGCGGTATCAACCACGTCCAAATTCGCATTCTGTTTTGCGCCCCAAGTATTCCGAGAGCTATTAACCTCTGGTTTAGTGAGGTTGTAATAATTGGTGTAGGTATCAGCCATTTCATTTAGCTCCCATAAACTGCGTAGTTAACTCGAAAAGGCCCAACGTGCGGAACTTCATCACGCGCATTTGTAATTTTTATGGAACAGCCTCCAAGGCTAGATGGAGTACGTGCGCCTAAAGTGACATTCTTTTTATTATCAACATCACCATTTGTTAATTGAATTGTCCAATTAGCATTATTAAAGCTAATTGGAAAAGTAATCCATGCGTCACCATTGGCATCGCCATTCAAAACAACAGAACCCCATTGCTGAATTAGGCCACCGGGAAACTGTTGATAGCCGGACTGCCCAATAGACCTTAAATTAAAATCAGTAATACCATAGCCAGCAACTGTGGTTGGCTTTGCTGTCAAATCTGCAAAAGCATGTGAATGCACCGACGCAGCGGCGTCCGTGATCCCATACCCTGCACGGGTTGTTGGCTTAGCCGTTAAACTGGCAAAAGTGTGGGTATGCGCTGTTAAAGCATAACGCGCATCAGCAGTGGTTTTTGTGTAATAATCATTAAGCGCGGTAGTGAGGGCAGCCGGTTGCACGGCACTATCCGCTTTTCCACCCTGCACCGATGACGCAGCATCCGTGATCCCGTACCCGGCGCGGGTCGTTGGTTTGGCTGTCAAATCTGCAAAAGCATGACTATGAACTGCCGGGGCTTTTCCACCAACCGCAGTTGCCAAATCTTGAAAATCTGAGGCAAGAGCAAAATATTCAGTGCTTCGATAAGCCGCGCTGCCCAAACCTAATTGCGCACCTGTCACACCATGAGGGTTGTTTTGGTCTGCCAAATGCGCGTTAAAAGGCGTTGGATCATACACCCCCGCATTTTCTGCAATCTCAACAGCAAGCGCCGCAGCAGCTTCCGCGCGCTCGGTATTATCCTCGACGCTGGCAGCAAGAACTTCAACTAAATCCCGATCCTGCGTTGTGGTAAACGCATTATTTGCCGACGCCGACGCCGCAGCCTGAGCAAGACCGCGATGGCCGCTGGCGCTGTCACGAATGGCAACGGTGTCATTATATAAAAGGCTTGTGTTGTTGTAGGCACTTTCGGCACGCTCCGCGAAGCCCTTGGCCGACACATAAGCTTCGTATTCCGCTTGCGTCATCTGGACGCCCTCGGGAACTTGCTTCACCCATGCTGACGGCTGCCCATCATTGACCGGAACCCAAGCCATTAGGAATGCCTTCCACCCATACGGGTTGCAGGGCGGCGCATAATCAGCGGCCCCGTGCCATGTTTCATGTTTTCCGAAATAGCATTGATTGCCTCAATTTCACCGGCTGCCATTTCCAAATAATTTCGGGCAGTTTCCGGTTCCTCAAGGTGCAAGAACCCGAAATGCAACATCGCATTTTTGTAAATGTGCGGTGCTTTGTCGAGGAACCAATTTGTTGACGTTTCAACTTCGGGGTTGAGCTTTGGCAACTCAGCGAAATAATAAAGCTGAATTTGGAAATTGATTTCGGCGGGCGCTTGCCACCGAACCAATTCGATAAACCGGCCATGCGTTGTGAAAAAACGCGGATGCTGCGAATTGTAAAAGGGCCGCCATGTGTCAACGTCATCGTCAACCATTTCCGTTGGCACGTATTGCAGCGTTCCGCGTTTTTCACCCGGCACGTTGCCAAAAGCCGCCGATTGGATCGACATGCTTTCCGCCTCAAGAAAATCTTCGGGAACCGGGAACGTGGTTTCTGTAATCGGCAGAATTGCACGTGTCACCATACGGCGGTCGCGCAACACGTTGTTGATCCGATATTCGGCAGCGCGGAGCCATTGCGGAAAGAACGTGTCTTTATCCATCCGGTTAAGGTCGGCGCGAACGTCCCGAAATAGCTCTTTGATTGCCATTAGATTTGACCTTCCCAAACACGATGATCCCGGTTTTGACCATCATTCAGCCATTGCTTCCATTTGTCGTCGTCGTGGAACCAGCCTTCACGCATAGCTTGCTCCACCACATGAACCGGCACCCGAGCGGCCAAACGGAATTGCTCTTTTCCCGTTTGGTTTTCCCTGAGCATCTTATTTTGCTCAACAATCCCATCAAGGTCTTGCTCAGACGATAAATGGAAAGTCCCGTCGCTTTCGACATGGACTTTCCGAATTAAACCGCCGTGAGCGTCATAAATCTCGCCTGCCATTTTTATTCTTCCTCTGCCACAACCAATTTTAGCCCGTATTCTTCAAGCACCGCGTCGAAATGCCCTGCCATTTCCTCAGCGGGTCGAACGTCCAAAACCAAATCCTGCAAAATGTCACTTATATCTTGCGGGGTTAGGTCAAAAGCCATTAAATCCAATTCCTCGGGAAGATCCCCGCTCGACGCCCCTTGCAAAATGTCAAGAAAATCCTGCTTGGCTGACGTTCGGCACCCGAAGTCCGTTGCTGGCCCTTTGCCTGTCTCAGACAATGCCACGCTATATGTGTTGCCCGGTAGCACGTCATGCCCGAGCGCGCATGATAAACGGTTGGCCGTTGCTTGGAGGGCAGCGGGGACTATCAGGACAATTGAAAAACCCCACTCACTCATAACACAACCCCTGTTTTTGCGGCCATCCACTTTTCAGCGGTGACCATTTCGCTTTCGCTCAACAAGCGATTGATAGCAATAGAGCCATAATCCCTGCCATTGAACGGATTTGACACACCGCCACGCATATAATGATACACCGGGTAGTTTCCAAAATTGCCCGTTCCCTTAGCTCCTGCTGCATCAACCGTAGCGACGCCGTTTCTTCGCCCTTTTGATACACTTCCAGCAATATCATGAGAGGTGTAAATAATGGCAGTATCGGGCGCTGGCGCTGTGAAGCCTACAATTTGCGCACCAGCTGCCGCTGCTGTTCCTCGTGAACCAAACACCCATGCTCCGCCGCTGTCATTTGCCCAATGGAAAAAAGAACCTAGATTGGTGTTCCAGTTGGCAGAAAATTCAACAATGCCTCTTGAAACAGCGTCTAGTCTACGAGCGCCCATTAGCCATGAAAGCTTATCACTACCCCAATTAAATGCGGGGGTCAGCATAAAGTCATCCACACCATCCGGCTGCAAATACCAAAGCCCATTTTCCTGCATGAGCGTCGGACGTGCTGCGGTCGTGGGTTGGGATCGGTGATTACCGGGGATTTCGCGGAACGACAAATTGTCATATCGTTGTGGATTGCCAGAATTAGACGGCTCGCCGAACGACAAATAAGTCGTGGTGCTTGTTGCTACATAAATCCTTTGGGCATCGAGCACATAACTAGTATATTGCGCTCCCGCGCCAACGGAACCGCCAATATAAAAACGCCCCCCACCGGCTTTTAAAAAATCGAACTTTACTTGGTATGATTGCCCGATGACGGTCGGGATAGCTATATACGCCATCCCTGTGCCCCCACCAGCCGTTTGTGTTACTTCAAGTCTACCATCGACAATAGCTGCTGTAACGCCAGCGGGTGCAACAAACCCCACAGGAAAATCAAGTGAGGAAAAATCACCATTGCTGATTAGCTCTGGTCCTTTCGGTAGACGCTTATCGAGCATCAAGCCGACAGGCTGCCCCGATGCGGTTACAGGCGTTGTTCCTCCGCTGTCCTGAAACATCGTGGACATGTCTGAGGGGTCATACCAAGCGCCCTGCTCTCCATTGGCAAACAA
>Ga0210040_10010376_pt1 | contig 10687 bp, 3 predicted proteins | sample CryGeyCG12114_NA_FD_185462 | JGI IMG/M metagenome (GOLD analysis project Ga0210040, IMG submission 185462) | Groundwater microbial communities from aquifer - Crystal Geyser CG19_WC_8/21/14_NA (SPAdes) (version 2) | ecosystem: Environmental > Aquatic > Deep subsurface > Groundwater | place: USA...
GTGAAACTTAAATTAAATTAAGTATGACTATAATTCAGAGAACACCCCAAGGGAGCTTTCATCATAGAACATCTTCTTCTTGGCCCCATTCAGATGCTTCTGTTGCCGAAATATGTAGACAGTTTGTGGTCCAAACCGTGTATTATCTCATATGCCGCTCCTAAGAAATTCTATATACTACAATAATGTTGTTATCTAAAACTTGCCAGCGATAGCAAACTCTGATTTAAATAACCAGCAGCTCCCAACTCAAGAGCATTCTAATGCATACAAAATTCACTTTTTGCGATAAAATCAGTGAACCATATGAATACTTTGTGTACACAGTCCAAATGACCATATAAATAGGGGAGAGGACAAGAATTCCGAAATTTATTCAGACTAGTTAAATTCAACGGTCACGCTATACAAATGTTACACTCTTCTCTCTATAAAAGTGGTTGAATGAGCGACTATAATTTTACCATGACAGTTCTTGAACTCCTATTCGGTTGGTCAACCACTATGATGTTGTACTGACTATGTCTAATGTAGACAAACTGGTAGTGCACACAAAAGTTTTTAAAGCGGGGAAAAAACTGTCTGAAAAAACGTAAAACTCAAAGTCATCCTTCTTTTTATAAAGAGGGAAAATAAATACGCTCTCTGGTTGCACTTTAACAATTGACTTGAAATTGAACGCAATGTACAAGTATAACTTACACACTCTTTCTTAACAACCCTAATTTTTCATTAATCTTGCAGCAAGTGACACATTTCAAAAAAGCATAGGTTCTTTATTCAAGTGCAACACTTTTTTTTTAAACTCCATGCGTCATTATCACAATCACACCTGTGCTGTATTATGCATCAAACTTTTGTTAACTAACTAGCATAATATTTTTTATACATGATTCAGTTCAACGCCATTAAAGTATTCTAAACATCAGAAGGGAATTAATAGGTCTTTGAAATCGAAAAAGGGAATCAAAAGACTGCAAAAAAAATACTCTCCGTTGCATAGACTAATGACACTTGACACTGCTGTTACACATAAATTCTAGAACAAAACAAACCCTCATATGCTTTGCAGATAGCTTCGCGTTTATATTACAAGCCACAGACCATACATGTCATTCTCTCACACGATAATAAATAATTCTGGCTGCATAACAAAGGATTTGAATGCACCATTTTATCCGTTATGAAATAAAATAAGACAACGGATTTCTCCACTATTCATCAACACACATAATATATTCCCATTTCCTCATGTCGCCTTTTTACATACCGTATTCAGTCTAATACGTTGAAGGATCAGATGCGAAAGAATTGCATTAACTACCATGCTATTAAATGACCTGCGTTCTTCGTGCTCCTCATACTGAAAGGAAATGATACAGCAAACATGACCCACAAAACTCTACGGGTAATACCAGTTGTTGTTGTCTCCGGGAACAATACAAAACCAAACAACAGAAAAGCATCATGCTCTATCCTGCCAAAAAAATAGACTCCCTACTTCTGAAACATTCACCATGGTCGAGAAACCTTATGACCCAGCTACTTAAATCCCACAAAAAAGTGCGTTCTATTCAGAGGAAATGATGCTCTGAGTCCTATTGTTGTTAATATGGAACAGAAAAATAATGTCACCCACCCTATACAACTGGGTACTTGGTGAACCAAGAGAGCAGAAAATTTCAAGTAGTTTTCAGCAGAAACTGTTTTATAATATTTCTTCCATTTTATTCATCCTTCCGGGTGTAACTTTCTTCTCCTGTCCATCCGGTTCTTTTTCTTTCAGCTTTGCTTATACATACAGGACAGGGAATATTCCCAACCTTTAGGAGACTCATGAATTCATGAATGCACGAAAAAGTTTCCTCCCGCTCAAAACAAAAACAACAACAGATGTAATGTTGGACTCATTTCTCTCGGATAACAACACACATTGGCAACTAAGCTTTAAAACCTAGATAGATACCAAAGTGCTATGAATTTATAAAAACATATGTAAAACCAGTGTCAACCAACAGTAGATTCCGTCAATGTGCGCACTTACAGCGGAAACTAAAAGACTAATTTCCTGGGTTTTGTTCTCCCCTGGATAATTGACTGAACGGAAAGTACTTTGGATGAGCATAAAGCACGAACTTTAAAAGACCATGTGTTCCCTACTAAAATTAGTTTGTCCACCAACTAACCCACGATTGGAATTTGTAGGGGCGGATGTTTCCATGAAAAAAGTTAGGGATCTGCTGGCCCGTACTTTCAGTCTATATAACACCAAAAACTTTTTATTTAGGCCACCAAGTTTTACGACAAATTTTTAAGACGCATTTCGTTATTTCAGAGCTGTAGACGACCATTTTATGCATGTCTCTTGCCCTCTATAAGTCAAAAGTAAAAATGAGAGTTTGGGGAATCAGAGACAGAAAAGTAGGGCTTTCAACATTTTCAGTTAGGATAGGTACAGGACTCGCTTGTGAATTCACTAGTTCCAAAACGGGAACAAACTCATCAATGAAATGACATTTTAACGAAGATTTGCTCAAATAGCTTCTTTTTTTCTGTCTTTCAGGTTATTTTACTGGTTGAACCGGGAATTCGGTCTTACTCTAATGATATGAAAAAAACAGCTCCTAATATAAAGAACTCATATTGTTAAGGGAATAGGACTAGACAATATTTGACCTACATAAGTTTGCTCTTATGCCCTGTAAATCACAATGTGTGTGCATGCATTCTTGTTGCTCTACAAGAGCAATACAAACAACAAAAGTGAACACAAGTGGATTAAATATGGCATACTCAAACCTCTTGCAAAGAATGTAAGATGGATATAAAAAAAATAAGAAAAAAGTTTTTAGCTCTCTAGACTTGTACACAATGAAAAATTATACTTGATTTTCAGGCCAAAAGAACATCTTAGCATTCAAGTGCCCTTGAAGTGATAAATTCATTGGAACCACTTACAAAGAAAAAAATTTGAACATGCAATTTTAGAGAAACTAATCATGTAGATACACCACTGGGTCATAGTTGTGTTACAACCTGCAGAACTACTGGTAGGATTTCATACCAAAATTGTCAGATAAAACATGGCCACATCATATTTCACAAAATTAAGAGATAAAACAACATCAAAAAGCCATAAAATCTTACAAAGCGCTAATTTGCATTCATCACAGACTACCTTGTCGTTGTTAGTGCAAATCTTGAGGCAGTCAGGGTCACATGTACATTCTTGCTTTAAAATAGAACTAACATAACTTAAATTTTAATAGCAGCTAGCAAAAAGTAGCATTGAGAAAAAACCATACATTTATGTTTACCCACTCAAACGTGTTATAATACATAGTAATTACAGGGAAATGTTAATGGACAGCAGTTTACTTAACGAACTAACTATGGCTCATTTGTTATATCTTATTCAAGCTGTTTTCACGTAAATCGTGATGCTAACATTTAAATGCGTGCAATTTTAAAAAAATCTACCAACATTGTTTAGGTGCTAAAAAAGTTTACACTGTCATAAATCATATGAGCAGGCCAACTTATTCATGGGAAAAACCTCACTCCTTGTACAGCAGTTTAATAAGATACGTACGGTTTATGAAAATGAAAAAAAAGTTTCATTAGAGGTGGGTTGCACGGAATTTCTCAATTAGGCATTCATTAGGCAGCAAATTAGAGCTCCAGTGGGCCACAAAAAACTGCCATAACTCAACAGGCAACCAGAAATTCTTAACATTGATCTACTTTGGTCGTCTAATGACGGAAGTCAAGGTCTCCAAGCCACTTGCTTATATACTACTCCTAGACAAAATTGTAACACACGCATATCATCAACACTACAGGAGATATTATGAATGTCCCCTACGGATTTTCATCAAAAACATAAAACACCCACGCCTTTTCAGCTACACACCACAGACCACAGCTGATTTTCCTGTTTACCAAATCATGCCATCAACTACCATCGTACAATAACAAAGTAACAGGGACACACCTTCGAAATCAACACAATATGGTAATCGTTTATCCTCCCGTACTTTGCATACAACTAAATTTACAGCCAACGCTAGGTAAACGCCATTTTTGGAATAATATCTTTCCTTAGTGATAAATCACCGGTAGTAAAACTCTTTATGTCAGATCCTATTTAGTTTCTCCTGCAATGGAACTTCCAGTTCATTACTGCAGCATTATCACCTGCTTTTAGTGTCTCTGCATAACAATAATGGCTGAAAAGCCAAATTTGGGAGCAAAGATTAACTTTAAGGAAAGGTAATAAAATTTTTATGCGCATAAATGCTACTTTAATGAGATTAGATAGCCACATTAAAAACCTTATGCCACTAAGATCACAAAAAGTCCTCAATGTTAACTTCACCTTACATTTTTCTACACGAATGGGAGCAAACTATGTAAAACAGTAAACAACTTAAATTGCCTGATCTCAAGCTGAGGTATGCCCGTGTCTGTGGTATTAGTCTACTGGTCATGAACTTGGATGTTTGTATTTCCAACTATAACTACAAAGTCCTAAATCCCAATTAAATGTGGCATTTAATGCGTCCTTGAGTCGTTAGTTGACTGAGACTCTCTTATTCCCTGGAGAGTACAGCATTTCAAGGCAAAATTATAATCCCCAACTCACCGTGGAAAACATCAAAGTTAGAAACGTAAAAAATAAAATGTGGCGGGGTTCAAACAAAAGAGGTGAAGGTTCAATTCAGAAGCTCAAGTGGAGCTAAATAGCAACTGCGAAATATTTCGTACGTACAGAGTAATAGCAATTTATTGTCTTAATGTACGAGCATATCCCATCTGATTCATTCAGTTGACCTCCGCTAGATATGCAGTAGTTTGCAGGTAAATGATTCTAATCACGATATATTAAGTCCACTAATGTTGTCTGCTTGTGCTGCACATTTGTTGAGCATATATTTTGAATCAAGTTGACAAATGATACCATTAAGCTGTCCTTTACGTCTACACGGACTAACAAACTAACTAACTAACTATACAACTGTCCTAGAAGCTAGTATGAGTAGAAAATTGCAAGGATTATTTACTATTATATTACTATTAATGATGACATGAAAACATCAGTTGCACACCATGTAGCAAAAACGTTGATACGCATGAAATTGAAGCTGCTTTCATTATAAAGTTTGTTGTAATTTTATGGTATACGCAGTACTTATCGTTAGTTATCATGTTTTGGCAACAGGGATCATCGTATCTATTGTGCATGCTCAATGAAACCAGTTAGGTTTCTACGGTAAGCCTACCTGACAGTTTGGGCATGAGTTATTTGCATCTTTCAAACTTATAAACACTCTCATGTGAAACTAAAACCATAACACAATGAGCACACTTTCCTGTACACAACTAATCTATTGCCTAACTGCTTTGACTTGACTCCACATTTCGGCATCATTGTTCTTGCCAATCCGGTTCATATTGCAATTGCTGGTATTTTGCAGTACTTTCACTGATTGAGCGACAAGCAAACAAAATATGTGCATGAGCCATGAGCTTGTTTAAATTGATTTGTAAACTTGCAAAGTAAGAATGAAACGATACCATATAGATAATTTATTGTTTAGTCGTTGAAAACAGCATTCGTATGGTCGCCTTCAAATTATTCGATAACACAATGTCCGTTTCAATTAACTTTCAAAGTTACCACTCAACTCACACGATAAAGGTTGCAAAGTGTATGGAAATGAATATGTATGTTTCCATAAGTGTCACCTCGAGAAGCCATGAATACAAATACATGAAATAAACCACACCAGCAATGAAATGACAGTTGAGTCAACTAATCCAAATTACGCTTTGTAGGTGGCTATGTATTATAATCGTATTATAGGTCGTATTTCACTTGCAAATTAACCAAACAATTTGCTCTAAGCAAACGACATGAATGACAAAATCAAAATGTCATTATTATCATTCGGAAAGGTAACAAAACTTTGATCAATTTCACTACGACACCTATAGCATTCAAGGCTGGTGCAATGACATTAACGCACCAATGCTAATTAGTTAGCTACAATTTTCCTTTTGGCACCGAAACTAAACCTAATGGATTTTTAACTTTCCTATAGCATAAGTGTAAGTTGTCGTCCTGGTCGAGCAAATTCACTTAATTCATTGATGAGAATACTTTTTCATGCATTCTCGATTTTAACAATTTATGCAGCTAAAGTTGAAATTATTACAAACATAATGCTGATTAAGCAGTTTACAAAGAAACTTGGTCATCCAGTTAATCCGATGGTCCAGGGAATCAAAATCCCCTGAAAAAACGTGCTCACACGCTTTGTATTCAGTCACAGTCAGCATTAATTTTTCAAAACAAACGCTAATCCATTTACAATGATAAGATGAGACGGCAATTTCACAAACTCTCTAGAATACTAATCCCATACAAACTATTACTGACAGACATTGAACATTCTATTGTGTTCAAAATGTTGTGAGCTTTTAGGAAGACATGTGCTTGAAAGATTCTCAATCAATAGAGACGTTAAACCTAACAACAAAAAACTTTAAGCTTCGTTTACTTCCAGACACCTATATTTCATAGTTATGACTAGTCATCATCTACAACTTATGAATTCGTTTGCAGAATATATCTAATGAACAAATTAATGCAACAAGCTGGGATGAGCACAAGCGTGCGTATACTATTAGTCATGAATAAATAGCAACAGATTTAAGTTTTTAATTATATTTTTTCTCCTCTCTGGTCTAGCTCATGCTGAATGCAAGTTTTGATTATAAGATACTATTGCTGCACCTTAGTTCGTCAGTCGTTTGCATCAACGTGTACGTAACGAATTCAATTTGTATAAATCGCATCCCTTAAGTTCATCAATCAGACTGCTACTACGCTCGTCTGACTGGTGAAAACACTGGTGCCCATAAATTCATTATTGTAGTGACCGACCTCTGTCGCTGTTTCTCAGCAGGGTGTAAATTGCGTTTTTACACAACAACTGAATGAAATCCAAGCAAAACAGCCAAAAATGTTCTCTATCTAAAGCATCATGTCTACTGTCTACAGTGTCAACAACAAAAACGTGTGCTTACCTTGCCCAGGAAATACTTTCGGTACGCCATGGCCGTCTCATCCTGGTCAATCTTTGGTTTGGGCATCCCACTAGTGGCATTTGGATTGTACGGTGAGTACGAGGAGGAGAATCCAAATGGGCTCTCTGAGCCAGCACCTTCAACCCAGTAACCTCCACGTCTTGGGAGTACAACCATGGGGTATGGTTTGGGACCATTTAGAACCTCATCCAGTAACTCCTATATTGAGCAGACAGACAAAAAGAAACGCAATTAGTGAGAAATTAGTTTCATATACAAGTTTAGTTAAATAAATAAGGATCACTTTCTTGTACAAGAGTCTTCATAAGCCCTACTATACTACTTGGGTATTCTATTCTTGCATGATGTAGCTTTAAACCATTATTATCATCGGATTATATGAATACCTTCTCTCATTTAATTATACACTTGAGTCTTGTGGTTCTAAAACAAATTGCTTTTTAATAACCGCCTCTTTCGATATTTATGGACTCAAGCTGATGTTATGACGGTAGTAGGGAGTTACAGGTAAGACAAGATGATGCTGTAACTAACTAACCAACATTAATATTTCTGCTGCCTTCTATTGTGCACGTAATATGTTCAGATGGGAATGCAACACCAAAGTTATATTTATCATAAGAAGAGAGCTATTAAACTCATTACTGTTATTACTATTGTACCAACAGTTCCCTTTCTTTTTGCTATCTCCTGGGTTCCTGCGTGCGTACCCGCACGAATAGCTAAATTGAGATGATGTAATGTTATGCAAGAAAAGGAAGGTTTTAAGTTATTTAGTATGCACTGTCATTTTCATACCATTTTAATTTATTGTTGTATGCAAATATGTGAGCAAAACAAAATGTCTACATTTCAAACTAATAGCTATAGAAAACATGATAATGTGTGCCTCCTCTCCTTGAATGAAAGAATGTGAGAAACGAAAAAAATAGTTTTAAATGAAGGTAACTAAAGAATGCACAAATTTATGTTCGTCTTTAACCAACGTGTTAATACTTTGGTGCTAACAAAAAATTTAAATCATAATAAAACTGAAACCAAGAATGTATTCATGTGGCACAGTAAATGTTCATAAAAAATAGTTAGTACACCAGCCTTGCTTGAGAATTTCAGCTTTGGCTTCCAGCAGATCGTGCATACTTTTAACAGTAAGAAAAGAATGTTCAAATTCGTGATCACTATGACCTCAGTTTGAATTAGGCTCGGTCAATTTGTCTTTGTACGCATATTACAAGCCATTTATGAAATCTTTTCATAATTATGGTAGTTTGTAACATAGTTTCTAAAAGGTGAGTAGGGCGAGTAATCTAAACCTCAAACTAAATTTTTACACCCATATATTTAAAAAAGTTAGCAAATAGCGCACAACAATAATACAAACAATGAGAAGATTACTCAGTCAGTGCAATTTTACGTTTTTTACACCTGTGTGCTGATTTATTATAAAAGAATTACTTTCGGATGCTCACCATAGCTTAGCTAACAAAACCCATCACACTGACAAGCCTTTCGCTTCCTAACAATGGATACCCTAAAGTCGATCACCACTAATAAAAAACAGTGTAAAATATCTTTTGCATTCATCATGTGTCTACTGTGTCCACATAAATCCTCCTACCTATAGTTAGCACTAGCACATTTAAAAAATCGAGAGTGAAATAAGGACGAGCTGACGTGGGACTGACATTCTTCTAGCAAACAAACTTACAGTTTGATGGATGTCTTTCTCACAAACAAACACACACACACAACCTATACCTTATGGCCACATACTAATTACTGCACACGTCATGGTCATATCAAAATGATGGGTTTGTAATTCCTACTAATCTTAGAGCCTCACATCGTCGATTCATGAAATAAATAATAATTGCACACCTCAATAAAAATCCTTCTCAAAGTCAGTAATGATTTAATGTCTTATAAGCGGACGACTCATCCATCTTATACATTATGTATTGCTTTCCTACGTGAGTACATAACCGCCATAAATTGTTCACAAAGATCAAAAAATCAGATACACATGGCTACTAGACCAACATTTTTACATTTTCACTTGTTTCGTAGGGCAGGAAGAGGATTCACATTTCAATTGTTGCACCTGCATAAAAAAACTGAAAAGGAGTCCACTGACAAGAAAATCCTCAAACGACCTCTGCCCTTCTACACCAATATTATCTACAGGTTCTAGCAAAAAAAAGAAAGTGGTAGCCATAGCCAGTCACCTTTACCTACTGGTAAGTAACAACGTGGAACTCTATACACATTGTAAATGTACTAGCTTGTCCGTTACACATGAGCGCAAAAGACCCACGCAGCTGTCCGTCTAAAAACCCCAACATATACTACGTGAGCGAACATTGCAATGGAGTATTTAACAACTATTTAGCTCCTGAAATAGGAAAGGCTGTATATTTACGATACGAGTACTCACTCGTACTTTTACTACTTTTGAGTGAGGATGCCATCAGGTCAAAACTTAAAAGCCTGCTTTCAAACATCCAAATGGCTCCTATGACTTGACAAGTTTAACATTGCCACCACAACAACATGTTATGTACAAACTACCATTTTCGAGTCATCTTCCCCTAAATGCGTGCCCAAGTGTGCCGTTTATTTGTATATGTAGCACAACATTGGTACAAAAAAAAACTGGTTGAAAAAAGGGAGAACAGCATTACACTATTTATTTTATTTATTTTTTTACTCCTCTCCATTAGATTTTACTGTTTTCTCATTATTTACAAAATGAGATGACAGGCTTTATTGTTTTAAACCTAATGTATTTATGATCTCAAGAGGCGCAACACCATAGAACGTACAGAAAGCAGTGAAATATAATGCCCAATATTATTTACATGCTGGCAGTGCTCATGACATAACAGGGACATTAGGATCCACTCTACAAACTGACTGTGAGAACATGTAACAAAGAAACCACTTGTTTCTTTTACATATCACCTTTTTGAACAGGCGCGTCGCGTTCTTAACTCGTCAACAAGAGCATAATAACAAAACAGCTCTTGTTCTTGAGCCAGTAAAAAAATAAGACCTACAACGACGATGAGTGACTATATATGAGACGTCCTATGGTCACCATAACTTACTAACGAACTAACTAACTAGCAACTAGCCAACTGCCCTTTGAGATGGACTACGCCCATAGTGCTTACAAAAATGTCAAAATCTGATGATGTAACTCAAGTGCCACCAATTCTGAAACATGCTTGAAAATCAACTACTTGTACTCCAAAGCTCATGCAATCTTTATCAGCACAATTAAATTTGAATAGATTAAGCAGCAGATTTTTGGTCTGTTGGCGGGTCTGAATAGCCCAGCTAATTGAATGTCTCCAAATGAGAATTATTTAAAACTTGACCTGAACTGTGTAAAAGTTTGCACTAAAAAGTTCATTTACCTTAGACGGAGGAATAGCAGATGAACTTGCGGAGCCAGCTGAAGAAGTTCCAGACGGCGGGGACCCATTAGAAGCCCCGGGAGACTTGCTCCCTTCATCCCGACTTGACTGTAAAAAGTAAAGAGAATTCATTTTTAGAGTAACATTCACACAAT
>Ga0210040_10010377_pt1 | contig 10687 bp, 4 predicted proteins | sample CryGeyCG12114_NA_FD_185462 | JGI IMG/M metagenome (GOLD analysis project Ga0210040, IMG submission 185462) | Groundwater microbial communities from aquifer - Crystal Geyser CG19_WC_8/21/14_NA (SPAdes) (version 2) | ecosystem: Environmental > Aquatic > Deep subsurface > Groundwater | place: USA...
AGTTGAGTCCAGTTTGCCGCTCTTTGTTGTATTAAGAGCCAGTAGTACAGAAAATGTTGGGAGCCAATGTAACCAGCTAAAAAATTTAGCTATGGGAGTATAAATATATAGTGTTGGTTGATACATGCTCCTTGTAAAGTGAAGCAAAAAAATTTCACTGTTTTAGCTAATAATTTTTTTTTTAAATGTAGGCTTTCCAATTAAAAATTTAAATTAGTAAAATGTAAGCGTTGGAATCCAAAACAGTCCGAAAATTTAGACCCGCTGTTTTATTTCAATTACTGATTTTTTCCTATCTGAAGATCTAAACTGTCAAATTTTGTCCCCAAATAGTCACCAGTAGAATTGATAGGATTCAAATTTTCCATACATTTCGCTCAAATATATAAATATATCACAAAAAATCCTGTTTTTCAAACTAACTTGTTCAACTGAGAGCCCAAATAGTAAAATAACGGTAGACAAGTAAAAAAAAAGGGATAGAGAGAAAGAAGGTAGTGGTTAGTCACTAATAATGGCAACAAGAATGAGTAATGATGATGATAATGAGGAGCATATATTATAGACGAGGACGACGACGGTCCTTTTCTCTTTTGTGGAGGCAAGGAAAAAAAACTGTCTTTAATGAACAGGTAAGCTCACAAACTCCCTCAGGTAACTTTTTCTCTCATTCACATCTTTTCCTTCCCTCGTCTTTTTTGTCCACCTGTAATCTGCTCCTCGTCACAAACAATGCCAAAACGTAAACCAAAATAATTACAGTTGCGAAACATGGGGTTTTAAAAGTTAGTTAGTTAGTTATAGCTAACTGGTAACTTTTTAAGCTTATAGTTTCACACAGTACATTGAGAATTCCTTAGCTTTAGAATGGAAATTTGGAATGGAATATATAGATAAATTTTGCTATCTAAACTTATCCATACACGGATTTCTATTGCATATCACTATCACACAAAAAATCTGTATCTTTCAAAAACTACAACACAGATAAACTTGAACATTTTAAAATGAACCTATAGATTTTGAACGTCTTTAAAACTACACACTTAAAAAAGCACAAAATTCATACGGTTGTTCAATGTCACCCCCAAAAAGACAAAACACAAGCTATAATTTTGCATATCTTACCTCCCACTGACTATAATAATATGCAAAAATTCGTCAGTTTTGGTCCAAACAAACGATAAATCCCTTTTTTTACGAGTTCATTGTCACAGAGTTGGTTCAACCAAGCTAACTTTTCATGTTGCTCGTTAATTACTACTACACGGTGATTAGCCATATGAGCGCATTACATACAACTAACTAACTGATTGGTGCTCATTCATTCATATCCATTGAGTCAAGTGATGGAGAAAGGAAAAAAGAGGAGATTTCCATTCACAAAGATAATATATTATAGTTAGTTAGTTAGGTGGATAGGGAACGCTATAATCATACGAGAACAAAAGACACTCACAAGTCTAGGGCCTTATTAATGAGTGTATTCACAAATCTCTACTCGGTCCATACATTTGTGTGTGGCAGTCAGTCGTGATATATTATGCTATGCTGCTATAGTGTAGTATGTGCAATGTTAACTTTTGTACGGCGACTGTTCCTGAATTTTTCGGCCCTGTAGGGAAAAGTGAATGAACTTGGGTGACCATTTTTTGTGTCTGTCACCGTAGATAAGGCATTGGTTTTATCATGTATGGTATTTTTTATGCGTGGGTTGAGAAATTTCTGAAATTGGATTTAAAAGGGGCCGTATTTTGAATGAATTAGGAAAATTATGGATTTTTGGAACATTTTGATTCCAAAACAATCTAATTGCGATTGAATTTGTAATGATTTCAATGCATGGACAAAACAAAATGTGGGTGTGAGGCTAAAGCCGATACAATTTTTGCATTTTTGGATTCCTAAATCAGGATTCTATTGGTACATACAGTGTAGTGCATATTGTATATTTAGGGATATTTTGCAAATTTTGGGATTTACATTCCATTGTATTCACATGTGTACCATTTCAATCCTTAAATCAAATGAGAACTATTATCATTTCGTGGTGCAGGACAAATGTTGCAATGTGAATTACAAAACTGCTTCCAACTGTGAGTATACGCACTAACTAACTAGCTGAAGTAACTTACTCCCTCACTTATACTTACTACTGTAGTGCTGATGATGAATGGATAATAAAATAAAAGTGTCATTGGGGACCAGATTCTTGAGCACAGATAAGGACCATACAAAACTATATTTGTTAATACACTGCTATTTACAGAGAACAAAAGATATTTGATCCCCTTAGATTCCAATCTGTATTATGAGCACTGACTGTTGGACAAATTGTGATCATGTTACCAAATAAATCATGTCAACATTCTTGTAGTTTAGCATGGTGTCGCACTTTATATGGGTGCATGTTTTTTGTTTTCAAAAAAATAATTCTTGGCTTTATCTTTTTGTTGGAGAGGAAAAATAAAGTGAGTGCGTTAGTGGTAGCTTTTAGGCATTGTGAAAACATTTGGGACTTTAGAGCAGAAGTCGGAATTTAGATTGGGAGACAAGTTATGCATTAGGTTTGCCGGGAAAGTTTTTCAGCTTTAGAGTGGGGAAGCATTAGCATGGGCAAATTGGATGCTTTAGATTGCCAAATGTAAAAAATTGTGATGTCTTAGATTTTTGAAAAATTGAGGCATTCGAAACAATGATTAGTAAGTATTCAAAATCTGCACTGTTTTTCGGCAACCAATCTTTTTTATCGTTGGAAAAATTCAGTATAAAAAATTCTCTGAAAGTATTTTCACTATGATTGCAAGGATTGCAATCGAAAATTATTTTGAATAGAAAAATTGAGCTGTACTAAAAAAATGGTAAAAATTGTCACTGATAGAACCAAATCCGACCTTTATTCCCCGCATTACAGTCATTGTATTTCCCATACTCATTTTTATTCAGGGAAAACACATTTAGAAGCTTTCATGCCGTTTAATCCATTATTGACAAAGTGAACCAGGTAGGACTCTTACTATTCAAAGCTAGTTCATTATTCCCTGTGTACAACGAGAGCTGATTTGTTCAGGAGCGGAAATGGGGACTCCAATTTCACCAAAGGGTCAAAAAAGGACCTCTTTTGTTCTCCACACGTGCCAATATCGTCAAAGGGTTGTGCACAGCGTTGACACGCCTTCGCTCGCTTTTAGATCCTCACCTGGACCCACGCCACCTACTCTATATATGTTCATAGAATGTTAAGTTGGAGTGGACCAGCAGGAAATGAGAATTTATTGCCCACGGGAAAATCACAGAACAAATATGCTTGCAAGAGTGTGTTGGCCATATTTTATAGCCTGTAAAGTCCACTATGAGAGCATGTTGAGAAATGATCAGAAATTTTAAATTATATTTTGTTAGCTCTACCTATATAGTTTAAATTGTAATATACAAATGTGAATTATCAAGTCTAAAATTTGTGATGGAACCATAGTTTGTAGTTTTAATTAGTATGTGAAGTAAAAAGTTTACTAACGCAAAATGCGATTTTTAATTGCAAAAAAAACATTTTCTACATAAAAATTAAATATACACTAAAATACAATGCATTCAAGCCCAAAGGCAGAAATTTTCACCACCTTTTGAATCTTAAATCGACTCTAAACAAATAAAAAAATGAACTTCCAGCTAAAACCAATATAAAATTTGATTTTCGATCTTTTGACATAAAAACGAAGTCTTTGTGATGTTAAGCGATGCAAAGTCCCTAAATCTATGAAATTCGGTATCAGTACGGCTATATTTTAACTAAACGCGATATAAAATATTGGGTGCACCCTTATACACTGAAAGCATTGTATGTTATTGTTGTTTGTCAATAACACACGACAAGAGTGCACAGTTCAATACATAGGGAGTAGAAAACGTCCGTTTAGCTTTTTTAGCCGAATGCCACCCGGTCTCTCAATTCTTTCATTATTCAGCACGGAAGCACAAATGCTCATGCAGTTTTCTTGTTGGCTGTTTGCTAAACGACAGTTTTAATTGGCGGGGACGTTGAACAAATAAAACATTAGATTTGCATGCACGAGTAACTGACAGGAATGAAAAATTGGCTCCTTTTAAACTATACTATGTAATGTACTGAATGCATTTTGCGATTTTAACAGTATTGTTTACCTACGTTCGCATAAAACGCATGCTCGACAATATTAAACTACTGTGAAGTTCAAGTCATTAAATATTGCTTTAGCTTTCATATAAATGAACAAAAAATGTGTATTTGGACTCTAAGATCCGATCCCTAATCAAAGTGTATGCATGCTTTGGGAATAAAACTTCAAAAATTTTTCTCCACACATTCAGAATGAGAAAGTTTCTCAATTAGCGATTCATGAGCCAACCTTTTCTAGGAAAATGCAGTTTTTGTTCGTATTCAACGAAAATCTTCAAAAACTGTACAATATTTGAACGTCAATAAGAACAGCAGACAAAGTTCATTCACATATCTATGCAACAGATTATTATAATGCGGTTTAAAAACCGTTGACTCCACAAAGGACAAAAATTTCCAAAAACGTCCACTGACCCTATAAATTGTGTTATTTCTTCCCATTATTTGTTTTCCTAAAAACAAGTAAAATTCAAAGAAGGAAACTATCAATTTTGGCCACTCTTTGTATCTACCATATTGTCTGCTAACATCAAGAAGTACACTTGTAAATGTATAGACAAATCTAACTAACAAACAATATGGCAAAGTTTGATTCAAACCAACTCACAGTAGCGATTGTGTAAGCTGGTAAGTAAGCTCAACTAACTTGTTGTGCAACTTGAGATTCTCACAGTAAGGATAATTACAGGGCCAAAGTCACATGAAACTCGAAACCTGTAAGTTGGATTGCCATTCCCTAAAGTATATTCTATTCTTCCAAAGTGACTACTGTTCAAAAAGTAATGAAATGCCGTAGTTAGTTAGTTAGTTAGTTAGCAAAGTTCATTTCTCTCAGTTTTCGACATAAGCCTATAAACTTTGCTCACCGCAATAAATTGTTGATCCGGAAAAAGTTAACTGAAAACTAACTATTTTTGCATGGAAATTATTGAAATTTAGATTATGTTTGTCAAGTATTGACCCCAAGAAAAACAATAGAGGAAGCCGAATGGGAAAGCAGAGTAAATGAACCCAAGGCCAAAGTATTGCTGATTTGTGAATGCTAAAGATGAAAAATTTTCGATCCAAAGGATTGGTATTGGAATTTAGAAACGGGGTTTTAAATGCACGTGAAATGAAAATGGAGCACTTGACCTCCAGTTTTTATTGAGAATGGTAAAAGTTGGTCACCAGAGGAAGGTCACCATGTATAAAATGACAAAATTTTGCAATGGCAATCAAATCAGTAGTGCGTGTACAAGAAATGGTCGTGTAAAAATAAATGGCCAGTGAACCGCAAAGAAAAAAATTGTACAGGGACACACGACAATATCTGTGCATATAGTGCACAATGTCTAGTATAATTGAGCATGGTGCAAAGCCCATGGCGTGAAATCATTTCGCAACTGTGGTTGTTGTGTAAAAAAGTAGACAATTTTTTGCTACTTGTCTTGAGATTGAGAGTGGTTCATAAATGGATTTTGCCATTTTTATATCTTTTTAGAGTGCTTACTTGCTAGTCAATGCATTTACTAACGAACTAACTTAAGTAGAACTATACAATGTGTGGTTTTTAGTGAGTAAAGTTAGTCAGTTAGTAAATGGTCTGGATAAAAATTGTGATTTTTTGTAACTTTGTTTTGGGAATGGGAGATTTTCTAAGTGCTTATGCTAAATGGGAATTGATTTGGATCTAAATGGATTATGTAATGTTAAAAACTTGTGTTTTACAGCATCTTGTCTATTAAGTTAAGTTTTTTAAGAGAAAACGCTTAAGATCTTGACTGACAGCTGCTTACATATGGTTAGTTAGTTAGCATAATCAAAATGCGTGGATCAATCTTTAAAACAATCAAAAATCAACTCCAAAATTAAAAATGCCTGGATTTCTAAACCCACTAAAATTCATTCATTTTTCAATGCTAAAAATCAACAGTGGATTGGGCAATATTATTATATCCAAACAACGGCTGACAGCTAAACTAATTTCTTGTTTTCCAGATTTTTTTGTAAAAAAAACTTATAATTATTAATTTTTCTGTTGGCTCCATATCCGTATTTTGCGAATTTTGACTTCCTTCACTTATATAATATGTATTCTCGGTCATTCTTTACGCAGGCATATCTGTCATACAATATGCCTACTACAGACAACATAAATTTTCCATACCCTTCAGAAACATGTAAGTTCATTCCTTCTGTTTATTGTTGTATTGGTACGAAATGAAGGAAAGGCTGTCATCATCCATGTCATGTCAAGTCATAGTGGAATGAAAAATTCTCAAGACTGGGCTCAGGAAATAAGGAAAAGAGAGGAGACAAAAGTTGTGTTCCCAGTGAATGGCAAAGTGGAGCCAATGATGAGGTTGCAACAGGACCGTGTCAGTATGTAGAGACAGCCTTTGCGTGCACGGATCAATGCGTGCGCCGTCCATAACACTACCATTTTTTCATATCGCTAGCTATAAGCTACAACTTTTTTAGTCAGCAGGCAGCAGTTAGTTAGTTAGTTAGTTATTTAGTAATAGTACACACCAATACTCTAGTGTACAAGAACACGCACAAGTATAGTAACTAACTAGCTGGGTACACAGAAACTTTCTTTCGCCAGTCACTTCTCATATAGGAAACCAAATAGCTTATGCATGGTAGAGTTAGTTAGTTTGTTCGAGCCAACATCTTTTCTTTTCTGACTAGGGGCGCTTCATGTATGCAGTCAATGTCGGTTTTTAACATTCTGGGAAGATTTTACAGAAATTTTATGTTTATACTTTCTCAGGTAGTCTTTTGCATATTTAATTTTTAATAGTGTTAGAGTAGTTTGTTGTAATAGCTTGAAATTATTTTGAATTTTTTTTTTAAATTGGTCGTTTTTAAGAAAAAATATTGAAATAACTTGGATTTTTTTTGCTATGTTAGGATAGAATATGGAATGAAGTAGGTGGCGGTAAAAGATTTACAGAGCATTTAAATTTTTTATTTGCGTTGGAAAATTAAAACCTGCATTTATATTTTTTGGCTGTGCCAAGAAAATTTAAAGGATTTTTTAATAAAAATATAATATAAGATAAATCATAAGATTTTCAACAATAGTCTGACGGTTAATTTTCATAAAAGTTAAAGCCTCTCTTAATCAATGGTTTTAAATTTTCCCTGTAAGTATTGAAAACATTCAATTTTCATTTTTAAATCTTTTTACCAAAAAGTTCCTAATCCCGACCTCTGGGTCTAGCCAGACAGTAGGCGAAAAATTGAAAAGATATGAAAAAAATCGGCACAACATTTTATACGCAAGGAAGGGAGGATAGAAAAGACAGAAATGATAATGTAGCTAACTAACTAACTAACTGGCTGCATACTATGGAGAGGGAGCGCAATGGGTGGATCAAATGTATAATATTTTTTTCACTTCTTTCTTGGCCACAACACTTGAGAGCCCCATTCTTCTTTTTACTCATCCATAATAATCATACACACACGTATATATACGTAAAAATTTATTCAACTGCACGGAAAATTTTCCTTTTTTCTACCCATTCCTCATTTTGCGTGTCAGTAGCTTTTTCACATGACTATCCATCCATCTGTGCCTGCCACTGATACAAATGTAGTATGTGTGTATTTCGGTCCGTCTGTGTGGCAATTCACCCCTCATTCAAATTCACATTTTGACGTTATTTCTTTTTTTACGATTTTGTGATATGGGAAAGTTTTGCTGGTAAAAATATATATTTGTTTTGTTGTATCTACTAGAAAAGTAGACAATTTTTAGGGCTCTGGATTCTAAAGCACAGCAATTTTTTATGCTGTAGATACTATATCACCAAATTTTATAATGCTCAGTTTTCCAATTCAATGGACAAATTTAGCTCCAAATAATCTCACAACCCCATACAAAATCAAATTCGCCCTACAAAACTTCCCTATCCATTCCAAAGTCATCTGCCCTCATGCAAACCATAGCAAAATCCAATAAAAATTCAATTCACTTACTCCCAACACATCCTACCTATCTAACTAATATCTTACTCCAGATTGCTCCCAAAAACTCGGCCATACGAATTTACGTACAACTAACTTATTAACATTAATAATAACCAACTACAAGGCTGATAATAACAGAACACACTAAAACTTAATGCCATGTTTCAAAGCTAGATACATACATTCGCAGCCCAAGCGAAGTTATATACTAGTAGCCAGCCATTTCTTTACACAGGAGCATGATGCATGCACAAGGCAATAAGTAATGTGAGCAGACAATGTCCCAAAGCTACAAGAAAAAAAATACGGTCCGCCCACCCAAATTATATAGGACGAAAAGGGAAAAGGGGGGAAAAGAAGTTTCCATGGAAATCTCTAGGGATGTTCCACCACTACTGCTTATTTGTACTAACTAACTACACATTAATTTTATCACCTGGGCGAATCGATAGATCCAACTTTTGTCGTGCCAAAAGCACATTATTCACAAACTGTGGAGAGATGTGGATCACCAAAGTCCATGTTTTTTTGGCCAGGTCGGTCACACTTGCCTCAAAAATTGAGAGCCGGAAAAACGGCGACCACCTTATAAACTTACTTAGTTAGTTAGTTAGTTAGTTTCTGTACACACGCAAATTGATCCAAGGGTTTTCGTTAGTTAGTAACAGGGCTCGTAAAATTATATGACTGACTGACTCCAATGTATATTACTAAATAGTTGTATTTTTGTGCCCCTGTGTATTTTGGTAGGCACATGGTATGATGTTTTGTTATGTGCTTTTTATAGCAGTGTTAAATATCCCGTGAAAATTAAAGCAAAGGATTGTTGCGTTTGTTTGTTTATGTAGGAGGGTCAGGTTACATGGCAAAAAAGGTTGTTTTCTGCAAAATTACTAGGCTTTGTTAGTTAGTTAGTTAGATAGTATGTATGATAGGATTTTTTTGGCTCGGAAATATATGTTTTTTTTGCATGTTTTGAATTCTAAGGGAAAGAGAATTTTTGTGTTGGGGAATCTAACTAAAGAATGCTTGGTATCGTGAGTATGCTTTAAGAGTGTTGTTAACCGATTTTTGCAGCAGTCGGGAATCAACCAATGTAGTCCTGAATATCATGGTAAACAAAAACAATGTTAGTTAGAATGCCCAAAATAACTACAGTAGGGAATGCTCCCTAACCCTGAATAATTAATGTCCGAATTTAGCCGAAAAAGTAAATAACTTTTATTCCTTGCCACATGTTTCCCTCTGAAGGTAATTAGAGTGGCCAACATATCCGGAAACAGAATTTTCAGCATGTTCTCACCTGTACCAAGTTGCTGTTGTGTGTACAAAGTCCGTTAAAAGTTTCCAACCAGCCATATAATAATGTATGGTCCCGTCCTTTTTTGGATGCACACAAACGGGACTCTTTCTTGAAGAAAGTAATTGCCACCTTTGTATTGCAAAATGTCAGGCGCTCGCCACTTTAGTTCATATAATAATACCTTCTTGTTTAGAGTGACAGCCAAAGGGCAAATTTTAAGAAACGTCCTAATCATCACCTTTTTTTCGCATGGTGCAAAAAAATATGACCGATGGACATGGTTTGCTAGTTTTCTGAGAAATTTTTGTTTACTCGGGCTGTTATAGTTGGTCAGACAGGTGAAAACAAAAGCACCCTTGGTCAATAATAGTTTATGTATGTAGTAGTAATCATTGGGTTACCTTTTGTTTTCCGTCGGCATTGAACAAACTTGAGGGTCGAGAGGCCAAATTTGAAGAGAATGAAAGGGACCGCATTTTCTTTGTTGCCAGTTTAGTTTGCGGCTATGTTAATTTCGCACTTCTTGGAAGATGAGCTCTTTGAAATCGTGGGGGAGGTTGGTTGCATGGCTTTGGTTAGTTACAATAAGATGTATGGTATGGTTGATGTATGCATTTTGTTTTGAGTGTGTAAAAATGTGGGAATTGAATAGCAGGAAATTTTTTTAAAGGTTCTGATTTGTGAATTTCTGCTTGCTATAGTTCTTGATGCACTCCATTTTTGCATGCTTAAGGTTTTTATGCACTCTATTTTGGCATGTTTGAGTTTCAAATGCACTCCATTTTTGCATGCTTTTGATTTTGATGCATTCCATTGTGGCATGCTCAAGTTTCAAATGCACTCGATTTTTGCATGCTTTAGGTTTCAATGCACCCCATTTTTGCATGCTTGAGGTTTCGATGCACTCTAATTTTTGCATGCTTAAGTTTTAACAGCGAATTTTTATATTTTATGATTTTAAAGCAACTAAAAACATTTGAGCTTTAGAATCGAAAGTATAGACAGTAGGAATCGTATCATAATAGTTTGAAAAATGCTCAGAATTTCAGCCTTGTACAAGCTGATCAAGTTTGCAGCATAAGCAACATTGTGGTCTTTAAAATTACCATGTGAAAAAATGGTCAACCCATGCAACCAAACAATTTTTCATGAACCGTGTACAAAAATGCGTAGCAAAGCCCACACAACATTTTCTAGTGGACCAAATATGCGTAGCCTTCAGAGAAGAAACAAAACCAGTTTGCCATTTGAGTTTCCAAAATAAC
>Ga0210040_10010378_pt1 | contig 10686 bp, 9 predicted proteins | sample CryGeyCG12114_NA_FD_185462 | JGI IMG/M metagenome (GOLD analysis project Ga0210040, IMG submission 185462) | Groundwater microbial communities from aquifer - Crystal Geyser CG19_WC_8/21/14_NA (SPAdes) (version 2) | ecosystem: Environmental > Aquatic > Deep subsurface > Groundwater | place: USA...
ACTCGTGGGTGTGCGCCTCGATGCCCACGGTCGACCGGATCAGCACCGGCACCGGCGTGCCCCCGGCCGCGATCCGCGCCTCCGCGAGCGGCACCAGCCGGTCGATCTCGTCGAAGGAGTCCAGCACCACGTGGCCGATGCCGGAGTCGACGGCCAGCTGCAGCTCGACCAGGGACTTGTTGTTGCCGTGCAGTGCGATCCGCTCCGCCGGGAAGCCCGCGGCCAGCGCCACGGCGAGCTCGTTGCCGCTGCAGGCGTCCAGGTGCAGGCCGTCGTCGGCGATCCACCGGGCCACCTGGCCGCAGAGGAAGGCCTTGGACGCGTAGTGCACGTCGGCGCCGGCGAAGGCGTCGGCGAAGTCGGCGGCGCGGGAGCGGAAGTCGGCCTCGTCCAGCACGAACAGCGGCGTCCCGTGCTCGCGGGCCAGGTCGGTGACCGCCCGGCCGGCCAGGTGCAGCTCACCGTCGACCCGGCGGGCCGAGCGCGGCCAGACCTGGGGGTCCAGCGCCCCGAGGTCCGCCGGCGCGGGACCCGCAGCCGGCGGCGGGGCGATGTTCCCGTGCAACGGGCCAGCCGGGTGCGCCCTCACATCCGCTCCGGCGCGCTGACGCCGAGCACGGCCAGGCCGTTGCGCAGCACCGTGGCGGTGGCGGCACACAGCCACAGCCGGGCGGTGGTGACCGGGGTCGCCTCCTCGTCGCCGCGCGGCAGCACGCGACAGGAGTCGTAGAACCGGTGGTAGGTGCCGGCCAGCTCCTCCAGGTAGCGGGCCACCCGGTGCGGCGCGCGGAGCTCGGCAGCCGAGGCGACCACCCGGGGGAACTCGCCGACGGCGCGCAGCAGGTCACCCTCCCGCGGGTGCTCGAGCAGTGCGGTGTCCACGTCGCCGGGCTCACCCAGGGCCAGGCCGAGCTCGCTCGCGCCCCGCAGCAGCGAGGCGATCCGGGCGTGCGCGTACTGGACGTAGAAGACCGGGTTGTCGTTGGTCTGCCGGCTCCACAGGTCGGCGTCGATGTCGATCTGCTGGTCGACCGAGGCCCGGGCCAGCGCGTACCGCGCAGCGTCCTGGCCGACGGCGTCCACCAGGTCGGTGAGCAGCACGAAGTTGCCCTTGCGCTTGCTCATCCGGACCGGCTCGCCGTTGCGCACCAGGTTGACCAGCTGGCCGATCAGGATCTCCAGGTCGACCTCGGGGTCGTCGCCCGCCGCTGCCACCAGCGCCTTGTACCGGCCCACGTACCCGGAGTGGTCGGCGCCGAGCATGATCACGACCTTGTCGAAGCCGCGGGCGCGCTTGTCCAGGTAGTAGGCGCAGTCCGCGGCGAAGTAGGTCGACTCGCCGTCGGCCTTGACCAGCACGCGGTCCTTGTCGTCGCCGAAGGTCGTCGTCCGGAGCCAGACGGCGCCGTCGGTCTCGAACACGTGGCCCTGCTCGCGCAGCTGCGCGACCGCCTTCTCCAGCGCGCCCGAGGCGTGCAGCGTCCTCTCGGAGAAGAAGGTGTCGAAGTGCACGCCGAAGCCGTCCAGCGTGCTGCGGATGTCGGCGACCATCGCGGCCACGCCCTGCTCGGCGAAGACCGGCACCTGCTCGTCCTCGGCCCGCTCGAGCAGACCGGGGTTCGCCTCGACCACCGCGGCGGCGACCGGCTCGACGTAGTCGCCCTGGTAGCCGTCCTCGGGCACCGGCCGGCCCAGTGCGACCGCCTGCAGGCTGCGGCCGAACCGCTCGATCTGCGAGCCGGCGTCGTTGACGTAGTACTCCCGGCTGACGTCGGCGCCGCTGGCCTCCAGCAGCCGGGCCAGCGCGTCACCGACCGCGGCCCACCGGGTCGAGCCCAGGGTCACCGGGCCGGTCGGGTTGGCCGAGACGAACTCGAGGTTCAGCTTCTGCCCGGCCAGGGTGTCGGTGCGCCCGTAGGCCGCCCCAGCGGTGACCGCCCGGACGGCGAGCCGGCCGAGCGCGTCCTTGGCCAGGGTGATGTTGAGGAAGCCCGGGCCGGCGACGTCCACCGACGCCACCCCGTCGACGCTGCGCAGCTCGCCGGCCAGCACCTCGGCGAGCTCCCGGGGCGGCCGGCCGGCGCCCTTGGCCAGCCGCAGGGCCACGTTGGTGGCGTAGTCGCCGTGCTCGGGGTTCTTCGGGCGCTCGATGACGACCTCGTCGGGGACGGCCACCGCGAGGGTGCCGCGCTCGACCGCCGCCGCGACTGCGGACCGGACGACGTCGCTGAGCTGCTCGGGTGTCACCCGTGAAGCGTACTGAGCGGCGCCCACCACATTGCCGGCCGTACCGCCATCCCACCCGCCCCGCCCGCCCCACGCCGGCCGGGGACCCGGGTCGAGCGCCGGGTCCGCACAGCGCGCGCACCTACACTCGCTGCCGCCGGCCAGGTGGCCCGGCCCGGTCCGCGGCGCCCTGCGCCGCGGGGCGGCAGCGCAGCGAGGAGCGGTAGTGGCCAAGGACCCCAAGCCCGAGAACGGCCGCGCCGGCGGCACTTCCCGTGGGGGGTCGGGCTCCAGCAAGGCCCCGGGTCAGCGCCCCGCCGGTCAGCGCGCTGGGCAGCCGGGCAAGGGCCGCACCCGGCCGCCGGTGAACGTCGTCACCCAGCAGAAGCCGTGGGGGCTCATCGCGGCCGCGGTCGCGGTGGTCGTCTTCGCTGCCGCCGTCATCACCTACGCCGTGGTGAAGGTGAACGAGGCCAACGCCGACAAGGTGACCTCCGCCGACCAGATCGCCGGGGTGGAGAGCTACGAGTACGCGGGCGGGGTGCACGTCTACGACACCGTCGCCTACACCGAGTCCCCGCCGGTGGGCGGCGAGCACGACTACGAGTGGGCCGACTGCACCGGCACCGTCTACGACGTGGACATCCGGCACGAGAACGCCGTCCACTCCCTCGAGCACGGCGCCGTCTGGATCACCTACGACCCGGACACCATCAGCGACGGCGACCTGGACGTCCTCACCGAGCTGGTCGACGGCCGCGACGGGATGATGCTCTCCCCCTACGCCGGCCTGACCTCGCCGATCAGCCTGCAGTCCTGGGGCCACCAGCTGTTCGTGGACTCCGCCACCGACGAGCGGGTCGAGCAGTACGTCGACTTCATGCTGAAGAACTCCGACTTCACCCCCGAGCCGGGCGCCACCTGCAGCAACCCCGACTTCATCACCGACCCGCTGGTGGTCGGCGACGCGAGCCGGGCCGGTGCCGCCACCGCCACCGACGGCGCGGTGAGCACCGCACCGAGCGGGGCCAGCGGCAGCACGACGGCCGACCCGAGCGGCACCACGGCACCATGACGGCCGGTCCGGCGCACGAGCACCCGATCGACGACCCGGCCGACCGCGGGCAGGCTGCCGGCGGCCGGCCCCGCCGCCGGTTGACCGCCGTGCTGGTCGCCGTCATCGCCCTCGGCCTGCTGGTCGCCGGCGGTGCGCTCGCCGTCGGCCTGGGGATCGGCCGGAGCGAGACGCCGACCGCCGAGTCCGTCGACGCGGGCTTCTCCCGGGACATGTCACGGCACCACCTGCAGGCGGTCGAGATGGCCGACCTGGCGGCCACCCGCAGCACCGACCCGGAGGTGCTCCGGCTCGCCTTCGACATCGCCTCCACCCAGACCAACCAGGTCGGGCGGATGCAGGGCTGGCTCACGCTGTGGGGCCTGCCGCTCACCAGCGGCGAGGTGATGACCTGGATGGACTCCGGGGACATGTCCGGCATGGACCACATGGACGACGCTGCGAGCGAGGCGGCCGACGGAGCGGTGATGCCGGGCATGGCCACCGAGGCCGAGCTCACCGAGCTGGGCTCGCTGTCCGGCCGGCCGTTCGACGTCCTGTTCCTGCAGCTGATGATCCGGCACCACGAGGGCGGTGTGGAGATGGCGCAGTACGGGGCCGAGCACGCCGCCGAGGACGCCGTCCGCCGGCTGGCCGCCTCGATCGTCACCGCGCAGTCCGCGGAGACCGCGACCATGACCGACATGCTCACCGCCCGCGGCGGCACCCCGCTGCCGGCGCCCTGAGGCCCGCGCCGACGTCCGGAGCCCGGCTGGTAACGTTCTCCCGGCGCCGCGAGAGCGGATCGCAGCACCACAGCGGAACGAGCCCCCGTAGCTCAGGGGATAGAGCACTGCCCTCCGGAGGCAGGGGCGCAGGTTCGAATCCTGCCGGGGGCACTCAGCCCCATCGCTCGTACCGCACTCCCCCGCCCGCCCAGGACATCGTCCGGGGCGGGCGGAGTCGTCTCCGGGCTCAGAGCTCGCGCACCCGGCCGTCGACCACCTCGAACCGCCGGTTCGTCTGCACCGCCTGGAGCATCCGGCGGTCGTGCGTCACCAGCAGCAGGGTGCCCGGGTAGTCGGCCAGCGCCTGCTCCAGCTGCTCGATCGCCGGCAGGTCCAGGTGGTTGGTCGGCTCGTCGAGCACCAGCACGTTCACCCCGCGGGCCTGCAGCAGCGCCAGGGCCGCCCGGGTCCGCTCCCCCGGCGACAGCGTGCCGGCCGGGCGCAGCACGTGGTCGGCACGCAGCCCGAACTTGGCCAGCAGCGTGCGCAACTCGGCGTCGGGCAGGTCGGGCACCTCCGCGCCGAAGGCCGAGGCCAGCGGCTCGTCGCCGAGGAAGAGGCCGCGCACCTGGTCGACCTCGCCCAGCCGGACGCCGGAGCCCAACGACCCGCCGCCCTCGTCCAGCGGGACCCGGCCCAGCAGCGCGGCCAGCAGGGTGCTCTTGCCCGAGCCGTTCGCCCCGGTGATCGCCACCCGGTCACCCCAGTCGACCTGCAGGTCGACCGGGCCCAGGGTGAAGCTGCCGCGACGGACGACCGCGCCGCGCAGCGTCGCCACGACGTCCCCCGAGCGCGGCGCCGCGGCGATCTCCATCCGCAGCTCCCACTCCTTGCGGGGCTCCTCGACGACCTCCAGCCGCTCGATCCGCCGCTCGGTCTGCTTGGCCTTGGCCGCCTGCTTCTCCGAGGACGCCCGGTTGGCCGCCTTGATGTGCTTGTCGCCGTCCTTGCTCTTCTTGATCGAGTCGCGGACACCCTTGGCCATCCAGTTCCGCTGCATCCGGGCGCGCGCCTCCAGCCCCGCCTTGGTGTCGGCGAACTCCTCGAACTCCTCGCGGGCGTGCCGGCGGGCCACCTCCCGCTCGGCGAGGTAGGCCTCGTAGCCACCGTCGTGCACCCGGACCAGCTGCTGCGGCAGGTCCAGCTCGACCACCCGGGTGACGGTGCGGGACAGGAACTCGCGGTCGTGGCTGACCACCACGACCCCGGTGCGGAGCCCGGCGACGAAGCGCTCCAGCTGCTCCAGTCCGGCCAGGTCCAGGTCGTTGGTCGGCTCGTCGAGCAGCAGGACGTCGTAGCGGGACAGCAGCAGCGAGGCCAGGCCCACCCGGGCCGCCTGACCGCCGGAGAGGCCGACGGTCGGCGCGTCCAGGGCGACGCCGGGGGCGACCGAGGCCATCACCGCCTCGGCCCGCTCGGCGAGGTCAGCGCCGCCGAGGGCCAGCCAGCGCTCCAGCGCGTCGGCGTAGCCGTCGTCGGCGCCCGGTGAACCGGCGGTGAGCGCCTCGAGCGCGGCGTCCATCGTCGCCTGGGCGGCGGCCACCCCGGTGCGCCGGGCGAGCGCGTCCAGCACCGTCTCCCCCGGCCGGCGCTCGGCCTCCTGCGGCAGGTACCCGACGGTCGCCGACGGCGGGCTGAGGGCGATGTCCCCGGCCTCGGCCGGGAGCACCCCGGCCAGGGTCTGCAGCAGGGTGGACTTGCCGGCGCCGTTCACCCCGACCAGGCCGACGACGTCGCCGGGGGCGACGACCAGGTCGAGGTCGGTGAACAGGACCCGGGCGCCGTGACCGGCGGCCAGTCCACGGGCGAGCAGCGTGGCGGACACCCGCCCATCGTGCCGACCGCGGTACCGCGGTCGCGAACGGGTTCCCTCAGCCGGCGGACGAGCCGGTCGTAGAGGGCCGGTCGTCGTCCGGCGGTGCGGTCAGCACGTCGTCGGCGATCTCGTCCAGCAGCTCCTCGAACGCGGCCACCGCCGGGCCGTCGGCGGCGGTCCGCCGTCGCACCAGCCAGGGCTGCAGGTGGTCGTAGCCGCGCACCGACACCCGGCGCAGCGGCCGCACCCGGTAGTCGGCCACCCCGCGCAGGTGCCGGGCCAGCTCCTGGTCGATGAGCACCGTGGAGGGACGGGCGATCGAGGTGAGCCGGCTGGCCAGGTTCACCACCGCCGAGTACACGTCGCCCAACCGGGTCAGCACCGGGCCGTGGGCGACGCCGACCCGCAGCGGCGGCCGGTCCTCGGCGGCCCACTCCTCGGGCAGCCGCAGGGCGATCTCCACCGCGTCCACCGGCACCTCGCAGGTGTAGAGGACGCCGTCCCCGACCGTCTTCACGACCCGGCCGTGGTGCCGGGCGATCACGTCGGCGGCCAGGCCCTCGAAGTCCTCGATCATCGCGCCGAGCTCCCGCCCGCCCATGCCCCGGGTCCGCGACGTGTAGCCGACCAGGTCGGCGAAGCCCACGGCCAGCTCTCGCCGGTCGACCGTGCCCGGAGCGGCCAGGAACAGCCGGCCGGCGTTCGCCGCCAGGTGCCGGCGCCAGACGTAGTCCTGCAGCTCGCGCATCAGCGGCAGCAACTGCTCGGTGGCCCGGACGGCGCCGGCCTCCACCGCGGCCTGCGCGGTGGCCGGGTCCGGCTCGGCACCGCCGTCCGGCGGGCCGGCGGTGAGCAGGGCGGCCAGCATGTCGGTCTGCCAGTCGGCCAGCCGGGCCAGCGACTGCCCCATGGCGCGGGCGATGGAGGCCTCCGCCCCCGGGTCGACGAAGCCGGAGTCGATCAGCGCGGACAGCCGGGCCAGCGCGGTGACGTCGGCGTCGGTGAACGCCGGGTCGTCGTCGGGGACGTCGGCGAAGCCCAGCGCCCGCCACAGCCGCCGGGTGCGCTCGGCCGGCATCCCGGCCAGCGCGGCGACCTGCCCCCGGGTGTAGCGCCGCGGCCCGTCCAGCAGCAGGCGCTCCAGCGCCTCGCGGGGGTCGTTGCCTCCCGGGTCGCCCCCGGGACCTGAGGCCGGCAGCGGTCAGTCCGTGGTGTGCACGACGAGCACGTCGACCGCCGAGCGGCGCGTGGCGTCGGCCGGCACGGAGCCCAGCAGCCGGCCCTTGATGCTGTTCAGCCCGCGGTTGCCGACCACCAGCAGGTCGGCGTCCTCCCGGCGGACGACGTCCAGCAGCGCCTCCACGGGCGACCCGACCACCGCGACGGTGCGCACGTGCTGGGCGCCGGCCGCGGCCGCGCGCTCCCCTGCGGTACGGACGGTCTCCTCCGCCGGGGAGGAGCCGACCACCTGGTAGGCCTCCTCGCCGAGCACGTCCTGGGTGCGCTGCAGGTCCCGGTCGTCGGCGTCGGTGGGCAGGTAGGCGCAGGCGATGACCAGCTGGGCGCCACAGGCGCCGGCGAGCGCCCCGGCCCGCGCGACGGCGCGCAGGGAGGACTCGGAGCCGTCCGTACCGACGACCACCGTGCGGTAGGTGCTCACGCCGACTCCTCGCTGCCGCTCGTCAGCGGCGCTGCTGTGGACCACTGGCTCCCCGGCGCGGAACCTACCGAACCCGGCGCCCCGCGGCGTGCCGCGGGTTCCCGGCCGGTGCCGGTCAGCGCCGGCGTCCGCCGGCAGCGAGAGCGTCCGGCACACCGGAAAGGTGCTGGCCCAGCAGGGTGCGGGTGCGATTGGATGGCGCCGTCACCGGACCCGCCGGTGGAGCAGAGGAGGACGAGATCAGCAGCGCGCGCACTCTCGCCCGCGACCCCGTCCGGGTCGACGTCAGCAGCCTCACGAAGAACTTCGGCAGCGTCCGCGCGGTCGACGACCTCAGTTTCACCGTCGAGCCCGGTCAGGTCACCGGCTTCCTCGGCCCCAACGGCGCAGGCAAGACGACGACGCTGCGGATGGCCCTCGGGCTGATCACCCCCGACCGTGGGACGGCGACCTTCAACGGCACGCCGTACGCCTCCCTCCCCGAGCCGATGCGCCAGGTCGGTGCGGTGCTGGAGACGGCGTTCCACCCGGCCCGCAGCGGCCTGAACCACCTGCGCGTCTACTGCCGGGCGACCGGGCTGCCGGTCTCCCGCGCCGCCGAGGTGCTCGACCAGGTGGGCCTCGGCCCGGCCGGCAAGCGCAAGGCCGGCGGCTACTCCCTGGGCATGCGCCAGCGGCTGGGGCTGGCCACCGCCCTGCTCGGCGACCCCGCGGTGCTGGTCCTCGACGAGCCGGCCAACGGGCTGGACCCCGAGGGCATCCAGTGGCTGCGCGGCTTCCTGCGCCACCTCGCGCACGACCAGGGCCGCACGGTGCTGGTCTCCAGCCACCTGCTGTCGGAGGTGGAGCAGACCGCCGACCGGGTGGTGATCGTCGGCGCCGGGAAGCTGGTCCGGCAGGGCTCGCTGGCCGAGCTCCGGGCCGGCAGCGCCGGCAGCGTGCTGGTGCGCTCCCCGCAGTCCGCCGCCCTGGTCGAGCTGCTGCGCAGCACCGGGACGACGGTGTCGGCGACCGACGGCACCCCCGACGGCGTCACGGTCACCGGCATGCCCATCGAGGAGGTCGGCCGCCGCGCCTTCGCCGGCGGGATCGAGCTGCACGAGCTGCGCACCCACACCAGCGGCCTGGAGGAGGTCTACTTCCGGCTCACCGCGGGCTCGGAGCAGTACGCCGCCGGCCGGCCCGACACCACGACCGTCACCGGACAGGGAGCCTCCTGATGGGCGCCGTCATCCCGCGGCTGGTCCGCGCGGAGTGGACCAAGCTGCTGACCACCCGGGTCTGGATCGGCCTGCTGCTGGGCTCCTGCCTGATGGTCGGTGCCTTCGCCACGTTGTTCACCGCGTTCGCCGGCAACACCGACAGCGGCATCGCCCCCGTGGGCACCTCCGACTACGAACAGCTGGCGCTGGCCGTCTCGGCCAACGCGACCATCCTGTTCATCGTCCTCGGCATCATCGGGACCACCCAGGAGTACCGGCACCGCACCGCGACGCCCACCTTCCTGGCCAGCCCGCACCGCGGCCGGGTGATCATCGCCAAGCTGGTGGCCTACGCGCTGGCCGCCGTGCCGATGGCGCTGCTGGTGATCGCGGTCGACGTGCTGGTGGTCTCCGTCTACGCCGGCGCCAAGGGCGACGCGCCGTCGCTCAGCGGGGACAACCTGCGGGTGCTCGGCGGGGCATGGGCCGCGCTGGTCATCTACACGGTGATCGGGGTCGGGGTCGGCGCCCTGCTCCGCAACCAGGTGGGCGCGATCGTCGGCGTGCTGGTCTACCTGTTCGTCGTCGAGGGGATCATCTCCAGCATCCCGGCGACCCAGGGGGCCTACAAGTGGCTGCCCGGCGGCGCGCTGGAGTCGATGACCGCGACCTTCAGCGGCACCGATCTGCTCGAGCCCTGGCAGGGCGGGCTGCTGCTGCTGGCCTACGGCCTGGTCGCCGCCGTCCTCGGGACCCTGCTGGCGGTCCGGCGCGACGTCGTGTGAGCTGGTCCCGGGGCGGTGCCGTCCGCCCCGGGACCAGTACCGGCGACCCGGCCGCGCGCCGACGAGGAGGGCCCGCCCGTGACCACCAGGATGACCGTCCACCGGCTGGCCGGGTTGATCGCCGCGGCCGACGCCGCCGCCGTCGCCGAGGCGGTCACCGCCCAGCCCCGGCTGGTTCGCGCGACCGTCGAGCAGGACGGGGACAGCGGTTGGACGCCGCTGCACCTGGCCGTCGCCGCCGGGCAGGAGGCGGTCGTGGAGGTGCTGGTCACCGCCGGCGCGGACCTCTCCGCCCGGACGGAGGACGGCCACAGCCCGCTGCACGTCGCCCTGCAGCGCGCGCCCGACCTCGTTCCGCTGCTCCGCCGCCTCGGCGCACCGGTCGACGCCGCGAGCGCCGCGTTCCTCGGCGACGCGGGACAGCTGGCCGACGCCCTGGACGCCGGCGCGCCGCTCACCGACCCGGTTCCCTCCCGCGACCTGCTCAGCTGGGCAGCCGCGGGTTCCTCGGCCGCCACCGTCGCGGTGCTGCTGGACCGCGGCGCCGACCCGGACACCGGGGCCCTGCACGCGGCGGCGGCCGCCGGCTGCCCGCCCGTGGTGGGAGCACTGCTGCGGGCCGGGGCAGCGGTCGACCGCCGGGACCCGCACACCGGCCGCACCCCGTTGCACACCGCCGTCGCCGCCCTGGCCTCCAGTCCCACCGAGGAGGTGATCGAGGTGGTCCGGCTGCTGCTGGACGCCGGGGCGGACGTCAACGCGACGACCAACGACGGCGCCAGCGCACTGGACATCACCCGGGTCGCCGGAGCCCGCCGGCGGGCGGGGACCCCGGGGGACGGCGCCGCCGGAGCAACCGGGCCCGACGCGCTGGACCGGCTGCTGACCGCCGCCGGGGCCACCGGCTGACGCTGCCCGGCCCCGAGCGGCCGCGGTCCTCGGCGAGGGTGAGCCGGGACACGTGCCCGAACTCACGCGGGGCCGCGGTCGCCGCGTGACGGAGGCGTAAAGTCGGCACCCGGTCCAACGACGTCCATCGACGAAGAAGGCACTCGCCCCCGTGTCAAGCGTGAGTTCATCCCAGCCCTCCCCCGCCGCCGCCAACTCGAACAGCCCGGTGGCAGGTTTCGGCACCAACGAGTGGCTCGTCGAGGA
>Ga0210040_10010379_pt1 | contig 10686 bp, 10 predicted proteins | sample CryGeyCG12114_NA_FD_185462 | JGI IMG/M metagenome (GOLD analysis project Ga0210040, IMG submission 185462) | Groundwater microbial communities from aquifer - Crystal Geyser CG19_WC_8/21/14_NA (SPAdes) (version 2) | ecosystem: Environmental > Aquatic > Deep subsurface > Groundwater | place: USA...
CTCCATCGCCGACGTCATCGGCCGCGCCAAGGAGCTGGCGACGCAGGCGGCGAGCTCCACCCTCAACGAAGCGCAGCGGGCGGCGATCGGCGAGGAGGTCGCGGGCCTGCGCGAGAGCCTGCTGGTCATCGCCAACAGCCGCACCGCCGCGGGCAGCGCGCTGTTCGGCGGCGAGAGCGCCGGCGCGGCCTACGTCTCCACCGGCGGCGCCATCACCTATGCGGGGACGGCAGAGACCGTGCCCTTCGACCTTGGCGAGGGGCAGCAGGTCATCGCCGGCGTCACCGGGCCTGACGTGCTCTCGTTCGAGAAGGACGGCGTGAAGACCGACCTGTTTGCCCTGCTCGGCACGCTTTCGGCCGCGCTGGAGAGCGAGTCGGTGGATTCCGCCGCCGCCAGCCGCGATGCGCTGGCCGGGCTCGACGGCGCGCTCGAAAAGGTCACCACCGCGCAGACCATCGTCGGCGCGCGGATGAACTGGGTGGAGCTGATGGACGAGCGCCGCACCACCACCGGCGAGCTGATGACCGAGGAGCGCGACACGATCGGCGGCGCTGATCTCGCCACCACCATCACCCGGCTGCAGGAGGTCATGACCGTTCTCGAGGCCAGCCAAGCGAGCTTTGTTAAGCTTTCCAGTTTATCACTGTTCACCATGCTGTCCTGACGCGGCAGCACCAACGTCAACACGCCGCCGACGCGCGGTCGGGGGTTATTCGCCATGTTTGCTGGTATTGGAATCGTCGTTCTGCTGGTGATGGTGTTCGGCGGCTTTGCCCTCACGGGCGGCGCGCTGGGCCCCGTCATGCACGCTCTGCCGCACGAGATGCTGATCATCGGCGGCGCGGCGATCGGCGCCGTCATCGCGGGCAATTCCATGCACGAGCTGAAGGCCATGGGCAGCGCGTTCGCCAAGATCTTCAAGGGCCCGCGCCACACCAAGCAGGACCATATCGACGCCATCGCTCTCTGCGCCAAGCTGATGAAGCTGCTGCGCGCCGAAGGGCCGGTGGCGATGGAGCGGCACGTGCAGGAGCCGGAGACCTCGCCGATCTTCGCCGAATATCCGCGCCTGCTCGCCAACAAGCCGCTGACCGCGCTCATCTGCGATACGCTGACGCTGATCGTCGTCTCCTCCGGCACGCTCGAGACCCACGCGGTGGAAGACGTGATGGACAACGCGATGAAGACGCATTTCCACGAGCTGCACGAGCCGCAGCATGCGCTGCAATCGCTGGCCGACGCGCTGCCCGCGCTGGGCATCGTGGCCGCGGTGCTCGGCGTGGTGAAGACGATGGGTTCGATCGACGAGCCGCCGAGCGTGCTGGGCGGCATGATCGGCTCCGCGCTGGTCGGCACCTTTCTCGGCATCCTGCTCGCCTATGGCATCGTCGGCCCGCTCGCCGGCCGGCTGAAGCAGATCATCGAGGCGGACGAGCAGATCTTCCACGCGGTGAAGCAGGTGATCATCGCCTCGCTCCACGGCCACCCGCAGCCGCTGGTGGTGGAGAGCGCGCGCTCCGGGCTGGGCCACGCGGTGCGCCCGGGCCTGTCCGAGCTGCTCGACTCGCTGCGGAGCCGCTGAGATGGCCTCCAAAGCCGGACATAACGAGCCGCCGCGGCCGATCATCGTCAAGAAGGTGACGGTGGTGCAGGGCGGCGGTCATCACGGCGGCGCCTGGAAGGTCGCCTATGCGGACTTCGTGACCGCGATGATGGCCTTCTTCCTGCTGCTCTGGCTGCTGGGCGCCACCACGGAGAAGCAGCGCAAGGGCCTGGCCGATTATTTCGCGCCGACCCTGACGCAGACGCCGAACTCCACCGGCGGCGCCGGTGGGCTGCTCGGCGGATCCTCGCTGACCGACCCCGACAAATTTCCGCACCGCGCGGGCCAGACGGGCACCAAGTCCCTCACCATCCCGCGCGACGCCACCGGCGGCCCGAAGGAAGGCGCCGCTGCGCTCAAGCGGATGCGCTCGCGGCTGGAGGCGAAGCTTTCGAGTAACGAGAAGCTGCAGAAGCTGATGCGGCAGGTGAAGATGGTGCAGACGAGCGAGGGCATCCGCATCGACCTCGTCGACGATGCCGACTTCTCGATGTTCACCCTCGGCACCACCGTGCTGACGGGAGAGGCGCAGTCGCTCATCAAGGCACTGGCGGAAACCGTCATGCCCGAAGGCGGGGCGCTGACCATCCGCGGCCATACCGACGCGCTCCCCTGGCGCAGCGGGATGCGCGGCAACAACTGGGCGCTCTCCGCCGGCCGCGCCGAGGCGACCCGCCAGGCCCTGCTGCTGAGCGGCATCGGCGAGAACCGCTTCAAGCGCATTGAAGGCGTCGCCGACCGCGAGCTGCTGGTGAAGGACGATCCGAGCGATCCGCGCAACCGCCGCATCTCCATCCTGATGGGGCGCTGAGCAGGCACCCCGACAGCACAGGCCGGCTGCTTCCCCCGGGCAAGCATGCCGGCCTCGCACTTCCCGGCGGCGGCGCAAACCTGCCGCGGCCGGGTGCCCTGCCCAGGCCGAACCCGCGCCTGACGGCAGCCTTCGCGAGCCGTCGCCCAATTCCACCATGGAGGTCCTCTCCTGTGGATTTTCGCGCTTGACAGCGCACCTCCCCTCCAGAATACTTGACGTCGTTAACAAACAGCGCGCCTTCGAGTTTGTGCGCGGTTGTTCCAAGTAACGCGCGCTAACTACTTCAACGCACGAAGTTGATTACCGATCTGACTGGTTCAAGACAGCGCCTGTAGTTCGGATGTTCTTTCCGGCTAACAGCGCGGCGGACCGGATCATCTCATCGGGAGAACGATGCTCGACCTGCTGGGCCTTCTGCCGGAGGTAGCGATGACGAGCGTTCCCGATGCGAGTGCCCCCTCGAGCCGCCTGTTCGTAGCGCACACGCCGGCCGGCTGAAGGTCGAGTGCGCTGCACCGGCGATGACGTGCGCGAGATGCGCACCGACAGATCCCTCGATCTCACAGGCAGCGCGGGCGGGCGAAGCGAAATCCCGCCCTCGCCGCACCGCGTCACCGACGCCTTCGCCCCCACACCCGGATCTCGCGCGCCGACGCGAGTGCGCTCCAGCCGTTCGCGGGCCGGAGCGTGAGCGGGCGTGGCCGATTCCTCGCCAACCTCAAACAATCGGAACTTGCATGATCGAACAGACCGTCGGCACGCCCCAGGTCCGCGCGAGGCTGGAGTGGATGGATGTCTGCAGAGGCGTCTGCATGATCCTGGTCATCCTTCTTCACTCGACGTCGTACTACAAGTTCAACGACGGCATCGTGCCCCCGTTCGTGACGCAGATCGTCAATGCGCTGGCGCCGATCCGGATGCCGACGCTGTTCTTCCTGTCGGGGGTGATGGTCAATTTCGGCCTGAGGAAAGGGCGCACGGCCTTCCTCGCGCGCCGCATGCGGATCCTCGTGTGGCCCTATCTCGTGTGGTGCGTGATCTGGGCCTTCGCATCCGGCAATGTGGCCGAGATGGCGGGCTACGAATGGTGGCTGGGCGGCTGGTACCTGTGGTTCCTGCTGTTCGTCGCGCTCTACTCGCTGGCAGCGGCCATCATCCCGCCCCGCTATCATGCAATCTCCGCCAGCTATCTGTACCTCGCCTCGTTGCTGATGGAGGACGGGACAAAATATGGAGAGCGGCTGCTGTTCTTCATGGCGATCTTCCTGCTGGGCTCCGCCCTCGGTCAGAACATCCCCAGGCTGGAAAAGCACCTGAGCGACCGCCGTCTTCTCGTTCTCGCTCCAGCCGGCATCGGCATCCTGCTGTATTCCGGGCTGTTCGGTCCGGTTCGCTATTCGCCTTACGACGTGGGGATGATCGCGATCGTGGTGCTGCTGTCGCTGGCATTCTGCCACTGGATCGCCGGCAAGTTCGCGCTTCGCCCGCTGAGTGCCATCGGGCGCAACTCCATCACCATCTATCTGGTCCACATGCCTGTGATCGCGCTGGTGATTGAGGCGTTCCGGGCGATCGGGCTGGGCAGCTTCACGCCCGTGTTCCTCGGCAGCCTTCTGCTCTCGGTGCTGGCGTCTCTTCTCGCGCTCGAGCTGAGGAAGCGGGTGCCGCCGGTGGATTGGCTGTTCGCCTTCCCCTCGCGCGGCAAGGGCAGCATTGCCCCGCCGGCGCGCGCGATTGCGCCATCGTCCGGGAGCCCGGCGGTCGGCGGTTGAGTCGAGCGCCAAGCCAATCGCCGGTCCTCCATCGACTCGGAATCGCAACGCTCCGCGCTCAGGCGTCAGGCAACGAAAAACCCCGCGCTGCAGGAGCAGCGCGGGGTCTCGCCCGAGGGGGGCCTCGGGCGATTCGGCAGTTGCTTAGCGCAGCAGCGACAGGACGCCCTGGGAGCTCTGGTTCGCCTGGCTCAGCATCGCGGTCGAGGCCTGGCTCAGGATCTGCGCCTTGGCGAGCGCGGTGGTCTCGGCCGAGTAGTCCGTGTCCTCGATCCGCGAACGGGCGTCGGACAGGTTGGTGACGTTGTTGGTCAGGTTGGTCACCGCGGACTCAAGGCGGTTCTGCGAGGCACCGAGCTGCGCACGGGCGGAGTTGACCGTGCCCAGCGCCGTGTCGACGTTGGTGATCGTGGACTGCGCGTTGGTGCGGCCGGTAGCGGCATCGGTGCCGTCAACCTTGAAGCCCGTCGAAGCGGTGTTGTTCAGGTTGGTCTTGTCGATGTGCGCCTTGTTGACGGTGATCGTGTCACCGGCATTCGCGCCAACCTGAACCGAGAAGTTGTCGGCCGCGGCCGGGGCGGTGGCACCGGTCTCGAACAGGGCAACGCCGTTGAACTTGGTGTTGTCGAGCACGCTGGTGATCTGCGTGGTCATCTCGGCGACTTCCAGCTGCAGGTTCTTCTGGTCGGCAGCCGAGTAGCTGGAGTTGGAAGCCTGCACGGCCAGCTCGCGGACGCGCTGCAGCATGTTGGTCACTTCGTTGAGCGCGCCTTCAGCGGTCTGCGCCATCGAGATGCCGTCGTTGCCGTTGCGGATGCCCTGGCTCATGCCGCGGATCTGCGAGGTCATCGAGGTCGAGATCGCGAGGCCGGCGGCGTCGTCCTTGGCGCTGTTGATGCGCTTGCCGGTGGACAGACGCTCCATCGCGGTGCCGAGAGCCTTGTCGGCGGAAGAGGAGGCGTTGGTTGCCTTCATCGCGCTGATATTCGTGTTGATAACGGCCATGTGGGAAACTCCTGTTGAGCCGCTGCCTGAAATCTCCAAGCGAGTGGCAGCCGAGGCCTAGACCGGCATGTGGCGGCGAAGTTTAAGCGCCGGCAGCGGCAGAAAACGAGATTTTCCAAAGGTTCCCGAAATTTCTGTCGCGGTTAACTCGCTTAGGACTCCCTTAACCGCGCGCTCCTAGATGGGGCTGACCAAAGGTCAGAAGGATGACCTTCTCGGGAGTTCTAGAAAATATGGGTTCGGTTTCGATCTCGCCTGCCTTTCGGCAGCAGCACGCTGCACTCGCGGGCAAGCTTGCGGGGGTGATCCCCTCTCTGTTTCCCGACCGCCATGTCCAGCTGACGGATGCCGGCGAGTCCAGCACCTCCGGGCAAGCCCATCGGATCGCTCTGGCCCGTTCGCCCGCTTCCGCCCTGGTGCGGATGGGCGCCAGCTTCGCCATGAGCTACGCCGATGCATCGTCCGAGGCAACCTTCGCGGCGCTGATCGCCACCCTGTGCGGACGGCGTTCGCCGGTGGCGGCGGACCCCGCCTCCCTTTCCATCCTGGCCCTGGCCGATCGCCTCGCCACCGCGGACATCCCGGTGCTGATCGCCGGCCCCACCGGCACGGGCAAGGAAGTGCTCTCGCGCTTCATCCACAAGCAGAGCCCGCGCCGCGACAAGCCGTTCGTCGCAGTCAATTGCGCCGCCATTCCCGAAGCGATGCTGGAAGCGCTGCTGTTCGGTCACCAGAAGGGCGCCTTCACCGGCGCCACTGCCTCCAGCGAGGGCTTCTTCCGCGCGGCCGATGGCGGCACGCTGCTGCTGGACGAGATCGCCGAGATGCCGCTCGCACTGCAGGCCAAGCTGCTGCGCGCCCTCCAGGAAGGGGAGGTGGTGCCGGTCGGCGCGACCGCGCCCATCAAGGTGGACGTCCGGATCATCGCCTGCGCCAACCGCGACCTGCCGCTGGAAGTGGAGGAAGGCCGCTTCCGCGCCGACCTCTACTACCGCCTCAACGTCTTCCCCCTCGCCCTGCCCGCCCTGCGCGAACGGCCGGCGGACATCGCCCCGCTCGCCTTCAGCATGCTGCTGCGGCACTGCCCCGAGGGCGCCAAGCTGCCGTGGATCGCGGACGAAGCGCTGGCGATGCTGACGGCGCATGGCTGGCCGGGCAACATCCGCGAGCTGGAGAACGTAATGCGCCGCGCGCTGGTCCTGGCCGGCGGCAGTTGCATCGAGCCTGAGCACATCGTGTTCGATCGCCCTGCCCGCCTCGTCCAGCCGGCCGAGCCCGCGCTTCCCGAAGCGCAGGCCGCCGCGGCGACGGGGGAGAAGCTCTCTCGCGTGGTACAGATCTCCGAAGCGCGCGCGATCATGGAAACGCTCGCCTCCTGCGGCGGTCGTCGCAACGAGGCTGCGCGCAAGCTGGGCATCAGCGAGCGCACGCTGCGCTATCGCCTCGCCTCCTTCCGCGATGCCGGCCTCGCCATCGGAGGTTCGCGATGAACCCGGTGAGTGCCGCCGGCGGCGCCGGCTCCGTCCAGCAGATCATGCAGATGCGCCAGCAACTGCTCGAGCGCTCCAGCATCCTTCAGGAGCTGCAGCAGGCCAAGGCCGCGGGCGGCGCGGAACCCGCGCAGCCGGCCGGCGGCGGCTTCGCCGAAACGCTGCGCACCGCGCTGGACGGGGTGAACGCCACGCAGGCCAAGGCGGCTGACATGAGCGAGGCGTACGAGCGCGGCGAGGTGACCGACATCGCCAGCGTTATGCTCGCCCGCCAGGAAGCCGGCGTCGCGTTCGAGGCGACGATGCAGGTCAGGAACAAGCTGTTGTCCGCCTATCAGGACATCATGAGGATGGGAATCTAACGAATGAGCCAGCTCGTTCCGGCCGCGCCCGCCCAGGGCTCGATCCTCACGCCCTTGCGCAACAACGCCCCGATGCCGGAGCGGCTCAAGGCCTTCACCGCCCAGCCGGCCATGCGCCGCATGCTGCCGTGGTTCGCCGGCGCCGCGGGGCTCGGCCTCGTCGGCCTGACGCTTGCGGTGATGATGCCTGCCCCGCAGCGGGTGCTCTATTCCTCGCTCGACGATGCGGACCGCGCGTCCGTCGTCGCCGCGCTGGAGACGGGCGGCATCAACTACGCGATCGACAATTCCACCGGCGCGCTGACCGTGGGCGAGGACGACCTCTACCGCGCGCGGATGATGGTCGCTGCCGACGGAGCGCTGGCCGCGCCCGAATCCGGCACCGAGATGCTCAACTCGCTGCCGATGGGCGCGAGCCGCATGCTGGAGGGTGACCGCCTGCGCGCCGCCCGGGAACGCGAGCTGACGCTGACCATCGCCGAGATCGACGGCGTCGAGGCGGTCCGCGTGCATCTGGCAGAGGCCGAGAAGTCGGTCTTCGTGCGGGACAACATTCCCCCCAGCGCGTCCATCATGCTGCGCATGTCCAAGGGCCGCCAGCTCTCCAGCGACCAGGTGATGGCGATCGCCAACCTCGTCTCCGCCTCCGTGCCCGGCCTGTCGCTCGATGCGGTGCGGATCGTGGACCAGCACGGCCGCCTGCTCTCGCAGCCCGACAACGCGGATACGGACCGGCTGGAGCTGCAGACGCGGATGGAGGCGAAGCTGCGCACGCAGCTCGACCAGCTGCTCTCCCCGATGATCGGCTCGGGCAATTTTTCGAGCGAGATCCAGGTCGAACTCAACATGGACGAGGTCACCTCGGCCCGCGAGAGCTACGACAAGGAAGGCGCGGTCCGGCGCGAGACGCTGCAGGAATCGGGAGCCCCCGGCGCCACCGCCGGCGGCATCCCCGGTGCGACGACGAACACCCCGCCTCCCGCTGTCGAGGCCGAGCAGGCTGCACCGCAGGGCGGTCCCGCTCCCGGTGCCGCCGGCGCGGGCGGCGGCGAATCCAGCACCAGCCGCACCTACGAGCTGGGGCGCGAAGTCGCCGTTTCGAACATCGCGCCCGGCGGCGTGCGGCGCCTGTCGGTCGCCGTCGCGCTGGACCAGGCGGCGATGAAGGGCACCAAGCCCGCCGACATCACCCGGCTGGAGGAACTCGTGTCCGCCGCCGTCGGCGCGGACGAGCAGCGCGGAGACAAGGTCGCCATCATCGTCCGCCCGTTCCAGGCGACCGAACTGGAGGAAACGCCCTTCTGGGAGACGCCGTGGTTTGCCACGATCGTGCGCAACGGCGTCGCCCTGCTCTCCGTCCTGCTGGTCCTGTTGCTGGGCGTGCGCCCCGCGATCAAGGCGCTGACCGGCCGCAACAAGCCCGAGGACGAAGCCGAGGATGGCGAGGACGAGGGCGCCGAAGATGGCAGGCAGGCTCTCCCCTCCGCCTCGCTGCCCGCCCCGACATTCAGCCGTGAGCGGCTCGCGGGAGAGATCGAGCTCGCCCAGCGGATCGCCCGCGAGCAGCCCGATGACGCGCTGGCCGCGCTTCGCCGCATGCTGAACGAAACGCCCCAGACCCTGGAGACCGTACGATGAACGCGCCTGTCACGATCTCCGCCAACGGGTCCGACCGGGCGGCGGTGATGGTCATGCTGCTCGGCGAGGATGACGCCACGCGCCTCCTCTCCCGGCTTTCGCCCGAGGAGCTGCAGCGGCTCGGCTCGCGCATGTGCGCGCTGGGCGAGGTCGGGCCGGAGGCGATCTCCGACGCCATCGCCAACTTTGCCCGCTGCGCCGACCGCCCGGGCATCTCCGCCCACAACCGGGTGGACGAGGTCCGCCGGATGATGACCGGCGCGCTCGGCGAGCTCAAGGCCGACAGCGTGATGCGCCGCGTCGCGCCGGAGGAGCAGTCGGACCGCGCCACCGCGATCGAGCTGGTCCGCTGGCTGGAGCCTGAGGTGATCATCCCGCTGATCGAGGATGAGCCCCCGCAGGCCATCGCCGTGCTGCTGGCGCAGCTCGACCCGATCGTCGCCGCCAAGGTGCTCGTCGGCCTGCCGGAAGCGCTGCACACCAGCGTCGTCCACCGGATCGCCAAGCTCGGCCCGGTTTCGGGGCAGGCGATGGCGATCCTGGAGGAAACGCTGGACGCCAAGATCGCCCGCCTGCACGGCAATATCTCCTACCGCATGGGCGGTGTCGCCGAGGCTGCGCAGATCATCAACAACGCCGCGCGCAGCGTGGAGAAGCGGGTGGTGCCCGGCATCGGCAAGCTCGACAAGAAGCTGGCGCAGGAACTCGAGAACGAGATGTTCAAGTTCGAGCATCTCTATGGGCTTGACAGCCAGATGATGGGCGCCCTGCTGCGCGAGGTCGAAAGCGCGCTGCTGATCGATGCGCTGAAGGGCGTGACGGAAGAGGAGCGCGAGCACTTCTTCGGCGCCATGTCGACCCGCGCTGCGGAGGGCCTGCGCGACGAGATCGAGGAGCGCGGCCGCATCAAGCGCGCCGACGTCGACAGTGCGCAGCGGCAGGTCATCGCCATCGCCAAGCGGCTCGCCGCCGAGGGAACGATCGTGCTGGGTGGAGGCGAGGAAGATTATGTCTAGTCGCTCGCTGCTCGCAATCGCCACCGCCCGCGGCTTCTCGGCCGACCGCCGCTTCGCCGCCTTCGCCGCCGGTGCCGGTGCCGGTGCGATGCCCGATGCGCCTCAGCTTGATCCTGTCGAACAAGCCTTCGCCCGTGGCTACGCGGAAGGGCAGGCCGAGGCGCTCGCCCTTGCGGAGCGGCGCGCGGCCGAGGCCGAGGCAGCCCGCCAGCGCGTCGACCTCGCCTTCGCCCGGCTGGACGAGCGCAGCGCCGCCGATCTGTGCGAGCGGCTGCGCCAGACCGTGCTCACTCTGTGCGAGGAGGCGGTCGCCCCGCTGGCGGTCGATCCCGAAGGCCTGCGCCTGCGCGTCGAGCGCGCCGTCGCCATGCTGCAGCGCCGGCAGGATGACAGCCGCGTGCGCCTCCACCCCGATGATCTCGCGCTGGTCGAGGATCGCCTGCCTGCCGGGCTGGTGATCGAGGCGGACGCCTCGCTCGAACGCGGCGCGCTGAGGGTCGAGACCACGGACGGCGGCGTCGAGGACGGGCCGAGCCAATGGCGTGCCATCCTGGCCGAGGCCCTGCGCACATGCTGAAGCAATTCGACACGCTGCTTGGCGAGATCGCCGCCACGCCCATCGACCTGGCGGCGCGCCGGTTCGGCCGGGTCACCGCCTGCGATGGCGGCCTGATCGAGGCGACCGGCCTCTCCGTGCCCGTCGGCGGGTTGTGCCGCATCGACGATGGCAAGGGCCACATGCTGACGGCCGAGGTGATCGGCTTTCGCAACGGCCGCACGATGATGATGCTGCTGGGCGATGCGGTGCTGCTGCGCCCCGGCGTAGTGGTGCGCGCCGAGGGGCGGCCGGGCATGCTGCCGGTCGGCCCCGAATTCCTCGGCCGCGCGGTTGACGGACAGGGCCTGCCGATCGATGGGGGCCCGCCGATCCGCGCCTCGGCCGAGCGTCCGGCCGGCGGCATCCGCACCGGCGCGCTCGACCG
>Ga0210040_10010380_pt1 | contig 10686 bp, 21 predicted proteins | sample CryGeyCG12114_NA_FD_185462 | JGI IMG/M metagenome (GOLD analysis project Ga0210040, IMG submission 185462) | Groundwater microbial communities from aquifer - Crystal Geyser CG19_WC_8/21/14_NA (SPAdes) (version 2) | ecosystem: Environmental > Aquatic > Deep subsurface > Groundwater | place: USA...
TGACAGGCGGCGGTCATCGCCGGCGACTTCGGCGCATCGCGGCGACGAACACCTCGTCGAACGCCGGCGCCGCCGGATGGGCGATGGCCTGCTCGAGCTGCCCGTCCCACAGCTCGGCGGCCAGCGCGCCGCTGCCCGAGTCCTCCGCCGCCGGCCGGCCCTCGTTGTCGGCTCGCCAGTGCCGACGCGCCGCCATCAGCACAGCGACCAGGTCCGCAGGCATGCCAGCCCGCAACGCCCGGCCCATGCTCCCGCCGCTGCCGTCGGTCACCTGCGCTTCGCCTCGAGCAGCGCGTCGACCATCCCCAGGATCAGCTCCCGCTCCTTGCGGGACAGGCGACTGGCCCGGCGGGGCAGGACGAACGGCTCTGCGGTGTCGGGGCGGCGGACACCGGCGGCACGCCGGACCTTGTCGACGGGGACGTCGAGGGCCAGGGCAAGCCCGTCGATCGCCTTGTCCTCCACCGTCAGCCGGCCCCGTTCGATCGCGTGGACGGTCGTGTGGGACAGCAGGCCGCCGGAGCGTTCGGCGACGTCCCGCAGCGACAGCTTCTGCCGGGTCCGCTCCCCCGCCACGAGCTCGGCGAGCGTCGTCATCACCGGGCAGCCTGAAGCGTCAGCACGCCGTCCGCACCGATCTCCGACTGCGAGACGGTGCCAAGCGACTCGTCGCCGACGGAGACCTCGTAGAAGTCGGCCGCTGGCACCGCAGAGACTCGCGTCCGCCACGTGCAGGTGAAGGTGTTCGCCGGCGCCGGGGCGATGTCGGTCGCACGGCCGGCAGGCAGAGTGCCCTTGGCGAGCGTGCGACCCGAGCCGTCGGAGATCAAGACGTCCGCGCTCGGGGTCATGAAGGCCAACGAGTCCGTCGGCTTCGTGAGGCCGCTGACCCCGCACGGGGTCCCTTCAGTGTCGTCGTTCCGGAGGATGCCCGAGTCGTCGTACGGCTGGTAGGCGTGCACGAACTCGACGACGAGCGACCGGCTCGCTGCCTCCGTGGGCGTCGGCGATGCCTCCTCGCTGGCGCCGCGGTCGGTACCGGACGCGCAGCCGGCGATCAGCGGTACCGCCAACATCGACCACACGAGGTTCCGGATCATCAGGCCGCTCCGTCCCGCAGCGCGACGCGCCGCTTGAGGTAGCCCCGCTCCGAGGGGTGCAGGGTGTCGAGCCGGGTCTGCATGGTGTCCTCGTCGACCCACAGCTCGTCGGCGAGCGCGGCGAGGTCGTCGCCCCAGAAGACGACGGCGTCGCCGAGAGCCCGGATCGGGATGAGCCGGCGGGCGGTCTCCCGTCGTACGGCGTCTTCGGCCCGCGCTTCGCAGCCCTGGTCCCCTCGCTCGATGTGGATGAGCTCGTGGGTCAGGGTGCAGCGCCGTTCGACCTGCAGCTGGTCCTTGGCCATCCGGATGTGCCGGACACCGTCGGTGTCGCCCAGCACATGCTCGGGCAGGTCGTCCGTCCACTCGACGAGGACGTGCTTCATGCGTCGTCCGAGAACGCGCCACGGGTGCCAACGGCCGCTCATGGGCGGCGCAACGTAGACGTCCCCCAGGACAGTCACCGCTCGTCCTGCGGCGCTGGCGGCGGCGTCTCCGCCTGGCGGTCCAACTCTGCTCGGCGCGCACGGCCGCGGTTCTGTCCGGTCCGGGCGGCGCGCGGAGTCGATTGAGCTGTCGCTTCGCCGTCGAGCAGACGGGTCAGCGTGCCCGTCTTGCCGCTACCCGGCGGCACCTGGACGGCGGCCTCCCGGCCGTGCTCGTACGACGACAACAGGCCCTCGACCACGGCCAGCACCACCTTGCGCTGCGCCCGGCTGAGCTGCTGCGCCCGTTTCGGCAGCTCGAAGGGCGGCAGGGGCTGCAGCATCTGTTGTCCCATCGCGGCCAAGATCCGGCTGCGTGGCACGTCCAGGGCCAGCGCGAGTCCGGCGACCGTGTCTTCCTCGAGCCGGCCGCTGTGCTCGCCCTTGGCCAGCAGGCGCAACGTCTCGTAGCTGACCTGCCCGCGGGACCGTAGCGCCGCCTGTCGGGTCGACATCGGCCCACGCCGGTCCCCGAGTTCGGTCAGCCGGTCGAGGACCAGCTGCTGCAGGTTGCGCACGTCGGCCACGCTCCGCGAACTCCTGTCAGTGCGACTACCGGCGACACGCGGTTGCGTGACGAGTACAGGGCGGCGTGTCGCTGTCCCGCCGCCCTGCGACCTGCGACGACAGTCCACCCGGCCACTTGTCAGGTTGACAAGCAACCTGTACCGTCCGGCTTGTCACTTGTCAGACACAGCCGAAGGAGACACCATGGCCCGACCGCGACTAGCCCGAGTGGAGGTGTGGATGCAGACCAAGGACGCCGGCGCGCCGCTGATGCGAGCCCGCAAGCGGGCGCGCTTGACCCAGCGGGAACTCGCCTATCTCGCCCGCTGCTCGCAGACCACGATCTACCTGCTCGAGACCGGCCGCATGACGACCTGCAGCGACGACCTGGCCCTGCGGATCGTCCAACGCCTTCCCGTCGACATGGAGGACGTGTTCGTCGCCCGCGCCGCCCCTGCCGTGGCCGCCGTGACAACCGGCCACCGTGTCAGTGGGGACGCCGCGTGACCGGGCACCCGCCCTCGCCGCTCCCTGCGCCGGAGCCCGGCACACCGGCCTGGGAGCTCACCCAGGTCCTCGCGCAGGAACGCGTCCGCCGAGCCCGCCTCGCCGCGAGCTCCGCCCCGGCAGGTGCCGCCCGCCCTGCCGGGGCGCGACCCACCCGCAAGCCCGCCTGACACGGCTCGGCGCCCGCCCCCCGCACAGGGACAGGCGCCGCAGGAGCCAGCCCGACCAGCATCCCACGACAGGAGACCAGCACATGACCGCACCGACCATCGACCTCACCAACCTCACCCTCGAGTCCGGAGGACACGGCGCACGCACCCAAGGCGTCTGCCTGCTCGAGGCCGTCGCCTGGTACGCCGGCGAGGACCACAGCGACATGCCTGCCTGCGTCAGCCCGGTGCTGCGCTCCTACGGCATCAGCCTCAACGACCGGCTCCCACACGAGCGCCGACAGGAGCTCAAGCAGTTCATCCCCGCCCTCGTCGGCACCGCCGACGACGGCCTCGACGACCGGCGAGTGGAGCTCGCCACTCGCACGCTCATGGCCGAGTGGCTGCCGGCGTGGCTCCGCCTGGCCAACCTCGACGACCTCGCCGTGCAGGCCGAGAGTGGGGCGTCGCTGTCCGGCGGCGAGCTGCGCCGCGCGCTGAGCGCGATCAGCGACCTGACCTGGCAGGCGAGGCGCGAGCACCGGGCGCAGCTCAAGGCGGCGATCGAGGCCGAGCTGCGCAAGAAGTGGGCGGACCAGCCCGCTGCCGATGTCGCTGACGCTGTCGCTGTCGCTGACGCTGTCGCTGTCGCTGCCGCTGCCGCTGTCGCTGCCGCTGACGCTGTCGCTGCCGCTGACGCTGTCGCTGCCGCTGACGCTGTCGCTGCCGATGTCGCTGTCGCTGCCGCTGTCGCTGTCGCTGCCGCTGACGCTGCCGCTGCCGCTGCCGCTGCCGATGTCGCTGTCGCTGTCGCTGTCGCTGTCGCTCGCATCGAGCCCTACAGCAACGAGTGGTACGAGATCCGCTCCAAGGTCTACGACGCCGTGCGAACGCACTACGAGGCCAGCGACACCTTCACCGCCGTCCGAGCGCTGCGTGACCAGCAGCGCGAGGACGCGATCGTGCTGTACCGCCGCATGATCGAGATCGCGGCGTGAGCACCTTCACCCTCGACTCGGCCAGCGCCGCCGTCGACCTGCGTACCGCCCCCGTCGACGTCCGTCGCCACTTCCTGCGCGAGGCTGCCGAGCTCGGCGACGCCCCCGGCTCGGCTCTGCGCGCCGCAGTGCGCATCGCCGCCCCCGATCTGACCGCCGCCGCCCGCGACGCCGCGTGGGAGGAGCTCGTCCTGGACGTCGCACGCCTCGCCGACCTCGGCGTCGGCTTGGAGTGGCGGGAGGTCGTTCCCGGCGCCCCGCCGTCGCAGGGCTACACCATCGCCACCGAGGTGCTCGAGCTGGCCATCGCCGAGCACCTGGCCGAGCTCGTGCCGGCGGTGACCGCATGAAGGTCGTGTCGCTCACCGCCGAGAACGTCAAGCGCCTCCGCGCCGTCGAGATCCACCCCGACGGCAGCACCGTCGTCATCGCCGGCCGCAACGCCCAGGGCAAGAGCTCCGTCCTCGACAGCATCTGGCTCGCGCTCGGCGGCGCCCCGGCCGGCAAGGCCACCGCCAAGCCGATCCGCGACGGGCAGAACAGTGCGCAGGTCACCGTCGACCTCGGCGAGATCCGGGTCGTCCGGTCGTGGACGGCCGACGGCAAGACCAAGCTGACCGTCACCGCCGCGGACGGCGCGAAGTACAGCAGCCCGCAGGGGCTGCTCGACCAGCTCGTCGGCAGGCTGTCGTTCGACCCGCTGGCGTTCGCGCAGCAGGACGAGAAGAGCCAGCGCAAGCAGCTGCTCGACCTCGTCGAGCTGCCGTTCGACCCGGACGAGCTCGCCGAGCAGCGCGCTGGGCTGTTCGCCGCACGCACGGACGTCAACCGGGAGCTGAAGGCCGCGAAGGCGCAGCTTGAGGGGATGCCCGCCGCGCCGGCCGGGTTGCCCGAGCAGGAGGTCAGCGCCGCCGACCTGCTGCGGCAGGCACGCGAGGCCGAGTCGACGCGGCAGCTGGCCGCGCGCCTGCGCGACACCGCCGACGTCGCCGAAGCACGGGTCGTCCAGGCGAAGGCCGAGCTGGCCGCCGCGCTGCAGGTCAAGCAGCACGCCGACGACGCCCTCGCCGGCCTGCCCGAGCAGCTGCCCGACCCGGCGCAGTTCGAGGAGCAGCTCGCCGCGGTCGAGCAGACCAACACCGCCGTCCGCGCCGCGGCGCAGCGCCGGGAGCAGCAGGCGCGCGTCACCGAGCTCGACGCGAAGAGCACCAGCCTCACCGGCAGCATCACCGAGCTCGACCAGCAGCGCGACGCCGCGCTCACCGCCGCCGTGATGCCGATCGACGGCCTCGGCCTGGACGAGCAGGGCGTCACCTACCAGGGGATGCCGCTCAAGCAGGCGTCCGGCGCCGAGCAGCTGCGGGTGTCGCTGGCGATGGCGATGGCCCTGAACCCGCGGATCCGGGTCATCCGCATCACCGACGGGTCGCTGCTGGACAGCTCGAACATGGCGCTGATCGAGCAGATGGCCGCCGACGCCGACTTCCAGGTCTGGGTCGAGCGGGTCGACGAGTCCGGTCAGGTCGGCGTCGTCATCGAGGACGGGCAGGTCGTGGCTGCCCCGGCTGAGGCGGCGTCGGCATGAGCACCTCGACCGTCACGCCCGACCTCGCCGTCGACATGGTCGTCTGCCCGGACCCGACGTGCGACGCGGACAACGGCGTCCACTTCACCGACCGCATCGAGCCCGACACCGGAGCTGCAGTCGAAGCCGGGCCGTGCCCGTTCTGGCCGGTGTCGCGCTGATGGGCAGCGCCTGGGGCGGTCGCGTCCCTGAGCGCCGCGCCTCGAAGCCCCCCGGCTGCCAAGGCAACTGCGGCGGCGAACCGGACTGCGTCGACTGCACGGACAGGGACTGGGTGTTCGTCCTGATCGCCGTCGGCATCGCGATCTTCTTCGGCGTCGCGACGTGGTTGCTCATGGGGCTGCGATGAGCGACACCCTGCGCCGCGGCCAGACGGTGCTGCTCGACAGCGACCTGCGCGTCGCCGGCCGCTCCCTCCGCGGCCGACGCGGCACCGTCCACCGCACCGGCCCCGCCGGCGTCTACGTCTGCACCTGCGGTGGCCACGGCCTGCACGCCCACACCTGCCCCGTCGACGCACCCCTGCCCCGCGACGAGGTCCTGCGCGCCACCGCCGGCAGCCCCACATGATCCGCCCCAGCAACCTGCGCCCCGGCCCCCGCACCTGCTGCCTCGACGGCCGCGACGGCCGGCCCTGCGACTGCTGGCCCACCAGCACCACCGTCCAGCTCACCGCCCGCGGCAAGCGGCTCGCCATCGCGCTGCTGCTCGCCCTGACCCTCGCCGCCGTCGTCGGCGCCGGACTGCTCGGCCAGCACCTGCGCTGCGAGCGCCTCACCGCAACCGGCGACCCCGCGGCCACCACCCACTGCCCGACCACCACCACCGACAGCCAGGAGCCCCGCCCGTGACCGTCGCCAAGCTCGTCCAGAACCCGCCGCAGGGCAGCGGCCTCGTGCCGATGCTCGTCGACGAGCACTACGAGGAGCTCGTCCGCGGCCGGCCCGGCAAGCTCATCGCCGCGCAGGTCCTGCTGCAGGCCGTCGGCACCAGCCAGCGCCGCACCAAGGACGGCATCCACCGCACCGTCACCTACGAGGTCGTCCGCCTCGAACCCGTCCGCGACACCCACGACGCCGACAACGTCGCCTGGGAGATCACCCGCTCCTACGAGCTGCGCACGACGCCGCACGGCACGCAGACCGAACTGCCGCTGGCGAACAGCCCCGCCGAGAAGCGGGAGAGCCTCATCGAGGCGCTGTTCGAGTGGGCGTCGGAGAACGACGTCAGCCAGGCCGACCTCGACCTGCGCTGGGTCGACTACTTCGGCGGCCGTGAGCACGCCAGCAGCGAGACGGTCCGCACCGGCGCGCTGATCCAGCTGATGGAGTTCGCCCGCTTCCTCGAGGCGGTGAAGGACCCGTTCGCCGGCAAGGACCCCGACGAGTCGGAGGCGACCGACCCCGACGAGGACCTCGACGCCCCCGACCCCACGCCCGCGACCGACGAGCCGACGACCGAGCAGCCCACCGCCGCGGCCCCGGCCAACGGCAAGCTCGTCGCCGTCCCGCCGTTCCAGCCCCCCGCCACCTGATGGCCAGCATGAACCGCTCCGGCGTCCCGATCCACCGCATCAGCGCCGGCAAGGGCCCGCGCACCAAGCGCGCCGCCATGAAGGCCGCCGCCCGGCAGCGCGCCCACCTCGAGCTGGTGCTGCACGTCAACGCCAACGCCCGCGACGACGACCGATGAGCGGGCCGAAGCGGGCCGTCCCCACCAAGAAGGGCCGGTACTACACCGACCCGCAGGACGTCCTCAAGCGGTACGTGTCGGTCACCAACGTCATCGACACCATCAACAAGCCCGCGCTCGTCGGCTGGGCCGCCCGCACCGTCGCCGAGCAGGCCGTCAACGACCTCGTCCTGGTCACCAAGCTCAGCCGCACCGACAAGGCGGCCGCAGTCGCCTACCTCAAGGGCACCCCGTACGCCGAGAAGGACGCCGCCGCGCACCTCGGCAGCCGCATCCACGCGATCGCCGAAGGCCACGAGCTCGGCCACGACATGCCCGAACTCGCCGACGACGAGCAGCAGATGGTCCGGCAGTACCTGGCGTTCCGCGACGACTGGCAGCCGACGTACGAAGCGACCGAAGCGACCGTCTGCAACCGCACCCACGGCTACGCCGGCACCCTCGACGGGCTCCTGCGCTTCACCCACAGCCCGCTGCCGAAGGCCGGCGGCGCCCTGGTCGTCGGGGACTACAAGACCGGCCGCACCGGCCCGTACGCCGAGTGGGGACTGCAGCTCGCCGCCTACGCCCACGCCGAAGCGCTGTGGCTCCCCGACGACAGCGAGATCCCGATGCCGACCGTCCACGGCGGCGTCGTCATCCGCATCCGCCCCGACAGCTACGGCGTCTACGAGCTCGACCCCACCGCCCTGCCCGTCCTGCTCGACGTCTTCACCCACCTGCTCCACGTCACCCGCTGGCTGCACAACGACCTGCAGCAGGGGTGCTTCAGCGAGCGCCTCATCCCCACCAGCAGCACGGCCGCGGAGGTGGCCTGACCATGCCCATCAAGACCCTGCAGCAGCAGCAAGCCCAGGTCGGCCGGATCCGCATCGGCCAGCAGGTCCCGACCAGCAACGGCAAGACCCGCCCGGCCAAGCTCGACCGGTTCCGCTTCACCACCCCCAGCCGGGCCCTCGCCGACGCCGTCGCCGCCCGCTACGGCGGTGAGGCCACCGAGTGGAAGCCCGACGGGCACGCCGCCGAGTTCGAGGTCGTCAGCACCGCCACCACCCTGCCGGTGCTCGTCCCACCCAACCCCGTCAGCCAGTGGTACGAGATGTGGTCCGGCGCCGGCTGCGTCCGCCGCTGCGACGGCGAGACCGAGACGATCAGCGCCGAGGGCTGCAAGTGCCCGCTGGACCACCTCGAACGCGGGGACCTCGCCGGCAAGGGCCAGGCGTGCAAGGCCACCACCCGACTGAAGGTGATGCTCCCCGAGCTCCCCGGCATCGGCGTGTGGCGGCTCGACACCCACGGCTACTACGCCGCGATCGAGCTGCCGCAGACCGCGGACTTCCTCGGCGCCGTCACCGACGCCGGCGGCTACATCCGCGCGACCCTCGCCCTCGAGGAGCGGATCGTGAAGCGCCCCGGCGTCGGGATCCGCTCGTTCCTCGTCCCGGCGCTGCACGTCGACGTCACTCCCGAGGCGCTGATGGGCGGCGCCGGCACCGCCCTACCTGGCCGGGCGACGCAGGCGATCGCCGCCGGCGGCATGACCGGACCGACGCAGCAGGACCAGGCAGCGCTGCCCGTCGGGCCGAGCCAGCTCGAGCAGGCGGCGCAGCAGTTCGCCGACCAGGCCGTGCAGGTCACCGACCGGTCGATGCTGGCGTCGCTGTGGCGGACGATCCCCGCGGCGCTGCGGACCGTGCAGGTCGCCGACGCCCACGGCGTGCTCGTCGAGCTCGGGGCGCTGTTCTCCGCGCACGGCCAGGCCCTCGCGGCCGCGGAGGACGCCGGCCAGCAGCAGACGACCGCGGCCGCGGACGCCCCGGCGTCCGACGGGGGTCTGAGCGAGGACGAGCTGTGGGTCGAGATCGTCAGCGCCGCCGCGACCCTGCCCGGCGACTTCAACGTCGACAGCGACTTCGAGCAGTGGTCGGGCGGGACGAAGACCGGCGCCGCGTCCGTCGAGCAGCTGCAGGCCTACCTCGCCCGGCTGCAGGACCCGGCCGCCATGGCGGTCCCGGCGTGAACGTCTACGACATCACCGCCGCCGGGCTGAGCGTCGAGCCGGTCGACCTGACCACCACGAACCCGCACGTCGAGATCGAGCACCACCTGCAGGACGACAGCGGCACCATCACCAGCTACTACGTGACGCTGACCCCCGCTGACGCCCGGCGCTTCGCCAAGCGAATCCAGCGGGCCGCCAAGGTGGCAACGGCGGCTGCCCGATGACGGCCGCGTGGTTCACGGGCCAGTGGGCGCCCTTCGACCTCGAGAGCACCGGCGTGTCCGTCTGGGACGACCGCATCGTCAGCTTCTGCATCGGCCGGGTCGGCGGCGGCCACGGCACCGCCACCCGCACCGGCATCGTCAACCCCGGCATCCCCATCCCCCCCGGCGCGACCGCCATCCACCGCATCACCGACGCGATCGCCGAACAGGGCCAGCTCGCCCGCGACGCCGTCGAGCACATCGCCGGCGAGGTCGCCGCCGCCATGCTCGACCTCATCCCGATCGTCGGGTGGAACGTCGCCTACGACCTGACGATGCTCCGCGCCGAGTGCGAGCGGTACGGCCAGCCGACCGTGCAGGACCGCATCGGCCGGCCGGACAGCTACGTCCTCGACGGCTTCGTCATCGACAAGCACGCCGACCCCTACCGCCGCGGCAAGCGGACCCTGTCCAGCGCCGCGCAGCACTACGGCGTCGACTTGTCCGAGATCGACGCGCACGGCGCGGAGGCCGACGCGATCGCCGCCGCCCGCGTCACTTGGAAGGTCCTGCGCCGGCACGGCCTGGACCGGGTCGCGCTGCCGGACCTGCACGAGTGGCAGATCAGCTGGGCGCGGGAGCAGGCCGACAGCCTTCGCGCCTACTTCGACAAGAAGGGCACCCAGCACGACGGCGTCGATGGCCACTGGCCCGTCCGGCAGCGCACGACGGTGCCGGCATGACCGCCCTCGACCGGCTCCGCATGGCAGCCGCCAACCCGCACGGCGCCGACCCCGCGCGCCTGCAGCAGCTCGCCGACGCGCTCACCGTCGAGCAGGTTCAGCAGGCCTGGGACGAGGATCTGCTCACCGTCGACCAGGCCCTCGAAGCCCTCGGCGACCGTGCCGACTTCCCCTGCCCCGACGACGAGCACGTCGACGTCGACACCGACGGCTTCTGCCGCGGCTGCGGGCTGACCGTCGGGATCCCGGCATGACCAACGGCATGTGGGCGCTGATCCACCGCAGCTGCGGCCACTACGGCGGCCTCGCCACCGACCGCCGCATCGTCCAGGACAGCCTCGAGCTGCTGCAGGCCGCCGGCTACCACCAGTGGCGCATCCGCCTCATCACCGTCGCCGAAGTCACCGACGCCGTCCGGCTCATGCACGACGGCGAACGCACCGGCTGCCTCACCTGCCACGTCGACCCGCTGCGCGGACTGCTCCCCGCCGCGCAGCAGGCCGCCGCGGCGCTGCGCCGCACCGTCCGGCTAGCCAGCTCGTGAGCACCACCACGACCCGGGGCGGCGGCGTCAACGCGGACCGACACGCCGCGAAGGACACCCCCAAGGCGGCGACTCCTTCCGCCGCTGGTGCACCTGCGCCGCCGCCCCCACCAGCCCCCCGAGTCCCGCCCGTCGTCGTCATCGCCTACGGCAAGCCGATCACCCAGGGCA
>Ga0210040_10010382_pt1 | contig 10686 bp, 7 predicted proteins | sample CryGeyCG12114_NA_FD_185462 | JGI IMG/M metagenome (GOLD analysis project Ga0210040, IMG submission 185462) | Groundwater microbial communities from aquifer - Crystal Geyser CG19_WC_8/21/14_NA (SPAdes) (version 2) | ecosystem: Environmental > Aquatic > Deep subsurface > Groundwater | place: USA...
TGCAGGGGGCTAGGCAAAAAGGGCATCACGCCTAAGAAGAATACACCGGCTTGCTCTTATGACTTATACCACTACTTCCGAACTGATAAAGCCGTGCTATGCTCCATGGCGGCCACCAGCTCAGATACGTCCCCTCATCAGTTTTGCACCCTAGACACCAAATGTGGTATTTTGTACATAACCCGTCAAGTACTAGCAAAACTGTAAATCCTCCGGCCTACAACATCATTTCAAGAGGATTTTCAATAGCCTTCTTCAACGCTCTGACCCACTCTCCACCCACAGCGCCGTCGACCACTTTGTGGTCGAAACTGCCAGTGACTATTATTTGGTCGTCCCACTCGGTAACGATACCCTCCTCGGTTTCGACCGGAACGGGGACCTTTCTCGTTGTGCCGACAGCGAGAATGCCGGCTTGAGGAGGGTTGATGACAGCTGTGAAGTTGCTGACTGCAGGGTTCATGCCCATGTTAGATATAGTGAATGTACCGCCCTGGTACTCTTCGGGCTTGAGCTTGCCATCTCTTGCGCGCTTGCCAAGATCTTTGACCTGAGCCGAGATCATAGAGAGACCGATAGAATCAGCATTCCTGACGATTGGCGTCATCAAGCCAATAGGTGTAGCAACGGCGACACTGACATCGACCACTTTGTGCTCACGGATTACTGTCTGTCCATCGATTTCCCTCCAGCTGGAGTTTACAGCAGGAACCTTCTTGCAAGCGACAGCGCAGGCTTTGATCAAGAAATCGTTGACTGACAACTTGTACTTGCCGTCAGCTGATGCGTTCAGGGCTTCCCTCAACTTGAGGAGTTTCGTAACCGAGATGTTGCTGGAGACGAAGTAGTGCGGGTTCTGGTTCATTGATTGTTGTAGTCGTGTAGCTATAGTTTTTCTCATTGAGCTAGCCGGAATGTCCTCATAAGTTGCGCCTGTAGCGGCTGGAGCGCCAGCAGGAGCAGCAGCTGTCGCGAAAGAAAAATGTTAGCAAAACGAGATCAACACTGCGTATCTGCATGTGAAAAGACAAGCTAGTACGGCTACCGCTATATCCAAGCTTTTTGATGCTCAAGTGGGAGAACTTACCGGCTGCGGGCTTGTATTTCTCGATATCTTGGACAGTGATACGACCTCCCGGACCGCTACCCTTGACGGCCTTCAAAGCGACGCCCTTCTCAAGGGCCGCCTTCTTGGCTGCGGGACTTATGTTTGGTTCTCTGTCAAGACTGGACTGGAGTCGGCCTCCGGTGGACTCCGACTCTTGCGGCTCGGGCGCCGGCTCCTTTGACTTCTTCGAATCCTCAGCTGGAGCCTTTTCTGAGCCACTAGGAGGCGCCGTCTCTGAGCCTGAGTCGGGTGCTTCTGTAGAAGAAGATGCTTCTTCTTTCGGCGCTTCCTTGGGGGCTTCTTTCTCACCACCGGCGTCGTCCAAGGTGAATGACTCGAACTCTGAAACATCGGCGCCTTCCTCGACCATGACTGCAATTGGCTTAAGACATCGTTAGACCACTTTAACAACCACGAGTACTGTACTTACGTTGCCAACAGCGACGTCCTTTTCACCAGAATCCTTCAGGATCTTGGCAAGTGTTCCTTCTTCTTGAAACTCGAAATCCATCTGTGCTTTATCCGTCTCGATTTCGACCAGGACGTCACCGGGCTGGAGATTGTCTCCAACCTTTTTCTGCCATGTGCCAATATTTCCTGCCTGCATGGTCGGGGAAAGAGCGGGCATGGTAATGACAGTGTGAGGAGGAAATGCTGCGAGCAGCCGTTAGCACAGCTTCCGATGCGTTGTTGACATACTGCGTACATTTCGAGGCATAGTATCTGCTGAACGCCGAGAAAGCTGGGACAGCCTGTGATCTGTAAGGTGATCAGCAACGTCTCTAGCAGGGTCACCTTCTTCGCGGTCTAACCTCGAGACATCTCTTAACCTCTGCGCAACAGTAAACCTGGAATTTGTGCTTTGTAGTAGTATGCGTGTCGGACACCGAGAAACCATGGTAGCAGACATTGCGGGCGTGACGGGCAACCGCCGAAGACTTTCTTTGGGGATACTAATAAAGTGATACAATCAAGGATGGGATGATTGAGAGAAAGAACAGGACATTCAAGTCCGCGCAGGCGTGTGGCAGCGAGTAGACTGCTTGATGCAGAAATTCGGAATGTTGGATCAGCAAAGCTTCGATGGTTGGGTTGAGCTTCGAGCACCGCAAGTGTCCCCATAGCAAAAAGAAGTGGATACATCCGACGGTAAGCACCAATCTTGATGGAGCTCTGGCCCAAGGCTCCGTCCAAGCCTTGCGGTGCCGTTATGGGCTAAGTTGTTAGGGAGTCGGGAGTCGGGAGGCGGGAGTCGGGACAGGCTGAGCTGTTGCGCTGCGAGCCTGCCAGGGCCAGTGGTGCACCCTGCGCCGCGTATGTGCCCAGTGCCCAGGTGCAGGCCAGCCTAAGTCAAGTGAACCAGACACGCCAGGGTCCACCAAACATCTTATTATGCTACAGAACACCTACGACCAGCCCGTGCACATGTACACGTAGGCGGACACCCTGCACGTTAAACTGTTCGCCATGCTTCATCCTTAATCAAGACGTTTAACAACAATAATAACCACCCTTTGGTTCAGCGGACCTCTGCCAGCCAAATGTCTGGCAACGAAGCCGAGTCTCCGCAGCCCTCAGTCTCCAACCATGAATCCGTGACGAACGAACAGCCGCTGGAGCAGGAGGTGAATGGAAAGGACGAGGAAGACAGCAGTCATGCAGACACTGATATAGAATCACCTTCCGAACAAGACATAAGGATCACAGTGGAAGACGCTGATGGACAGCAAGAGACTCTCGACCACGTGGCAGGCACCGAAGTAGACCATCCCACGAGGTCTGCTGTGAACGATAGGCAAGAGGAGGCCACGCAGACATTCAAAACAGAGCCAGACTTGTCGTCGAGACCGATCGAGACAACACCGCAGACTTCTGCACAGAACAACGACGAAACCCCCAGCAACACTCAGGGGATATCTTCTGCGCCGTCGGACGATGGATCAAGTCTACCAACTGAGAGCGCTCCAGCCAGCATACATAACCGCCAGAGATCAGAATCTAGATCAACCACGAGATCACTACCCGTCAGCTCGACTGTTTTCGTGGTTCATGCCCTAGAAACGATCGGCGCATCTAGGGAAGCGCGCAGAAGCAAAGAGTTCAGTGATGCCGTCCAAGCAGCATTGACGAACATAAAAAACACGGAGCATACGGTTGATCCCGAAGTCATCTTCCGGCCCCTACAACTAGCTACAAAGACTTTCAATGTGCAACTCCAGGTTGTCGCATTGGACTGCATAGGCAAACTGATCAGCTATTCGTACTTCGCATTCCCTGTGGTAGCAGTCAATCAGTCAGACGCAAAGGACACTCCACCTCTGATTGAGCGGGCCATAGAAGCAATATGTGACTGTTTCGAGAACGAAGCGACTTCGATTGACGTTCAACAACAAATTGTCAAATCCCTTTTGGCGGCAGTGCTTGATGATAAGATTGTGGTGCATGGTGCTGGTCTTCTCAAGGCAGTGCGACAGATCTACAACATCTTCATATACTCCAAGTCGAGCCAAAATCAGCAAGTAGCACAAGGGTCGCTCACGCAAATGGTAGCCACCGTCTTCGAAAGAGTTCAAGCGCGTTTAGATCAAAGGGAGGTGCGTATGAGAGAGGCTGCAGGCAAGTCCGAGGAAGCACTATCAAGTGAGCTCTCAATAGCTGATTCGGGCGACCCGAACGACCATGTGGACGAGATGGAACCACAGGAACCTGCTAAAGCTGCTGATGCAAGCCCAAACCCTACGCAGGAAAAGCTCACGCTCCAGAGCTTCGAAAACAATAAGAATTTGGACGACTCTATGGTAGCAGATAGTGCACCGACAACAGTTACCCGTGCCCGGAAGGAGCGAAAGAACAGTCGTATGGCAAGTTTACACGAGGATCGCGAAGATGGCGACATGTCCCAGGAAGATGAGGACGAAATCTATGTCAAGGATGCATTCCTTGTGTTCCGCTCTCTCTGCAAACTGAGTCAGAAAGTGTTATCACACGACCAGCAGCATGATCTCCGTTCTCAAAACATGCGATCGAAATTACTATCGCTACACCTCATCCACCATGTCATCAACAACTATACCACTGTTTTTACGTCCTCATTCTCCACAATCAAAAGCGGCACCAATGATGAAAGTACATCTTTCATGCAAGTGGCGAAACCTCATCTATGTCTAAGTCTATCCAGGAACGCGTCGAGTTCAGTACCCAGAGTGTATGAGGTCTGCTGTCAAATCTTCTGGCTTTCTATAAAACATCTCCGCGTCATTCTCAAGAAAGAGCTGGAGGTTTTTCTCAAGGAAATCTATTTGGCAGTCTTAGAGAAGAGAAGTGCGCCATTGTTTCAAAAGCAGATGTTCATGGATGTATTGGAGAGGCTGTCGGGAGACCCCAGAGCGCTTGTTGAGATATACCTGAATTACGACTGCGACCGCACCGCTTTGGATAACATGTATCAGCGTATAATCGAGCACCTCGCCAGGATTTGCAGCACATCAGTTGCGGTTACGGCAGTGCAGCAGCAGGAATATCAGGAACAGCAAGTTAAGAATCCAAAAATGCCCTCACAGTGGCACTCGAGGGGCTCTTTGCTCCCTGGCTTGTCTACAGCAAGCATGGATAGACCTGGTCCCCCCCTCTCCTCTATACCGCAAGAATATGTTCTGAGACAGCAGTCTCTGCGATGTCTCGTGGATATATTGAGCTCACTGGACAATTGGTCGTCGCAGCTTAGCCCGGAGGCTGTCAATAGCACTAGATATCCTAGTGCTAGGGGCTCATATGAAGATACACGAGAGTCCATCGACCCAAGCGGCATTCCACCACCGTCGCCAAGAGCGCCCATTCTTGGTAGCGATTCCGGGGTGTCGACACCTGTTGCTGAGGACGATCCTAATGAAATCGAAAAAATAAAGCTAAGGAAAACCGCTTTAAACGAGGCGATACGCCAGTTCAACTTCAAGCCGACGCGTGGCATAAAAGCTGCGCTTGCTGGAGGCTTTATCCGCAGTGAAGCACCTGAAGATATTGCACGTTTTCTACTGAACACCGAAGGCCTGGACAAAGCTTTGCTGGGCGAATATTTGGGAGAAGGTGACGAGCTAAACATAGCTATCATGCATGCCTTTGTCGATCAAATGGAATTCGCGAAGAGACGTTTTGTGGATGCACTCAGGCAATTTTTACAAAGCTTCAGGTTACCTGGGGAGGGACAAAAGATCGATCGCTTCATGCTCAAATTCGCGGAGCGTTATCTGAAAGGCAACCCCAATGCCTTCGCTAACGCCGACACCGCTTATGTTCTGGCCTACTCGGTGGTCATGCTTAATACTGACCAACACAGCATAAGGATCAAGGGCAACAGAATGACGCCCGAAGATTTCATCAAGAACAACCGTGGCATAAACGACGGGCAAGATTTGCCTCCGGAGTACCTGACGAGTATCTACGAAGAAATTGCAAGCAACGAGATCGTACTGAATTCAGAACGGGAGCGTGCCGCGGACATGGAAACCGCAACAGCAGCCTCAGCTGGCGGTTTAGCATCCAGGGCTGTTCAAGGACTGGCAAATGTTGGCAGAGACCTACAGCAGGAGCGATACGCGGCGGCATCGGAAGAAATGGCGAACAAGACGGAGCAGCTCTATCGGACGTTGATTCGTGCTCAAAAGCGATCGGCGGTTCGGGATGCCCGCCTCGTCTGTCAAGCACGTCGGAGCTATGTTAAATGTCACATGGATGTCCTTCTTATCCGCGTTTTCGAGCCAGATGCACGACGCACAGAACCTTGACCTAATCAAACAGTGTCTGGATGGCTTGCGGCTTGCGATCAGGTTATCGTGCCGATTTGACCTGGAAACTCCACGAGAAGCGTTTCTCTCGGCACTTGCCAAGTTCACGAGCTTGAGTAATGTAAAGGACATGCAGGCGAAGAATTTGGAAGCAATCAAGGTTCTAATCGAGGTCGCTTTGAGTGAAGGAGATCTCCTCAAATCTTCATGGCGTGAGATCTTAATGTGCATCAGTCAGCTCGATCGCCTCCAGTTGTTGTCCACGGGCGTGGACGAGAGCTCGATACCTGATGTTTCCAGAGCCCACATTCCCACGCCATCCAACATTCGCGAGAACGGTCGATCTAGGAAGTCGACGCAATCTAGGCGGCCAAGACCACGATCTGCTCACAGCTTTCGACCTGAAGTTGCAGATGAAACGAAATCCACAGATATGGTACGAGGTGTCGACAGCATCTTCACGAATACCGCCAAGCTGTCGTCCGAAGCCATAGTCGACTTCATTCGTGCGTTAAGTGATGTCAGCTGGCAGGAGATACAATCGTCGGGAAACAGCGAGTCTCCACGTACGTACAGTCTGCAGAAGCTTGTAGAAATAAGCTACTACAACATGACTAGAGTCAGGATAGAGTGGACACGTATTTGGGAAGTTCTCGGGGAACACTTCAACCAGGTCGGATGTCATAACAACACTGCTGTGGTATTCTTCGCCTTGGATTCTTTGCGACAATTGTCAATGCGTTTCATGGAAATCGAAGAATTGCCAGGCTTCAAATTCCAGAAGGACTTTCTGAAACCATTCGAACATGTTATGGCGAACAGCAGTGCCGTATCTGTCAAAGACATGGTACTCCGATGCCTGATTCAGATGATACAAGCCCGGGGCGATAACATCCGATCAGGGTGGAAGACGATGTTTGGCGTGTTCACTGTGGCAGCAAGCGAGCAGTATGAAGCCATCGTAAACATCGCTTTTGACTACACCACACAAATATACAGCACCCGCTTCGGCGTTATCATATCACAAGGCTCCTTTCCCGATCTCGTTGTTTGTCTGACACAATTCTCAAAGAACCTCCGATTCCAGAAGAAGTCGTTACAAGCAATTGAATTGCTCAAGTCAACTGTCCCTAAAATGCTCAAGACACCGGAGTGTCCTCTCTCACGTCGGCACAACCGTATGGGCGATGCAACCGCAAACGGCGTAATTCCCGGTGTCAAACAACCAAGCTCCCAAAGCGAAGAAGAACAGTTCTGGTATCCAGTGCTCATAGCATACCAAGACGTGCTCATGACTGGTGAAGACCTAGAAGTTCGATCGCGGGCTCTCGCATATCTCTTCGAAACTCTTATAAGATACGGAGGTGACTTTCCGATTGAATTTTGGGATGTGCTTTGGAGACAGCTACTGTATCCCATCTTCGTCGTGCTACAGTCAAAATCTGAAATGTCAAAAGCACCGAATCACGAAGAACTGTCGGTGTGGCTATCAACAACTATGATCCAAGCACTTCGAAATATGATCACACTCTTTACTCATTACTTCGATTCGCTGGAACACATGCTTGATCGTTTCCTCGACCTGCTCAATCTCTGCATCTGCCAAGAGAACGATACAATTGCTAGGATCGGCAGTAATTGCTTACAACAACTAATTTTACAAAATGTCACAAAATTCAAGGCAGAGCACTGGTCAAAGATTGTTGGAGCTTTCGTTGAGCTATTCAACCGAACCACGGCCTATGATCTGTTCTCGGCCGCCGCAACCATGTCCGAGTCCCGTTCATCACAGATTCCCGAGGAAACAGACGGTCTGTCAATAGCCAGTAATGCAGCTGAGAAGGAAAACGGCACGAACGGCATCGATCCATCCTCCCATACGCCCCCCACATCGACAGACCCAGCCACCGACCACCCATCACTGCCTGTAGACCAGGCCACCCAAGAGCTGGAAGACTACCGCCCGCAAGTCGATCTCCATACGCCACAACCCGTGGTAACCGCTGCTCGCCGCCGCTTCTTCAATAAAATAATCACAAACTGCGTCTTGCAGCTCCTCATGATCGAAACCGTGGCCGAGCTCTTCTCCAATGATTCCGTCTACGCTCAAATCCCGTCTTCCGAGCTCCTTCGCCTCATGGTCCTCCTGAAGAAATCCTACCAGTTCGCCAAGAAGTTCAATGGCGACAAAGACCTACGAATGGCGCTTTGGAGGCAGGGCTTCATGCGTCAACCACCCAATCTACTAAAGCAGGAGAGTGGCAGCGCCAACACGTACGTAAGTATACTATTGAGAATGTATTCGGACGAAGGCGAGGAAAGGAAGCGGAGTAGAGAAGAGACAGAGGGTGCTCTGATCCCGTATGTACCCAGTCTTACACCCCGTCACTCCCTATACTAACCTTAGACAAACAGTCTCTGCGCCGACATCATCCGCTCGTTCGTGTTGCTCGACGAGGAAACGCAACAACGCAACATCGTCGCCTGGCGACCCGTCGTCATCGACGTCCTCGAAGGCTACACCTCGTTCCCGCGTGAGGCCTTTGACAAGCACCTCGAGACCTTCTATCCGCTCGCCGTGGGTCTGATGGAGAAGGAGATGGGGTCCGACCTCCGCGGCACGCTGTGGGGCATGTTCAGGCGTGTTGGCGAGGTCAAGTTCAACATGCCCGAGATGCAGGCGAGGAGAGAGAGCTACGCCATGGGCAGAGAGTCGCGGACCGGTAGTGTGAGTGCAACGCCCACGAGCCCTGGATATCGTGAACGTTTTGACTTTGAAGCAGCGTCCGGCGGCGGCGGTCGGAGGACGGGGAGTAGCAGGAGCAGCAGGGTTGGCAGCCAGACTAGTGTGCACAACAGGTGATACCTAGAACGATGAACAGGGCAAAGAGAAAAAGCGGGGGGGAAAACGAAAAGCCCTGTTGATGAAGGATTTGTATATTATCCATCCTGTAGATGCATAGAGCCCCCACCTACCCCTTGCATACGGCTTTGGGCGTTGTGCCGACCGGGAGCGTGGGTTGATGGGTTTGTTCTTGACCCCTTCAATAGGGAGGGAAAATGGGGGAAAATAGGGGAAGGGGGGGGGGTAAAGAGATACACCCCCTGGGAAAAAAGCTGATTTCATCTTCATCCCTTTTTTTCTTCTTCTTTTTCTTTTTCTTTTCAGTTTTACCTCGGGGATAAGTATAGCCTATCCCAATCTCTCTCCGTGGCGAGCGTACGTGGACACGTTTTGTTCTTACCTCCCGTCTTCCCAAGGGCAGCTTGATCACGTCTCGTGGACCGTGCAAGCTCGGGGCTTGTATAGCTTTTTTTCAACGCAATCAGACCACAGGAGAAGAAAAAGCGGGAAAGGGAATATTGGAATGGGGAAAGAGGAGGGGGCCAGAACGGCGAGTCAGCCGGGGGCGTCGATCAATGCATCGCATCTAAACAGGACGAGGGAAGGTTAGTATTCCTAACCCTCCCCCATCTACCAACTTACCCGTTGATTGGAACTCCCGAATGTGGGATTTCGGTCAGAGACAAGAAGACAAAGGAGGTTTTCCACGATTGAGAAAGAGTGGGGGACGGAATTTCAAGGGAGGTAACTGGTGTTCGGCTTTCTACGTCCTTAACGTTTCCATCGAGTCGACTGCCGTTTTTTTCCCATTGTGAGCAGGCCTTTGTATCTATCTTCCTTGCTTGTTAAATTAAAAGGCCAGGTCTAAACCACTGCGCGCCGGAAAGCTATCGCGGAGGCTTCCTGTCCCAGCCTCCCTCCGGTTTGTCTGCAGAGCGTGGGTAGCCCTCGACTGAATGAGCGGTGGTGGATCCATGTCTGCAGTGTTGCAGAGAGGACTGCTCGGCGACAGCCTTCCGAGAAGCCTGTATGATTATGTTCTTTGGACTTGTTGATGTGGTTGTTATCCATAGCGCTTGTTCCGCTGTTGCGAGTGTGGGGGTCAAGACCCTTTGGGCGATGGACTGGAGACGGGTGGAATGTTTGGCTTTGGTGGAATTGAAGCATCCGTGGCGGACTAGACGAGTATAGTCGGTGGGGACGGAACGGCTACTGCTATGCGGCGGCTCATCCTCTGTTCATGATTCGGCCGTCCGACATGTTGACTGTGCCTTTCACGGCATTGCCGTAAAAGGCACGTTGAGCGCAGAGGTTATGGCCGCAGTTTGAGCACTGAAATATCGCCACAACTTGCGCAGTGCATTTTTGACACGTCCAGGTGTTGATCTGATATGTGGACGGATTCTTGACCTGGGAATAGTCGTGTCGTGGACAAGTCGAGTAGGTGTGGTGGTAGACACGGGCCGTGTTGGCTGGATTGCCGTGAACGTGGCCGTGGTAGGGCATGGCTGTTCCTCGTCGAGATAGCCTGTGGGAATTGGCAATGGTTTTGGGGTTTTTACGAAGGTCTGAATGCTTGGTCGTGGACGGTGTTGGTTGATGGAAATTAGCGACAGCTTGGACGTTCTATAACCTCGTTACTCCGTTCGTTGGTTGCGGTGACAGGAACGTGACTGCGCATGATGACTAGACTGCCGGAAGCTTCGTTATTGACATGACTGTAGGCAGGAGAAACCCAGAAGTGATGAAGATGTTGATGACTCGGGAAGAAATATGTCAGTCAAGTATACTAGAAGGGAACTGGTGAGTCTCTCTTATAGTCTGTCACGAGTTATGATAAACAACAGCCTGCTGACTCGGCTGATGTATGTTTTCTTTGACCCCTGCTCATGAGCTTGTTGCTTAAAACGTGACAGAAGGTGTTGCGGCACTTGGACAAAATATCAGGTAGC
>Ga0210040_10010383_pt1 | contig 10685 bp, 7 predicted proteins | sample CryGeyCG12114_NA_FD_185462 | JGI IMG/M metagenome (GOLD analysis project Ga0210040, IMG submission 185462) | Groundwater microbial communities from aquifer - Crystal Geyser CG19_WC_8/21/14_NA (SPAdes) (version 2) | ecosystem: Environmental > Aquatic > Deep subsurface > Groundwater | place: USA...
TGGTGGAGGTCGTAGGACGTTGCCGCCTCCGCGCCGTCCTCCTCCGGGCTCCCCGCCGACTTGTCAGAAACGGAGGGGGCTGGAGCACCCGCCACGTCTGACAACTCGGCCGCAGCGGAGGCGGTGACGGTGGAGGTGGGAGTGGCGGCGGGGGCGGCGGCGGGCAGGGCGGCGTGGGCGTGCACCGCGTCGGCGAACCGCTGGGCGAGCCGCGGGTGCCCGGCCCAGTGCAGGTGCAGGTAGCTGGCGTGCAGGGTGGGCCGGCCGCAGCCGGAGGGGTCGGCCGAGTAGCCGACGCGGTGGCCGTCCACGATCCAGGCCGCTCCGGCGTCCCCGCTGCTCTCGACCGGCGGCGCGGGCGGCTCGACCCGGGTGCGGTGGAACTCGTGACCGGTGGCCCGGCCGCCCGCGGGCGCCAGCAGGGTGTCCCGCTCGGCGACCAGGGTCTGGTAGCGCAGGGTGAGGGTCGGCGTCATCTCCGCCGCCGCGTCCAGGGCGCCGACCATCGGTGAGCCGTCCACGCTGGTGCAGAGGTAGAGCAGCCCGGCGCACTCGGCCACGGTGGGCACGCCGGCCTCGACGGCGGCCTTGAGGGCGCCGCGCAGGGCGGTGTTCGCGGTCAGCTCGGCCGCGTGCACCTCGGGGAAGCCGCCGCCGAGGTAGACCCCGGCCGTGCCCGCGGGCAGGGCCGCGTCGGTCAGCGGGTCGAAGGGCACCGGCTCGCAGCCCGCGGCGCGCAGCAGCTCGTCGGTCTCGGCGTAGCGGAAGGTGAAGGCGCGGCCGGCCGCCACCGCGACCACCGGGCGCTGCTCGGAGGGGGGACGGACGGCTGCGGCCGGTGACCAGGGCTCGGCCGCCAGCGGCGGGGCGGCGTGGGCCAGGGCCAGGATCCGGGTCAGGTCGAGGTGCTCGTGCACCTGCTCGGCGAGGCGGGCGATGCTCTGCGCCGCGTTATCCCGCTCGGCCGCGGGGACCAGTCCGAGGTGCCGCGACGGCGCCTCGATCCCGGCGTTGCGCGGCAGCACCCCGAGCACCTCGATCCCGGTCGCCTCCATGGCTCGGACGACCTCGTCGGAGTGCCGCACCGAGCCGGCCTTGTTGAGGATGACCCCGCTCAGCCGCAGCGCCGGGTCGAAGGTGGCCAGCCCGTGCACCACCGCGGCCGCGGTCCGCGACATCGCGCTGATGTCCAGCACCAGCACCACCGGTGCCTGCAGCAGGGCGGCCAGGTGGGCGGTCGAGCCGTAGCCGTCCCCGCCGATCCGGCCGTCGAACAGCCCCATCACGCCCTCGACCACGGCCACGTCCGCCGGTCGCGGTGCCCCGACCCCGTGCAGGAACAGCGGGCGGATCTGGTCCTCGCCGCACAGGTGCGGGTCGAGGTTGCGCCCCGGGCGGCCGGTGGCCATCGCGTGGTAGCCGGGGTCGATGTAGTCGGGCCCGACCTTGAAGGGCGCGACCTCCAGCCCCTCGGACCGCAGCGCGCCCATCAGCCCCGTCGCCACCGTGGTCTTGCCGTGCGAGGAGCCGGGGGCGGCCACCACCAGCCGCGGCACCAGGTGCCCGGTCACCACTCGATCCCCCGCTGGCCCTTCTGGCCGCTCTGGAACGGGTGCTTGACCATGGTCATCTCGGTGACCAGGGACGCTGCCTCCAGCAGCCGCGGGTCGGCGCGGCGGCCGGTGACCACCACGTGCTGGGTGCCTGGGCGGGTGGCCAGGGTCTCCAGCACGTCGTCGAGGTCGACCCAGCCCCAGGCGATCGGGTACGTGAACTCGTCCAGCACGTAGAGCTGGTGGGTCTCGGCGGCCAGCCGGCGCTTGACCTCCTGCCAGCCCTCGGCGGCCTCGGCCGCGTGGTCGTCCTCGGCGCCCGCCTTGCGCGCCCAGGACCAGCCGGCGCCCATCTTGTGCCACTCGATCGGCCCGCCCCGTCCGGTCTCGGCGTGCAGCTCGGCCAGGGTCTCGAACGCGGTCTGCTCGCCGATCCGCCACTTGGCCGACTTCACGAACTGGAACACCCCGACCGACCAGCCCTGGTTCCAGCCCCGCAGGGCCAGCCCGAAGGCCGCCGTGGACTTCCCCTTGCCGTCGCCGGTGTGCACGATCAGCTGCGGCCGGTTCCGGCGCTGCCGGGTGGTCAGCCCGTCCGCCGGCTCGACCTCGACGCGTCCCTCGGGCATCAGGCCGCCCTCCCGCTGCGGCGCACGGCCCGCGGATCCGCCGTCCCCGTCACCTGGGCTCCTGGAGCCTGGGCACCCGGTTCCTGGGCGCTCGCCGGCGGCTGGCGGAGGGGCGCGTGCCGCTGCACCACCGAGAGCACGGCGTCAGCGGCCACCTCGCCCACCCGGACGTGCTCGGCGCCGAGGTGACGGCTCAGCACCCCGGCCAGCCCCAGCCCGAAGCCGGTCTCGCAGTCGATGACCACCGAGGTGACGCCCTCGGCGCGCAGCAGCCCGGCGGCCTGCCGGGAGCGGGCCACCGCGTCCGGCCCGGAGGTGGCGCGGCCGTCGGTGATCAGCACCAGCAGGGGACGGCGGCGCGGGTCGCGGATCCGCTCCAGCCGCAGCGTCTCGGCGGCGCAGAGCAGCCCCTCGGCCAGCGGGGTGCGGCCCCCGCTGGGCAGGGCGTCCAGGCGGCGGGCGGCCACGTCGACGCTGGAGGTCGGTGGCAGCGCGAGCGAGGCCGTGGACCCGCGGAAGGTGACCAGCCCGACCTTGTCCCGGCGCTGGTAGGCGTCCAGCAGCAGCGACAGGGCGGCCGTCTTGACCGCCTCCATCCGGCGCCGGGCCGCCATCGAGCCCGAGGCGTCGACGACCAGCAGCACCAGGTTGGACTCGCGGCCCTCGACCGCGGCGGAGCGCAGGTCGGAGCCGACCAGCCGCAGCCGGTCACCCGCCCGTCCCCGGGCGGCCTGGTGCGGCGCCGCCGCGCGGATGGTGGCCGGCAGGTGCAGCCGGGTGGTGGCCGGACCGGCGGCGACCCCGACGCTGCGGCCGGTGGTGGTGACGGCTCGGCTGCGGCGGCCGGCCTCACCCGCACCCACACCCGCGGCGGTGAAGAGCCGGGTCCGGTACGCCTGGTCGGCGTGGCTGAGCGAGGTCGGCACGCCGGCGGCGCCGGTCGGCCCCGGGGTGGGCTCGGACGCCTCGGCGGGCGGGTCCTGCCCCTCGGCCCGGGCCGGCTCGGGCTGGGCCTCGGCCGACCGCTCGGGCGGTCCGCCGGGCGGCGCCTCGCCCGGTCCCGTCCCGTCGCGGCCGTCCTGGCTGTCCTGGTCGGAAGCGGCGGGGTCGGTGCCGTCGGGGTCGGCGTCCGGGCTGGTGCCCGGCGGCTCGGGCTCCGGCTCGTCCTCACCCAGCAGCCGGTCGAGCAGCTCCTCGTCCAGCCCGGGGGCGTCGAAGGGGTTGCGGCGGCGACGGTGCGGCAGGGCCAGCCGGGCGGCGGCGCGGATGTCGCCCTTGGTGACCCGGGTACGGCCGTGCCAGGCGGCGTGGGCCACCGCGGCCCGGGCGGTGACCAGGTCGGCGCGCATCCCGTCCACCTCGAACGCCGCACAGACCTCCGCGATCAGCAGCAGCTGCGCGTCGGTGAGCTCGACGGTCTCGACCAGCGCCCGCGCGGTCCGCAGCCGCGCCGACAGCTCGGCCTCGGCGTCGGCGTAGCGGGCGGTGAAGGCGGCCGGGTCGCGGTCGTAGGCCATCCGCCGCCGGACCACCTCGGCGCGCAGGGTCGGGTCGCGCGGGGCGGCCACCTCCGCGGTCAGGCCGAACCGGTCGAGCAGCTGGGGCCGCAGCTCGCCCTCCTCGGGGTTCATGGTGCCGATCAGCACCATCCGCGAGGCGTGCGCGACCGAGACGCCCTCCCGCTCGACGGTCGAGCGGCCGGTCGCGGCGGCGTCCAGCAGCAGGTCGACCAGGTGGTCGTGCAGCAGGTTGACCTCGTCGACGTAGAGCAGGCCGCGGTGCGCGGCGGCCAGCAGACCCGGCTCGTAGGAGACCCGGCCGGCGCCCAGCGCCTGCTGCAGGTCCAGCGAGCCGATCACCCGGTCCTCGGTGGCGCCGACGGGCAGCTCGACCAGCCGGGCCGGGCGCGTCTCGGCCGCGCTCGCGGGCTCGGCGCCGGCCGGGTGCGGGCCGTCCGGGCAGGTGGGGTCGGGGTCGGCCGGGTCGCAGCTGAAGCGGCAGCCGGGGACGACCTCCAGGGGCGGCAGCACGGCGGCCAGGGCCCGGACGGTGGTGGTCTTGGCCGTCCCCTTCTCACCGCGGACCAGCACTCCGCCGACCTCCGGCGAGACCGTGCTGAGCACGAGGGCGAGGGCCATGTCGTCGGAGCCGACGACCGCGGAGAAGGAGAAGGGGTACGTCCGGGCGTCGCTCATCGGGGGGATCCTGCCCTTCTGCCCGGATGTCCGCGTCCGCGCCTGACCGACCCGTCGGCACGGCTGCGACCACGGGAGCGGAGCAGACGGCCTGACTCCCCGGGCTGTTCCTGCCGCCCGGGTCACAGTGGCGGGACCGTTCCGGACTCGCACCGGATTCCTCTGCTCGCGCCGCCTCGATGATGCCACAGGGCGCCGACGGCTCCCGTCGTCCTCGCAGGCTGGGACGGCGCTGCCGCCCTGCACCCCGTCGGTGCTCCTGCACCCTCTCGTCGGGGTGCGCGGGCACCTACGGGGTGCAGCGTCGAGCGGGTCGGGGGCCGGCGCCGCGGGGATAGGGTCGGGCGGTGTCCCGGGGTACCGCAGTGTCGGAGGTGGGCCCGTGATCGAGGTGGTGGGGATCGGGGCCGCGGGCTGGGCCTCCCTGGCGCCGGCCGCGCGCGAGCTCGTGCTGGGCGCCCCCCGGCTGCTGGGCGGTGCCCGGCACCTCGCGCTGGTGCCCGACGTGCCCGGGCAGCAGCGGACGGCCTGGCCGGCCGACCTGCGCGCCGCCCTGCCCGCCCTGGTCGAGGGCCACGAGGAGCGTCCCGTCGTCGTGCTGGCCAGCGGGGACCCGCTGCTGGCCGGGGTGGGGGCCACCCTGGTCGACGTCCTCGGCGCCGACGCCGTCCGCATCTCCCCGCACGTCTCCTCGGTGGCCCTGGCCGCCGCCCGGCTCGGCTGGGCCGCGGACACGTACGCGGTGGTCCGGCTGCGCGGGGCCGACGCCGACCTCGTCCGCCGCGAGCTGCACGACGGCCGCCGGGTGCTGGTGCTGGCCCGGGACGCCAGGACGCCGGCCGAGGTCGCGGCGCTGCTGGTGGAGGACGGCTACGGCGAGAGCCGGCTGACCGTCCTCGGCGACCTCGGGGGACCGGCCGAGTCCCGACGCTCGGGGTCCGCCCGCGGCTGGGACGGGCCGGTGCCCGAGCTGCACGTGCTGGCGCTGGAGTGCGTGGCCGGCCCGGGCGCGGTGGCCCTCTCGCTGGGTCCGGGGCTGCCGGACACCGCCTTCGACCACGACGGCCAGCTGACCAAGCGCGACGTCCGCGCCTCCGCGCTGGCCCACCTGCAGCCGCGGCCGGGGCAGCTGCTCTGGGACGTCGGCGCCGGGGCCGGGTCGGTCGCGGTGGAGTGGATGCGCAGCCACCCGACCTGCCGGGCCGTCGCGGTGGAGCAGCACGAGGCGCGGGCGCAGCGGGTCCGGGGCAACGCGCACCGGCTCGGCGTTCCCGGGCTGACCGTGGTGGTGGGGGCCGCGCCGGACGCGCTCGCCGACCTGCCCGAGCCGGACGCCGTCTTCGTCGGGGGTGGCGCCAGCGCGGCCACGCTGGACCGGGCCTGGGCGGTGCTGCGCCCGGGTGGCCGGCTGGTGGTGCACGCCGTCACCCAGGAGACCGAGATGCTGCTGGCGGACCGCTGGCGCGAGCGCGGGGGCGAGCTGACCCGGATCGCCGTCGAGCACCTGGAGCCGATCGGGCGCAGCCACGGCTGGAAGCCGGCCCGGGCCGTCGTGCAGTGGAGCGTGGTCAAGCCGTGACCGTCCACTTCATCGGCGCCGGGCCCGGAGCCGCCGACCTGCTCACCCTGCGGGCGGTCCGGCTGCTGCAGACCTCACCCGTCTGCGTCTACGCCGGCACCTACCTCGATACCGAGGTGCTCGGCCACTGCGCGCCCGGCACCACCCTGGTGGACAGCCAGTCCCTCGACCTGGACCAGATCGTCGAGCACCTGCGGGCGGCGCACGAGGCCGGCCACGACGTCGCCCGGCTCTGCTCCGGCGACCCGTCCCTCTACTCGGCCCTGGCCGAGCAGACCCGGCGGCTGGACCGGCTCGGCATCCCCTGGGACGTCACCCCGGGGGTGCCCGCCTACGCGGCGGCGGCCGCCCTGGTCGGGCGGGAGCTGACCGTGCCGGAGGTGTCGCAGTCGGTGGTGCTGACCCGGGTGTCGGCCGCGTCCACGGCGATGCCCGAGACCGAGGCCCTGGCCCGCTTCGCCGCCACCCGGGCCACGCTCGTGCTGCACCTGGCCATCAGGCGCACCCGGACGCTGTGCGCGGAGCTGGCGACCAAGTACGGCCCGGACTGCCCGGTGGTGGTGGTGGCCAACGCCACCCAGCCGTCCCAGGTCGTGCTGCGCGGCACCTTGGCCGACATGCCCGACCAGGTGGAGGCCGCCGGCTTGCGCCAGGCCGCGGTGATCATGGTCGGCGAGGCCCTGCGGGCCGAGGAGTTCGTCGAGTCGCACCTGTACGGGCCGCGCCCGCGGTCCTGAGGGCGACCTGGTCCAGGAACTGCTGGGAGAGGGCGGCCGGAGCCGTGATCCAGCTGCCTCTTCTCAGCACTTCCTGCACCCAGCCCTGAGATACCGGCACCGTCCAGACCGTGGTGGATCATCCTGCTCAGTCGACGCGGCGGGAGGTCCAGACCCCGGAGGGGGTGGTGACCGTGCGGCTGGAGCCGATGATCAGCAGGCAGCTCATGTCGATGCTGTCCGGGTCGAGCTCCTCGAGGGTGGTCGTGACCAGCTCCTCGCCCTCACGGCCGACGTGCTTGCCCACCACCACCGGGGTCCCGGGATCCCGGTGCTCCAGCATGACCGCCCGCAGCCGGGCGACCTGGTCGCGCCGCGACCGCGACGCGGGGTTGTAGACCGCCAGCACCAGGTCGGCGGCCGCGACGGCCCGGAGCCGCTGCTCGACCACCTCCCACGGCTTCAGCCGGTCCGACAGCGAGACCACCGCGTAGTCAGCCCCCAGCGGGGCGCCGGCCCGGGCGGCCACCGCCTGCGCCGCGGTCACCCCGGGCAGCACCTCGACGGGCACGTCGGCGAACCGCTCGTCAGCACCCACCGCCTCGAACACCGCAGAGGCCATCCCGAACACGCCGGCGTCCCCGCCGGACACCACGGCCACCCGCTCACCGCGTCGGGCCAGCTCGAGGGCGAAGGCGGCCCGGTCCACCTCGACGGTGTTGCCGCTGGCGTGGCGCTGCAGGCCGGGACGCTGGGGGACCCGGTCGACGTAGGGGCCGTAGCCGACGACGTGGTCGACCTCGGCCAGCGCCGCCGACACCTCCGGGGTGACCCAGCGGTCCGGTCCGGGCCCTAGCCCCACCACCAGCAGCGGAGCGACGGCAGGGACGGGGTCGGGCTCGGAGGCCCGCTCACCGCTCAGCGCCCGCTGCGCCGCGTCGGCGCGGAGGTCCGGCCCCGGCACCAGCACCATCGAGAAGTACGGCACCGCCCCGGCGTCCACCTCGGTGACGGGCAGCCGGCGCTCCCGGCCGGTGCTGGCCCGCTCGACGTACCAGGCGTCCTCCAGCCGGCCGGCCTGGCGCAGCGCCTCGCGGACGCCCTCGAACGTCCGGCCCAGCTTCATGATCGCCGCGCCACCGCCGTCGGCGAGCCGCCGGGCGAGCTCGGGGACGGCCATGGTGCCGGGCAGCACCGTGAAGGTGTCCTCGTGCCGCGAGATCGGCCGGGCCACGGCGGCCGACGCCGCGCTCACCGAGGTCACGCCGGGGACGATCTCGCTCGGGTAGCGCCCGGCCAGCCGGTCGTGCAGGTAGGAGTACGAGCTGTAGAACAGCGGGTCGCCCTCGGCCAGCACCACCACGGTGCGGCCGGCGTCCAGGTGCTTGCCGAGGCGCTCGGCCGACTCGTCGTAGAAGTCCTCGATCGCCCCGTAGTAGCCCAGCGGGTGCTCGGTGGAGCCGGTGGTGACCGGGTAGATCAGCAGCTCCTCGGTCGCGTCCTCGCTGATCAGGTCGGCGACGATGGTCCGGGCGATCGAGCGGCCCGCCGTGCCCGAGTGGTACGCGACGACGTCGGCGTCGCGGATCAGCCGCGCGGCCTTGAGGGTGACCAGCTCGGGGTCACCGGGCCCGACGCCCACGCCGTAGAGGTGCCCGGTCACGCGATCTCGTCCTCCTGGGCGAGGGCGTTGAGGGCCGAGGCGCAGAGCGCGGAGCCGCCGCGCCGGCCGTGCACCACCAGGTACGGGAGGTCCCACGGGTTGTCGGCCAGGGCCTGCTTGGACTCGGCCGAGCCCACGAAGCCGACCGGGATGCCCAGCACCGCCGCGGGCCGCGGGCCGCCGGCGGCCACCTGCTCCAGCAGGTGGAACAGCGCGGTCGGCGCGTTCCCGATGGCCACCACCGCGCCTTCCAGCTCGGGGCCCCACAGCGAGACGGCCGCGGCCGAGCGGGTGGTCCGCCAGGCCCGGGCCCGCTCGGGGACGCGGGGGTCGGTGAGCAGGCAGTGCACGGCGTTGTCGGCGGGCAGCCGGCGCCGGGTCACGCCCGAGGCGATCATGTACGCGTCGGTGAAGATCGGTGCGCCGGCCTGCAGGGCGCCGCGGGCCGCCGCCACCAGCCGCGGGTGCACCTGCAGCGACGCGGGCAGGTCGACGTCGCCGCTGGCGTGGACCATCCGGACGGCGACGGTCGCCGTGTCCGCGTCCAGCCCGGAGAGGTCGGCCTCGGCGCGGATCTGCGCGAAGGAGCGGCGGTAGATCTCCACCGGGTCGGTGACGTAGTCGTAGCGGCGCGGCGGGGGAGCCGGCGTGGTCACCTCGGCGGCCGGCTCAGCCATGCGGCACCAGCTCGGGGCGGGCGAGGGCGAGGAGCTCGTCGCGGGAGGGGGCGACGAGGTCGACGTGGGTGCCGGTGGGGGCGCCGCAGCGCCGCTCGCAACCGCTGACGTGCGTCCGGCCCCACCGGGCGCTCAGGCCGGCGACCGACTGCACCAGGGCGCGGGTGTCCACCCGGCCGTTCGCGCACCAGGGCGCTCCGACGCAGGCGCTGATCGCCGTCCACGGCGATGCGGTCTCGGCGACCAGGCCCACCTCGACGAGGTCGGGGAGCCGGTCGGCGGCCTCGGGCACCACCAGGCCGCGCCACGGCGTCAGCACCACCGGTCCACCGGCGGCCGCGTCGACCACCGCGGCGAGCTGGTCGGGGGCGAGCAGCCCGAGCGGGACGGCGACCACGGCGTGCCGGTCGACGCGGCCCAGGGGCAGCACCGGCGGTGCGGGCAACGGCACCGCGAGGGGCTCGGCGACCGAGGCGGCCCAGCCCGGCAGGTCCCGGACGCGCCAGGCGCCGGACGCCGCGGCCGCGCCGACGAAGGCCCGGGCCAGCGCGACCATCGCCGCGACGGCGTCGTCCTGGGCGACCGGCCGCGCGTGGCCGGCGCCGACCACCAGCAGCCCGCGGTCCGGGCCGGTGGCCAGGTAGGTGAGGTCGGGCGTCAGAGCGGCGACGTCCCCGCGCCCGTCGTCCAGCCCGAGGAGGAAGCGTCCGGAGAGCTCGCCCAGTCCGGGTGCGGTTAGTAGGGCGGCATCGAGCGCCCCGACCAGCGGGCGCTGGTCGGCGAGCCCGCCGACCAACCCGGTGAGCGGGGAGCAGACCACGTTGCGGACCCGCTCGCGAGAGGTGGAGGGGAGCAGCCCGGCCGCGGCGACCGCCGCCTCGAAGGCGTCCGGGAGCACCTCGGGCAGCCCGCGCACCTGCAGGCTGGCCCGCGAGGTCAGCTGCAGCAGCCCGCTGCCGTGCCGCCGGGCGGCCGCGCCGAGGGCGGCCAGCTGGAGGCCGCTCGTCCGGCCGCCGGGCACCCGCACCCGCACCATGGCGCCGTCCGCGGCCTGGTGCGGGCGCAGCACGCCGGGGCAGCGGTCCGCAGTCACGCCCGCCATCGTAAGTGCCCTCCCGCGCTCGGGCCCGACCCGCGAGCCGGGGCCCGGGCGGCTCGCTAGATTCCCTCCGTGCCCACCCTCCCGTTCACCCAGCTCGACGTCTTCGCCTCCGGTCCGCTCTCGGGCAACCCGCTGGCCGTGGTGCACGGGGCGGACGCGCTCACCGACGAGCAGCTGCGCGGGTTCGCGCGCTGGACCGGGCTCTCGGAGACCACCTTCCTGCTGGCGCCCACCGACCCGGCCGCCGACTACCGGGTGCGGATCTTCACCCCGGGCCGCGAGCTGCCCTTCGCCGGACACCCCACGCTGGGCTCGGCGGCGGCCTGGCTGGGGGCCGGCGGGCGCGGCCAGCAGCCGGGACGGGTCGTCCAGCAGTGCGCCGGGGGGCTGGTGCCCGTCCGGGTGGCCGGCGACCGGCTCGCCTTCGCCGCCCCGCCGCTGGTCCGTGACGAGCCGCTGGACGAGCCGCTGCTGGCCCGGATCACCGCCGCGCTCGGGCTGCAGCCGGCCGACGTGCTGGACGCGCGCTGGCTGGTCAACGGCCCGGAGTGGGTGGGGCTGCGGCTGGCCG
>Ga0210040_10010384_pt1 | contig 10683 bp, 8 predicted proteins | sample CryGeyCG12114_NA_FD_185462 | JGI IMG/M metagenome (GOLD analysis project Ga0210040, IMG submission 185462) | Groundwater microbial communities from aquifer - Crystal Geyser CG19_WC_8/21/14_NA (SPAdes) (version 2) | ecosystem: Environmental > Aquatic > Deep subsurface > Groundwater | place: USA...
GAGCGACATCAAGGGGTCGGGGTCGCTTCGCGTCGCGGCGTTCTCTGCCGACGTGGGCAAGGATGGGGTCGTCGGCAACGATTCGATCGGGCTGCGTGTCGCGCAACCGATGCGTGTCGCATCAGGCGGGCTAGACATGGTGCTTCCATCGGGATGGGATTACGCAACGCAGCAGGTCTCGACCTGGTCGACGCAGCGGTTGAACTTGGCTCCCGCAGGGCGCGAACTGGACGTCGAGGCGCGTTACGCCCGGCAGCTGCCGTGGGGCGCGGTTCAGGGCAATCTGTTCTGGCGGCGCGATCCCGGCAACGTCGCCGCCGCCGACGACGACGTCGGGATCGCGCTGCGCTGGTCAGCCGGGTTTTAAGTCACGCCGAACCCGGACGTTTTTCTCCTTCTCCGCGGATAATTTTCACTCGGCGAACGTTATGGTGCGCGATTTTAGACGGCTTTAACCCTCGGCCTCGTACCATCGGGCCATGGACCACGCCGCCCAAATCCTTGCTCGCCGGGACGTTCTTCGTTCCGCCGGGGGTCTGTTCGCCCTGTTCGCAGGATCCTCCCTGCTCGGAGGCTGTGGAGGCGGGGATCCTGCACCCACATCGGGGTTGATCACCATCGTCCCCGATGCGGGACGGCCGGCAGCCGGTGCCGCGTCACCGCTGGTGGTGGCGAAGCCCGAGACATCATGGATGAACTTCGCGCTCTCCCTCCAATATGTCGGCGCGCAATTCTACAGCATGGCGGCGGGCGGCAGGGGATTGTCCGCCGCACTGCTCGGCGGGATGGGCGTGCAAGGCGGGCTCAAGGGCGGGCGGCAAGTGTCGTTCACCGATCCTTATCTCAGCCGCTATGCAAGCGAATTCGCCGCGGACCAAGTCGCAACGATCACCCGGATGCGCACCAAACTGGGTGCCGCTGCCGGCGCGCAGCCTACGATCGACTTGTCGCCGGCGGCGTTCGGCACGATCGGGCGTGCGACCGTGCTTGGCGGCAGCTTCGATCCGTTTTCGAGCGACACCAGCTTCCTGATCGGTGGACTGATCCTGGAACACGGCGTCGCTGGTGCCTATCGGACGATGCTGACCGGGGGCACGATCACCGACGCGGACGATATGCTGACGGGAGCGATGGGCGATGCCGTCTATCGCGATGGGCTGATCCGGGCGATGCTGGCAGACAAGGCGCAAAATGATCCCTCACTTGCCGCCACGGTCTCGTCCGTGTTCGCGGAGCTTGCGCGCTTGCAGGCAAACGCAGTGTCGCAAGAGCCTCAGACGATCGATCAGCCGAACTCCAGCGTCAGCGATGCGGAGGGTTATCCCATCGCGCTGACACGGAGCGCGAATGAGGTGTTCCGGCTGTTGTACCTCAACGTGACCGGCACCAGCGGAGGCTTGCTCCCCGCTGGCGTCAACGGCGTCGAGATGCTTCCCGGCCTGCAATAATCGCAGGCGGACCAAAGCTTGCCTCGAGCGCGGCGAAGCTGGAGTCCGCCCCTTGGCGACAGGACCGATCAACGAGCCCGCGGCACGTGACGATCACCCGTCCGCCAGCTCTCGAAGCCGGCCGCGGTAATGCATCGGCGCCACCTGCTCCAGCGAGAGAAAGGCGCGCCGTCCGGCATCTGCGCTTGCGAAGCCGCTGCGGCGCATCACGTGCGCAACCGACAGATCGGTTTCCTCGAGAAGATATTTCGCGTGAGCCACACGAACCGCTCGGACGAACGCCTTCACGCTGGTTCCCATGACGCTGAGGAACACTTGAGCAAACGTGCGCTTGTTCATCGCTGCCAGGTCGGCCAGATCCTGATGAGCATGCGGCGCTTCGGGGTGTTCGGTGATGTAGCTGGCCACCCGCGCAATGGCAGCCTCGCGTGCAGCTTCAACCGCGGCGTGACCGGTCGACAGGGTCAAGACGTCATGCCAGCACCGGCGCGTGCCGCTTGGGCAGGGCAAGCAACGATGTTGCGCGCCGGGACAGCGGCGCTCGCCCGCGTTACGACGGCAGAAGTCGAGTGTAACGAAGCGAGCTTCGGGACTGCGGCAGCCATGTGTTCGTGCATCTCGGATCCTCCCGTTCCGACGTGCCGTCTCACGGGACGTGACGGGAACCTCCGTTTGGTAGGTACGCAACCGTACGCGTGCGTTTTGCGCCATTTGATAATCGCTCGATGGAAAACACGGTTAGAGTGCAAGCATGTTGATGCGCACCCCGCCGGCCGACCGCTCTGCCTCATTGCACGGAGTTGGGTCGTTCACCGGGCGCCTGTTCCTGAACGGCAAGTTCTACGGTGGAGCGGTGAACGGGGTGCATCGCGTCGCCGACCGCCTGCTTCGGGAACTCGACTATCTGGCGACCAGTGGGGGCGCACCGGCCAACTGGGACATGCGCTTGCTGCTGCCGGAACGCACCAACTGGGCGCCCTCCTTCGCGGCGATCCGCCCCGTCCCGCAGCGGCTGGGGCATACGCAGTTATGGGAGCAGACGCTGCTGCCGATCGCCGCGCGGAGCGGGGCGCTGGCCAGCTTCGCGAACCTCGCGCCGCGCACGCACTCACGCAAGCTGACGATGGTTCACGACGCGCAGTTCCGGCTGTCGCCTGAATCCTATCCCGCCAAGCTGAGGTTCGGCTACCGCGCGCTGATCCCCGCAGGTGCACGCAGCAGCCAGATCGTTCTGACCGTGTCCGATTACGCCCGCGACAGCCTGGCCACTTTCGCCATCGCCGATCCAGCGCGAACCGCGGTGATCCACAATGGCGCCGACCACATCCTGGAACTGGCCGCCGATCCCGCGGTCATCGAAACGCACGGGCTGATCCGCGGCAGCTACTGCGTCGTCTTCGGCTCCGCAGCGCGGTACAAGAACCTTAAGGTGGTGTTCGACACCTTTCGCCGCAGCACGATGCGCGACGTCCAGCTCGTCGTGATCGGCCCTTCCCGAGAAGCTCTTGCGAGCGCCGGTATCGAAGCACCTTCCGGAGCGGTGTTCGTCGGTTCGATCGGCGACCCGGCCCTGCGGGCCCTCTACGAAAGTGCGCTTTGCCTCCTCTATCCGTCACGTACCGAGGGATTTGGGCTACCGCCCGTCGAGGCGATGCTGTGCGGATGCCCGGTGGTGGCCGCGCCGGCCGGAGCGATTCCGGAGATTTGCCGCGACGCGATCTGCTATGCCGGGATGGACGATCCCGCCGACTGGGAACGGCAGATCCGCGCCTTGGCTGAGCAGCCCACCTTGCGCGAGGCGAAGATCGACGCTGGCTTGCAGCGTGGAGATGCCTTCCGCTGGCGCGCCGCGGGGCTCAAGCTGGCAGAGGTTCTGACACCACTGGTCGAGGGGACGCGCTGACGCCGCTCGTCGAGCGCACGTCGATGCCCCATGTCTGCGCCGCGAGGGTGACGATCCGCTCGGCATGACGCTTGGGGGAGAGGGATTCGCGGAAACCTGCCCAATCGCGAACCACCACGCGCCGTCCGTTGGCGGCGGCATCCAGCAATTCGTTGAGCTTGGCCTCGAGATCGCCGGGAACACCGGGATCGAACACCGCACCGCCGCCGAACCGCTCCACCATCTCGGCGGAACCCGCCCGCGCCGACACCAGCACGGGAACGCCCGCCGCCATCGCCTCGGGAACGATGAGTCCCCAGGTCTCGCGCCACAGCGACGGCAATGCCACCACCCGGCAGGAGCGCATCGCCGCGCGCATCGCCTCGCGCGGCTGCCACGCGCGATGCTCGATGGCTGGCCGACCCACGGCCATGCCCTCCAGCGCGCCTTGTCCGACCAGCAGGCCCGACCGACCCGACTGCTCGAGCGCGTCGATCAGCGTGCCGACGCCCTTCTCCGGCTCCAGACGTCCGAAATAGCCAACGTCGTACGCGGGCGCTTCCGCCGGGACCGGCGCGTCAGGCGGGATGGCATCAGGATTGTGGATCACCGCATGGCGCTGGCCCGGCAGCAGGGGTGCGATCGTCGCCTTGGACCCTTCGGACAAATGCAGGCACAGCCGGTCCTGCGGGCGTCCGGGCCGAGTTGCCTGAAGCGCCGTATGACGCGCGACCCTGCCCAGCTTGTGCACGCGCCCCTGCCGGTCGCAGTTGGCCGACAGACAATCCATTCCCATCGGCCGGCGAGTACACGGCTGCGCCATCCGGAAGTCGTAATAGGCGCCGTTGGGACAGGCCCAGAAGTAGTCGTGCATGTAAACCATCAGCCGGAATCGGCTGAGCGCGCGCATCGCCGCTGGCGAGAGGTAACGCGTCCACTGGTGGAGGATGACGACCGTTTTCTCCGGGTCCTCGCCCGCAAGCGCGGCGCGCAGCGCGGCCTCGGCAGCGGGGTTGTAGATCGCGCGGAGCGTCGCGGTGCCGCCCTCCTCGCGCAGGTCGCTGCCACCAAGGGACACGAACTGGCCAGGCTCTCCGTTCGGGACCGGGCCAAACCCGGCGATCACGCGGACATCGACGCCCGCGGAGCGCAGCGCACGGTAGCTCGCCAGCACCGCATGACCCGCGCCGCCGGTGGCCGCGCCCTCCCCGCCGATATAGTCGGACAGGATGATCGCCCGGCCCTCACGCATGCGCGGGCGTTCGTGGCTCTTGCGAGGTCGCGGAGAGGTGCGGGGCAAGTGGCGCGTCGATCTTCGCCTGCGTCAATCGTCGGTACAGTCGAACAAGCTCTTCGTGCATGCGCTCGGCCGTGAACAGCGCGAGATAGCGGCGTCTGCCCTCTTCTCCCATGCGCTTCCACTGCGCCCGATCGCCTTCCGCCAACACCTCCATCAGGCGTTCGGGACAGTTGGGCGGCACCAGACGACCGGTCACGCCATCGACGACGACTTCACGAAGCCCGCCGACATTCGACGCCACCACCGCGCAGCTTCCGCGCATTGCTTCCAGCGCGACCAGCCCGAAGCCTTCCCAACGCGAAGGAACCACCACGACATCGGCAGCGGCGATCTCCACGGCGATCTCGGCGAGCGAGCGCCAGCCGAGAAGGTCGACCACCCGGCCGCCCGTGCGCGCCATCGCGGGGCCGGCAACCGCCTTCCCGACGGCGCGGACGCAGATGCGGTCCGCCAGCGGTTCCGCCGCATCGAGCAGCGTGTCGAAGCCCTTCTGCCGGTCCATCCGGCCGACGAACAGCACCTTCAGCCGGCTGTCCGGCCAATGGGAGGGTCGCGCCGGCGGCACGTCCGAGATGCCGTTGAGCACCAGCGTCATGCGGTCTTCGGCAATGCCGATCCGCAATCCTTCGCGCCGCTCATGTTCGGAAATGACCACGATCTGGTCGCACCACGGCGCCAAGGCCCGCTCGACCGAGGCGACCGCGCGGTTCTTGGCCGCCAGCGCCGGCTGGTCGAACCCCCAGCCGTGCGGGCAGTAGACGATCCGGAACGACCGACGCCTCGAACGATACATCGACCGCAGCACGGCGCCCGCGAAGCTGGAGTGCGCATGGATCAGGGTCGGCTTAAATTGCGCTACTTCCTTTCGGATGGCCGCCGCCATGCGAAGCAGGTTCAGCGGAGACCGGCCCTTCCGGTTCCAGCGCCGGATCATCTGCTTGTTCACGCCGGTGACGTGCGCCGCATGCTGATCGGGCAGCAGCGCACGGACGTTTTGCACGCCAAAGCTGTTCGCCTGCAACGGCAGCAACTCGGCGAGATACGTACCAACACCGCCCAAGGCGGTTTCGGCAACATGGAGGATTTTCATCGAGGCTCCGGGTCACGAGCGGTACGCGCCGCATCTGCTTGGCCTCAGCCCCGACGTTCGATCTCATCATTTGATGGAATCTTGAACGCAATGCCGTGTTCAATTTGCTGAATGAACAAGGACTTCCCGATCCGGGACGCGGCCACTGGACCGAGCAAACCCGGCGATGCGGGCGGTCGCGCCGCGGCCGCTCCCGATCCGCGCCACACCCTGTGGACGGTGCAGATGATGCGTGCGGCGGCCGCGCTGATGGTGGTGATCGGCCACAGCCAGAGCACCGTGGAGGCGATCAAGCGCCACGCCGGCGGGGAGTTCGTGCGATCGACCATCCTGCCGTGGGGTGCCAGCATCGACCTGTTCTTCGTGATTTCGGGCTTCATCATGGTGTACGCCTCCCGGCGCCTGTTCGGCCAGCCGGGCGCGACGGGCGAGTTCCTGAAGCGACGGCTGGCGCGCGTCGTGCCGCTGTACTGGATCGTGACCACCTTGTTCCTGGCGCTGCTGCTCGCCGCGACGCTGAAGGGCGGCGACCGCTTCCCCTCGCTGGCAGCGATCGCTGCATCCTATGTCTTTCTCCCGTTCGACACCCTCACCCCCGGCCACACCTTTCCAGTTTTCGACCTTGGCTGGACGCTGAATTACGAGATGTTCTTCTATGCGATGTTCGGAATCGCTGTGATGCTGCCGCGCCGGCGAGCGGTCGCGGCGGTCGCGGCCATGCTGCTGATCGTGGTCGCGGCCGGGAGCGCAATTCCGGAGGGTCAAGTCGCGCTGCATTTCTGGACTCGGCCGATCATCATCGATTTTGGCCTCGGCATGGGCGTCGGCCTCGCCTCGGCGGAAGGGGTACGCCTTCCCCGTACGCTCCGCCTGGTGTTGGCACTGACGGCGCTTGCCTTGCTGGTGCTCGACCCGACCCGCCTCTTTCAGGGGGCTCTCGGCACGACCGTTGCCAATGGCTGGCCACGCGTAGTGTTCGCCGGGATCCCCGCGACCGCCTTGCTCGCCGCCGCGACGCTTGGCCCCGAGCCGCGCCTGCGCGCGCCGCTTGTGCCGTTCATGCACATTGGGGACGCATCCTATTCGCTCTACCTCCTGCACCCGGTCGCTCTGATCGTGCTGGAAAAGCTGGCGCAGAAGCTGCCGGCGGTCCGGCTGCTGCCCGGCGCAGTGTTGGTGCCAATCACCGTGCTGGCCGCCATCGCGCTTGCGCTGGCCGCGTTCCGCTGGGGTGAGCGGCCCATGACGGCACGCATCGCCCGTTACCTGAACAAGAACCAGTCCCGTCCGACCCAACCCGCTCCCACTGCATAGGAGAATGCGCGATGCTCACCTTACGCCAGCACATGCGTCGTGTGACCGGAGAGCCCTGCCCCTTCGCGCCACAGCCGGCACTCGAATCCATCTATCGGGACCTGTTCCTGCGTGAACTCGCCCGGCTTGGCGAGGAGGATCGGTTTTTCCCTGTCGGTGGGGCGGCGAACCACAGCCTGCTTTATCTGATCCTGAGGATCGGGATCGAGTTCCGCCCGAACTCGGTTCTCGACATCGGCGCCGGGCAGAGCAGCCTGCTGTGGTCGATGCTGCGCCGGCGCGGCCTCGTCGGCGATGTGCTGACGCTGGAAGACGATGCCGACTGGGGCGCCCGCATCGCGGCGCAGGTCAACCATCCCGTGCTGGTCACCCCGTTGCAGCAGCGGTCGATCGAACGCAAATCGACCATGACCTATGACTGGGATGCTGCGTTCAAGGATCGCTCGTTCGACGTGATCGTCTGCGATGGTCCACGCGGCCTCCCGCGCCATTCGCGCTGCGGCGTGCTGTCCGTGCTCGGCAAGGATCGGCTGCGCGAAGACTTTGCGCTGATCCTCGACGACGCGGAGCGGCCCGGGGAGCAGGACACAATCACCGCCATCCACTCGCAGTTACAGACGAGCGGCGTTCCCTATGCCGCCAATGTCGTTCGCGCCGCGAAGACGCAGATGATCTTCGCCGGCGGCCGCTACGTGCCGGTCACGTTCCTGTAGCCACCTGTGGCCCGCGGGCGACCAGAACCGCCAGCGCGCTCCTGACGCGCGCATGCAGCACGCCATAGGTGCCGAGCACCAGCGTGCCGTAGACGGCCGTTGCGCCAATCCAGCCCGCCCAACTCGCCGGTTTCAAGCCGGTGGTCAACGCGACGCCGATCAGGCCCGCGCTCGTCGCGACCACCGCCGGCATCAACGCGCGAAGCAACCGCCGCCAACTCAGGCCCGTCAGGCCGACGATCATGGTGAGGAACGCCATACTCAGCAGCGTAATGACCACCGTGTACGCCTTGACCAGCGCGAAGAGGCCGAACGGCAGCGCGATCACGAACGTCGCGACCAGCACGATCGTGTTGACCACCGTGAGTGCGAACTGCGCGCGCGCGCGGCCCGCCACCATCAACAGCGCGCCGTTGTAGGATGCGATCGACTGCAAGGCACCGGCGGGGGCAAGCCACGCGACGATCAGCGGCACCTCATGCCACCGCCCCGACAGCAGCGTGTCCACTGGGAAGCCGAGCCCGAACGTCAGGTAGATCATCGCCGGCACGCTGAGCATGGCCGTTGCGGTCAGCACGCTTTCCACCATGCCCGTCGCGCGCGCGCCGTGAGGATCCTCGTGCCGCAACGTCGACAGTAGGATCGCGCTGGTTGGCCAGGTGATCGCCATCAGCGGCGCCAGCATGAACTGGTAGGACAGTCCATAGACGCCGACCGCCGCAGCCCCCAGCGAAGCGCCGATCAGCAGGTTGTCGCTGTTGCGGGCGAAGAAGTTGAGCACGTTGCTCGCCAGCACCCAGCCACCGAAGGACAGCAGGGATCCAAGGCGGCGGAAACCGAGGTTGAGGGCAAGCCCGCCTCGCGCCGACCAGCCGAACACCGCGGCGCGCAGGCCATGATTGATAAGATTGTAGATCACCAGCGACCAGACGCCCGCGCCATGCCATGCAGCGACCAGGCCGATCACCGCTGCGATGGCGATCGCGCCGGCCTCCAGCGACGCGATCAGCCCGTAGCGAAGCTGGCGCTCGAGCAGCGCGCGCGGCGTCGCCGCCGCCACGCTCAACACGACCACGAACGACATCCCGATCATCACCGGCCCCAGCCCGGCCATGCCCAGCGACCATTGCAGCGGATAGGCGGCCGTGGCGAGCAGCAGCGCACACCCCGCACCGCCGATCGTCATCGCGGCCATCGCCGCTCCCACTTCCTCGCGCGACAGTTTTGGCGCGCGGGTGATGGCGCTCGTCATGCCGAGGTCGGTCAGCATCGCGATCAGCACGACGAACGGTGTGGTGAAGACCACCAAGCCATAGTCGCCAGGCTGCACGAAGGCGGCGATGGCGATATTCATGCCGAACTGAACCGCGTTGCGATACAGGCTCAGCGCAGACATCGACAGCATGTTCTTGCCAAGCACGGCCAGGTCTCCAATCCGGCCCTCCTGACCACCGACCCACCCTCGCCCCTGCATCAAATGAGGGAAAAGCTGCCAAAACAGCAGGGTAGACCGCCAGCCCTCAACGAGGAGCGAGAATGCCTTGGCGACGACCGCGCCCATGACGAACCAGCGCGCGCCGCAACTGGCACGCCGAGCCGAGAGCCACCACCTCGGCCGCATCGGCGAGGTCGCCACACTGGCGGCAGCGCTCGCGCTCAACTGGTTCCTGGCGCAGGCGATGCCAAGCGCGCTGTTCTCATGGACATCGCTGGCGCTGTTTGGCTGGCTGCTGCTACTCGTCGGCCGGATCAGTTCGGCGGGTTTGATCCTTCTCCTGCCGCTGGTCATCACGCGCGGCGCAACCCTCCTGTCGCTGATGAGCATCGAAGCGGGCGCCTATATGCCCGAGGTCAACCGACTGGGTGAGGCGGGCGACGCGAGCGCATCATTCGTGGCGTTCACCGCACTCTTCTTCCTTGTTTATGCCTGCGTATTTCGCACCTTCGAACGCCCGTTCCTTGCGTTCGTACGCTCGCCATTGCTCGATCAGATGGTGGCGCTTCTCGCTTGGCCGGTATTGCTGGCCTGCATGGCCTGGGGCGCAATCGCCTTCGTTCAGGGCGCGCAAAGCGGGTTTCCGCTCCTACAAGGGATCGACCGTTTCCTTTACCGGCGCGAGTTCGGCAGCCCCTTCATCGTGGTGCTGCTCGACCAGAAGTTCCTGGTTGCCGCGACCCTGGGCGCGATCGCGTTCGCGCCGCGCTACGCGCCGCTGCAGAAGGGGCTCGCGATCGCAACCGGGGTCGGCCTGACTGGCCTTTACTTCCTGTTCGGCGACAAATTCTTCACCATCCTGACTGAAGTGGCATTCTTTACCATGCCGCTGTTGCTCCAGCGGGTCGGCCGACTGAGGCCGACGATCATGCGGCTGGCTCCACTCGCAACGGCGCTGGTGTGCGGCATGCTGGGTGCGACGCTGTATATCTATTCGGATTATGGACGGTTGCCGGTCGATCGTACCGTCGTGCGGGTTGGGGAACGCATTGCCGGCCAGGGCGAGTTATGGTTCGTCGCCTCGCGCGATTCACGACGGATGACGGCTTGGGACAGCAATCTCGTCGCGCGCAATCTCGCGGTGCTTGACGACAAGTCACCGTCCGCTTCCGCGTTCGCAAACGGCATCGACACCTTCTACTTCATTCAGCGTTACGCGCCCGCCAAGCTGGCCCAAAGCTTCCGCAAGAACGGCGGCTGGGTGCAGCTTACCATGGGCACCGAGGCGATGGCGCTGGTGATGTTCGGCTATGTGGGTGTGGCGGTGGTGATGGCCTTGGCCGGCGTGCTGATCGCGCTCCTGTCGCTCTATCTCCTCCGTGCGTTCACGTCGGGGTTCCCGATCAGCCTGTACTTCGCCGTCTGGACCTATCTGCAAGCATATCTTTTCGTGCAGCAGGCGACGTTCTGGAGCATCGCCGCGCCGGGTCAGATCAATCGA
>Ga0210040_10010385_pt1 | contig 10683 bp, 5 predicted proteins | sample CryGeyCG12114_NA_FD_185462 | JGI IMG/M metagenome (GOLD analysis project Ga0210040, IMG submission 185462) | Groundwater microbial communities from aquifer - Crystal Geyser CG19_WC_8/21/14_NA (SPAdes) (version 2) | ecosystem: Environmental > Aquatic > Deep subsurface > Groundwater | place: USA...
CTCAAACTGCTTCAATCTGGTCCCCAAAACAGCCTTCCAGTTTTAGGAAAAAATGTATTGGGTCAAACTTTGGACTGTTGTGATTGATTCTCATTCACTAAACATTGCAATAATGTACGTGTTGACTATTGACGTTAGTTTATTTATAGAAATCATCATTTAAACAGAGACAAATTATATTTGTAGACACGGGCAGTAAATGAATGCATACATGAATAGATTTGACCGACCAGTGGATATGATCAAAAGATCTCCAGAGAGTCATAGATTTGACAAGCGTCATTATGCTTTTAGATTTACCACCACCATGAAGGACAAAATGAGCCAATATGGAATTCCCAGCAAATGTAGATTCACTAAAATTGCACACAGGGAATGCAAAAACAGTGAACTATAACTATAGACACTAGTTATTTATGACAGTGCAAATGTATAGTAGAATTGATAAATATTTTGAAGTATCATGCAATATAATATAACCTACAGCAGATAAAAAACTAACAGCATACGTTAGCAATATCACGCACGCATTAAAAAAAGACGGTGGGCCTTAATTTTAAGTTTAATTAGATATGAAATTTTACAGTGTATAGTTAAGCATTAGGCGGCAAATAACGTTTCTTTGCATAAACATTAATTAGATCCTAAAGTTTGGGAAAGAAAATCCCTACTGCAGGCTAAAAAATAGTGACTTTTCTTGTAGTACTTTTCGGTGCATAAAAAATGCCAATGCTCCGGTTTAACCTTCACACGTTATTGCTATTTCGCATCATCAATGCATTCTATTTTAGTCCTCAGAACAAACGAATTTAGTAGCTGGTATAAATGAACTCTTTTTGAAAGTCATCTCAATTGCCGATGCCCTAAGGGATGCTGGGAATTTATCTCAAATAGAATTTGGACTTCCCTAATCTCAAGAAGTCTGGAATTAGGATCCACACAAGCCATAATTTGACTACTTAACTAGCTAGCAAGTGTCTGCTTGCGTTGTTCAATGAATGACAAAAAATTCGATTACACAGTTGTAAATTGATGGACCCCATCCATATACTAAAAGTACATTGCACATCTTTATGTCGTATTGGTACAAAGTCCTTTAAAGCCGCAAACTCCAAGCAACAATCATAATATGACTACGGGAAAATCTGTCACAGAGTTAGTCAGTCACAAAGGGATCCCTTGGAAAAAACTTTTTAATTGTGTATTGGTACAAGTATTTGTTCATTTTATACAAATCTATTTAGTACTCAGATTTTCAATAGATTTTTCTGTTTTTCAGAAAATTTTTCACAGGGTTGAGCGGTTTATTTTTCTTTTAGTTGGAGCATTAAGTCATGTTAAACGGCCGAATATAGTATGAATGAAGCAAATGCGTCGCATAATTAAAAATGTAGTTTGGACTTGAACAAAAATCGAGATCATCCTGCAAAAGCGTGTTCCGCTCATTGAAAATCCAGACTTTAACTTTAATCATGAAAGCAGCTGAACGCATGGAATAAGACTTCAATCTAAAGAAAAGTGAGCAACAGCCGATTTAACTTTTATTTACGTTGACACCCTGAAAAAACTATAAAATATGAATAAATATAATTGCCCAGCAATGCTTCAAGGCGCATTCAAAAGATACTGGGCAAACTTATATTTACGGTCACAACTCTGGAAACAAAATTATCCCCTTATGTTATAAATGCTTTTGACTCCAACCAGCCGGAATGCTAACGCTGAAGTCTTAACATATACTTGCCTTGTCACGCGTATGCATTTACATTGTTACTTGTTTAAATAAGGTTAACACTCGATTTTTAATTACAATGAAGTCTATTAGGATGTCATGCTGGAATCACAGTCACAACTCCACAAGTGATCATGAAGTGGCGATCTCCAGTTAATACTGCTTTCCTAGTTAGCTAGTTTGTAGTGCATGAATTGAGATTTATTTATTATCAATATGGGCAAAAAGTGAAGTGCATAGTTCAATTAGTTCAACAAGTAATCGGACTTGATACTATAACTAATCTGATTAGAAATAGCTATTAAGAATTTCAGACTAAATAAAAAGTTTTATCACTTATTTTTATTTCGAAATATTTTTTAGATATTACATCTACACGTTATACAAATAAATATGCCACAAGTACAAATGTCTTACAAAAACTAAACTAACATGAAAAAGTTGTAGACAAGCAAAATCCGTTGATCACTGACAAAGGATACGGCAGTATTTCGTGAAACACCTTTCGAATCCACTTTACAAACAAAATCGAATAAAATTAAAATTTACTATTTCAGTACTAAATAAATTTTAAAAAAGATTTTAACACATGTAAGTCACATAAGTTCGTTTGATAAGTTCATAAGTCTGCTGCCACTTGGACTCAGTCAATTCAGAGTAGTAAAATTGGCAACTAACATACAGCTGTGAAATTAATTTGATTAACATTTTTATTTTCTTAACAGACTAAAACATTTTTCAGCAGCTAAGTTTCAGTACATAAACATGACAAACGAGTGAATTGCACTACTATTTACTAATTGCAATACTCAAATTATATAGTTAGTGATAAAATAGATGTGTCGTCAACAGGCAACAGTGAGTTTTTCTCTTTTTCTAATGGGAATTTCTGGAAATCGAAATCAGAAGCAGGCAAGCAGGCTCTAAACATGAAAGCAAAGAAAGCCCCAGATATAGATAGGGGCAGTTGAAAATTCGGCGTTGTACAAAAAGAATTGAACTGGAGCAAACGAGAGTAAGAAATAGCTCAGCAACAGCAAGTCAATCACCCGCTGATTTTGGCATGCTGCTGAAAAGTAAAATAAGAAGAATTCAGTCAATGAGCCTATGAGCTGCAAATTCCAACATTACCAATCAGAGCATCAAGCTCCAGCAGATCCAAAATATACATTCGTCCTTACCTTAGTCCAAGTCCAATATCCTACATTAAAACAATGAAACGGAATAATTCTTTACCTAATCTATCTTACTCCAGAAAAGGAAAATAAAAACACCAATATTCATTATTTTAAAATAAAATAGCATCCATAACCGAGTAGCTATTATAATAAAACTAACTACTTTTCTACTTTCGGTACGATTTAGGCATCACCAACCTAGAAGGAATAAACTTCTTTTCTACGACAGCGTTTTGAATAATGGATGCATTCCCACTCTCGTCTCGCAAACCTGCATCAAACAAAATCAGTTTATTAATTTTAGCCATTTTTGACGCCATCTAGACTAAGCATATTCAATCAATCAAGAGCAATGAAGTCCATACAAATCCACTGTACCTGTGTGTCTAAAGGCGCCGGCAATGGCATTTTCACAGGGAGCAGCCACAGCCTTATTAGGTCCACTGTAATGCAAATTTTTAAACTTGCTTGCTGAGTTTTGATCTGGTTTTGTAGTTCCCATTTTTACCGGTGTAATTAGTGTAACACCAGCAGGAGCAACTAGTTTACCACCAGCTGGAGTATTCATACGGGATTCTCTAAGCGTATTAGCTGGAATTGGAAGATCATTTCCTTTAACAGTTTTCGAACTAGGAGTGGGAGGGTTGAAACTTGGGCGAGGAATTCGTGTGGAATTAGTCATTAGACTCGGTCTTGGTTCTGAAGAGGCACAAGAGTTGGCATTTTCTTTGGCCATGGTCCGTTGAAATGGAGATGGGCTAGCTCGGGAATGAATGTAATTTGCAACAGGCGATTCCAAAACATTTCCACGAAAGCCTCCCCTGCTCATTGGTTTGATCTCTTTGGGGGAAGCTCTTGGAGTACAACAATGACTTTTTGGAGCAGATAAAACTGGGGACTTTGGAACAGAAAATTTTGGTGCCGTAACTGCAGGAGAATTAGGACGAGAAAACCTGTTAAATGTGGAAACTGGTTCCGGTTTGGAAAAATCTGGTCTCTTGATTATAGTTCCAGGTTTTCCAAATATGCCACGCGGTAAAGCAGCATTAGGCCGAGGTCTTGGTGGGCTGGGAGAAAACATAATATTGCGCTTCCCTTTCAATTCCATTATTCTTTTAGACATCATCGGAACCCCGGGCGGCATTTGTTTCGTCGCAGAAAGGACTTTCTCGGCAGGCTTTCTAGCTTCAGATTTAGTAACACTAAGAATCTTTGATGTTGGTTTTTTGGCACTCTCAGGAGTCGCAGGAACTAACTCGACAGGACTCTGCTCACTTAGTGCTTTTGTATTTTCATCTTTCAGAGCATTTTCGAGTGCCTCTTGCTCATCTGCCATTGCAAGGAGTTTTTCCATCCTAGTAATCGTATCATCCAATTCATCTTCGCTTTCTGATGTTCTGGAATATTCGAATAAGTAGAAGATGTAATACAAATCAATGGAATCAGGGAATAAAACAGACAAATAACAATATTGATGTCCAAGAATAAAATGAATCGCCTAATTACAATGATTTAATGACTAACTTGTTCGCAGGAAGGTTTCCACCAATGGACTCACTCAGAGACTGGGACAAGGAATCATTTGTGATCAAACTATCAGCTGTCATCTCAGTTAGGTTTTTCTCTGGACTTCTTTCTATTTTGTCTGAACCAAAGCTCGTTGAACTCATGAACGAATCCTTTAGCATTTCATGTTTTTCTTCTGGTTCAAATGCAGAGGATTGCTGCTGTCCGGTATTCCTAGGTATAACACAATTAACACAATTAAAAAATACTATTGTATGTACAGTAACTCAATAGAGATAACGACCAATAAGCAGACTCGACACCGCCACATTCGTCACATTATCACAAATTGGTCCGTAGGTATTACACTTACTCGCTCAATTGAACAAATGGAGATTTATTTTTTGAATTAGATTTCTGTTCAACCATTTCAGCAATTGAAAAAGATGTTGGTGTTTGGTGGGTACTTCCCTCTCCTTCTTTTTTTGTTCTGTAGAATAGGAAAGACATTGGGCATATTTTTAGTTCCTGACGTCAACTTCCAACTAATTGACTAACAACAGTTTAAATAAAATTGAAAAGTCAGTAGGGGCAATAAATGTGGAGAACTTACGATGAAGATTCGGCACATGAAATCGAATTTCCTTCAATGTCAGATGTAAACAAGGCGGATGAGCCACCAGTGTCAATAAACCTGAAACAAATTACGATTATGAAATAATAATTGCATACAAAATTCCAATAATGTCCAAAAATAAAATCTTGAACCCCTAAAAAACTTTATTAGGTTCATCACTGATCACATTCATCAATCATCATAACAAATCATTGAAATCAAACTAAAAAACTCACGTGTCAACTTCAACTAACTCCCCATCAGAATTTTCATAGAACAAACCTTGCTCTTTTCTCCATTCGATTTCATCGTTGGTTAACTCCCCATGACGTATGATATGCGTGTTATTGTAATTGTCCATGGTGTATGCTAATTTTATAACTTACACAAACCTTGAGATAATTAAAGTTAAAAATAAAAACAATTCCTTGTTCCTCAATACAAAGAGATCTTTGACAGACAGAATGTAACCGCCGTATTTATACAGGCAGCAAGTTTCAACTTGTTTACTGTTTTCTGTTCAGTACAGTCGCGGCTGCACAATTATTTGAAAACTCGACCAGAAAAGTGATTGGTCAATACGGCACAACATTGTTGAAAGAGGCGGCATACGATCTAAACATGTTTACTACCACTGACATGCAAGGTTCTCACGGAAACGGGCCACAATTCGAATAAAAATACAGCCTGCCGAAAATTGGATCGTTAGCCTGAACTTAGCCAAACGTTTCGGCTTTAAAAATTCCAAAATGTAACTTAAATCGGATTTTAACTTGCAATTTCCAAATTCTATTAATTTTAGCGGTCCGGTTTTAGAACTTGGGACACCTGAAAAATTTCTAAGTTTTTTCAAACACCATGTTGACTTGTTGACCGACATTGCAACCTAACCTAACCTAACTAAACATAGTGTTTGAAAAAACTTAGAAATTTTTCAGGTGTCCCAAGTTCTAAAACCGAACCGGTGGCTTACAATGCCATTAAATGGGAAGCTAATGAATGCTACCTACCACTATCTACCACTGAATTACTTACATACAGATGTTTGAAAAATACGGAGTACGAAAAGACTCTGGTAATATAATCTTAGTTAGTAGTTAGGATACTTAACTTTTTTTCATTCTCACTTATCCCGCCGTTAGGTTAACAAGTGCGAACAGTAGGATTCAATATTAAAATTTCACAAACATGAGATGCAATAAATACACCATGCTATAATTTATGCCTGATTACCTGACACAGAATCTCTCTTCAGTCATTTTACTTCGATAATGCAGCCTCCCTGTTGATCACTGCAAGAAAAACAATTAAATAAACTAAAATCTACACTTAATTTAACACAACCACAAACTAAAAAAAAAATGTTTTTAGCAAAAACTTACCATTCCACACGACGACACGAGACGAACAAACTGACAGAATCAACGACCGACCGTCTCACGCTCAAAACTCAAATTCCATCAATATTCTTAAATTGATTTAGTTAAACGGCGTATAGCTCATGAATTCTTGCGCTAGAATGTCGTTCAAGTTTGCTAACAAATCCATTAAACCCTTTGCGAATGGGGTACCTTGAAACTTCCAGAGGGATTCCTGAGTAACCCTCCCATTTCAGAAGTCAGTATAAAGTTATGAGTTTGAAATAAGAAAATACTACTTCAACATTTTAAAGATTAAACAAAATAAACAAAGAAGTAATATGAGCATTTCATGGATCAATAATCTCGATTGATTTCTTAATTTTCTCCACCGTACAACACTTCTCCCCAAATCATTGTTGGAGCACTGCACTTTTCATATGAACAATGTTAAGCACTTGATGGTTTTCACACTATTACTGCTACCATATTATAATGCTAGCTAGGTACTTACTTTGGCAATGAGAGATAAAGCCAGGTAAGGTACTAAAGCTATATAATTTACGAAAAGATACCATACGATGAGAATTACATTATGATAATAAGACTAGTTGGTACCTTACATGCGTTATTGCCTGCAGATGAGTTCATCATGCTCACATTTTTTATGCCTATTCCAGCACAAGCAGCAGTTTTCAACAAGTCTAGAGGGTGACAGTGAGGTGAGTGCAATGAGCGAGCATTTGTGTGTGTATTGTGTATTATTTATTTGTTTTACAAATGGTGAAATTGTATTTAAACTATTCTTATTGTTCGCTCATAAATTTTGAAAACGGATTTATCATACACTCTAAAAGTCTCTAAGTAATTTGGACGATCCCATAACTTGTTGGTTTATCGATAAAACATTGGAATTGGAAATTGTGCGCAAACCTCAAGTCAATTGAATATCACCAAATTCATTGGGCTGCTACTCATTTTTAAACTGAAAACTAGAAGTTACAATTTGTTAACTTCAAAACTGTTACCATCCGAGCTCACAGCTAAGACATTACATCAATTAGACTGTAACATTTGTTTTGATCTACAAAAAATATTGTGCACGGCAGCGAACCTACATAGTGCTCAAAACAACAAGCCTCAATAAAATTTCGAAGTTTGAGTGCTAATGCTAATTCACTTGCTAATAGTTATCATAAAATTAGAAAGACAATAGAAAAACATTAATTCTGTAACACACTAAATACACGTCTGCCAAAACATTTCCTATAACCTACAAATTGACATGTGTCGCTACATGCCGTATACTATTGCATATTTTAGCTGAAAAAGCATCAATATTGACAGTGTAAACCTGACGTTTTCGTCGAAAACAAGTGTTCGAAACCAATATTTATGTGGTTCCCTGCTCCATTAATTTATTTTTCATGCGAAATTATAATGAGCAAGAGTGGTTTATAATCATTTATTTGCACGACTACATTTCATTATGGTGACGTCATCTCTGTTATTGAAGTTAAGGCCATCAAATCAATTTGATATGAGCTGGAAGTTCATGGTTTCAGAATTGCACAGACATTTCTAGAAGTATAGTGATACGACGGCTGTTTGAACGATACGTGAAACAATGCTGCGATTTCTGAGTCGACGAAGTAAAGGGCGAAATGCTCAAAAAGTTACCACGTTCCCTCCTGGACAAGCCCCAAAGAAGCCAAGCAAAAATTGCCTTCTGTGCAAAGTCATAGTACTGGATGGAGCGGATTTGTCAATTGAAGTCCATGTAAGTCTTCATCATAGATATTATTAAATTAAGATTAATTTCATTGAGTTCATTAGATTAAAAATGTGGTATGAAAATATATATGCAACATCTAAAAAATATTGTTCACACTTGTTTTCTGTGTATGCAGTATGCTAGGTAAAAAATTTGTTATCTAAATAACCAAACGCTAGCACAGATTATAATAGGAGCTTATGGAAATAATGTCACATGATGATAAGATTTAGGAATTTTAATATGGTTGAAAAGTATTCAAAGTGATGTGTTTCCCGTTAGTTTAATAATTAGCATTCAAGATTAAATTCAGTCTCACGCTCCTTCAACAAATATTTATTTCCTTGTGCTTGTACCCATTTGTTTGCATACTGTCATTCAATATGAATTTTATTCTCACGCTGTGATTTCAATTAATTGGATGACGTTTCCCTGTGGTCGTGGTTTTGTTTAATTTACTAACTATTGATTAAGAATTCCAATTTTTAGTGCAACATCGTGCACTGCATTTTGTGCCCTACGCAAGAAAGTTACAGTACATACCATATTATGTAAATAGCATCCTATATTTCATATTTTAAAAGGTTTTTCAAGTCATTCTTACGTTTAAATCTTGCATTCTTTGCAAAATAAAGCTGCACAATAAAGCTCAATTACTGATGACATTTTTGTACAAAAGATGCAAAAAATACCTTTCAGTTTAACCAAATACGTAAAAAAAGCATAATAAAGTACCACACTGCCCACTATGGACAAGATTAGTGCAACTTAACTCATTGAATAGCAAACTGCAATGTCACCTGTCTAAAGTATCCAAGTTGTCATTAATAAAGATTTGCTGGTGGCTATTTAAGGGCATTTGAATAGCATCTTAATTCCTATGTTTTAGTTCCTAACTACGTCAAGCAGAATTACGTTGACAAGTAATTTATACTTTTCATCTGAGGGTGTTAATAACAAGCTTTATTTTTTATCTAGAAAAAAGCGCTTGGGAGTGAATTGTATGATCAAGTCTTCTATTCCTTGGATCTTATTGAAAAAGACTACTTCGGCCTTCAATTTACAGACGCTAACCATGTTCAGGTAACAGTTGCCAATTTTCTACCTACATTTATATGACACGTGAATTGTATTCAAGACAAAAGCCGGCTGAGATTAATGTACAATTCTCATTATTTTTCATAATTCATTTCTCCATATGTATTTTACAGAACAGAATGAGAAAATAGCTAATCACTATGATTATTGTTGTTATTATTTTGTATAGCACTGGCTGGATGCAACCAAACCTATTAAGAAGCAAGTTAAAAGTAAGTAAACAACTCATATTTCTTTTACAACTCACTAACTATTTATCCATTATCCATATCGCAATGGAAAAGAACATTGTATGCACCAAAATTGAAAATAGGCTACTCTCGAAGACTATAACTAGCAGACTAACTACATATCAATCTTAGCCTTTGCACAATAGTATTGTCTCGTGATCACTATCTCAGTTTATGATGACAAGGGAAAGGCTATTGAATGACTTATTGAAATTATTGGTACACTCTTAATGGCAAAAGTAATAATAATAATTCTCGCTCTGTGTGCTTAAATACTGCATACATTAATAACAGTCTGGGCGTTTCTTTCACTCACATAAAGGAAGGTCAAGCTTTGTGTCAGGTAGAGAAATTAATGCGTACGTTTAGACTTTTTGGCACACATTGGCACAGGCTATATGGCACCATATAATAATCTCCTTTTGCATTAAATGCTAAATCCTTGCATCGGATTATACTTATAGTCCGAGCAGAATTGAAACGGAGGGAATGCAATGCTATGGGACATGAATTTGTGTGTATTCGACGTCCGTTTGAGTTTTGAGAATAGAGTACGTTTGTGAGCAAGTGTTCTATACGTGTTTCAGCGATGGTCCACTATTATTTGTTCTGTCCTCTGATGTCAGTCCATTAAAACAATTACTCCTCCCCGTTTTGCACATAAAATTGTTCATTTTTCATCACTTCCTTGTATACTTAGTTTGTTAGTTGGTGACTATATTTCTGACCGTCAAAAATAGGATGGTTTAATTGACAGTTTACATCTTCATTTTATAACTAAGCTCACTCAATTCTATGCCACAGCGCAGTATAATCATTGCAAGGCACGCCTTCCAAGCCAAGGAAACGACACAAAGTTTTTGTGACTACCGTTAAACGCATTATCGTTGGAAATGCGTTTGACTTGTGCTGAAGAAACTAATGGTACACACGGAATTAGGTGTAGCCAGTGGCAGGATGTACAAGATAATGGCTCCATCGCTTATGAGAATTTCCTCATAATATGTGATGGTTACGAAAAGATGACAAATTGGACTAGTCTGCTGATGATGATGAGATTTAAAAAATGTAGGACCCAAATGCGCATAAGGTGGTGTCGGAAATAACGAATGGGAATGATGACACGTTGAGGATTAAAGCCTGAAATGCATTAAAGCTGTAGCTAGTTAGCTAGTTACAACGTAACTATAT
>Ga0210040_10010386_pt1 | contig 10682 bp, 7 predicted proteins | sample CryGeyCG12114_NA_FD_185462 | JGI IMG/M metagenome (GOLD analysis project Ga0210040, IMG submission 185462) | Groundwater microbial communities from aquifer - Crystal Geyser CG19_WC_8/21/14_NA (SPAdes) (version 2) | ecosystem: Environmental > Aquatic > Deep subsurface > Groundwater | place: USA...
AGTCATCATCAAAGCCTACCGGCGTCTCGTCACTGTAGTCGCTGCTGTCTTCGTCGTCTTCGACTTCCTGGATGTCTGGAAACTCCTGACCATTGGCTTTAGGCTTGTCATTTGCTGCCGGACCTCCACCGATGTCTGCAAAAGCAGAGTCGAAATCGGATGCCTGCTCAGATGGTGTACGTCGATGAACAGGACCACCAAAAAAGTCATCAAAGTTTGTGTCCTGTGGTGGAGTCTCTCGTTCCTTTCCTTTTGGCTCTTCCTTTTCCTGCCGCCCTGTTACCGCGGCAGCAAGACCTGCGCCAGCTGCGAGAGTCGCCGCTCCTGCACCCATTGTGACGGCAGCTGCTTTTATGCCTTGTGCTGGCGTTTCCGAACGAGGAGTCTCGGTCTCAGGGAAAGCTCCCGGCGTGTGACTCAGCATGTCGCTTGTGGAAGGGCCAAAGGTGGACTCCATGGAACGTGGCCGGTCGCGAGCCGGAAGTGTGCGCTGAATAGAATCCTGTTCTTCATCCGGCGCAGCAGACTCGAAAGGATCGTCGACCTGCTGAGCATTGGGACTTGGTGACGAGTGCGTTGGGGTCATGGCATGGGGGGTCTCAGAATGACTCACTCTGCTTGCAGGTGGTGCAACTTTCACAGATGAATTTACCGAATCTTGTCTCCCTAAAGGATGGCGAAAAGGCAAAGATGAAGACGTGATCTGCGTCCTAGGTTCTGCAACATCTGGGGCAGATGAGGGAACCGGCGAACCTATTCGTGGAGTAGAAGTAGCTGTGGATACCTCCTGGCTCTGTGCTGGAGACTCGCTACGGAATGATGTTGCAGGTGCGGGTGCCACGGGTGATGAAGTGAAGGATGGTCCAAAAATGCTATCAAAAGCGCTGTGGTTGTCGGCGGGTTGTTCCTGGCTAGACGGCGGTGGGGAGAGTGCACGGTCGGCAGTCACCGATGGAGCGCGTCTGAAGAAGGGGTTTGAGCTTGTTGATGCAGGACTGGCCACACCAAGAGGGGTTTGGCCTCCTGGAAGAGGCACGTTGCGGGCCTCTTCTAAGCCTCTGTTCAGAGGAGGACTAGCCATACCCATTGGTGACTGAGTTTCTGAGCTTTGGACCTCCCGAGCTTCTGCCAAGCCCTCGGCTGGTGCTGAAAGAGCAGCGGATAGAGGGCTTTTGATGGGCACTTGAGGTACAGGTACATTACGAGCTTCTTCTAGCTCTTTCTGAGATGCCTGGAGGTGTCTTTTCGACTCCTCCGCCTCTCGAGCGGCGTCCTCGATCGCTTTCTGAGATGCCTCGAGTTGTCTTTTCGACTCCTCCGCCTCTCGAGCGGCGTCCTCGATCGCTTTCTGTGTAGTTGCGTGCTCTGCTCTAAGCCGATCACGCTCAGCTTCGTTCGTAGACAATTGTTTTTTGTTGATCGCGACAAGCCCTTTGTGTTGTCGAGCATCGGACTTCAACTTCTCCAGCTGTGGTTTTAATTGTTCAACCTCTCTGTTGAGCTGACCAATTCGTTCCTTGAGAGATGTGTTCTCTTGCTGATCAGCTTGTAGCGCATTCCGGAGTTGTTGATGCTGATTTGACAAATCCTGGTGACTGCCTTCGATCATGGCCATATCCTGTTGCAGACGCTTCGTGTCATTCCGGGAGGTGGTAAGCTGTTCTTGCAACGCTTTGACTTCCTGTACCTCTTTTTCGTACGCAGAACGTAGCTGAGCTAGTCTGCTCTCGAATTCACGCTTTTGTTGAGTGTTCCTGTTCAATTCCTGCTCTGCTTGCCCTCTTGTGCCATGTATTCCAGTCATTTGGTGGGACAGCTGACTAACTTGATTGGAAAGGTTTGCCAGTTCGCTTGTCTCGTTAGTCAATCTCTGACTTACTTCCGGATCAGCATCACCAAGCAGGTCATCTGTTGCGGGTGGTGGCGGTGGTGCTCTGGTTTGAGCAGGTGCAGGGGAGCCGGTCGGTTGTGGCAAAATGCTCTGTCCAAAAGAGCTTGAGGGAATGAAGGGCTTGAAAGTACTCAAGGGTCCTGGAGCAGGCGATGTCATTGCAGGTTGCATGGGCGACCTCGGATTGGCGAAAGGTCCTGCGTCTGTACCGCCTGTAGATTGTGGCACTTGACGCTGGGCAGTGGGCGCTGCTGGCGTGGCAGTGAATGCATCAAGACCGAATAGGTCGTCAGCCGCTGACGGTGGCTTCGTAATTGGCGCATTCTCGAAAGCCGGTGCAGTCGGTTGTGGTGGAGGAACTTGCTGCTTTCGCATACCCGGTGGCACAAAGTGAGGAGGTAGAACAGCAGGTAAATTTCCTCGTCCGTCTTTCGTGCCTCGTTGCTGCCGGACCAGATACATAGCGACTGCAAACTCGTCCTTGTTCAGCTGACCTTCAGACCTGATATCTGCCAGATCCCAAATTTGCGCCAGAACCTCCTCAGGCAACCGCGCATTGCCAAAGAAATTGACGGCTTCCTCGCCGGTGATATAGCCCCTACCTGTTTTGTCGACTGTGGAGAATATTTGGTCGAACCGTGCCTTGTCTGCAGGTGTGACTACCCACCCGTCTCCTGTCGATTGAGCAGAGAGAGGAGTGCTCACTTGCTGTCTCGCAATCGGGCTCTGAGGCCTTGCACTACTGAAACCTGTGAAGTGTGGTGGTATGGCCCCTGCTGGTGGATGACTGGAGCTAGGTCTTGATCCACTCCCCATTCGAGTCGGAGGCTTTCTTGCTGCAGCTTCGTAAAGGCCCGGAGGTAAGGTGTTCGGAACACCTCTCATCACACCAGATTTGTACGACGCAAGCAAGTGCATAGCAATAACGAATTCCGTAACATCGAGGAGGCCGCGGCCCTGAGTGTCTGAAAGACTCCATATCTTCCCCAAGACGTCGTTGGGAAGCCTAGCTCTCTCGAAAATTTGCTTCGCAGCGATCCCAGACAGCACGCCATTTTCTGCGCCGGATTTTTCGAATAAGCCTGAATATTCTGCGATTTTGTCGGGGCCCAATGGAGGAACTCGGATTGGAGGCGCGGGGCCGGCTTGGGTAGGACTTGCAGGGGGACCGGTAGTCTGAGGCGCTAAAGGAGGTATACTGTGCCCTTCGAATCTAGGCAAGGGCGCGGCTAGTGACTTTCTTAGCAATCCGTACATCAAAGAAACCAGCGATGCATACGTTGTGTCGCAATCTGCGCAGTGACTGGGCGGCCAGCCTGCGCGTGACCAATGAGTCTCAAGACAACACCAAAGCCAGATGGGGTCAAGAATCCTCTGTTCTCTGTGTCTGCAATCTGCCAGATCTGGAGTGTGTTAACCTCGCATCCTAGTGAAAGAGATACGCCGTTCGCTAACCTGTCCAAGGACATCGGGGGAGAGCTTCGTCTTCTCGAAGAACCTTACAGCCACATCGCCGGAGACTGCGCCAAAGCCATCAGGATCAGCCTCCTTGAAGAGCTGCCCATAATATCTCTTTTCATCTATGTTCAGGTTCAGGTTCGGATGCCCTAGAACAAACGTTTGGCGTTAGCAAAGATGTGCTTAAACGCGGCCACACAATGCAGTAACGCGATCATACCTGAAGCTGCCAGTCCAACGGACTCTGCCATGGTCGCGCCGAGGTATTCTCAACGGAGCATCTGAGGGTTGGCCAGACGTCTTTGGTATATGGACGAACAGAGCTCTTAGTAGGAGTAGAAGACGTGGAGAGCTGTCGCGTTGTGTCAAGTAGCTATATGGAACACCAGACTGCTCGAGTCAGGCAGCTTCAACGTGTAAATTGGAGGTAACAGATCCCGGTGTTCTTAGTTAGTAAGATGGCTGGAGAGGCTTGAGGCGATGACGAGCGCCCCAAATCCGAGGAACCGACCGCCAAGCTCATGATTGGCACCTCAACATCTGCACTGACAGAAGCACAGCTGCTCGATCTTTATCTCGACTCCATCTCGTCGAGCACGAGCAGACAGAATAGCACTGGACGGAGGGCAAATAAGTCCCAGAATAAGAAGCATGACTGTAGTAAAAGCCGGGTGGATCTCGCCTATTGGCTTGAGAATGTACATTGATCACGCTAACCATCATTTCATCCCTCATCAAGCGCATTCATTCGGTAGATCTCTGAAGGCCTGACTAACGCCCGTCAAGGATGCCCATACTAGTGTCCTGGTGGAACGGACAAGAAAAAGCACAAAAGGTAGCCCAAGAACAATGCTCCTAGACACTCCAGACGCTCAAAGCTGTGTCTTAAGATATCGACTCTCCGCTTAGTGCTCAAGCTCAGAGCCCTCGCCTTCCTCGATCGAGTCGCTTGCAACCTCCTCGTAGTCTCTCTCCAAAGCTGCCAAATCCTCGCGAGCCTCAGAGAACTCACCCTCCTCCATGCCCTCACCAACATACCAGTGGACGAAGGCACGCTTGGAGTACATGAGGTCGAACTTGTGGGATAGGGCAGACCATGCCTCTGCGATGGCAGTAGTGTTGGAGAGCATGCACCTATAATGTATTAGTCGCGAAGTTGTTGTAGAGATTGGGATACTTACACAGCGCGGCTAACCTTGGCAAGATCGCCGTTGGGGACGTTTTGAGGAGGTTGGTAGCAGATACCGATCTTGAAGCCTGTCGGGCACCAATCTACGAATTGGATAGTCTTCTTGGTCTTCAATGTAGCAACGGCGGTGTGTACGTCGTTTGGCACAACATCGCCACGGTACAACAAGCAGGTAGCCATGTACTTTCCGTTGCGAGGATCACACTTGACCATTTGGTTGTTGGGCTCGAAGCAAGACATGGAGATCTCCTGGACGGAGTTGGCCTCATGCTGCGACTTGGCGGAGGAGACGACAGGAGCGTACGCAACGAGAGGGAAATGGATTCGTGGATAAGGCACAAGGTTTGTCTGAAACTCTGCGAGGTCGACGTTGAGGGAGCCATCGAAACGGAGAGACGCAGTGATGGAAGAGACGACTAGCATCATTGTTAGCATATCTCAACATTATTGCGACGATTTCCAAGACGTACCTTGAGCGATCAGGCGGTTAAGGTTCTCGTAGCTTGGTCTCTCGATGCCTAAGTTGCGTCTGCAGATATCGTAAATAGCCTCGTTGTCTACCATGAAACTGCAGTCTGAGTGTTCGAGAGTGGTGTGGGTGGTGAGGATCGAGTTGTATGGTTCAACAACCGACGTGGCATTTTGAGGAGCTGGGTAGACGCAGAATTCAAGCTTGCACTTCTTGCCATAGTCCACAGACAGACGCTCCATCAACAAAGCACCAAAACCGGAACCTGTACCACCACCAAAAGAGTGGAAGACGAGGAAACCCTGTAGGCCTGTGCAGTTGTCTGCAACTCTTCTGACCTTGTCAAGGACTTGGTCGATCAATTCCTTTCCAACAGTGTAGTGACCACGAGCGTAGTTGTTTGATGCATCCTCCTTACCGGTGATCATTAGTTCTGGGTGGAAGAGGTTTCGATATGTACCGGTGCGGACTTCGTCGACGACGTTGGGCTCGAGATCAGCGTAGATGGTTCTGGGGACATATTTGCCATTGCCTGCCATTGCGTTGTCAGTCGTTTACCTCGCAGACTCCTGTGTGGTAGGTTTCATACCGGTCTCGGAGAAGAAGGTGCTGAAGCCTTGGTCTGGGTCTGCTGCTTTTCGTTCTTCGGTGAGGTAGCCATCGGGCTGTCATGAAATTAGCGAGATGAACCGTATGTGGTTGACAATACATACTTGGATACCGTGCTCAAGGCAGTACAACTAATTAGAGAGTCAACACGGAACCCGTTTGATGTTTTCGGATCTATCCTACCTCCCAGCACGAGTTGGCAATTTGGCAACCCGCTTGGCCGACTGTGAGGTGATGGTCAGTATGTGGTTCAGGTCTCCTGCAGGGCCTCGACAGGGGGTTCAATGAGTGCCCAAGCGCGTCGGAACATACCGTTCAAGCTGATGACTTCTCTCATTGTGAGGATGAATATAGAGGTCACAGGGATCTGATGAGGTGACGAAGGAAGCGAAGAGGTCGATGTGAGGTGAAGAGTAGTGGCCAACGAAGAAGGGGAAGAGAAGCGCAGGTGGATTGCAGATGTTGTTGACGGTGGGGTGCTGTGATGGTGCGGTGCCTGCGCCCTTTGTGGGAAAGCCGCCAATGCTTGATTGTGATTTGTTAGTCTAAGAATTGGCGGTCAACAAGCTCAGGCGGCGAGTGCAGGAGCGCGAGTCGCGGGTAGTTTCTCACGTGACCGCGTTCCTGCAGGAGCACAGCCTGAGCCGGAGCTGCAAGCCCCGATACAACTTGAACGGATCATGCCAGTGATCACTGCATGTCAACACATCTCAACCACCTTCCTACACCTACCTACAGTTCCCACCGTAGGTACCCATGTACGTACCTATACTTCCGGCTCTCTGCGACTGATTCGGCCTGTTGATCTCTGCCATTGTAGCGTTTCCGCAACATCTATCTCAGACATCGAAAGGCGAAGGACATGAGCTCGCAGACACCAGATTTTGCATAGTCACTGCTACAATAACCTCCTTGATCGAACAGGAAACGACCTCTAAATTGAGTGTCTACCTACAGCTGATTCGAAGCAGCGGTCAGTGTGTGTGTGTATCGAAGGACGCATGTTGAATTGATAAATTTCCTTCATCACCCGCCTTGAGTCATTATTCTTAGCCGATCGCGTTTTTCCACGGATTGTTTCTTGAACGGCTGTTCACGACCATAGCCTGATTTTCGACATATTGTCAAGACATCCAGATTCGACGTCGGCGGTTGTAATGATGTCCCTGAGGATCTATAGGCTTTTCCCTCTCGTGGTTGCCACCCTCTGCTTTGCCAATGTCGAGAAGACGATATTGGTCGCTCCGGAACTCACGCTTCTCCCTCAAGATGCCAGCATTGACAACCTTTATCTCACATCCCTAAACCCAGACCATTTGAGCATACGGACACAAGTCAATGCTAGCTTCCCTACCGAGTCCTTCCCCAAAGGCACGGAGACATGGCTGCTGCTTGAGGACTTAGCGCCGGGTAGACGCTACGAAGTCCGTATTTGCTGGCTCGCTACAGTATGTCGACACCTTTCGTACCGAACTTGTCACTGACCACTCTACAGCAACCTACGACTTTCTGGATCTATACGTGGTCCATGTTCCAAGCCTTCGAGACACCAGAACTCATCTCCTCTTTGAGTACCTATGCGTATGCTCGCCGTGATCAGCTCGAACAACCAGATATCGACAAGCTCCTCGCTCGGCGGCCACGAGAGAGTGGCTTTTCGAGCACTAACTCCTCTCTGCTCTTCATGCAAGTATACGCAGCTGCAGACTACTTCAGCCTGAACAAAACGCTCATGGAGACCGTGCCTCCGGTTCTAGTCGATATCATTCTCGATCCCTACTTGCTCAATGTTTTCCCACAATCTCTGGTACCAACAGCTGGATACATTTGTATTGTTGCAATCCTGGCTTGGTTCTTGTCTGGATGGGTTTACAAATTTCTCCTTGACATCGCGAAGAGCGGCAATAATCCTCCGACAGCAGACAAGCTATCAAAAGGTTCGAAGAAAACACTATAGCCTAGCCCATACCCATAGAGAATGGATCTGTGAATTGGTCAAAGTCTGACATGAGGGAGAACAGTGGAAACTCCTCCGCATATGATGGTAAGCTCGGGATTCCAGAGTCACCTGGCGACAGGCCACCTGCATTATCTGCCTCATGCGATACAGGTCTCCCTTCCCCATTAGCAAAGTCATTGAAGTCTCGGCCAGTAGACGCAGGTATGCCGGAAGTGGTCAATATCGGAGCAGCACCCGATTCTAGCATGTCAATGTGTTGCTGCCATGGGAAATCCTGTATGTCATGGCTGAAGCTCATGCCAGCCGGCTGGACGAAAGGGATGGGCAGAACCTTGTCACCGCCATTCTGCGTGGAATTCGTCTCTGAGATTGAATCTTTGTGAAGCAAGTCGCCAAAAATGCTGTGGATGTCCTGTCGACGTCTTTGAGCTTCTTTTCGGTCCCGTCTTCTGATGTGCTCGGTAGCAGCTTGATGCAAGTACTGGGTGATTTGCATATATCTTCGAGCGGCTGGGTCGTCTTTCGCCTGAACGGCCAGAACAGCCCGTGCTTGGTCAAGACTGCTCAGCAGGGGAAAAGCTTTGTCGAAATCTCCAAAAATGGCAAAACCCAGGACCAAAGCCGACACGAAGGTGGAGTTGATGACGAGAAACATTCTTTTCGGGATACCTGGCGAGTATATGATATCGGTTGCGAGCTCAATTCCACGGAGAGCTGCATCAATACAAGCCTCGCTCAACGTCTGAGCAATCGAGGGTCCTTGAGTGGAATCCTGCTCGTTGTGACCTCTGATTCGAGAAGAGACCTTGAAGATGAGGAACGGCCTTGTCAAGAGGATGATCGACCAATGATAGGCGCTCTTGACGTGGGTAACGCCAATCGTTTGCTGCAGGCTAGAAGCATCCTGGCCGTCCTTGCAAACTAGACCATCAGTTTCTAGGCCTGCTGGAAGCTCGGACGTCCAATCTCGGAATTGGCGGGAAATGCTTTCGACCAATTGTACGGAGACCTCACGCCTGGTGTATACTTCATTCATGATTCTTTCCAGGATAAAGCTGATCCGCAGCATTGCCGAAGAGTTTAGCCCTGCCATCTGTATATCTTCGTAGTCCCGTGATGGTCGGTCCCAGGAAACGTATCCTCCGTCAACCTCAGACGTTGCGGGGGGTCGTCCAAGGGAGGCACTCATGAAAAGATCCAAGACTCTCAAGCTCTTCCATAGCCTTTCGCGTGTCTTTCTCTCGCGAGGTTCGAACAAGGTAGAGATGTCGCTCCTGTGCAGGCCCAGAGCGTGTGCCGCTCGAGTGGCTATGCCCAACAGCATGAAAGCCGCGTTGCGGCGACAAGTTATGAGCATGTACAATGTGACCAGTGCATGGGATTGAATGGTCAATACGGATGGATCGTTGGCAAACCCTGTGATTGCCATCTCCCAACCTCGCGCGAATCGGCGTTCAGCAAGCTCTTCGCTTCCATTGCCTCGAGCCTGACCACCAATGGCGGAGATCAGATAGTAAAGCGAGCTGTTACAATGAGTCTCCGCTTCGGGATCCTCCGCCCAAGCAGTTAGATGTTGAACGATGTCGACAGGGTCGAACAGATCTATGATACCGCTGGAAGCGAGCAGGTAGTGATGGACTAGGTCGCGAGCTTCCGTTGCATCGGGTTTGGGGCCTGAGACTGGTTGTCGAGACGCTAAGATCCTATCGGCAGGCACACACTCGATCATCGCGTGGCGCTTTGGGTCATTCGTCAACTGGCAGTCTCCGATGGCCGCCTTCACCAGTCGGCGGATGTTCTGCAAGAAAGCCAAATTGCTGCTGTCTCCGACGAAGATGAATTTTCCGTGGCCATCTCTGAGCAGCCTTGCCAACTTGGGCACTGGAGCTCGTGATATCAGCTCATCCTGGTTGCTTTCGGCTGGGGGCGTTTTGGGCGCGCTTCGGCCACCAGACAACGTCAATAGGGATTCGATCGCGATCTCGGCATCGGTCGATGGCGATAATGTGCCATCTTTGAGTTCTATTGATTGTGATGGTTCAAGCTTGCCCAGGCTGCCCCTGCCGCTCCGTGGCTTCATGTCGCTGAATACACATTCTGGCTCACGATTGCGACGCTTGCAGAGCAAGCATGGGTGATTTCCGTCACATTTCTCCTTCCGACGCTTGCACGTGTCGCAAGCTCGTGCTACGCGCCGTCGGTCCTCGTCTTTGACTTTGGGACGAGGCATTTCATCATGCGGCCGCAGAGCAACCGACTTTGACCTAAGACTGTGTTCCAGGCTCAGATCCGGTGGAGACAAACGTTTCGGGGATTCTAGATATCGGAAGAGGAGAGAGGCGGAGAGAGTGCGACGATGGAGATGGCGGAAGTGGGCGTGCCATTGGACCCTCGACTTTGGAAGTCGTCCTTCAACTTGTGGAGAAGTCCGGAGAAACCACGCCACTCCGAGTTCGAGTCCGTGTCTGCCAAGCTATGCTGTGGAGGACGCCAGGCTTAATCAGGACTATCACGTGACTTGGGTTTTCCCTTCCCATATCCCGTCAGTATTTACAGAGAAAAACAATGACATAGTTTGTGCCAGCACAATATTCAATATATATAAGCTTCACCCTGGCACCCGTCGGTATGCAACACTCAGGCCAGTGAAATGTGGTACTGTCATCAATAGGTTAGGCCACTGGTCAATCTGTCACCAGCCTGCCTGGCGGACTTGACTCCCTCACTGATCAACAGGTGCCTTGAGTACATCGTACTTAAGTACTAACTTTTGCTTTGTCATCGTCCTTGCGAGGTATAATCTCTACCACAAGCGAGCCCTTGACCCCAAAGACTGCATCGTTATCTGGATACTGGGCTGTCTTTGTCAGAAATCCTTCCATTGAGACCTGCTGGTGAGTTCACTACGATTGACAGCACGAAGCGAGGCTGAACAATGTCAGGCTGAGCCGCAACACTGCAGCGGTATTTGTTCTTAGCAATCAAGTACTGCGCCATTAACCATAAGCACTGACCGACACGACGATTGTGTGTGGTCTCTCAAGGCGTCTGTGCCTTCCTTACACACAATCTTGGCTGCCTGTTCGTCAGCAGAACAGCTTTTCCA
>Ga0210040_10010387_pt1 | contig 10680 bp, 7 predicted proteins | sample CryGeyCG12114_NA_FD_185462 | JGI IMG/M metagenome (GOLD analysis project Ga0210040, IMG submission 185462) | Groundwater microbial communities from aquifer - Crystal Geyser CG19_WC_8/21/14_NA (SPAdes) (version 2) | ecosystem: Environmental > Aquatic > Deep subsurface > Groundwater | place: USA...
ACCATCCCCGGCTTGCCGTCGTGGTAGCGGAAGCCGATGGCCTTGGCGTACTGCTTGTCGCGCTGGACGGCCTGCCGCAGCTTGGCCAGCCGGTCGTCCACCACGTCCGCGTCGCACTGCGCGGCCCACTGGAACGGGGTGTGCGGCTTGGGCACGAAGCCGCCGATGGAGACCGTGCAGCGGATGTCGCGGCGGCCGCTGACCCGGCGGCCGGTGTCGATCACCCGCTTGGTGAGGTCGGCGATGGCCAGCACGTCCTCGTCGGTCTCGGTGGGCAGCCCGCACATGAAGTAGAGCTTCACCTGCCGCCAGCCGTTCGCGTACGCCGCGGCCACGGTGCGGATCAGGTCGTCGTCGGTGACCATCTTGTTGATCACCTGGCGCAACCGCTGCGAGCCGCCCTCGGGGGCGAAGGTGAGCCCGGAGCGCCGGCCGTTGCGGGACAGCTCGTTGGCCAGGTCGATGTTGAACGCGTCCACCCGGGTGCTGGGCAGCGACAGCGAGACGTTGGTGCCGTCGTAGCGGTCGGCCAGCTGCCTGGTCACCTCGCCGATCTCGGAGTGGTCGGCGCTGGAGAGGCTGAGCAGCCCGACCTCCTCCAGCCCGGTGGCCTCGATCCCGGACTGCACCATGGCGCCGATGGTGTCGATGCTGCGCTCCCGCACCGGGCGGGTGATCATCCCGGCCTGGCAGAACCGGCACCCGCGGGTGCAGCCGCGGAAGATCTCCACCGAGTAGCGCTCGTGCACCGTCTCGGCCAGCGGCACCAGCGGCTTCTTCGGGTACGGCCAGGCGTCCAGGTCCATCAGGGTGTGCTTGACCACCCGGAACGGGACGCCGCTCCGGTTGGGCGCCACCCGCTGGATCCGGCCGTCGGGGAGGAAGTCCACGTCGTAGAACCTGGGCACGTAGACGGCGCCGCCGGCGGCGAGGCGCATCAGCAGGCCGTCGCGGCCGTCCGGGCGGCCCTCGGCCTTCCACTCCCGGACGACCTCGGAGATCTTGAGCGCGATCTCCTCGCCGTCGCCCAGCACGGCGGCGTCGATGAAGTCGGCGACCGGCTCCGGGTTGAACGCCGCGTGCCCGCCGGCCAGCACGATCGGGTCGTGCTCGCGCCGGTCGCGGGCGTGCAGCGGGATGCCGGCCAGGTCCAGCGCGGTCAGCATGTTGGTGTAGCCGAGCTCGGTGGCGAAGCTCAGGCCGAAGATGTCGAAGGCGCCGACCGGACGGTGGCTGTCCAGGGTGAACTGCGGCACCCGGTGCTCGCGCATCAGCGCCTCCAGGTCGGCCCACACGGCGTAGGTGCGCTCGGCCAGGATCCAGTCCCGCTCGTTGAGCACCTCGTACAGGATGGCGATGCCCTGGTTCGGCAGCCCGACCTCGTAGGCGTCGGGGTAGCTGAGGCACCAGCGCACCTCGGTGCTCCCCCACTCCTTGGTCACGCTGTTCAGCTCGCCCCCCACGTACTGGATCGGCTTGCCGACCCGGGCCAGCAGCGGCTCCAGGCGCGGGAACAGCGACACGGGGGCGGTCTCGCCGGGCATCTCGGTGAGGGTCATGGCGGGGTCAGACTAGCGGGCGGACAGCACGGCCGTCGCAGCTCGCCGGCCCGACACCAGGGCGCCCTGGATGGACGCGGTGTCGCGGTGGTCGCCGGCCCAGAACAGGCCGTCGCCCACGGTGACGGGCTGCCGGACCTGCAGCGGCGGCGCCTGCACGGGCAGCGCGTCGCGGACCACCGAGGTGGTGACCAGCTCCCAGTCCGCGGTGCCCACCCCGTAGATCACGCCGGCGTGGGCCCGGGCGGCGCGCTCGGCCTGGCTGCTGCCGTCGGCGCCGACCACGGTGGTGGCCACCAGCGGCCGGCCGGCGGGCGCGTAGCTGGGGGCGACGTTGGTCAGCACCGCGGTGTTGACCACCGGCCCGCGCCGGTCGGCGTCCAGGTGCAGGACGGGCAGGCGGGTCGGCGCTGCGGGGGCGGTGTGCCAGAAGGTGGTGAGCGACTTCATCGCGGGGGTCGGCAGCCCGGTCAGCCGGCCGGCGGACGGCGGGTCGGTGGCCACGACCACCGCGCGGGCCGGCAGGTGCCCGTCGTCGGTGTCGACGCCGCGGCCCGTCACGGAGCGGACCCGCACCCCCAGCCGGACCGCACCGGCGGGCAGCGAGGCCGCGACCAGCTCGGGCAGCCGGCCCATCCCCAGCGAGGGCACGGCCGGCGAGCCGAGCACGAACGAGCGCAGCAGCAGGGCGGCGAAGTTCGCCGAGGTGGTCCCCTCCCACTCGGCCAGCACGCCGGCCAGGAAGGGCTCCACCACGCCGCGGCGCAGCGGCCCGGACACCGCGGCCCGGTCCAGCGACTCGGCCAGCGTCCGGTCCCGTCGGCGCACCAGCCGCCGGACGGGCTGCAGCGACGAGGCGGCCCAGGCGGCGAAGCGCAGCTTGTCGAGCAGGCTGCCGATCGGCGCGGTCACCGTCGGGAGCACCCAGCCGGGCTGCCGGCGCGGGTCGGCGAGCAGGGCGTGCCGGTCCCCCGTGGCGACACGGACCCCGGCCACGAAGGCGTGCAGGTCGAGCTCGCGGGGGTCCACCACGTGCCCGAGCACCGGGTAGGCGGGGTTGAGCAGCTGGAAGCCGCGGTCGCAGCGGAAGCCGTCCACCGCGTCGGTGCGGACGCGGCCGCCGACCCCGTCGCCGGCCTCGAGCACGACGACCTCCACCCCGGCGCGGCTCAGCCGCTGCGCGCAGGCCAGCCCGGCCAGCCCCGCACCGACCACCACGACGGGTGCGGTCACCTGGTCAGCGGCCGTCGGCCGGGGTCGGGGAGCGGGGCACCCTCAGCCGAGCTCGGGGAACCAGAGGGCGATCTCGCGGGCTGCGGACTCCGGGGAGTCCGAGCCGTGCACCAGGTTCTCCCGGTTGGAGAGCGAGAAGTCGCCGCGGATGGTGCCCGGGGCGGCCTTGCGGCCGTCGGTGGCCCCGTTCAGCGCGCGGACCACCTCGATCGCCTCGTCGCCCTCGACGATCAGCGCCACCGAGGGGCCGGAGGTGATGAAGCGCCGCAGCGGCGGGTAGAACGGGCGGTCCAGGTGCTCGGCGTAGTGCGCGTCCGCGAGCTCCTCGCTGACCTGGCGCAGCTGCAGCGCGACCAGCGTCAGCCCCTTGGTCTCCAGGCGGGCGAGCACGGCCCCCACCAGCCCGCGCCGGACGGCGTCGGGCTTGATCAGGACGAAGGAGCGCTGGCTGGGCACGTCGGCGGCGGCAGTCATGGCTGCGACCCTATCGGGCGCCGGGGACGGGGACGTCCCCGCGGCGATCAGCTGCCGTGGGCGCGCCACTGGGCCTCGAGCCGCTTGCCCAGCACGAAGGTGAGCACCCACAGGGCCAGGAACAGCAGGCCGACGAGGAACATCGCCGGGGTCAGGAAGCCCAGGGTGAGGCCGACGACCTGGGTCAGCCAGCCGAGCGGGTAGCCCACCGGCCGGCGCATCATCGCCGTGGCCACCAGGGCCAGCAGGGCGGCGCCGCCGGCGAAGCCGAGGGACGCGCCGAGACCGACGCCGGACACCCGGATCATCACCGGCACGGCGAGGGCGAAGGCGATCGCCTCGAACAGCAGGATCGAGAGCAGGACCACCCGCATCGGGTTGGTCGGCGTCAGGTTCACCGTCGATCCGCCCCGGGCGCGAACCCGCCGTAGGGGTCGTCCTCGGCGGCGCTGCCGCCCTCGCGGTCGTCGTCCTCGTCGTCGTCCTCGCCGAGGTCGGCGTCCCAGTCGTCGTCGGCGTCGCCCGGCTCGGGCTGCTCGCTCGGCCGCTCGTCGGTGACCAGCAGGCTGCGCGCCTCGCCCACCAGGACGACCGAGCCGGTGACCAGCACGCCGGGCGTCCCGCCGCCCTCGCCCTCGGCCTGGCCGACGGCGGTCTCGATGGCGTCGTCCAGGCGCGGGGCCACGGTCACCCGTTCCGGCCCGAACACCTCGGCGGCCAGCTCGGCGAGCTGCTCGGCGGGCAGCCCGCGGCTGGTCGAGGCGACCTCGGTGACCACCACCGAGGTCATCACCTGCTCGAACACCTCCAGCAGCCCGCGCGCGTCCTTGTCGGCCATCACCGCCACCACCCCGACCAGCGGGTTGAAGCCGAACGCCTCGGTCACCGCGGCCGCGGTGGCCCGGGCGCCGTGCGGGTTGTGGGCCGCGTCCAGCACCACGCTCGGCCCCCGCCGCACCAGCTCGAGGCGGCCCGGGAAGCGGACGGCGGCGAAGCCCTCGCGGACCACGTCCGGGTCGACCGCCTTGAGCCCCAGGAAGGCCTCCACCGCGGCCAGCGCCTGCGCGGCGTTGGCCGCCTGGTGGGCGCCGTGCAGGGGCAGGAACACGTCCTCCACGGGACCCTCGGCCCCGTTCAGCCGCAGCAGCTGGCCGCCGACGGCCAGCCGGCGGTCGATCACGCCGAAGTCCAGGCCCTCGCGCTGGGGCAGCGCGCCGACCTCGGCGCAGCGCTCCAGCAGCACGCGGGCGGCCTCGACGCTCTGGCCGGCCAGGATGGCCTGGGCGCCCGGCTTGATGATCCCGGCCTTCTCGGTCGCGATCTCGGCCACCGTCTCGCCCAGCAGGTGGGTGTGGTCGAGGTCGATCGGGGTGATCACGGCGACGTCGGCGTCGGCCACGTTGGTGGCGTCCCAGGTGCCGCCCAGGCCGACCTCGAGCACGGCCACGTCGACGGGGGCGTCGGCGAAGGCGGCGAAGGCCATCGCGGTGATGATCTCGAAGAAGGTCATCGCGACGCCGTCGAGCAGCTGCTCGTCGACCAGGGCCACCAGCGGCTCGATCTCGCGCCAGGTGTCGTCGAAGCGCTCGTCGCTGATCGAGACGCCGTCGATGGTGATCCGCTCGTTCACGCTGGTCACGTGCGGGCTGGTGAAGCGGCCGGTCCGCAGGCCCGTCGCCCGCAGCAGCGACTCGATCATCGCGGCGGTGCTGCCCTTGCCGTTGGTCCCGGTGACGTGGATGACCGGGTACGCGCGCTGCGGGTCACCCAGCAGACCGGTGAGCGCGGCGATCCGGCCCAGGCTCGGCGCCACCCGGTGCTCGGGCCAGCGCCGGGTGAGGGCCGTGACGATCTCGGCGTGGGTCTGGACGGACGTCTCGGGCTGTGGCATGGCCCTCCGAGTCTAGGGGCGCGAACCCCGGGCCGGCCCAGGCCCGTCGACGGCCCCGGGAGACCCGCGGGCGACGGGCCCGGGAGCGGTCGCCGCGGTCAGGCGGCCTGCGCCGTGCTGGTGGCCACGTCGCCGTCCACCGCGGCGACCAGGCGCGGGACGATGGCCGCCAGCAGGTAGGGCAGGGAGAGCACGGTCACGAAGGAGTAGGGCGGGCTGGCGAGGTCGGCCTTCCGCATCCAGACCGTCCGGCCCTGGGTGGCCACGTCGAGCCGTCGGAACAGCGCGGTCTCGACCTGCCGCTGCTGGTCGCCCTCCTCGGCGAAGCAGACCAGGGCGTCCACGTCGAGGATCTCGGCCCGCTCGGCGCTGATGCTGCCGCCGAAGCTGCTGCCCTCGGGCAGCACCTCCTCGAAGCCCTCCGGCAGCGTGAAGCCGAGGTCGGTCAGCAGCCGGACCCGCGGGTCCTCCGCGCCGTAGGCGTAGAGGCCCTCGTACGGGGTGACCACCATCGAGGTCCGCCCCCGGAACTCCGGGTGCGCGGCCGCCGCGTCGGTCAGGGCCTGCCGGCTGGCCGCGACCAAGCCGGCCATCGCGGCCGGCCGGCCGACGGCGCGGCCGACGCTCTCCGCCTGCACGTCCCAGGGGATGCCGTAGTCGACGTACTGCTCCGGCTGGGCCACGACCGGCGCGATCGCGCTGAGCTTGTCGTACTGCTCCCGCGTCAGCCCGGAGTAGAGCGCGATGACCAGGTCGGGGGCCAGGGCGGCGACCGCCTCGAAGGGCACCCCGTCGGTGGCGTCCAGCGCCGTCGGCCGCGGCTGGTCGCCGAGCGCGGCCTCGGCCCAGGGCCCCACCACCGACTCGTCCTCGGTCGACAGCCATCTGGTGGCCCCCACCGGGACGATGCCGAGGGCGAGCAGGTCGTCCTGCTCCTTCAGCCCGACGGTGACCACCCGGGTCGGCGCCTGCGGCACCACCGTCTGCCCGTACTTGTGGGCGATGGTCACCGGGAAGGCGCCGGGCTCGGCGCCCGCCCCCGGGGAGGCGGCTGTCGCGGGACCGGACGCGGAGCCGGCGGAGCCGTTGCAGGCGGTCAGGCCGGCGGCGGCAGCCGAGGCCCCGGCGAGGCCCAGCAGGAAACGGCGGCGGGACGGGTTCATCGGCACTCCTCAGGTTAGGTAAGGCACACCTTACCCAGCGTCCGCCCTCCTTCGGCAAGTCCGCTCCCCCGTGCATCGGCGGTGCGGTGACCGCCCGCCCCCTCTCCTAGGATCGAGCCCATGACCGTCGAGACCGCTGACCCGACGACCCCGGACACGGGTCGACCCGCCGCGACCGCCCACGGCGGCGCCCGGGTACCGGAGAAGCCGGCGCTGGAGGGCCTGGAGAGCCGCTGGTCGCAGCACTGGCGGACCGAGGGCACCTACGCCTTCGTGCGGCCCTCCTCGCGCGCCGAGGTGTTCAGCATCGACACCCCGCCGCCCACCGTCTCGGGCTCGCTGCACGTGGGCCACGTGTTCTCCTACACCCACACCGACCTCGTCGCGCGCTACCAGCGGATGCGGGGCAAGCAGGTCTTCTACCCGATCGGCTGGGACGACAACGGCCTGCCCACCGAGCGCCGGGTGCAGAACTACTACGGCGTGCGCTGCGACCCCTCGGTGCCCTACGACCCGGACTTCTCCCCGCCCGAGAAGCCCGACCCCAAGCGGCAGCTGCCGATCAGCCGGCGCAACTTCGTCCAGCTGTGCCACGAGCTCACCCACGTCGACGAGCGCACCTTCGAGGACCTGTGGCGCCAGGTGGGCCTGAGCGTGGACTGGTCGCTGCTCTACACGACCATCTCCGACGACTCGAGCTCGGTGGCGCAGCGCGCGTTCCTGCGCAACGTGGCCCGCGGCGAGGCGTACCTGTCGGAGGCCCCGACCCTGTGGGACGTCACGTACCAGACCGCGGTGGCCCAGGCCGAGCTGGAGGCGCGCGACTACCCCGGCGCCTACCACCGGGTCGCCTTCCACCCCGTCGGCGAGCGGGCCGCAGACGGCCCGGTCTTCATCGAGACCACCCGGCCGGAGCTGATCCCCGCCTGCGTGGCCCTGGTCGCCCACCCCGACGACGAGCGCTACACCTCCCTGGTGGGCCAGACGGTGACCTCCCCGCTGTACGGGGTGGAACTGCCCGTGCTCGCCCACCCGGCCGCCGAGATCGACAAGGGCTCGGGCCTGGTCATGTGCTGCACCTTCGGCGACCTGACCGACGTCACCTGGTGGCGCGAGCTCCAGCTGCCGGCGCGGGTGGTGATCGGGCGCGACGGGCGGATCCTGCGCGACCGCCCGGCCTGGCTGCCCGAGGCCGTCGACTGGGACGAGCTGGCCGGCCTGACCACCTTCTCCGCACGGGAGAAGGTCGTCGCGGCGCTGCGGGAGAGCGGTGACCTGGACGGGGAGCCGACACCCACCCAGCGCAAGGCGAGCTTCTACGAGCGCGGCGACAAGCCGCTGGAGATCGTCTCGACCCGCCAGTGGTACATCCGCAACGGCGGCCGCGACGCCGACCTCAAGGCCACCATGCTCGAGCGCGGCGACCAGCTGGCCTGGGTGCCGCAGCACATGAAGTACCGCTACGACAACTGGGTCGGCGGCCTCAACGGGGACTGGCTGATCTCCCGCCAGCGCTTCTTCGGCGTGCCGTTCCCGGTCTGGTACCCGCTGGACGCCGCCGGCGAGCCCGACTACGCCCACCCCCTGGTGCCGACCGAGGAGCAGCTGCCGGTCGACCCGAGCTCGGAGGTGCCGGCCGGCTACCGCGCCGAGCAGCGCGGCGTGCCCGGCGGCTTCATGGCCGACCCGGACGTGATGGACACCTGGGCGACCTCCTCGCTCAGCCCGCAGATCGTCTGCGGCTGGGAGCGGGACGCCGACCTCTTCGCCCTCACCTTCCCGATGGACCTGAACACCCACGCCCACGAGATCATCCGGACCTGGCTGTTCTCCCGGGTGGTGCGGGCGCACTTCGAGAACCACTCGCTGCCCTGGGTGCGCTCGATGGTCTCCGGCTTCGTGATGGACCCCGACCGCAAGAAGATGAGCAAGTCCAAGGGGAACGTCGTCGTGCCCAGCGACATCCTCGAGCGCTACGGCTCGGACGCGGTCCGCTGGCGGGCGGCGAAGGCCCGCCCGGGGATGGACTCCCCCTTCGACGAGCGGGAGATGAAGGTCGGCCGCCGGCTGGCCACCAAGGTCCTCAACGCGAGCAAGTTCGTGCTGGGCATCAGCGCCGACGCCGACCTGGCCGCGGTCACCGAGCCGGTGGACCGGGCGGTCCTGGCCGCGCTCGGCGAGGTGGTCCGGCAGGCGACCGGGGCGTTCGACGCCTTCGACTACACCGGCGCGCTGGAGGTCAGCGAGTCGTTCTTCTGGGTGTTCTGCGACGACTACCTCGAGCTGGTCAAGGAGCGGGCCTACGGCGACGCCGACGACGCGGCTGTGCGCTCGGCCCGGGCCGCGCTGGCCCTCGCGCTGGACGTGATGCTGCGGCTCCTCGCGCCGATCATGCCCTTCGCCACCGAGGAGGTCTGGTCGTGGTGGAAGGAGGGCTCGATCCACACCGCCTCCTGGCCCACCCCGGCCGAGGTGGCGGCGGACGGGGACCCGGCCGTGCTGGCGGCGGTCTCGGCCGCGCTGGTGGAGATCCGCGGCGCCAAGTCCCGGGCCAAGGTCTCCATGCGCACCGAGGTGGACACCGCCACCTTCTCCGGGCCCGCCGACGCGCTGGGAGCGCTGCAGCAGGTCGAAGCCGACCTGCGGGCCGTCGGACGGATCACCGGGACGGTGGCGTGGACGGACGCCGCCGGCCCGCTGGCCGTCGAGGTGGCGCTCGCCGACCACTGACCGGAACCCGGCGCGGGTCGCAGGCCCCCGGTCTACCCTCGAGGCAGTAGAACGTTCAACAACGTGAGGAGACCCATGAGCACCATCGCAGTCACCGGCGCGACGGGCCAGCTCGGTTCGCGGATCGTGCACGGGCTGTCCGGTCGGGGCCACGCCGTGGTGGCGATCGCCCGGGACGCCACCCGGGCCGCGTCCCTCGCGGGCCCCGATGTCAAGGTGCGGGTGGCCGACTACGGGGACCGGCCGGCCCTGGAGGCGGCACTGGCCGGCGTGGTCGCCCTCGTCCTCGTCTCGGGCTCCGAGGTCGGCCAGCGGGTCGCCCAGCACGGCAACGTGGTGGCGGCGGCGACGGCAGCAGGGGTCCGGCACGTCATCTACACCAGCGCCCCGCACGCCGACGACACCACGCTGGTACTGGCGCCGGAGCACAAGGCGACCGAGGAGCTGCTGACCGCCTCCGGGCTGGCGTGGACCATGCTGCGCAACAACTGGTACACCGAGAACTACGCGACCCAGGTCGCTCCGGCCGCCGAGTCCGGGGTGCTGCTCGGCAGCGCCGGCGACGGGCGGGTGGCCAGCGCGACCCGGCAGGACTACGCCGACGCGGCGGTCGCCGTGGCCACCGGCGACGGGCACGAGGGCCGGGTCTACGAGCTGGCCGGGGACGTGGCCTGGACCATGCCCGACCTCGCCGCGGCGATCAGCGAGCTCACCGGACGACCGGTCACCTACCGCGACGTCAGCACCGAGGAGCACGTCGCCGCGCTCCGGGCTGCCGGGCTGGACGAGGGCACCGCGCAGTTCGTGGCCGCCCTGGACGCCGGCATCGCCGAAGGCACCCTCGCCGACACCAGCACGGGCGACCTGCGCCGGCTGATCGGTCATCCGACCACCCCGCTGGTCGAGGGCCTGCGCGACGCACTCCCTGCCTGAGCGTCTCGCCGCACCCCCGCACCTGAGAGCGACCGGCAGCCGGCTGACCCAGGGTCAGCCGGCTGCTGGTGGCCGCTCAGGAGGTGGGGCGGGTCAGGCGATGTCGATCAGCACCTTGCCGACGGTGTCGGCCTCGACGGCGGCGTGCGCGTCGCCCGTCCGCTCCAGCGGGAACCGGGTCAGCGGCAGGCCGTGCTCCTCACCGACGCCGAGGGCGCCGTCGCGCAGCGCAGCGGTGATGTCCTCGGCAGCGACCTGCAGCGCGTCCTCGCCGACGGTGTAGAGCAGCAGGCCCTGGTAGCGGATGTTGCGCGCGAACTGCGGGACGACGTCCAGGGCGATGGAGTCCCCGCCGTTGTTGGCGTAGTACGCCACGGTGCCGTGGTTGGCCAGCACCGCCGCGTTGAGCGCGGCGTTCGGGCCCGGCGCCACCTCGACGACGATGTCCACCCCGTCCGGGACGGCCGCGAGGACCGCCTCGGCCGCGTCGGACTCGCGGTAGTTCACGACGTGGTGAGCACCCGCCGCCCGGGCCAGGGTGGCCTTGGCCTCGCTGCTGACGGTGGTGACCACGGTCGCACCGGCCCAGCGGGCCAGCTGGATGGCCGCGTGGCCGACCGCGCCGGCCCCGCCGGCGACCAGTACGGTGCGGCCGGTCATGGAGCCCGGGGAGAGCCGCGACGGACCCTGCTCGGAG
>Ga0210040_10010388_pt1 | contig 10680 bp, 10 predicted proteins | sample CryGeyCG12114_NA_FD_185462 | JGI IMG/M metagenome (GOLD analysis project Ga0210040, IMG submission 185462) | Groundwater microbial communities from aquifer - Crystal Geyser CG19_WC_8/21/14_NA (SPAdes) (version 2) | ecosystem: Environmental > Aquatic > Deep subsurface > Groundwater | place: USA...
CACTTAAATTTTTGAGGACAAGTTGACTATTTGGGTTCCCAGGAATTTTTTGCTTATCTGGTTGGCAGTACCGGATCCTGACGAAAGCAATGAATAAGTGAAAGCCTTTTACCTGACGTGTATACTTCCTTTTGAATTATGAATGGCTTTCACTTTCTATCTTCTCTGACTATGTAGTAACTATTTTCCGCATTTTAAGATAATGCGGTACGTAAGTGATCGCAACTCGTACATTCCCTCATTCAGTTGCATCACTAGTAATTTTATCAAACAAACACAACATTTATCTCAAAAGTTATGTTTTTGGCGTAACAACAATTTGCACATTACATATCTGCATCCAATGTAGCTCTACTGCGTACCGTAGCGTGTAATAAATATTGTACATGTAATCTGATAAAACATTCTGTCAAATATGCTTTCTCACGTCAATGTCTTGTCGTCCCAATTACTTCTCGTTGTGTTTGCATTCTGTGTAAGAAAGATGCTCAATAAGTCGATGTGATAATGAGAACTTACTATGTGCCCTTTCCATCGCTTCCATTGTGTCCCAAAGTTCTGGGGAGGGGAGGGGGTAGACAACTTCTGACACTAATTTGATTAGAAACCATATTCTGTGTCTATGACTTTAGCTCAAAAACTGCTCTGCTATGACTGCGACAGTCGATATGATCCCAATTGCAACGATCCATTCAACCACACGATGCCTTTCGACCAGAGACCAAATTCCAGACCGTGTCATGGATGTTGTCTAAAGTTTATTCACAAATTCCCGGATGGTAATAATTTAATTTATTATTAAACAAAACTATAAATTCAATTCAGGTTCAAAAAGTTCATCGAAAATTAACCGAAGAAATCCACTACGATACTAAATCGTTGTAGCTTGTACTCAAGACAAAGAAACTACAACCGCGCATGTGCCATGCGCAATCGTCAATCTATCTTTTTCGATTCTTCAGTATTATTTGGTTTAAAATTACAAAGTTTTTAAACTCATCACTCCTAAAAAAATATAAGCAATCGATTTTTATTGTGAAAATATTCCAAATTCAATTAATAAATTGGACTGTTTGTGAAGTAGTAGTTAATTAGTTGGTTAACTTCTATACTTTTTTGTGCAGGTGAATGGATACAACGAGGATGTACCGAAAACATCATAATAAACTACTTCATGGTTGACCATGTGTGCATGAGCGAAGGGAAAGGCCATGGGTCCATGTGCTTCTGTGAAAGTAATTTGTGCAACGATGCTCCACCCAACAACCCTTTACGTTGGCAGGGGTCCTCACATCATTTAGTCTATAAGATTATAGCCACTTATTTAACCTTCTCTTTAAGTTCACTTATATCGTGATGATTTATTTCCCAACTCCTCATCCTTTCATCTTCCACCTGCGCATTCTAATTAAGTAATTTATATATAGGGACGTATTTGGTTAGTCGGATTTCTTGCATGACATGAGGACTTGAGGAGAGAGACATTTGGTATTAAGCTAGTTAGTTTTAGCCAAAGATAGGAAGGTAGCTAATGTGTACAAGTGAGTGCTATAAAATCTTCTAATATTACGTAAATAAATCCCATCTAGAGTGTAAAGATTACAATATTTACAACAATAATAATTCACCACGATCACGGGTTACGTACTGGTACTTGTAAAAGGTATTGGGAACCGTGAATTCAATAGGCCGTGCCATATTACGACTCCCTATATACATTAGAATAGTTAGTTGAACGAAAGGTTACAGAGATAGTCAACAGCCGCAAAAGGTTAATAAATAGGATTTAATCAGCTTGTATTTTATTCCTAGTTTGTAAAACAAATGTTTATTTTACGTTTTTGGACATTCGGTTAGTTTAGTTGTTTAGGAGAGACATAGTTAGTAGATACAGTGAGTTATTATGCGAACTGATTTAAACTGTGTTTCATGATTACAAATAAGATACTAGTATATAGTATACCTATTACATTCGTAACTATTTGTAATAGTGAGTGAAAAAGAGAGAATGTGTACATGTTCATTTCGTGTGTGAAAGTTATTGCGAAAAGACATTTTCAATGTTGTACATTTCAGTTGGTTTGAAGAAGAAAAAACATTTCAACATTTCGCTTCGCTCGAGAAAATACGCACTGATTAGTTCACAACTTATATACTACAATTAGGCATGCAGAGTTAATTGAATGTCATTTACCCTAGCATATAAAAAAATCTTAGTTATAATCAATTGGTTAATGGATCTGTAGCCCCTTTATGTCGATATTTGGTGCTAATGAAAATGGTCGTTTATATTTGCTCAGTACTTAATTTAGCAATTCAAAACTAGAGTTAGTTAACTTGTACATGAAAACCATCTTGTTTATTGCCATGTAGAGAGAGAACGGAAATGAGCATATGGACGCTTTCGATCAGATGCAAGTGACTGATGTTGTTAGATTCTACACATCCCATGGTTTTAAAGCATAAACTTAAGAGATTTTGTCCAGATTTATACTATTTAGTTTGCTCGGTCCTACGCTATATAATTCCATGAACTCAAACCGCCCATATGAATCCTACTATCGATGCTTACTAGTCAAACTAATTTTGTCACAAACTAATTCTCTAAATATAAGTTTATGCAGTACAGTTTCGTTCCCATGCTTTTCATATACAGTGTGATTTGTGATTTCTACATTACATTCTTAAGGAACTACAACATCTGCTTCCATAAGTTGTTCAATTCGAGGGCATAATAGTGCCCAAATTGCAATGAAAACAGCCATCATGCAATTGTTTTTCGGTAAAAACTAATGAATCTATTATCTCATATCTTAAACGAAAATAAAAAAATTGCGTTACATAAAGACACCAAAAAAATCGAATGGTTTTACATCGGTCGTTTTATTCAGCAAGGGGTTATCAGTTCTACAAGTGCCATAATGCACATCATAAGTTTAACCCTTATGCATTTGCGTATATATTCCTTACGCAATTTCACTTGTTGTCATTTGTATGGTTATCGCTTCCCAAAGAATATTTACCGGAGAATTCGCCGGCAATCCAAGCACAGCTTTTTTACATTCGGTCGGTGCGTAGTAGACACATGCAACGTTTCGTACTATGCATTGCACATTTCGTCTATACAATTAATCTACAATACGTACGATACTCTAGTACATACAATGAACAAGATACACTGGAACCCTATTAATTATTTTCACAATAAATTAACAGACAGGCTGTTTCAACTGTTGTTTACTACATAATTGGGTATGTGCAAAACGAAATCACAAAACTAAGGAACTATTGTACTCTAAAATCAAACAATAGTAGGGATTGAAGGGAGTTCCTACCTCTAAAAGTACTTCAATCATAATAATTATCATGATAATTCAATAACAAAATGGCTATCACTGGTAGTTCGTTTACTTCAAGTAGCTTGTAAAGACAATCACTACTAAACAGAGGACATCAAACCAATCAGTAGCTATATAATATTTGAAGACTATGATAAGGGAGAAGGATTAAATCCCTCAAGACATAAGGATCCAGTAACTAGCTAGCAGATTAGGTTTAAGTACCAATAGGGTAACAATAAACTTTGTAGGCTATAGTTATCGAATTTCATTTTTCATGAACTATTCTTATGAGCAATAACAACTGCATATTGTGCTTATCCAAACTTAAAAGGCTACCAGCAAGCAAATGACATGACTATCATCTAACTTGCAACTATTTCCTTTGTCAAAATGCCAAGCATTGGTGCATCTACCGATCTACCACATATGGGTTTCGCGAATTTCACTTATAATTTGACTTGCTTTTTGAAGGGCCTGAAAGCACAAGATACCGATACCATTAATAAAGTGTACCAGTAACCAGTGCCACCAAAAAATATTAGAAATATGCAATATTTTTTATAATCTACCTTCAACATATCAGCCGCCTCTTTTCGTCGTTGCGCAATATGTTCAGATTCAGCAAGCAACCCGGCGATTTGTCCTTCTTTGTACAAATGACTTACCTGTAGTGAAAAAGAGAAAAACATTACAAGACATTTTTGAATACGATAAAGAGGAGCATTAAGAACTTGCCAATTCAGATTGAAGATTATCTTGAACAAAATTAACAAGAAAGTGCATGATGGCTTTAGGAACGCTATCTTGAATAGATTTGCGGATAATGTAAAAGTATGATTTAATCAATTTTTCTATTATTCTGCAATCCCTCTGTTCTTTTTCGGATAGCTGAACCGCTGGGGCAGAATCAGCAGCTGGGAGTAAGTTTACAGCATGTCGTTTTGAAGGACTTTTCATCCCATCATTTTCTTTTTCACAATCTCCTCCTCCAGTTAATGGGCCAGGAGTTCCATTCTGATTCAATGGAGTGTTTGGTGGTTGAGAATGAGCTGGGGAATTGTCCACAGACTTCCCCATCACATTTCCAAACCATCCCTGCTGATCAAGCAAACATATTATACGTTCATTATTCATTCATTCATAAAGTTGAAATTCAAAATGATGACGAAAATAACAGATGATTAGGAAACAACCTTTGCAGCCGCAGTTAAATTCAAATCTAAGTCCCCATTGGCTTGGATGGCAAGAGCATTCGCACTGAATGGTGGCTGTGAAGTTTGTTGTCTTTTCCTTTCTTGTACGTGGAAATGACTATTCATGGACTCTGAAGCTCTTAATAGACCATCGGTTTCTCGGTGGAAATCTGGATGCTTCGTATTTATATAAGCCAATTCAATGGCCACCAAATTTTCCACCATTGAATTGGTCGGCGGGAGTCTTCGTCTCAATAATTGGGTCACAACATCAATAATGCTTTCATGGACTTTGGGAAAGCGAAGCAATTCTTGCTGAACTTCTGTCCCGCAGTGCTGAATGATCCGCTGCATCTCTTCATGTACCAACTCAATACATCTCAGAGATGGTTCCTCCAAACGACGAATCTGTCTTTTCACGAGTAACTCAAAAGTTACCTGTATAAAAAAATTAAGAATGAATATCACCATCACAGTTAAAAAAAATTCCCTTCGCTGTTACTGAGGCACATACAGTACAAGAATTGCCATGTGTAAAAACAAATATTACCTCAGGGACAAACAATGAAGGACGTGGACCAGTCGCATTACGAATAGCAGTTAAAATATCAAGTTTTGACAAACCACTAATAGGATCAATGGCTCCAAGAGCTTGACCAAATGTTTCATGGAAAATGTAACAAATTCTTGCACCACCACAGAGCTCTGTGGTCTCGATATTTCTAGAAGTTCCGTTAATAGTCGCGTTGTATGCAGAGGCAAATTTTGTGATGATTTGAAGAAGCGTTTGGGACTTGTCATGGACATCATCTCCATAAGATTGCAAAACGGTTTGAAATTGAGATATCATAACATTTACCCGTGTCTATAAACACAAAATAGAATTCGAGTTTTATGGAAAATATCAGTATATGACAGTGAAACATTGGGGCTGAAATAAACCCTGAAAAATATATCACTTACTTTGAGTTCCGGTAGACAATCCCGTATGTGATGCATAAGCAAACGATTAAGGGTTTTGGCTAAATAGGGTGTACCATTTCTAGAAGCCAGTGTTGGATACTTTTTCTGCAAAAATGTAGCCTCCGATTTAAGAGCATCGTCAATAGATTTCTTATTTTGAATATCCAACTGAGATCTGTTCACAACCCCAATTATTCCCAACTTGACAGGGACAACGCGTCCACATAAAACATCCACAGCATCAGTTCCTGCATCCATCAAATCAAGCTTCGTCACAACCGCAAGAGTTCTCCGACCGTCAGGATCAACTTCTTTAGCAAGTTTTACACTCTCTGAAGTAGCCATGTCATTATTGGCAGGAGAAACTGCCAAAATTATACTGTTTGGATTGCGAATGTAGTGAACAATCAAATCATTAATTTGATCTTCAATATCCATGGGCTGGTCACCAGCAGCAATTTTCACAATTCCAGGCAAATCCACAAGAGTGAGATTGACCATTTTGTCTGAATAAACTTTCATTGTGATGGACTCCCTGCAAATTCCTTTATTGTTGCCAGCCATTCGCTCTGTTTCCCTTTCAATCTCATCTCGAACATCATCGAAACTGGTGTATATCCTCTGTGGTTTATGCAAAAATGTTACCCATTCATCAGCTTCGACAGTGCCTGTAAAATAATGAGAGAAAACATATTACTTTTCTTAACTATTTGTACCAAGCCAGAGTAACGCAGAAAATTAAGGGCCAATTGCTATATTTTTCTCTAACGTACCATTAAGGGCAGATCGATTCTCCACATCATCTTTAGGGGCATAAATTAATTGTAATATGATGGGGCATCGGGTGACAGTCCCAGTTCCGCGAGGCAAGAAACTTCTGCCGACCAAGGACTCCAATACAGAACTTTTTCCTGAGCTCTGAAAATTGAATGAAAATATGTTTTGAATTAAAAAAACTCGATTTGATTTGGCTACGAACAAAATTAAATAAAACCCAAATTTCTACCTGGGTTCCAACAACAACAATTTGGGGCAGCTGGATTGCATCTGTTCCAACAGTATTGAATACATCTTGAAGTTTATTAATTACTGGAATCAATGCCTCCATTTTGTCTCTATATTCTCTGTTTCTCCAACAGGAATTGGAATTATGGATTCACTAAAACACAACAAATTATGGGTGAAAATTTAGACTCGATATAGATGAACGAAAACATAATACATACAAAATCTTTAGTTTGACTATTGATGGATGGGTATAAAATATAAAAAATGTAACAAGGATAGCGGCCCCCCGTTAAATATATTTGGATCCAAGATGAGCTAGACTAGACCCCAAACTAATTTACATCCAACAAAGGTTAAGCCTTAAAAACGTCATCAAAATCTTATCTACTTCCGTTAAAAGGCAAATCCGTGATTAGATAAACGACACTTGCAAACTTAGCCCCTACCACAAAGCAAAAAATTTCAAAATAACGGATAATAACCAACCATTAACTGATAATCGACAAGAAGACTAATGACGCCCTAAAAATGAAGAATCACAACTAACAATTTGAACTTGTTTGTTTCTTGCTTACTTAATTGACTTGGTCAGTCAGAAAGGAATATTAATTATCCTCCTCTCTCACACACACTCATTAACGAAAAATTTACACTCCTTCCTACTCCAAAACTCGAAACTGATATGAATGAGTTGAATAACAACCAAAGAGCCATTGAAAAAATCCTCATACTTCGCTATGCGGAATAGAAATGGTGCGAAACAGAATGTTCTTTCACCAAAATATTTTTGCAATTGATTTTGTGGATGAATGGAGAAAGTGGAAGTGGAGTGTGTGTGCACGAAAAGAAAGTCGACATATGTCTTCCTCGACTAATTTTTCTTAGGGACAGTGTCATAGCCTTTCATATTAATATGTATACTATCCTGATTGCAAATTGCACTACAAGGTTGTTATCGACCGGTTACTGTTAATTTCAGACTAGTGCAAAAAGTTCAAAGTTTATGTTTACTTATCTCATTCCAGTTGAGCTTGTGAAGAACACTGTTAGAAAATGATTGTGGGAAGAAAGTCGACAAGACTTATTTTTGGCAATGCTAATTGGGTCACTTCACATCTATTTAGAGTGTCGGTAACAAAATATACCCTATTGGAACACATCAGCAACTATTCAGGAAAACCGCAGCTAGATTTAAAGGCTGGAAATGCACCCAAATGGGATCTGTACGCTGGAATTCTTTTGGAACGAAAACCCATTCTAACGCAAGAAATGACCCCGTTAGAGCAAAAGTATTCCCAGTTTCTTTCCCAATATGAGCTGGAGTTGAGCAAGAAATCTGACCATGAAATTCGTCAGGAAAATGACATGTATGGTTGCGCAATATCTACCATAGACCATAATAGCGGAATTGCAGTACCTAATTTTGTGTTTTTGATGCAGGAAACTACAGGAAAAAATTAAAAGTGGGGAAGCGGATCAGGGATCAACTCAAACTGCTCAAGATTTCTTAGATGCCTCTGTTGCAGAGCTTAAAGAGTTTAAACCCGCCAGTCGTAAAACTGGTATAAGAAACAGACCATCGCAAAATATGCATTCATGAGGCTACATTTTGACATTCTGTAGCAGCTCATTATCATTATTGTTGTCTTCCAGAGGCTGATGCCAAAAATGACATGAAGTCAACCCAGAGGGCTTTAGATACTCATTTAGTGCTAGCTATAGAGCAGAAATTGGGGAAAGGTTATAGATGGACGTGCCCTCACGGAAAGTTGCAAGAGGGGGAAAATTTACGCGAGGTATATTGGAAACAATCAGTAATTTAACTGCACAATTTGCGTATGATGTACAGGATATTGCTCATGCTTCAATATTTTTAGACAACAGAGAGAACGTTGCGAGAACTGTGTCCAAACATCAAAGTGAAAATTTTGGGTAATGCACCATGGGGCTTCTACAAATACAACTATCCTCCCGGAATCACAGACACAAACAAAAATATTATCAAGGGGGCGAAGGTGAATAAATATAATCGTTGGACTTTTACCGTACACTTTCTTGGTGTAGTAAGTTTCTGATTCTAACATCCGTCTACATTTGTCATTAGGTATTTTTCTTCAAAGCTCAACTGATATCTGGAGAAATCACAAAAAATGATGGATTCAAGGACTTCTTTTGGTTAAAAAGAAACGAATTGGAATCTAAGTTTAGTAAAGATTACTATAAAAGTGTATCAAAGATGTTAATTGACGAATGACTGAATAATAAGAAGTGTAGATGAATGGTAGTAATAGCTTCAAAAAGTTAATAATGTTAAATATGTTAGACCGGTGAGCAAAGCACCTTTCTACAAATTTATTCAAAATATTTATATACAAGATAAAATAGGCTTACAAATTATTTATGAAATGAACAGTGATAGCCTGTATTGACTTCCATCAATCAGTCATAACTTTCATTTAAAAACTTGTATCTTTTAAATAGAATACACAATTAATCAAAATCATCATCACCCATCATTGCGGCCTGTTCCAAAAACTGCTTGTAAATTGCCATAAATTTTGCCACAAATTCCTCCAAGTGGAAAATAACTTTACTAGCCCGACTTGCTCTCCACTGACAACGAGCAGCCTCAGTACATATTTCCGTTTTCAATTGGTTATCACAGCTCTTCACCAGCTCTTTTAGTAACCCTCTAAAAATTATGTCTGTCGGAATGCAATGGCATAACAACTCATACAGACGCTCCCTGACTTGAAGCAGTCTTGCTGGACTTTGCTCTTGAACAATCATGTTTGCAGTTTCTCGTAAATATTTCTCCCAGTCGGGCTCAACAAGACTTTGTTTATCAACGAAGGGATATCGTTCTGCTCTGCAGGATTCCAGCATAAGAACGGCCCTGCGTAGGTTACCATTAGAAGCTGCTGCAATCCGATCGGCTAATTCTATTGGTAATGTGAGTCCTTCCTTTTTTGAGACGCTCTAAATAACAAAAAACTATTTTTGTCTAAAACTGATGCTGATTTCGAAAGTGTATTATTTCATTTGTCTGGGAAATCTTACCTGGAGCACTCTAACAATTTGACTGGAACCTGGTGCTGAGATTCTAATAGGTAAACATCTGCTCTGTATTGCAGGAGTTACTCTTGATGTGGAGAGTGCGCTAAAAATGAATAAAATTTTCAACACATATTATATAACCATATATACTTTGCTATTTAGTCATTTAATTTAGTTTAGATGACTGTTGTGGAGTTTGGAGGCATTTCTTACCACAGGATCAACCTGCACGATGAAACATATTTTTCCATGGTTCTTCTCAAAGCATCCTGTGCATCCTTTGTCAATCTATCAACCTCTTGTAGGATGATTACTAGAAAAACAAATGTGCAATGTGCATTTATTAAGCTGGAAGTATACAGTATATATATTTCAATGGGAACGACTTACTAACAATTTATTCCAATAGTAAAAAAGATTGTTGCAATTAGTGCAATCAATTATTGTAATAAATTACCTTTAAATGGATGTTGATCCAAAGGATGGGTTTCCGCAACAGATTTAATTAACTCCTGAATGACTACACGATCATAGATTCCAACGTCACTTGGGTTTACTTCGATATGGTAGTTGCTAGAATACGTCGATATTTCAATCTTCTTTTTTGATGGAGTCTAAAAAGTTTATAAAGCAGGGTAAATGAATATTAAAGGAGATTTTTTGGAAACATAGTGTTGTGCTTGTGCTGCATTATTAAACGTTTACCTCAAATACTTGTCGCTGAATTCGTAATCTGTCAACTCCATTGCCATACAACTCACGGAGAATGCAAGAAATTCGGGTTCTTTTACCAGCCCCACTTGGACCATACACGAGTAGATGAGGAAAGTCCGAATTTTTAACCTAAGCATCCAAACAATTAAAACATAACGGTGTATTTAAACAAAGGGGGAAATTTCGATCCAGAAACATAGTTACATAACGTACCAATTGCTTCAAGTTGTTAGCCATGTCTTTATGATAATCCAAATCGTCCAAGGATTTGGGACGATACTTATCCACCCAAAGAGACATCCTAAGCGTTTGGTACAATTAACGGCTCCAAATAAGCAGTTATGTTAGTAATGGTAATAGTTAAAATCACAAACGAGAAATGCTTCAGTTCTTACGTTTTCTTT
>Ga0210040_10010389_pt1 | contig 10679 bp, 12 predicted proteins | sample CryGeyCG12114_NA_FD_185462 | JGI IMG/M metagenome (GOLD analysis project Ga0210040, IMG submission 185462) | Groundwater microbial communities from aquifer - Crystal Geyser CG19_WC_8/21/14_NA (SPAdes) (version 2) | ecosystem: Environmental > Aquatic > Deep subsurface > Groundwater | place: USA...
CGTCCGGTTCCTGCCCTACCTGGTCGGCGAGCGCGCCCCGCACGTCGACCCCGACGCCCGAGCCACCTTCGTCGGCGTCGACCTCGGGCACGACCTGACCGACCTCTCACGGGCCGTCCTCGAGGGCGCGCTGCTCAACCTGCGCGAGATCCGCGACATCATGGCCGACGTGGGCGTCGCCACCGACGACGTCCGGGTCTCCGGCGGCGCCTCGGCCTACCCGCTGTGGCGCCAGACGCTCGCCGATGTGCTCGGCACCCCCGTGCACCTCGTGACCAACGGCGAGCAGGGGGCCGCTTACGGAGCAGCCCTCCTCGCCGGGGTCGGCGGCGGGCGGTGGGCGGACCTGTCCGAGGCCCTGGGGAGCGTCGTGATCACCGAACGCGTGCAGCCCGACCCCGACGCCGTCGCGGTCCACGACGCCAGCTACGACGACTTCCGCCGGATCTACCCGGCGCAGACCGCGATGAGGAACCTGTGACCGGCTACCGCACCGTCGTCTTCGATCTCGACGGCACGCTCGTCGACTCGACCGTCGACATCGCCCGCGCGCTGAACCTCGCACTCGTGCCCGCTGGCGGGCGCGCCCTGCTGCCGCGCGAGGTCGCCCCGATGCTCGGGGACGGCGTGGCTCTCCTGGTCTCCCGGGCCGCCGAGCTGTCGGGCCTGCCCGAGACCGACCTCGGTGCCGTCACCCGGCACTACCTGGCGGAGTACCGGCAGCGGCCGGTCGTGGACTCGACGCTGTTCACCGGCGTGGCCGAGACCCTCGCCTTCCTGGAGGACGCCGGGATCGCCATGGCCGTCTGCACGAACAAGACCGAGACGATCGCGCACCAGGTCCTCTCCGAGCTGGGCGTGGCGCACCATTTCGCCGTCGTCGTCGGCGGAGACCGCATCGAGCGCAGCAAGCCCCACCCGGACCACCTCTGGCTGGCCGTGGCCGAGCTCGGCGCCGACGCCACCACGTCGGTGCTGGTCGGCGACTCGCCCGTGGACGAGCAGTGCGCGGGTGCCGCGTCCGTCGACTTCCTGGCCGTGCCGTGGGCGCCCGCCGCGGTGACCGGGCAGCGCCTGAGCTCGTTCGACGCCCTCACCGGCCTCGTCGCCGCCCGACCCCTCCCCACCCCGTAGGAGCCGCACATGACCACCACCCCGATCGACACCCGCAACGACCAGGACCGCGCCAAGCTCGCCGCCGGCCGCTTCGCCGCGGAGAAGTACTGCTTCGACGGCGCCAGGCTCGGCCTGGGCTCGGGCACGACGTCCCACTACTTCGTCCGCGCGCTCGCCGAGAAGGTCCGCGACGGCCTGCAGGTCGTCGGCGTGCCGACGTCGAACGGCACGCGCGACCTCGCCCTCGAGCTGGGCATCACCCTGGTCGACCTCGACGACATCGACCAGCTCGACGTCTGCATCGACGGTCCCGACGAGATCGACCCGGACGGCTCGATGATCAAGGGCGGCGGCGCCTGCCTGCTGTGGGAGAAGCTCGTCGCCCGGACGAGCGCCAAGATGGTCGTCGTCGCCGACCACACCAAGGCGGTGCCGACGCTGGGGAGGTTCCCCCTGCCCGTGGAGATCGTCCAGTTCTCGTGGGGCACCACGACCAGGGCGGTGCGCGGGCTGCTGGGCGAGCACGGCTACCCGGCCGACCTCGGCATCGCCCGCCGCGAGCGCGGCGGCTCGCCCGTCGTCACCGACAACGGCAACTTCATCATCGACGTCCAGCTCGGCACCGCCCGTGACGTGAGCGAGCTGACGGTCGAGCTGAACGAGATCCCCGGCGTCGTCGAGAACGGCTTCTTCGTGGGCATCGCCGACGAGGTCGTCTTCGGCTGGCCGGACGGGTCGGCGCAGGACTACGGGTTCCCGCTCGACCTCCCGCTCCAGCAGCCGACCCGCTGACCCCGCACTCCCCCACGGCAGATTGAGGAAGGACACGAACGCCATGAGCTTCGTCCCCCTGAACGACGTGCTCGCCGACGCCCTCGCGGGCGGCTACGGCGTGCCCGCCTTCAACATCGTCAACGACCTCAGCGCCGAGGCGGTGCTGGAGGCGGCCGCCGCGGAGCGTTCGCCGGTGATCCTGCAGACCTCGGTCAAGACGGTGCGGATGTACGGCCGCAAGAAGCTGTACACGATCCTCGCCGGGCTGGCCGAGGACGCGGCCGTGCCCGTCGTGCTGCACCTCGACCACTGCCCCGAGCGCGAGGTGATCTCCGACTGCCTGCAGGGCGGGTGGACGTCGGTGCTGTTCGACGCCCACGAGCTCGACGTGGCCGAGAACCTGCGCCAGACCATCGAGGTCGTCGCCGAGGCCCGGGCCGTCGGCGCGAGCGTCGAGGGCGAGATCGAGGGCATCCAGGGCGTCGAGGACGGGGTCGGCTCCGACGAGGCGTCGGCGCTGCAGTCCCTCGAGGTGTCGGTCGACTTCATCAAGCGGACGGGCGTCGACTGCTTCGCCCCCGCCATCGGCAACGCCCACGGCCAGTACAAGGCCGCCCCGGTGCTCGACCACCAGAAGGTCAGCGACCTGCTCGCGGCCACCGGGGTCCCGATGGCCCTGCACGGCGGCACCGGGCTGTCGGCCGAGCAGTTCCAGGACCTCGTCGCGCGCGGCTGCGCCAAGGTCAACATCTCGACCGCGCTCAAGGAGGTCTTCCTGCGCTCGAGCCTCGCGTCGCTCCAGCGGGCCGAGGAGAACGGCACGTGGGACCCGATCACGTTCTTCCGTGACCAGAAGGAGGCGGTGTCCACCATGGCCCGCGACCACATGCGCATCTTCGGCAGCGCGGGGCAGGTCCGATGAGCGCGCTGGTCTTCGACTGCGACGGCGTGCTGGCCGACACCGAGCGCTACGGGCACCTCCCCGCCTTCAACCTCACGTTCGAGCACTTCGGCCTGCCCGTCCGCTGGGACGTGGACGAGTACGCCCGTCGGCTGCGGATCGGCGGCGGCAAGGAGCGGATGGCGAGCCTGTTCAACGATCCCGGCTTCGCCGAGGCCGCGGACCTCGGCGACGACGAGGAGCTGCGTCGGGACCGGCTGGGCGAGTGGCACCGCTACAAGTCCGCGGCGTTCCAGGAGCTGGTCCGCAGCGGGCAGCTGCCCGCCCGGCCCGGCGTCTCGCGGCTGATCCCGGCCGCGCTGGAGGCGGGCTGGACGGTCGCCGTCGCCTCCACCTCTGCCGAGGCGTCCGTACGCGCGGTGCTGGAGCACGCGGTCGGCCCCGAGGTCGCGGCCCGTGTCCCGGTGTTCGCCGGGGACGTCGTGCCCGCCAAGAAGCCCGACCCGGCCATCTACGACCTCGCCGTGTCCGAGCTCGGCCTCGACCGCGACGACACCCTCGTCGTGGAGGACTCCCGCAACGGCCTGCTCGCGGCGACCGGGGCCGGGCTGACCTGCCTGGTCACCGTGAACGGCTACACCCGCGACGAGGACTTCAGCGAGGCCGTCATGGTGGTCTCCGAGCTCGGCGACCCGGGCCGTGAGCCGCTCGAGGTCCTCGCGAACCGCGGCCCGGCCGCACCCGGGGCGTACCTGACCCTCGACGACCTGTCCGCCTGCCTGACCGCCGGGGCGGGGGCCCGCCGATGAACGCGCTCCTCACCGGGGTGATCGTCCCGTCCGTCACCCCGTTCGACGACGCGGGCGACCTGCGACTCGACTGGCTCGAGCACAACCTCCGCCGCTGGAGCACGACCGACGTCCGGGGCGTCATGGTCCTCGGCACGAACGGCGAGTTCCGCTCGGTCGACGACGACGAGGCCCGAGCCGTGGTGGCGACCGCCGCCGCGGCGCGCGGGGACAAGACGCTGATCGTCGGTGCCGGTCGCGAGTCGACCCGGCTCACGATCCGGTTCGTCGACAGCATCGCGGAGCACGCCGACCGGGTCGACTACGTCTCCGTGCTCCCACCGCACTACTTCAAGGGCGCGATGACCGGCGACGTGCTGCGCGACCACTACCTCGCGGTGGCCGACGCGAGCCCGATCCCGGTGCTGCTCTACGTGGCCCCGAGCTACGCCAACGGCGTGCTCGTCCCGCCGGGGGTCGTCGCGTCGCTCGCCGACCACCCGAACATCGCCGGGATCAAGGACACCTCGAACGACCAGATCACGTCGTACCTGCTGGCCGCGGGCGGTCGTGACGACTTCTCCGTGCTGGCCGGGACGATGAACACGATCATGACCGGCCTGCTGTTCGGCTCGCCCGGCGGCGTGGTGTCCGCGGCGAACTTCTTCCCCGACGAGTGCGCCGCCGTCGTCCGGCTCGCTGCCGAGGGGCACCAGGCCGAGTCGATCACCGCGTACGCCGACCTCCAGCGGTTGATCAAGGTCACCGGCGGACGTCGTGGCGTGGCCAGCCTCAAGGCCTGCATGAACCTGCTCGGCTACCGCGCGGGGGTCCCCCGCGCTCCCGTCCGTCCGCTCGGCGACGACGAGCTCCGCGCGGTGCGCGAGGCCCTCGTGGCCCACGGGAAGCTCGGCGCCGAGGACGGGAGCGAGGAGTGAAGGCGCTGTCGATCGACTTCGGCACGTCCTCGGTCAAGGTCGCCGTCGTCGACGCGGAGGCGCTGGAGATCATCGCGACAGCGAGCGCCCCGTACCCCAACCTGCTGCTGCCCGGGGAGAAGAACGAGATCGACCCCGAGGAGCTGTGGGCCGGGTGCTACCGGGCCTGCCAGGCGCTCGACCCCGAGCTCCGCGCGCAGGTCGAGCTGCTCTGCTACGACACCTTCTCGCCGTCCCCGGTCTTCGTGAAGAGCGACGGCACCCTCGCCTACCCGAACATCATCACGCACCTCGACCGGCGCAGCCGGGCGCAGAGCGCCTACATCGACGAGGTCGTCGGCAACCAGCGCTTCCTCGACGTCGCGGGGATCCTGCCCTTCGCCGGGGGCGCCGGGGCGATGACCTTCATCTGGTTCCGCCAGAACGCGCCGGAGTACCTCGACCAGGCCCACCGCATCGGGCACCTGCCCACGTACGTCCACCACCGCCTCACCGGCGAGTGGGCCGCCGACCTCGTCAACGCCTCCATGACGGGGCTGTACGAGACCACCACGCAGGGCACCTGGTCCGACGAGCTGCTCACCGCCTTCGGCATCGACCGGGGGCTGCTGTGCGACATCGTCGACCCCGGGACGCCGGTCGGCACCCTCAAGGCCGACGAGGCCGCGCGTCTCGGCGTCCGGCCCGGCATCACCGTCGCCGTCGGCACCAACGACATGGCGGCCGCCCAGTGCGGCGCCGGCAACGTCGAGGCCGGCCGCACCATGAACACCGCCGGGTCGAGCGACATGGTCAGCGTCCTCACCGACCGGCCCGTCACCGACCCGGGCTACTACCTCCGCAACGCCGCGCTCCCGGGCCTGTGGCAGATCTACGCCACCACGGCCGGCGGCTTCGCCCTCGACTGGTTCTGGTCGCAGTTCTGCCGGGACCTGAGCCGTCAGACGTTCTACGAGGAGCTCGTGCCCGCGTCGCTCGACGCGTGGCAGGAGGACGGCGAGGTCACCTTCGCCCCCTACCTGACCGGCGACCGCCAGTCGCTGGAGAAGCGCACGGCCACCTGGTCGGGCCTCACGCTGGGCACCACGCGGGAGGAGATGCTGGCCGCGGTGCTGAAGAGCATGAACCGGGTCCTGGCCGCCACCCTGCGCCAGGCGGCGGAGGTCGTCGAGCTCGAGCCCGTGGTCAAGCTGACCGGCGGCATGTCCGACGCGCACTTCCTCGCCCTGAAGAAGCGGGAGATGCCCGGCTTCGACTTCGAGGTGGTGGACAACTGCCCCATCCTCGGCAACGTCTGGCTCGCCCGTCGGGGGCTCCGCCTCGGCTGACGGCAGAGCGCGGACGGGGTCGCACGGTCGAGCCGTGCGACCCCGAGACAACGTCAGTCCTTGACGGCGTCCTTCGCCTTCTCGACGTCCATGCGCGCCTCGCCCATGCCCTGGTCCTTCTGGCCCTGGGCCGTCAGCTCGGCGTCGTCGGTGCGCTTCCCGACGGCCTCCTCGGCCTTGCCGGCAACCTGCTGGACGGCGTCCTTGGCCTTGTCCCCGATCGACATCGTGCTCTCCTCTGCGTTGGTCATCATCTCTGACGTCCCGAACGTCGTCAGGGGGGTCCTCATCACCCTCGGGGCGCCGGTACGGCCGGAGCGGAGCGGACGTCCGGTGGTCAGCTCGTCAGCGCGGCCAGCCCGGCGATCTGCTCGTCGAGCCAGGGGTAGAGCTCCTCGCCGCGGGTGTTCAGCCGGGACTTCAGGTCGCGGGTGACGTCGTCGGCCAGCACCTCGAGCGACCCGTCGCCGACCGCGTCGTACGCCTGGGCGACGACGCTCGCCGGGGTGACCTTGGGGACCTCCCAGCCCGCCGTCATGGGGGTGTCGATCATGCCGACGAGCAGCCCGACGACGTGGGTCCCCTGCCCGCGCAGCTGGATCCGCAGCGCGTTGGTCGCGGACCACATGGCGGCCTTGGAGGCGGCGTAGCCGGTGGGCATGCTGACCCAGGCGGCGGCGGACAGGATGTTGATCAAGGTGCCCCCGCCGTTGGCGGCGAGCACCGGGGCGAACGCGTTGCTGACCCGCAGCGTGCCGAAGAAGTTCGTCTCGAAGATGCGGCGCAGCTCGTCCTCCGGGCCGGAGATCGAGTCGCCGGCCGGGGCGATGGCCGCGTTGTTGATCAATAGGTCGACGTCCGACGCGACGGCCGCCGCACGGGCCGGGGCGTCGGGGTCGTTGAGGTCGAGGTCCAGGGACTCGACCCGCGGGTCGTCCCAGTCCCGCGTCGAACGGGCGGCGGCGTACACCTTGGCCGCACCGCGCTCCAGCGCCTGCGCGACGAACTGCTCGCCGAGCCCGCCGTTGGCTCCGGTCACGAGGACGTGCCGACCTTCGAGTGCCTTCATCTAGACTCCTAGGTAAGTGGGGAGCACCCCCGCATCCGAGTATGTGGGGATAGTCCCCGTTTATCAAGGTGGTGGCGCATGGCGGCTCGGACGACCGACGCGGTCCGGCCCCTCCGGGCCGACGCCCGGCGCAACCGCGACGCGATCCTCCGCGCGGCGCGGGAGGCGTTCGAGGCCGAGGGCGTCTTCACCTCGCTCGACGGCGTGGCCGCGCGGGCCGGGGTCGGCAACGCCACGCTCTACCGCAACTTCCCCACGCGCGACGACCTGCTGGCGGCCGTCATCGAGACCAGCACCGCCGAGGTCCTCGCCGAGGCAGACGAGCTCGCCCGGACGACGGCGCCGCGCGAGGCCCTCGCGGAGTGGCTCGCGCGGCTGACGTGGCTGCTGCGCACCTGGCACGACCTGCCGTCCTGCCTGGCCGGCCCGCGCGACGACGACGCGGCGACCGTGCAGACGACGTGCAACCCGCTGCTGGCCAGCACGGCGACGTTCCTCGTCGCCGCGAAGGCGTCCGGGGCCGTGGAGCCGGACGTCGAGGCCGAGCCCGTGTTCGAGCTGGTCCTCGCGCTGGCCTGGGCCACCGACCGCTTCCACCACGACCAGGCGACGGCGCGCCGCCAGGTGGCCCTCGCGACGGCGGGCCTCTTCACGCGCGACGGGTCCTAGCCGACCCGCCCCAGCGCCACGAAGGCCAGCAGCAGGGCGCCCAGCGTCTCGTTGTCGGTGATCTCGCCCCGCCCCACCATGGCCAGGACCTCGGCCACGGGGACCGCGCGGACGGCCTCGATGCCCTCGATCTCCAGCTCGGCGCCGCCGACGAGGTCGAGACCGGTGGCCAGGAACACCCGACCCGGGGCCGCCGCCACACCGTTCAGCGACTGCACCTCGCCCAGCTCCCGCCAGTGCACGGCCTCGTAGCCGCTCTCCTCGCGCAGCTCGCGCCGGGCGGCGGCGAGCAGGTCCTCGCCGTCGCTGCCGCCGGCCGGCACCTCGATGCTCACCTGCCCTGTCGTGTAGCGGTGCAGGGTCACGAGCAGGATCTCGTCGTCGTCGGTCACCGCCACCACGAAGACCGCCGGGTTGCGGACCTCGACGACCCCGTAGACGCCGAGGGTGCCGTCGGGCCGGCGCACCTGGTCCTCGCGGACCCGGATCCAGGCGTTCTCGTAGACGGCACGGCTCTCGAGGGTCGACCACACGCGACCATCGTCGCGGATCGGCTTCAGCCGAGCAGGTCGGCCCGGCGCCAGCCGCGGACGCTGTTGAGGAACCACAGCTCGCCGCCCCGGTCCAGCGCCTCCTGCACCTCGCGCAAGGTCAGGACGCGCTCGCGCAGCCGACCGTCGCGGAGGGCGAGCTCCCGCTCGACGCCGGGCAGCAGCCCGCACGACACCGTTGGGGTCCACCAGCCGTCCCCGTCGCGCAGCGCGAGGCTGCCGATGGTCGTTTCGGTGACCTCCCCGCGGCTGTTCCACAGCAGCGCGTCGTCGGCCCCGAGCGCGGCGGCGTGCGCGCGGGGCGGGGCGTACGGCTCCCGCCACGTCGTCTTGTGGGCCAGGAACACGTCCCGCTCGTCCACCGGGTCGACGGCGAGGACGAGGGTCAGCGGTCCGTCGGGGTTCGGCGGGAGCGGCTCGGCCGACGTCTCCGCGGCGCCCTGCTCCCCCACGGTCAGCCGGACCCGCCACCGGCCCTCGGGGTGCGCCCGCGCGACCGCGTCGAGCGCGTCCCCGGCACTCGGGAGCGGGTCGGCCCGGCCGAAGTAGGCCGCGGACGCGGCGAGCCGGTGCAGGTGGTCCTCGAGCGCCCACCACGTGCCGTCCTCGAGCCGCAGCGTCTCGAGGAGGTCGAACGCCGGCCGCGCCGGGGCGGTGAGCACCGCGGCCTTGGCCAGCAGCTCGTCGTGCTCCCCCGCCGCCGTCGAGTCGACCGTCACGCCGCTGCCCACCCCGTACGTCGCCGTCCGGGCCACGGTGTCGGCGACCAGCGTGCGGATCGCCACGCCGAACGTCGCGTCCCCGCCCGGCGCGACCACGCCGACGGCTCCGCAGTAGAGCCCGCGCGCATGCGGCTCCAGCCGGCTGATCAGCCCCATCGTCGACACCTTGGGCGCACCGGTGACCGACCCGCACGGGAACAGCGCGCCGAAGAGGTCGGCCAGTCCCGCCTCCGGCGGCACCTCCGCGGTCACCGTCGACGTCAGCTGCCACACCGTCGGGTAGCGCTCGGGGACGCACAGCGCCGGGACGTCGACGCTGCCCGTCCGCGCGAGCCGACCAAGATCGTTGCGGAGCAGGTCGGTGATCATGACGTTCTCGGCTCGGTCCTTCTCGCTCGCCAGCAGACCCGCGAGCCGTTCGTCGTCCTCGGCGCTCGACCGCCCGCGCCGCGCCGTGCCCTTCATCGGCCGCGTCGTGACCGTGGTCCCGCGCCGGGCGAAGAACAGCTCCGGCGACACGGACAGGACGTGGTGCCTTCCCAGGTCGAGGTACGCACCGAACGCGTCGCCCTGCGCGGCCAGCAGCCGCTCGTAGCGGGCGAGGTCTTCGTCCCCGTCGTCCCACTCCGCCGTCAGCGGCAGCGTGAGGTTCGTCTGGTAGGTCTCGCCGCGCCGGATCGCCGCCTGCACCTCGTCGAACGCGACCTCGTACGCGTCGCCCTCCACGGACGCCAGCCACGAGCCTGGGAGCGCGTCGGCGGCGGCCGATCGAGAGGGAGGCTCGACCGGCGCCTCGTGCAGCCCGAACCACAGCAGCGGCAGGTCGTCCTCGCGGCGGGTGCCCGGCACCGTGAACGCCGCATCGAACGCCGGGGCCGCGTCGTACGTGACGAAGCCGGTGGCCCAGAGCCCGGCGGCGCAGGCGGCGTCCACCTCGTCCAGCGCCCCCACGACCTCGTCGAGCGACGTCGCGACCACCGTGCGGACCGGTTCGCCGAACCACAGCGCCCCGCCTCCCGCCCGCGGCTCTCCGGGGCGGAAGTCGAAGCGCAGCACACGCTGATGCTCCCAGGGCTCTGGCGGAAGACGAACCGCGCTCAGGTGCGGGGCACCGCGCCCAGGAGCAGCATCCGGATCGCCGTCCGCAAGGAGTCCCCGAGGTCGAGGTGCAGGACCGCCAGCGTGGGTTCGCGCTCGTACGCGGCGATCACCCCGGCCGGCGGCGAGCTGTACGGCGCGAGGGCGCCCGCGAGGACGACGACGTGGAAGATCAGCCTCTCGGCGTCCTCCCCGAGCTCGGGCAGCTGCCGGCGCACGAGGTCCGCCGCGCCGGTGAGCCGGGTCGGGGTGGCCCGCTTGTGCCGAACCACGACCTCGACGGAGACGTTGTGCTCCAGGACGCCGCCCTGGGTCCCCGCCAGGTCGCACAGCGCCCGCCGGTGGGCCAGCGACCGGGCGAGGACCTCGGCCAGCCGTTCCGCCCGCTGCGCCCCCGGCCGACCTGCGTCGAGGTCGTCGGCCAGGGCGTCCGCCACCTCGACGAGCCACTCCACCACGAACGCGTCGAGGAGGTCGAGCAGGACCCCTTCGCGGGAGTCGAAGTAGCGCAAATCAGGAGACATCAGCGTCGCGGCTCACACCGACGCCGTGAAGGACCCGTCGGTCCAGTCCTCGCTCGCGTCGGTCCGCGCGGCGACCTCCGCCCTGCGCACCACCTACCCGCGGATCGACCTGCAGATCAACAACGCCGGCGTGATGTACACCCCGAAGGAGAGCACCCGTGACGGCCACGCTCCGCGGACCCGGGTCGCGCGCCACCCACC
>Ga0210040_10010391_pt1 | contig 10678 bp, 9 predicted proteins | sample CryGeyCG12114_NA_FD_185462 | JGI IMG/M metagenome (GOLD analysis project Ga0210040, IMG submission 185462) | Groundwater microbial communities from aquifer - Crystal Geyser CG19_WC_8/21/14_NA (SPAdes) (version 2) | ecosystem: Environmental > Aquatic > Deep subsurface > Groundwater | place: USA...
TCTTCCGGACGGTGCCGGTGACATCGTCGAGGGCGCCGTGATCCCCGCCACGAGCGAGGACGCGGCCGACTTGCTGCGGATCAAGTTCGACCGGCAGCGGAAGCCGCTGAGCTTCTCCTCCGTCGCGTCCGGCCGGCGAGCCCGCTCGGTGACCTTCGACGACTTCGGACAGGCCGCCTACCTGCACCTCGACCCCAGCCATACCCCCGTACGACTCGCCGAGGACCTGGTCCCCTGGCTGACCCGGCACCCAGAAGCCCTCGACGTAGGCGCGATCCGACCCATGCTCTCCTCCTTCCTCGTCTCCTGGAGAAGCCTGCCTCAAGGCAGCCGCTGGCACTTCAACCGCCACCTGTGGTCTTCGCGGATCCACGACGTCACTGGCATCCAGCTACTCACCGGCGCTCATCTCGCCCATGCTCACGACCTGTCCGGCTGGCAGGTCACCCAGGTCGCACCCGACCGGTGGCTGGTCCGCGCGCCGGACCTAGAACCTTGGTACGACGTGCCCGATCGAGACACCTGGAACAGGCGCGCCTTCCCGCACCCCGACGTGCTCGCCCAAGCGCGCAGCGACTTCGGCGACATGATCCTCACCGACGAGATCGCCGAAGCACATCCACGACCGACAGCCACTCGATAGTCAAACCTCGGAGAGGGGCTCATGCCAGAGTGATCGCCATATCGGGATCCCGTTCCGGATCGCTGCGCGGGCCTATGGACGACCGAAAGACTTCGCGCGGTCCGGGCATCTCATCTCTGGAAGCCACCCTCGGTGTTGAGAACCTGACCAACGACCCATGCACCGGCGTCGGAGACGAGCCAGGCGATGAGCCGGGCGGGGTCGTCCGGTTCGCCCGGCCGGCCCGCGGGGAAGCACTGGAGCAATTCCTCTGGAGCGTTGTCGAGGTAACCGGTGTTGACGGGGCCGGGGTTCAGTGTGTTTAGGAGAATCCGTGAGGTTGCGAGGTCGGCGGCCACGGAGGCCGTGGCGCCGGCCAGGGCTGCCTTCGAGAGCGCGTAGGCCAGGTTGTCGCTCATCGGCCCGAGCTGCTGGCCCGACGTCATCCAGATGGCTCGACCACCCGGGCGTCCGTCATGTTGTGCGGCGAAGGCCTGGGTCAGGAGGAGTGTTGCGCGAGTGTTCACCGCCCAGTGCCGGTCGTAGGCTTCCGCGCTGGCATCGCGGATCGATACCGCATCACCTCCGTGGGCGTGGTTGCAGACCAGGATGTCGAGGTGCCCCAGGAGACCGTGCGCCTTCGCGACGAGGTCCTCGCTGGCCGACAGCTCGGCGAGGTCTCCGGCAAGTGCGACCACACGACCAGGGCCGATCTCGCGGAGATCCTCGACCAGAGCCTCGATGTCGTCGGTGCTGCCGTACTCGGCGAGATCGTGGGCGAGATGATGATGCACGGCGAGCGTGGCACCCATCTCGGCAAGTCGCCGGGCGACCGCGAAGCCAATGCCGCGTCGGCGGCTCACTCCAGTCACGAGCGCCGTTCGTCCCTCGAGTGAAAGGTCGGTGTGCATGAGTGGAGGCTAGTTCGCGACCTGCTCTGACGCCTTCGCCTTGTTCCGGCGCGACACCAGGACTGCCCGTTCGCCGATCCCTCGCGAGGACGACATCGGGCACTGGACTCTGTGCCGCTCTATGACTGCCGCGGCCGCCAGCGCCGAGCGGCGGCGGTGGTCCGACGCGCGTCGCGCCAGGTGACCATTGCGGTCCGAAGCCGGGGAAGGGCGACCAGCTCGCCGCGTCGTCGCGCCCGCAGCAGCGCGATGAGCCACGGTGGGACGTCCGCGACCTCGACCGCGTCGGACTTGCTGAGCAACTCACCGCTCCGCAACGTGTGGCGCCCACGCGCCATCGCGCTCGGGCCCAGTTCGGCGAGGGCGGGGTCGAGCCACCACCACGGCCGCCGAGCCGCCCGTGTCCAATACCCGGTCAGTTCGGCATGGGCAGCCCAGCGGACGTCGTCATCGCTCATCGTCGGCAGGACCGCCGTCGGCGCGGGACCGAACACCGTCCAGCCATGCCGTACCAGTTCGGCCCGGCTGATCCCGGAAAGGATCCGTTGAACGAGGTTGCCATGCGTCCACGTCGGGTGCGGCGCCTCGACGTCTGGCACCCTCGTTGCGTCGACGTACACGCACCCGAGATCGAGGCCGCGCGCCGCGCCCGCGTCGAGCGCAGTGTGCAGCGTCCTCAAGATCGCCTGCCGTTCGTCGTCCACAGGCCCGTCGACCAGCGCGACGAGGTCGAGATCGCTGACGCCGAGACGGTGGTCACCGGTCGCGGCGGACCCGCCAACCCACAGCGCGGTTACCCAAGCGAGCGGTCGCAGCGCGTCACCGAACTCGGTCACTCCAGGCGGTGGACGCAGCGGCATGGGGATATTTTGCCGTCCTCCCGCAGTCCGGGACAGCACGCGTGTCGGCGCGGCGATGCCGTTCGGGGCTCTTGCCCCTCCCTAGCGTCGCCGGCCGCAGTCGCGGGACGTCCCGTAAAGCGAACCTCCTGTGGGAGAGCCGCAGGACAAGAGTGGTGCGCCCGAACGACCGTCCCGTAGGGCCCTTCCGAAGGGGTGCCCGGTGAGGGGTGGTCAACTGGTGACGCCGCACTTGTTCGCGATCCGCCACGTTGGGGGCCACGACGTTCGACGCGCAGCCGCTCGAGCAGACGAACGCGTCAACCAGCCAAGCGAATCAGTCGTCGGGGGCGAAGAGCTTGAGGAACTTCTCCCGCGGGATCAGCACGCGGCGGCCGAGCTTGACCGAGGGGATCGTGCCATTCTCGATACCGGCCGTGACCGTCCGGGGGTCGACGCCGAGGGCTGCTGCGGCGTCGGTACGGGTGATGACCAGGCTCGGCGCGCTGCGCAGCGTCTCAATCGTCATGGTGGCTGCCCGCATATTGCATCTCCCGACGTCCGGCGTTCTGTGGACATCTTCGACCGTACAGGTTCGCGCTTGATGTTTCAAGAGCGACGCTGTAAGTTTCTTTTATGGAGCCACGCCAGCGCGGGAATCCGCCCGGGAACACGAACGAGCACGTAGCGGCGAACCTGCGCACCGCGCGCCAAGCGATCGGGATGGACCTGCGCACGTTCGCCGACCGGGTCAGGGACACCGGCCGGGCGATGTCAGCCTCGGCGCTGAGCAAGATCGAGAACGGCGACCGGCGGGTGGACGTCGATGACCTCACCGTCTTCGCCTACATCCTGCAGACGACGCCGGCCGCCCTGCTCACCCCGCCCACCGGTGCCAAGCAGTCAACCGGTGTGCCAGAAGGCCAGTTCAACGCGGAAGAGATCCGTGGATGGGTCAGGGGACAGGCAAAGCTCACCACCGAAGACCTTGCCCGCTACTGGAAGGACGAGTACTTCAACGCGGTCAGCCAGGTCCGCTACTACGAAGACCTGATGCTCCAATACAGCGACGGCCGCGAGGGCAACACCATGCACCGCTCCACCTACGAGCAACGACTCGCAGCGGCGGGTGCCCGTCGCGACGAGGCTCGTCTCCGGCTCCTGGCGCTCGATCCCGACGCCCTGCCGGCTCCGCGCGACGACGCAGCTGATGGATGGGCCTGACATGACCGAGAACCAGAGGCTGGCCCGGCGCTCCCGCTCCCGTCACGCCGGATCGATCACGTCGTACTCGACACAGGGAGGCCAGCGGTGGAGGTTCCAGATCTACGTCCCCAAGGACCCGGAGCGCCCCGAGCTCGGTGACACGCGACTGACGCGAGGCGGGTTCAAGACCCTCGACGAGGCTCAGCGAGCGCTCGATGAGGCACTGAAGAAGAAGCGCTCCCACGCCCAGTTCCAGACCAAGACCCCGACCATTGCCGAGTACGCCGACCACTGGACCGCGGGGCTACGTCTGCAGGCCAGCACGATCGAGGGCTACAAGAAGATCTTGCGCAACCACGTCACGCCGTACCTCGGCGCCGTTCGCGTCGACAAGCTCACCGCCACGCGGATCGCTGCCCACTACCGCGAACTGGAAAAGTCCGGACGCAAGGACAAGCCCGGGCTCGGCAAGCCGCTGTCGGCCAACGCCGTCTCCAAGGTCCACGTGCTTCTCTCGGCCATGCTCGACGCCGCAGTCGACGACGGGCTGATCCTGCTCAACCCCGCCAAGAAGAAGCGCACTGTCAACCCACCCACATCCAGCCAGGTCCGGGCGCAGAAGCCGGAGATCGTCACTTGGACCGGCCACCAGTTGCACGCCTTCCTCACCTGGAATCGCGACGACTTGAACGACGAGCTGTTTCCGCTGTGGCGCACCATCGCCTACACCGGCATGCGGCGCTCCGAGGCGCTGGCGCTGCGGTGGTCGGACATCAACTTCAGCACCGGCAGGCTCGCCATCAGGCGGTCCGCCGATGTGACGACACGCAACAAGGCGAAGGTCACCAAGACGGGAGCCGCGCGCGTCCTCGACCTCGACGCTGAGAGCCTCGCCGTGCTCAAGACGTACAAGGTGAAGCGGGGAGCCATCTCGCTGAATCTCGCTCGCGCGGACAGCTATGTGTTTGGGAACGACGCGGGTGAGATCCGTTCGCCCAACGAGGTCAGCCGGCGTTGGACCTACCGCGTCCGGTGGGCTCAGGCCGAGCTGGAGGAACTGCCGCGGGTCACGCTCAAGGGCCTCCGGCACACGCATGCGACCTTGCTGCTCGAACTTGGGGAGCACCCGAAGGTCGTTCAAGAGCGGCTGGGGCACTCCACGATCACCACGACGATGAACATCTACAGCCACGTCACGCCGACGATGCAGAAGGCCGCGGTGGACCGATTCGCGGCGCATCTCGATGAGGCTTAGCACATATTTCGGCACATGAGCGGGGCAAGCGCCCCGACCTGGTCCGAGAAAGCCCAGGTCAAAGCGGGTTTACCACTGGCGGAGGATAGGGGATTCGAACCCCTGAGGGCGTTAACCCAACCCGCTTTCCAAGCGAGCGCCATAGGCCACTAGGCGAATCCTCCGCCGGAGAGGCTACCGGGCGAGGTGGGGCTGGTGAAATCCCGGGCGACTTGGGGCCGTCCGCCCGGCTGTCCTAGACTCCGTGGCAACCCCCCGTGCGGCGGCACCTAGCCCAACTCCCCCAGGGCCGGAAGGCAGCAAGGGTCAGCAAGCTCTACCGGGTGCGCGGGGGGCCTTTGCTTGCCCGGACGCCCGGACGCCCGGACGCCCGCACGCCCACGGGACCGGCCAGGCCGGTTGCGAGGCCGGTGGTTCGTCCGGTGTTCTGGCCGGTGGTCCGCTGCTGTAGGCGGCTGTCGGTCCCACTGGCTAGGGTCGTGACCGTGGAAGCCCCCCTCGCGCTGTACCGCCGCTACCGGCCGGAGACCTTCGCCGAGGTCATCGGCCAGGAGCACGTCACCACCCCGCTCCGGGCAGCGCTGAACAACAACCGGGTCAACCACGCCTACCTGTTCTCCGGGCCGCGCGGGTGCGGCAAGACCTCCAGCGCCCGGATCCTCGCGCGCTGCCTGAACTGCGTGAAGGGACCGACCGACACCCCGTGCGGGGTCTGCCAGTCCTGCACCGACCTGGCCCGGGGAGGGCCAGGGTCGATCGACGTGATCGAGATCGACGCGGCCAGCCACGGTGGTGTCGACGACGCGCGGGACCTGCGCGAGCGGGCGTTCTTCGCGCCGGTGAACAGCCGCTACAAGGTCTACATCATCGACGAGGCGCACATGGTCACGCCGCAGGGCTTCAACGCCCTGCTCAAGCTGGTCGAGGAGCCTCCCGAGCACCTGAAGTTCGTGTTCGCCACCACCGAGCCCGACAAGGTCATCGGCACCATCCGGTCGCGCACCCACCACTACCCGTTCCGGTTGATCCCGCCGCGCACGCTGTCGGACTACCTGCGCGAGCTCTGCACGCTCGAGGGCGTGGAGGTGGACCCGGCGGCCCTGCCCCTGGTCGTCCGTGCAGGAGCCGGGTCGGCGCGCGACACCCTCTCGGTCCTCGACCAGCTGATGGGCGGGGCCGGTCCCGAGGGCGTCACCTACGAGCTGGCCACCGGCCTGCTCGGCTACACCCCCGACTCGCTGCTCGACGAGGTCGTCGACGCCTTCGCCGCGGGCGACGGCCGCACCGTCTTCGGGGTGGTGGACAAGGTCATCGAGACCGGCCAGGACCCGCGTCGCTTCACCGAGGACCTGCTGCGCCGGCTGCGCGACCTGGTGATCATCGCGGCCGTCCCGGACGCCGCGGTCACCGGTCTCATCGACGTCGCGGACGACCAGGGCGAGCGGCTGGCGGCCCAGGCGGCCCGCTTCGGCCGGTCCGACCTGACCCGTGCTGCCGAGCTCGTCGCCGCCGGGCTCACCGAGCTCAAGGGCGCCACGGCCCCCCGCCTCCTCCTCGAGCTGATCTGCGCCCGGGTGCTGCTGCCCGGTGCCGACCACGGCACCGACGGTCTGATGGCGCGCCTGGACCGGATCGAGAAGCGGATGTCGATCGAGGGGACGCCCACCGCCGCCCAGTCCGCTGCCCAGTCCACCGCCGCCCAGTCCGCCGCTCAGCCCGCCCGGGCCACCGCCGAGCCCGCCCGTGCCGCCGACCCGTCTCCCGCGGCGACTGCCCCGCCGGCCGAGCCGGTCGGTCGCGCTGCGTCGCAGGCCACCGCTGCCTCCGACGAGCCCACGGGCACGGACGGGCAGGCGCCGGACGTCGGGCCCGTCGGTCCGTCGGCCCCGGTCGACCGGGGGACGCCCCCCGAGCCGCAGGAGGCCTCGGCGCCCGTGTCGCCCGACCAGCCCGTGCCGCTCGACCAGCCCGACCAGCCGGTGCAGCCGGTGCAGCCGGTGCAGCCGGTCGCCCCGGGGTCCGGGACCTCGAGCGGTCTGACGCTGGTCGACGTACGCCGGCTGTGGCCGGACCTGCTCGACGCGGTGAAGCTCAAGCGTCGCTACACCTGGATCCTGCTCAGCCAGAACGCCCAGGTCGCCGCCGTGGACGACAAGACCCTCACCATCGCCCTGGTGAACGCCGGCGCCCGCAACTCGTTCTCCAGCGGGGGCAGCGAGGAGATCCTGCGGCAGGCCGCCATCGACGTGATCGGCCACGACTGGCGGGTGGAGTCGATCGTGGACCCGTCCGCCCAGCCCGGGTCGGAGCCGCGGGTCGAGGTCACCCGCACCGCCGTGGCCGGCCCGCCGACCGCGTGGTCCACCCCCTCGACACCGCAAGCGACGCAGTCGCCAGCACCGCAGACGCCGCCGGCACCCGACCCCGTGCCGTCCCCGAGCGCGGCGCCGGCTGCCCGACGCACCCCGACCGACCCGGCAACGGTGGCGACCGCCCGCGGCGCCATCGCCGACACCCGCCCCGCCGGCGCCGCCGACCGCGGCACCGGGGAGCACGCCGCCTCCGACGCCGCGGCCGACCGCGACGACCCGGACGCCGACGACGGGTCGCTGCGCGGGGCGGAGCTCCTCGAGCGTGAGCTGGGTGCGAGCATCATCGAGGAGATCCGGCACGACTGACGCGCCCCCTCACGGGCACCAGCACGAGACCAGCACCCGGCGGACGCCGGGTCCCCACGACCCGGGAGACACCGATGACGCAGAGCCAGGACCCGTTCGGGCAGGACCCCACCGGCGGCGGGATGGGCGGCTTCGACATGAACACCCTGCTCCAGCAGGCGCAGCAGATGCAGGAGCAGATGATGGTGGCCCAGCAGGAGCTGGCCGACACCCTGGTGGAGGGCACCGTCGCGGGCGGCGCCGTGACCGCCAGCGTCAACGGCACCGGTGAGCTGGTCGGGCTGAGCATCAGCCCCGCTGCGGTCGACCTCGCCGACGCCGACGCGCTCACCGACCTCGCCGACCTCGTGCTCGCCGCCTACCGCGACGGTCGCGCCCGCTCCGAGGCACTGGCCGCCGAGAAGCTCGGCCCGCTCGCGGGCGGCCTGGGCGGGCTGGGCGGCGACACCCCGGGCGCCGGGCCCGGGCCCCAGCTCGGGTTCTGATGTACGAAGGCGTCGTCCAGGACCTCATCGACGAGCTCGGCCGGTTGCCGGGCGTCGGCCCCAAGAGCGCCCAGCGCATCGCGTTCCACGTGCTGGCCGCCGACCCTGTCGACGTACGCCGCCTTGCGCACGTCCTGGTGGAGGTCAAGGACCGGGTCCGGTTCTGCTCCATCTGCGGCAACGTCGCGGAGGAGGAGACCTGTCGGATCTGCCGCGACGCCCGGCGCGACCCCGCGGTGCTGTGCGTGGTGGAGGAGCCCAAGGACGTGGTGGCCATCGAGCGGACCCGCGAGTTCCGGGGCCGCTACCACGTCCTCGGCGGCGCCATCTCACCCATCGACGGCATCGGGCCCGACGAGCTGCGGATCCGCGAGCTGCTGCCGCGGCTGCAGGACGGGACGGTCGTCGAGGTCATCTTGGCCACCGACCCCAACCTGGAGGGCGAGGCGACCGCGACCTATCTCACCCGGCTGCTGCGCCCGATGGGCTTGCGCGTGACCCGACTTGCGAGTGGACTGCCTGTCGGAGGGGACCTCGAGTACGCCGACGAGGTCACCCTCGGCCGTGCTTTCGAAGGGAGACGATCAGTCGAATGAACGACGACGAGGGCACGCCCGAGACCGCAGCGGACATCACCACCCCCAGCACCATCACCGGTGCGACCACGGGCACCACCACGGGGACCATCGAGGCGCCCGACCCGGTCGACAGCGAGCTGGAGGACTTCGCCCAGCAGATCGCCGACCAGGTCGAGAGCTTCCTGATCGCGCTGCGCGCGATCTCCCGCGGCGAGGCCGACGGCTCCATCGCCATCTCACTGCTGCTGCTGGAGGTCAGCCAGGTGCTGCTGGCCGGTGGTCGGCTCGGGGTGCACAGCGACTTCCAGCCCGCCGACGAGTACGAGCCCGACACCGGTCCCGACGAGGACCTGGACGCGATGCGGCTGCGCCTGGCCGTCCTGCTGGAGAGCATCGACGCCTACAGCGAGGTCTTCGACCCCTACGTCGACCCGCCGGAGCTGATGTCCTCGCTGCTGTCGGACGACCTGACCAGCATCGCCACCGCGCTCGCGCACGGCCTGCGCCACTACCGCGCCGGCCGGGTCAGCGAGGCGCTGTGGTGGTGGCAGTTCTCCTACGTCTCCACCTGGGGGACCGAGGCCAGCGGCGTGCTGCGGGCGCTGCAGTCGGTGGTCGCCCACGACCGGCTGGACGCCGAGTTCGAGAGCGAGGCCGACCAGGTGGCCGCTGCCGACGAGCTCTTCGACGGGGCTCGCTGAGCCGGTCGCTGCACTGTCCCCGCGCTCCCCCAGGGCTGTTCCCCGCCCCTGTCCGCCCGCTGTCGGCGCCGCCGACCGTCGTCGTCGGATCGCTACGATGGGGTCCGCCGGGTCCGCGTGGAGGCCGCCCGGACCGAGCGCTGAGGAGAGTCGTGGGCATTGTCGTGCAGAAGTACGGCGGCTCGTCGGTCGCCGACGCGGACGGCATCAAGCGGGTCGCCCAGCGGATCGTCGCGACCAAGAAGGCCGGCAGCGACGTCGTCGTGGTGGTCTCCGCGATGGGCGACACCACCGACGAGCTGCGCGACCTCGCCCAGCAGGTGAGCCCGCTCCCCCCGCCGCGCGAGCTGGACATGCTGCTGACCTCCGGTGAGCGGATCTCCATGGCGCTGCTGGCGATGGCGATCGCGAACCAGGGTCAGCTGGCGCGCTCGTTCACCGGCAGCCAGGCCGGCGTGATCACCGACAGCGCGCACGGCAAGGCCAAGATCATCGACATCACGCCCGGCCGGATCCAGAAGGCCATCGACGAGGGCCACATCGCCATCGTCGCGGGGTTCCAGGGCGTCTCGCAGGACACCAAGGACATCACCACGCTGGGCCGCGGCGCCTCCGACACCACCGCCGTCGCATTGGCGGCGGCGCTGGGTGCCGAGGTCTGCGAGATCTACAGCGACGTCGACGGTGTCTTCACCGCCGACCCGCGGATCGTGCCGGCCGCCCGCAAGCTCGACCGGGTCTCGACCGAGGAGATGCTCGAGATGGCGGCCTCAGGCGCGAAGATCCTGCACCTGCGGTGCGTGGAGTACGCCCGCCGCTACGACATCCCGATCCACGTGCGCTCGTCCTTCAGCCAGAAGGTCGGCACCTGGGTCGTTCCCGAGACGGAGGGCAGCACCATGGAGCAGGCCATCATCGCCGGCGTCGCGCACGACCGCAGCGAGGCCAAGATCACCATCGTCGCGGTGCCGGACAAGGTCGGTGAGGCGGCGCGGATCTTCGAGACCCTGGCCAACGCCGAGGTGAACCTGGACATGGTGGTGCAGAACGTGTCGGCGGCCGCCACCGGACTCACCGACATCTCCTTCACGCTGCCCCGCGAGGACGGCCACGTCGCGATGGCCGCGCTCGCTCGGATCAAGGACGAGGTCGGCTACGCCTCGCTGCTCTTCGACGACCAGGTCGGCAAGGTGTCGCTGATCGGCGCCGGCATGCGCTCGCACCCCGGCATCACCGCCCGGTTCTTCGCGGCGCTGGCGTCGGCGGGCGTCAACATCGAGATGATCTCGACCTCGGAGATCCGGATCTCGGTGATCGTCGCCGAAGGTCAGGTCGACGACGCGGTGACCGCCACCCACACCGCCTTCGACCTGGACTCCGACGAGGTCGAGGCCGTGGTCTAC
>Ga0210040_10010393_pt1 | contig 10673 bp, 11 predicted proteins | sample CryGeyCG12114_NA_FD_185462 | JGI IMG/M metagenome (GOLD analysis project Ga0210040, IMG submission 185462) | Groundwater microbial communities from aquifer - Crystal Geyser CG19_WC_8/21/14_NA (SPAdes) (version 2) | ecosystem: Environmental > Aquatic > Deep subsurface > Groundwater | place: USA...
CCGCGGCGTCGACGCCACCGGCCTCGGAGCGGATGGTCACCAGCGCCTCGCGGGAGTCGTACTCACCGGACAGCAGGGTGCGCACCTCGAGCTCGTCGAGCACCGTGCGGATGCTGGCCAGCTCGCGCTCGGTCTCGGCCAGGGTGGCGTCGTCGCCCTCGTCGGCGGCCATCTCGTGCATCAGCCCGACGTCGTCCAGCCGGCTGCGCAGCTCCTCCACCCGGCGCAGGTCGCCCTGCAGGTAGGACAGCCGGGAGGTGAGCGCCTGAGCGGCCTCGACGTCGTTCCAGAGGTCCGGCGCGGCGGCCTTCTCCTCCAGTTCAGCGACCTCGCGGCGCAGGTCATCGACCCGCATCACGGCCTCGATGGACTTCAGGGTCGTGTCGAGTTCGTCCAGGACGACGGAGAAGTCTTGGGCCACGTTGATCCAGGGTAGTGCGCCCGCTCGCCGAGTACCGTCGAAGAGCATGAGCGAGCCCTCCCGACACCGGTCCCGGGCCGACTACGAGCGCGGCCTCCCCGACCACCACGACCCGACAGCCGGCCTCGGTGGGGCCTCCCCCGCGCAGAGCGCGCTGACCCTGCGACTGGTGCTGGCCGCCTTCGGGCTGGTGGTCTGCGTGGCCGGTGGGGTCGTCGTCCTGGCCGCCGGTGCGCCGGTGTGGTTCGCCGTCGTCCTGTTCGTGCTGGCCGCCGTGGCCCTGGTCGACCTGGTGGTCGTCGCCCGCCGCAAGCTGCGCGGGGAACCGGGCTGACCGGTCACCACGCCTCCTCGCCGGCGCTCGTCGGCTGCGTGACCGGCGGAGCTGCGCCCACGAGTGAGCTCGCTCACTCGTAGAGGACGTACTCCGGCGGCGGCACCAGGGCCAGCACCTCGGGCGGGGTCATCAGCGGGCCGGAGCGCACGTCCTCCTCGTAGAACAGCTTGAAGCCGGCGTGCACGAACGGCGGCGTCCCGGCCATCACCCGCTGGTAGGTGCCGATCTTGTCGGCCGCGGCGCCGATGCCGTCGACGCTCTTGACCACGGCGACGCCGGGACGGTCGACCATGACCTCCTGGCCGCTGACGATGTCGGCGTGCAGCTGGTGGTAGAGCATCACCTTCTGCGGCAGTCGGTTGGCCGTGACCAGCCCGTCGAGGTAGGCCGAGACGCTGTCGAGCTCCGCGCCGGTGGTGGAGCCGAAGACGTCGCCGGGCACCTCTCCCGGGTCGACCGCCCACTCCGGGTCCAGCGCCACCCCGACGTCGGGCTCGGTGAGCCACCGCTCGTAGTGCTGGACAGCGGGCAGGAAGTCGCCGGTGCCGGGCTGGATGCCCAGCAGCAGGATGCCGCCGGCTGCCCGCGCAGCGTCCAGGTACTGCTGGACGACGGCGTCGTCCGCGGCCGTGGCGTACAGCCCGGTCGTCGTCGGGAAGGGGTGCGCCGTCGTCGCGATCAGCTCGAAGGTCGGCAGCACCCGCCGGTCGGCGCCGTAGGGGGCGGCCTGCTGGCGCAGCTGCTCGGTCGCCGCGGCCAGGTCACCGGTCATCGGGCCCAGCGCCGGTGACCCGGGGCCACCGGAGAACCCGACCAGCCGACGGTCCGGGAACACCTGGGTGCCGCCACCAGGCAGCTCCCGCCGGGTGGGGGTCGGCTCGGCGGTCGTGCTCGGCGCCGCTGCGGACGTCGGCGTCGCGCTCGGTGCGGCCGCCTCCGGCTCGGCGTCGTCGCCCCCACCCCCGCACCCGGAGGTCAGCAGGAGGGTGGTGGCCAGCAGCGCGAGCAGGGAACGGGGACGACGCACGGAGGAACACCCTCGTCGGGTCGGCCACCCGGGGCAAACCGGGTGCTCAGGCCCGCTGCAGCTGCGGGCGGGCCGCGGGAGGCGCCGGGCGGGCGGCCTCGTGGGCGGCGAGGAAGCCGGGGACGTCGGCGGCCGGCATGGGCCGCGCGATGTGGTAGCCCTGCGCGTAGGTGCAGCCCAGGTCGGTGACCAGCGACAGCTGCTCGTCGGTCTCCACCCCTTCGGCGAGGCTGCGCATCCCGCACGCCGACGCCAGGCCGACGACGGCGGCGATCGCCGCGGCCGACTCGCTGCGCCGGGTCTCGGTGCCGGCGATGAGGCTGCGGTCCAGCTTGAGCACCCCGGCGGGGATGGAGACCAGCTGGCTGAGCGAGGAGAAGCCGCTGCCGAAGTCGTCGATGGACACCTCGACGCCGGCGATCCGCAGCTGGGCGAACTGGGCGGCGGCCCGCAGGGGGTCCTCGGCGACGCTGGTCTCGGTGAGCTCGAGGACCAGTCGCTCGGGTTCGAGCCCGGCGGCCTCCAGCGCGTCGTGGACGTCAGCGACCAGCGTGCCGGTGCCGAAGTGCGCCGCGCTGATGTTGACCGCGCTGACCAGGGAGATCCCGGCCCCCTGCCACGCGACGTTCTGCTCCGCCGCCTGGGCCAGCACCCACCGGGTGAGCGGGACGACGACGCCGTTCTGCTCGGCGAGCGGGATGAAGTCGCACGGCATCAGCAGCCCACGCTCGGGGTGCTGCCAGCGGACGAGCGCCTCGACGCCGGTGACCGTGCCGGTGGGCAGATGCAGGATCGGCTGGTAGTGCAGCACCAGCTGGTCGTCCTCGATCGCCTCGCGCAGCTCCGCGGCCACGAGCACCCTCTGCTCGACCGCCGAGCGCAGGTCGGGGCTGAACACGCGCACCCGGTTGCGGCCGGCGCCCTTGGCCGCGTACATCGCCAGGTCGGCGTCGCGCACCAGGTCGGTGGATCGCAGGCCGTCGGCTGCGGCGGGGGCGGTGGCCACGCCGATGCTCACGGTGAGCCGGGTGGCGCGCGCCCCCAGCTGGAAGGGCTCGTCGAAGGTGCCCTGGAACCGCTCGGCCAGCGCCAGGGCGCCGTCGACGTCGCAGTTGCGGCAGAGCACCACGAACTCGTCGCCGCCGAGCCGGCCGACGGTGTCCTGCCCGCGGGTGCGGCTGGTCAGCCGGGTGGCCAGCTCACGCAGCAGGTGGTCGCCCACCTCATGGCCCAGGGTGTCGTTGACGTCCTTGAAGCCGTCGACGTCGAGGAAGAGCGCGGTCACCGGCCCACGGTCGGGGCGGCGCAGCTCGGCGTCGATCAGGTCGTGCAGGTGCGCGCGGTTGGGCAGGTCGGTGAGGTGGTCGTGCCGGGCCTGCCACGCCGATGCCTGCTCGGCCTCGACCCGCGACGTCACGTCGGTGTGGGTGACCACGACCCGCCCGGACTGGTCGGCCCGGGAGGCCTGCAGGTGGAACCAGCGCAGCCCGGTGACAGTGGTCAGCGCGTAGTCGGCGGAGACCGTGGTCCGCTCGCCCTGGGCCAGCTCGCGCAGCCGCTCGATGCGCTCCCGGTTCACCGGGTTGTCGGACAGGCTGAGCATCACCGCGAAGTAGTTGCTGCCGACGCCGACCCGCAGCCGGTCGTCGTCCAGCAGGTCGCCGGAGGCCCGCCAGGCGGAGTTGGCCAGCAGCATCGTGCCGTCGGCGTCGATCAGGACCGTCGGCGAGGGCAGCGCGTCGAGGACGCCGGCCACCAGGCCGGCGTGGGCCTGCTCGGACCCCTCCCGCTGGCGGACGTCGACCGGCAGCTGCGGCCCACCCGTTGCTCGTGACACGTCCACCCCCTGCTCACGCAGTCGCCGGGGACCGTGCTGGTGCCCCGTGTCGACTGCATCGGCATCGCTGCCACCGGCTGTACCCCCGCCGCGGCGGATCGACCGGAAAGAGTGAACACGGCGTGGCGGCGCAGGTGGACCGGGGTCTGCGGGGCGGCGTGTAGACCGGCGGGCGCCAGGGGTAGGGCCTGCCGCATGAGCGAATCGACGACGATCGAGCTCGGTGGCGAGCAGTACCAGGTGCAGCGCGAGGGTGGGGCGCTGAAGCTGGGCCGGCAGGTCGGTGGGGACACCGTCTGGCTGGACGACATCGAGGTGAGCCAGCTGCCCGGCCCGGCCCAGGAGGCGCTCGAGCGCGGTGAGCACGCCGACCTCACGCTGCAGACCGCGCTGCTGGGCGTGGTGCGGGCCGAGGTCGACCGCGGCGCCTGACCCCAGGGCGGGGCTGCCCTGCAGACCTTGCGGATCCCTTGCGGCTGACTGCAGTCGGTCGCGCGGTAGGGCCCGGAGGCTCAGGACATGGACATCGAGACCGCCTTCGCCCTCCTCGCCGAGCTCGAGCTGCGCGAGGTCGAGGAGCTGGACGCCGCGTGGTTCGAGGCGGAGCTGCGCGACTGCCTGCCCCTGGCCTGATCGTCCTGCGCCCGCGGCCGTTCGCGGGCAGGCTGGGGTGGAGGACCGACGGCGTTCCTCGTCCCTGGGGGTGCGGACGCATGACCGTGCACTACCGCTGCGACCAGTGCAGCGAGGTGGCCGACGCCCCGGCCGCCGTGGGCTGGGTGGAGGTGCGGCCGCTGGGCGGGCGCCCGCTGCTGCCGCCGGAGCCCACCCACCTGTGCCGGCTGTGCTGGGCGCGCACGTCCGCCGCCGCGCACGCCGAGCGCGCCGACAGCGAGGAGCTCCCCCAGCTCAGCGAGCACGCGCAGAACCGCGACACCCTGCAGTGAGCGGCGGTCAGGCGCCCCCGGTGTGCTCGGCGATGAGCCGGGCGTAGGTCTGGCCGCTGAGCTTGAGGGTGCGCTGCTGAGTGGCGTAGTCGACCCGGGCCAGCCCGAAGCGGGGCGCGTAGCCGTAGGCCCACTCGAAGTTGTCGATCAGCGACCAGGCGTAGTACCCCTGCACCGGAGCGCCCTGGGCCATCGCGGACTGCACCGCGGCGATGTGGTCGACCAGGAACTCGGTGCGCTCGGGATCGACGACGTAGCCGTCCGCGCCCGGCTCGTCGGCCCAGGCCGAGCCGTTCTCGGTGACCAGCAGCGCCGGGGTGTCGTACTCCTTGGCCACCCGGAGCAGGACGTCGGCCAGCCCCTGCGGGTGCACCTCCCAGTCCAGCGCGGTCGTCGGCGCACCCGGCACGGGCACCTGCCGGAACCCCAGCGTGGCCACCGTCGGGTCAGCGACCACCAGCTGCCGGAAGTAGTAGTTCACCCCCAGGAAGTCCAGCGGCTCGGCCAGCAGCGCGGTGTCCCCGGGCAGCTCGGGCAGGTCGATGCCGTAGAGGTCGACCATGTCCTGCGGGAAGCCGCGGCCGTGCACCGGGTCCAGCCACCAGCGGTTGACGTGGCCGTCGGCCCGCACCGCGGCGAGCCGGTCGGCGTCGGTGTCCCCGGCCGGCTCGATCGGACTGAGGTTGAGCACGATGCCGACGGCTGTCTCCCCGGGTGCGGCCGCCCGGATCGCCCGGGAACCCAGCGCGTGCGCCAGCACCTGGTGGTAGGAGGCGTGCACCGCACTGCGGAGGTCGCGGACGCCGGGGGCCATCCGACCCTCGAGGTGACCGATCCAGGCGGTGCACAGCGGCTCGTTGAGCGTCGTCCAGCGGCGCACCCGGTCACCGAGCCGGCCGGCGACCAGCCCGGCGTACTCGGCGAAGCGTTCGGCGGTGTCCCGGGCCACCCAGCCGCCGCGGTGCTGCAGCGCCGAGGGCAGGTCCCAGTGGTAGAGCGTCGGGAACGGCTCGATGCCGGCGGCGAGCAGGTCATCGACGATCCGGTCGTAGTGGTCCAGGCCGGCGGCGTTCACCGGCCCGGAGCCGTCGGGCTGGATCCGCGGCCACGCGGTGGAGAACCGGTAGCTGTTCACGCCGAGGCGCCGCAGCAGGGCCAGGTCGTCGTCCCACCGCCGGTAGGAGTCGCAGGCGACCTCGCCGGTGTCCCCGCCGTCGACCGCGTCGGGCACGCGGCAGAAGTCGTCCCAGATCGAGGGCCCGCGACCGTCCGCGGTCGGCGAGCCCTCGATCTGGAAGGACGACGTGGCCACTCCCCAGCGGAAGGTCTCGGGTACGGCTGGGCTCACGGGCGGGCTCACGGGCGAGGTCCTCACTTCACCGAGCCGGCGGTGAGGCCGGCGACGAGGTAGCGCTGCAGCAGGAGGAACCCGGCGACGACGGGCAGGCTGACCGTCAGCGAGGCCGCCATGATCTGGTTCCAGTAGACGTTGTTCTGGGTGGCGTAGCCCTGCAGGCCGACGGCGAGGGTGCGGGTCGACTCGTCGGTCAGCACGGAGGCGAACAGCACCTCGCCCCAGGCGGTCATGAAGGCGTAGATCAGGACGGCGACGATGCCGGGCATCGCGGCGGGGATGACCACCCGGATGAAGGCGCCCATCGGGCCGTTGCCGTCGACCGCGGCCGCCTCGTCCAGCTCCCGGGGCACCGAGTCCAGGTAGCCCACGAGCATCCAGATCGAGAACGGCAGCGTGAAGGTCAGGTAGGTGATGATCAGGCCCGGGCGGCTGCCGTACAGGTCGATGCCCAGCTGCTGACCGAGGTTCACGAAGATCACGAACAGTGGGAGCAGGAAGAGGATCCCGGGGAACATCTGCGTCGACAGCACCGTCACCGAGAACAGCTGCCGGCCGCGGAACCGGTACCTGCTCACCGCGTAGGCCGCCAGCAGCGCCAGCACCACCGAGGCGACGGCGGCGATCAGGGAGACGACCAGGCTGTTCACGAAGTAGCGGCCCAGCGGGATCGTCCGCCACATGTCCACGAACGCGTCGAGGGTGACGGTCGAGGGGAACCAGCGGAACTCCCCCTGCACGTCGCCGAGCGGCTTGAGCGACGTCGTGATCATCACCCACACCGGCAGCAGCGCGAAGACGCTGAGCAGGGTCAGCCCGATCCGCCGCGACCACACGAACCACCGCGGCTCACGCATCGGCCGACCTCCGCCGGTTGGTCAGGAGCAGGTAGACCGCCGTGACCACCAGCAGGAACAGCAGGAGCAGCACGCTCATCGCCGAGCCGGTGCCGAAGTTCCAGGTCACGAAGGAGTTCTGGTAGATGTGCATGGAGATCAGGTCCGCCTGCTCCGGCGCGGACCTGCCGAAGAACGTGTACGGCACGGTGAACTCGTTGAAGGTCCAGAGGAACAGCACGAGCAGCAGCACCTGGTTCACCGGCTGCAGGTTCGGCAGGGTCACCCACCGCACCTGCCGCAGCACCCCGGCGCCGTCGATCGCCGCGGCCTCGTACTGCTCGGCCGGGATGCTGGACATCCCCGCGGTCAGGGCGAGGAAGGCGAACGGCCACAGCCGCCAGACCTCCACGACGATCAGCGCGTAGAAGCTGTTGTCCCCGATCAGCCAGAACGGCCGCTCGTCGAGCAGGCCCAGCTGGTCGACCAGGACGTGGTTCACCATGCCGTTGTCGCGCTGGAGCATGAACGACCAGGTGATCACCGAGGCGAACACCGGCAGGGCGTAGGGCACCAGGAAGGCGGTGCGCACCAGCCCGCGGCCGCGGAAGGCGTGCTGGGTCCAGATCGCGGCCAGCATCGCCAGCGCCCAGGACAGCGCCAGCACCAGCACGGTGAAGACGACGGTGGTCCAGAACGAGTGCAGCAGCGCCTTGCCCGAGGCCTCGTCGAACTGCAGGACGAACCGGTAGTTGTCCAGCCCCGCCCCCGGGGCCGCCGTCCAGTTCCGGATGTAGAACTGGGTGAGCTGCAGGAAGCTCATCCCCACCCCGATGAGCATCGGGATGATGTGGATCAGCAGCTCGGCCAGCAGCACCGGCAGCAGCAGCAGGTAGGGCAGCCACTGCCGCTTGCGCCGCCGCCGGGGCGCCGCCCGCACCGGCGTGCTGCCGGTGCGGGCCTCCGGACCGGCCTCGGGGGCCGGGTTGGCCGTGATCACCCGCCGAGCTGCTGCTGCGCGGCCGCCAGCTGCTCGCTGATCGCGTCCTCGGTGACTGTCGTGCCGCTCGCCGCCTCGGCCAGCATGTTCTTGACCGCCGTCCCGATGAGGGTCTCGAACTGGCTCTCCTCGGGCACCGCCGGCATCGGCGCCGCCCGGTTGCTCAGCACGTCCTTGAAGGTCTCGACCGCTTCGGTCTGGAAGGCCGGGTCGGTGTAGGCGTCCTCGACCGAGGGGAGCGAGCCGTAGGTCTTGTTCAGCGCGATCTGGGTGTCGGTGCTGGTCATGAACTCGACGAACTGCAGCGCCTCCTCCTCGTGCTCGGTGTTCTCGAACACCGCGAGGTTGATGCCGGCCACGATGCTGGTGACGTCCTCGCCGCCGGCGGGCAGCGGGTCGAGCACCGGCACCGGCGCGACGCCGATGTCTTCGGCCGCCATCCCGAGCTCCGCCAGAGAGCCGGCCGCGGCCTGCCACATCACCATGGCGCTCTTGCCGTTGGCGAAGTCGGCCAGCGCCTCGGTGCCGTTGGAGTACTCGGCGTTGCTGGGGTTGGCCACCTCGTCGGTCTGGATGAGGTCGACGTACTGCTTGATCGCGGCGACGTTCTCCGGGGTGTCGAAGGTCGGCTCGCCGTCCTCGTCGAAGAACGAGCCACCCTGCTGCTCGCTGAACGTGAAGACGTTGTGGATGTTCTCCGAGACGCTGCCGCCCTCGATCGAGACGCCCCAGCGGTCACCGGTGGTGAGCTTCTTGGCGTCCTCGACGAACTGCGCCCAGGTGGCCGGCGGCTCGGTGATGCCGGCCTCGGCGAACATCGCCTTGTTGTAGTAGAGCCCGTAGGCCAGCGAGTACAGCGGGACGGCGGTGGGCGGCTGTCCCTCGGCGCCGGTGGCCGACAGGCTGCCGGAGAGGAATCGGTCGGCTCCGCCGATCTGCTCCATCGTGGCGTCGTCGAACTGCTTGAGGGCGCCGGTGGCCTGCAGCGACGCCGACCAGGTGTTGCCGATGTTGAGCACGTCGGGGCCCTCGCCGGACGCGGTGGCCGCGAGGATCCGGTTGAGCAGGTCCGACCACGGGACGACCTCGACGTCGACCTCGATGCCGGTCTCCTCGGTGAAGGCGTCCAGCTGCGGCTGGAGCACCTCCATGTCGTTCTCCAGGCTGGTGCCCTGGTTGCTGGCCCAGTAGGTCAGCGTGACGTCGTCCCCCGAGCCGGACCCCTCGTCGCCGCCGCCGCAGGCGGCCAGGGACGCGGCCGCCAGGGACAGCGCGACGGCGCTCGTGATGCGCTTCAGTCTCACAGCAGTCCTCCACCCGAAGTGCCGCGTCGTTCCCCGGTGAACGCGCTCCGTCGCACTTCCTACAAGGCGTGAACTAAGTCCATCATGCGGTGTGGCGTCAATCACCCGCGCCGCCTTCGTTACCGCTTCGTGACCACGCTCGCGTGAGCCGCGCGCAGGCTCGGCGAGCGGGTGCGCCGGTACGCTCGCCGTCCAGCGGCGGGAGGGCAGCGCAGTGGTGAGCAACGGGGCCTCGACGGTGCACGGGCTGCGCCGGGAGAACCGGGCGCGCGCGCTGTGGGACCTCTACCTCAACGGCCCGGGCAGCCGGCAGCGGATCGGCGCCGGCGCGGGCGTCAGCCCCGGCACGGTCAGCAACGTGCTCGGCGACCTGATGGACGAGGGGCTGGTGCTGGAGTCCGGCATGGTGCCCTCCACCGGCGGCCGGCCCTCCACGATCGTGCAGGTCAACCCGGCCTTCGCCCACGTCATCGGCGTGGACGTCGGGGAGTCCTCGGTGCTGGTGGAGCTGTTCGACCTGGCGATGGGCGTGCGCGGCACGCACCGGTCGGTCACCGAGCTCGCCCGGCTGGAGCCGGCCGACGTGGTCGCCCAGGTCGTGGCCGGGGTCGAGGCGGTGCTGACCGAGTCGCGCCTGGGCGCCGACGACGTGCTCGGCGTCGGGATCGGCGTCCCCGGGCTGGTCGAGCACTCGCCGCTGGCGGTGGTGCACGCGCAGAGCGTCGGCTGGGACGCCGTCCCGCTGGAGGCGCTGTTGCGCGAGCACACCGCCCTGCCGCTGGCCCTGGACAACGGCGCGAAGCTGCTGGGCCAGGCCGAGCACTGGTTCGGCGCCGCGCGCGGTGCCGCCGACGTCGTCGTCGTGCTGCTCGGCCAGGGCCTGGGCACGAGCATCTTCACCAGCGGGTCCGGCGCGCGGGAGCCGATGGGCAGCGCCGGCGAGTGGGGCCACACCGCGGTGGTCGTCGACGGGCGGCTGTGCCGGTGCGGCGCACACGGCTGCCTGGAGGCCTACGTCGGCGCGGGGGCGGTGGTCGCCCGGTACGACGAGCTGCGCGGGTTCTCCGGCTCGTCGCCGCTGGACCTCGAGCAGCGGGCGACCGAGCTGCTGTCCCGCGCCGACACCGATCCGGCCGCCGCCGCGGTGCTGGACGAGGTGGTGCGCTACCTCGGTGCCGGGATCGGCAACCTGGTCAACGTGTTCAGCCCCCGGCGGGTGGTGCTCGGCGGGTGGCTGGGCCGCCGGCTGGCCGAGCTGCGGATGCCGGAGATCGCCGAAGCCGCCTCGCACAACGCGCTGCACACCCCGTTCCGGGACGTCGAGCTGCTCCGGGCCGACCTCGGCACCGACGCCGTCGCCCTGGGCGCGGCCACCCTGCCGGTGGCCCGCTTCCTGAACTCCGGCGGCCAGCGCGACGCCGTCCTCGGCTCCCGCCCGGCCTGACCCGGCCGGCCCGATCCGTTCCCCCGGCCGGCCGGACCGGTGCCAGGGCGGAACGGTCAGCGACGGAGCAGCGTCCACCAGCGGTCCCACACCCGCTCGGCGGCGCCGGTGAGTGGACCGACCTCGCCGAGAGCTGCCGGCACCACCGGCGGGGGCGCCTCCCGCC
>Ga0210040_10010394_pt1 | contig 10673 bp, 11 predicted proteins | sample CryGeyCG12114_NA_FD_185462 | JGI IMG/M metagenome (GOLD analysis project Ga0210040, IMG submission 185462) | Groundwater microbial communities from aquifer - Crystal Geyser CG19_WC_8/21/14_NA (SPAdes) (version 2) | ecosystem: Environmental > Aquatic > Deep subsurface > Groundwater | place: USA...
CGGTTTCGAAGCTTTCCGCCAGTCGCTCGACATGCGCGACCGGGCGCGGGGCGCCGCCGGCGGCGATGTCGGTCAGGCTGGAGATGTCGCGCTTGTCCCGGTCGGGATGGTTCATCATCTCCAGGCTCATGGTCGGCACGCCGACGAAATAGGTCACTTTCTCCTGCTCGATCAGGCGCAGCGCTTCGCCCGCGTCCCAGCGCGGGAGCAGCACCATGCCGCGCCCGATGACGAAGCTGTTCAGCAGCACCGGGACCTCGCCCGTGACATGGAACAGCGGCACGTTGACCAGGGTCCTGGGCGGATTCTTCGGCTCCTCGCCATAGCTTTGCATGATGCCCAGCAGGCAGATGATGCTGGTCGCATAGGTGTAGACGCCCTGCGTCACCGCCCGGTGCGTCGACAGCGCCCCCTTGGCGCCGCCCGTGGACCCGGAAGTGAACAAGATGGTCGCATCGTCGTCCGGCCCGACGTCGGGCAGCGCGGCATCGCTTGCGTGCCCGCCGGTCAGCGGAGCGAGCGCTACCTCGATCGGACGCTCGATCGGCAGCGCGACCAGCGGCCACGGCCCGCAGGCGGCGGCGATGCGCTTGGCCCGCGGCTCGTCGGCGATGATCAGCCTGGGCTCGGTCAGCTCCAGAGCGTGGCTCATCTCGGCGCTTTGCCACCAGCCGTTGAGCAGTGTGGAGATGCCGCCGGCCTTGAGGATCGCCATGTGTGCGACGATCCACGACGGGCAGTTGCGCATGGCGATCCCGACCCGGTCGCCCTTGGCGATCCCGTGCCGCTCGACCAGCGCCCGCGCCAGATCGTCCGAAACGCGGTCGAGGTCGGCGAAGGTGAGCCGTTCATCACCCGCGATCACTGCTTCGACGGCCGAGTTGAGCGCGCAGAAGGTCTTGAAGAAGAGAGGCAGGGTGGCAGGAAAGTTGGTCACCGCCCGGCGGCCCTGCTGATCCGTACCAACCACGATCCGCCCGCCCGGCGCCGTGACTGCTGCCAGAACAGCATCGTAGCGTTGGTCAAGCTCACTTGGCATGGAACAGGCCTCCTTGGACTTTGTCTTGACCCCTCTTATGAGACGCGCGGGCCCAAGGGAAAGACGATAATGACCAACCCATCAACCAACGGCATCGACTTCACCAAGCTGGGGCTCGATCCGGTGGCACTGTCGATCGGTCCGTTCGACCTGCGCTGGTACAGCCTGGCCTACCTGGCCGGCATCTTTCTTGGCTACTGGTACATGCTCCGGCTGCTTCGCCAGCCCGGCGCGCCGATGGCCCGGCGCCATGCCGACGACCTCGTCTTCTATGCCGCGCTCGGCGTGATCCTGGGCGGTCGGCTGGGCTACGTCCTGTTCTACAATCTCGAATTCTACAGCCGCTATCCGCTTGCCATCTTCAAGCTGTGGGATGGCGGGATGAGCTTCCACGGCGGCGTCATCGGCACCAGCCTTGGCATCATCTACCTCAGCTGGAAGGAAAAGCTGCCCTGGCTGCGGATCCACGATTATGTCGCCTGCGTGGTCCCGATCGGCCTGTTCACCGGGCGCCTGGCCAATTTCGTCAACGGCGAGCTGTGGGGGGCGCCCACCAGCGCGTCCTGGGCCGTCCGCTTTCCCGAGGTGATCGCCGGCGTTCAGGTACTCGGTCCGCCGCGTCACCCCAGCCAGCTGTACGAAGCGGCGCTGGAGGGCATCGCCCTGTTCGCCATCCTTGCCGGCATGTTCTGGAAGTCGCGGGCACGCTACTATCCCGGGCTGCTCGTCGGCACCTTTCTCTTCTTCTACGGCGTGTTCCGCTTCGGCGTGGAGTTCGTCCGGGAGCCCGATCCCCAGCGGCTCCGCATCGTCGAGGTGACCGGCCTCCACGTGGGCCAGTGGCTGTGCGTGCCCATGATCCTCGGCGGTCTCTACCTGATGCTGACCGCCAAGGGCCGCCGCCAGCGGGTCGAGCCGATTGCCGGTCAGGAGGCCGTGGCCTGAGGCCGGAACGGTGACCCCATTCGAGCGTGCTCTCCGGGAGCGCCTGCGCAGCGAAGGTCGCCTTACGGTCGAGGCCTACATGGCCGCCTGCAACGATTATTATTACGCCACGCGCGATCCCCTGGGTGGCGCCGGCGACTTCACCACCGCGCCCGAGATCAGCCAGATGTTCGGTGAGCTGATCGGTGCGGCGCTGGTCGACGTGTGGCGCCGGGCCGGTGCGCCGGCTAGCGTTCGCTACGCCGAACTGGGTCCGGGCCGTGGCACTCTTGCTGCCGACGCCCTTCGGGTCATGCGCTCGGCGGGCCTGTCGCCGCCAGTCCACCTGGTCGAGACCAGCCCGGTGCTGCGCCAGACGCAGCTCGAGGCTGTTCCAGGCGCCGTCCACCACGACCGGGTCGGCGATCTGCCGGGGGACGGCCCGCTTCTGCTGGTTGCCAACGAATTCCTCGATGCGCTTCCTATCCGTCAGCATGTGGGCGGGGTTGAGCGGCACGTGGAGGCCATCGGCGGCGGTCTCGCCTTCGACCGCGACGGGACCATTGTGGAAAGCTCGCCGGCGCGCGACGAGGCGGTGCAGGCGCTTGCCGAAGGCGTGGTCGCGCTTGGCGGCGCGGCGCTGATCATCGACTATGGGCACGTCCGCACCGCGCCCGGCGATACGCTGCAGGCGGTGAAGAAACACGGCTTCGCACCAGTGCTCGATCGTCCCGGCGAACAGGACCTCACCTCCCATGTCGATTTCGAGCGGGTGGCGTCGATCGCCCGCGAGGCTGGGGCGTTTGTCTCAGGCCCGGCCGAGCAGGGCCCGTGGCTCGAGCGGCTCGGCATCCAGGCGCGTGCCCGTGTCCTTGCGAATGCCGCGCCGCAACGTGCCGGAGAGATCGAGGACGCGCGTGCCCGCCTGTGCCGCCCCGACCAGATGGGCAGCCTGTTCAAGGTCCTTGCCATTCATTCGCCCGAGTGGCCAAAGCCGGCCGGGCTATGACCGACGATGCGCCTTTCATCCGGGCGGCGATTGCCGCCGACCTGCCGGCGATCGATCGGGTGTTCCGGACCAGCTTCTGCGACACCTTCGCCCACCTTTACCAGCCGCAGGACCTGCACGCCTTCCTCGACCAGTTCACGCCCGAGGCGTGGCGGTCCGAGTTCGATGACCCGCACTTCGGCTTCGAGGTCGGCACCCTGGCGGGCGAGATCGTCGGCTATGCCAAGATCGGGCGGAACAAGCTGCCCCATGTGGCTCCCGGTGCAGTGCTCGAGCTCAAGCAATTGTATCTGCTCAAAGGCGCGCACGGGACGGGGCTGGCGCAGGGGCTCATGCATTGGGTGCTGAACGAAGTGCGCCGCCGTGGGGCGGAGCGGCTGGCCTTGTCCGTGTGGAGCGAGAACTGGCGGGCGCAGGCCTTCTATCGTCGCCTCGGCTTCGTCGACCGGGGGCCCGTGACCTTCATGGTCGGCAATCATCCTGACGAGGACCGGGTCTGGGAGCTGGCACTGTGAGCCCGCCCGTATGGTGGGCCGACGCATTGGGTGGAGTGCCGCACGGCTTCCTTGGCCGGCGCGGCGGGGTCAGCGGCGGCGCCATCGCCAGCCTCAACTGCGGCTGGGGCAGCGGTGACGACCTTTCCCTCATTGTCGAGAACCGCCGACGCGCGGCCGACGCTGTCCTTCCCGGCGCTCGCATCGTTGCGCCCCACCAGATCCACTCGGCCGAGGCGATGGTCGCTGGCGACTGGCCGGACAATGATCGCCCGCACGGCGACGCGCTGGTCAGCGACCGACCGGGTATCCTGATCGGCATCCTTACCGCCGACTGCGCGCCCGTCCTGTTTGCCGATGTGGAAGCGGGTGTGGTTGGGGCTGCCCACGCCGGCTGGAAGGGAGCGCTTGGCGGTGTAACCGATGCGACCCTCCAGGCCATGGAGCAGCTCGGCGCGCGCCGGGAGCGCATCGTGGCCGCGATCGGACCGACCATCGCCCGCTCGAGCTACGAAGTCGATCATGCCTTCGCCGAGCGCTTCTGCGAAGCCGATCCCGCGAACGAGCGCTTCTTCACCGATGGACCGGGTGACCGGCCGCACTTCGACCTGCCGGCCTATCTCCTCGGCCGGCTTGCCGCGGCGGGCGTGAAGCGGGTCGAGGCGCTCGGCCTCGACACCTATGCGTCAGAAGCCGACTTCTACAGCTATCGCCGAGCGACGCATCGCGGGGAGCCCGGCTACGGGCGCCAGCTCAGCCTGATCGGGCTTCCGGCCGCCTAGCTGCCGAACCAGCCGCCCTGTTCGAAGTTCACGGCCCCCGTACCGAGCAGGATGATGGCGATCACCAAGGCGAGGATCGCCAGGGTGCCGAGGATCTTGGCCAAGCCAGGGGCCCGCGAACTGGGAGCGTTGGTGCGATTGTCATCCATGCCCCTGCAACCCACAAGGAGGGGCGAGAGGTCCCTCGATCAGGGCTTCGTCTGGGCTGCGTTCCAGTTGAACAGGAAGTCGCGGTGCTCGGCCCAGGTCTGTCCCACCGCCACGTCGCCGGTGAGGCACACGGCCGAATGATAGGGCCCGGTGCCGTCGCTGGTGCGGAAGCTGGCGCAGGTCCGCCCGCGGTCCGTCTTCCATCGCCCGCCCCGGATCGTGCTGTTGTAGAAACTGCCGCCGATGGTCCCGTCGGGTCGCAGCTCCAGTTCCATCGGCTGCGTATGGGGTTTGCCCAGCTCGCTTGCGAGATCGACGATCCACTTGCCCTGAGGGGCAGGGGCAGCAGCCTGGAGAGCTAGGAGCAGGGTCAGCATGGCGGCAGGCTGACACGGGCCTGGCGCCGCCGCGAGGTCGGCTTCCATGGCCGGTGGATTGCGTCGCCGCCCGGCTCCCCTCAAGGAAGGACCGGGCAGGGGAGGACGTGACATGGCGCAGCGCTGGGGCTTGTGGGGCGGCATCCTCCTGTTCGTGCTGCTGGTCCTGTTGCCGCCGCCCGCCGCGATGCCGGTCGCGGCGTGGCGGGTGGTCGCACTGGCCGCGCTGATGGCGGCCTGGTGGATGACGCAGGCGCTGCCCCTGACCGCCACCGCGCTGCTGCCCTTCCTGCTCTTGCCGGCATTCGGGATCATGACCGCAAGCGAGGCGGCGGCAACCTACTACAGCCCGATCCTCTTCCTGGTGCTCGGCGGCGCGATGCTTGCCCTCGCGATCGAGCGGACCGGGCTCCACCGGCGCCTAGCCCTTGCCATCGTCAGGCGCGGCGGAGGCACGCCCGGAGCCATGCTGCTCGCCTTCATGATGGCAACCGCGATCGTGTCCATGATCGTCAGCAACACCGCCACTACCCTGATCATGATGCCGATCGCACTGGCGGTGCTGCACGCGGCGCGGATCGGGCCGGGTCATACCGACGGCTTTGCCGGGGCACTGGTGATGGGCATCGCCTTTGCCGCGTCGATCGGCGGACTGGCGACGCTGGTCGGCTCGCCCACCAACGCCATCGCCGCCGGTATCATCGAGCGAACGGCCGGCCTGCGGATCGACTTCCTGACCTGGGCCAGCTTCGGCGTGCCCTTGGTCCTGCTCGCCATTCCGCTCTGCTGGGCGATCCTGATGCGGGTGCAGAAGGTCGCCCCGACCGACTTCGATCCCGCGCAGGCGCTGGTCGCGATCGGTGAGGCCGGTCCGTGGACTCCAGCGGAAAAGCGCCTGGTGCCGGTGATTGCGCTGACGGTGCTGGCCTGGGTGCTCCTGCCGCTGGTCGCCGATCGCCTGCCCAAGGACGTGCTGGTGGACGGCACGGTGGCGATCGCCGCGGCGCTTGCCCTGTTCGTCATCCCGGACGGGAGCGGCCGCCCCCTGCTGACCTGGGCCGAAGCCAATCGTGCGCCGTGGGACGTGATCATGCTGTTCGGCGGCGGCCTCGCGCTGGCGGCGGGCATCGGCGAAAGCGGCCTCGACGAATGGCTCGGCACCGCCCTGGCGCCGTTGCAGACGGTTCACCCGCTACTGATCGCCTTGGCGCTGGTGGCGCTGGTCGTGTTGATCACCGAGTTCGCAAGCAATGTCGCGGCCGCCAGCGGGATCATCCCGGTGGTCGCCGGGATCATCGCGGCAACCGGGATCGATCCCATCCTGCTGGCCTTGCCGGCGGCCTGGGCGGCCAGCTGGGGCTTCATGCTGCCAAGCGGCACGGGCCCCAACGCCATCGCCTGGGCGACCGGCCACATCGCCCTGCCGCGGATGCTCAAGGCCGGGCTTTGGCTGGACGTCCTGGGCGTTCCGCTGCTAGTCGGCACCGTCTGGCTGCTTGCGCCCCTGTTCGGGCGCTAACGCCCGCCAGTGCGATCCAGATAGGCGTTCAGGACCGCAATCTCCCGCTGCTGTGCGGCGATCACCTCGGACGCGAGTTGGCGCAGGCCCGGGTCGCGGCCGCGGGCCAGCTGGACCCGCGCCATGTCGATCGCGCCCTGGTGATGGACGATCATCATGCGCGCGAAGTCACGGTCCTGGTCGCCGCTTGGCGCCGGCATCCCGCTCATCGCATGGCTTGCGCCTTCCGCTTGTTGCTCAGGCGGCGGAACGTTGCTCCCGCAGGCAGCGAGGCACAGGGCGGCTAGGGGGACGAGCAGGCGTGTCATGCCGATGAAACTTGCCGGCTCGCCTTTCGTCGCAACGGCAGAAGGGCTAGGGGCGGGCGCATGGAAAACGAAGCCGAGATGAGCGGTGTGCCCGCCAGCCGCCCGATGAAGAAGAGCCCGACCGCGATCGGCAACCACCCGCTCTCGCCAGAGACCATGATGATGGGCTTCGGCTTTGATCCGGCACTGTCCGAAGGCAGCCTCAAGCCGCCGATCTTCCTTACATCGACGTTCGTGTTCGAGACCGCGGCCCACGGCAAGCGCTTCTTCGAAGGCATCACCGGCAAGCGTCCGGGCGGTTCGGAAGGGCTGGTCTACTCGCGCTTTAACGGTCCCAACCAGGAAATTCTCGAAGCTCGCCTGCGCCTGTGGGAGCAGGCGGAAGAGGCGCTGACCTTCTCCAGCGGCATGTCGGCCATCGCCACCCTGCTGCTGACCTACGTCCGTCCCGGCGACGTGATCGTCCACTCGGGCCCGCTCTATGCCGCGACCGAGACCCTGATCGCCAAGATCCTCGGCCAGTTCGGTGTCACCTGGCTCGACTTCCCGGCCGGTGCGACCCGCGAGGAGATCGAGGGCGTGATCGCCGCCGCCAAAGCCAAGGGCCGGCTCAGCCTCATCTACCTCGAAAGCCCGGCCAACCCGACCAACGCGCTGGTCGACGTGGAGGCGGTCCGCGACGCGCGCGACGCCGCCTTCCCGGGCGAAGGTCGCCCGCCGATCGCCATCGACAACACCTTCCTCGGCCCGCTCTGGGCGCGGCCGCTGGCCCAGGGCGCGGACGTGACCGTCTACAGCCTCACCAAATATGCCGGCGGGCACAGCGACCTCGTCGCCGGCGGCCTGGTCGGTGCCAAGAAGTTCCTCGATCCCATCCGGATGATGCGCAACACGATCGGCACGATCTGCGATCCCAACACCGCCTGGATGCTGCTGCGCAGCCTGGAAACGCTGGAACTCCGCATGAGCCGGGCGGGCGAGAATGCCGCCAAGGTGTGCGAATATCTTCGTACCCACCCCAAGGTGGAAAGTGTCGGCTACCTCGGCTTCCTCGAACCCGGCAGCCGCCAGGCCGACATCTACAATCGCCATTGCACCGGTGCCGGCTCGACCTTCTCGCTCTACCTGAAGGGCGGAGAACGCGAAGCCTTCGCCTTCCTCGATAACCTTAGCATCGCCCACCTGGCGGTGAGCCTTGGCGGGACCGAGACGCTGGCCAGCGCGCCGGCGGCGATGACCCACCTGTCCGTGCCCGACGAGCGCAAGCAGGCACTGGGAATCACCGACAATCTGGTTCGGATCAGCATCGGAGTCGAGAATGCCGACGACCTGATCGCCGACTTCACCAACGCGCTGGAAGCGATCTAGCGTATCCGGATGGTGGGCACGGCGCCGACCCGGCGGGGCTTTCTGGCCTCCATGCTTGCAGCCGGCGCGCTCCCTGTGCCGGCGCTGTCGGCAGGTCGCCTGGCGTGGCCGCTCGCCGTGCAGCTCTGGTCGGTCGACGCGCAGCTGAAGCAGGATTTCGCGGGCACGCTGCAGGCTCTGGGCCGCCTTGGCTACCGCGAGGTGGAGACTGCCGGCCTGCACGGCCGCTCGCCCCGCGCCTTCCGGGCTGCCGCCGATCGCGCCGGCCTGCGGCTGGTCAGCGCGCATTTCTCCATGGCTGACCTGTTCAACGACGCACCGGCGCGGATTGCCGAAGCCAAGGCACTTGGCGTGCAGTGGGTGGTGGCGTCCGCCCCACGGCCGGAGCGCGCCTTGCCGCCGGGCGACTGGGCGGAAGGGATGCGCAAGGCGATGACGCTTTCCGCCTGGCAGCACAACGCCGCCAGGCTGAATGGCTACGGCCGCGCGGTGGCCGGTGCCGGCATGCAATTCGCGTACCATAACCATCCCTTCGAATTCGCTTTCTACGAGGGTCGACGTGCCCTTGACCTGCTGCTCGCTGCGTCCGATCCGGCGATCGTGAAGCTGGAGCTGGACGTGGCCTGGGCGATCGCCGGTGGGGCAGATCCGCTGCAGCTGCTGCGCCGGCACGGGGATCGCATTCGCTTGCTGCATCTCAAGGGGCTCAAGACCCGTCCACCGATCGGCCGCTACGGCAGCGACTTCAGGACGGGCATCCTCGGGACAGCCGATGCCATCGACTGGCGTCCGATCCTTGCTGCCGCCCGCCAGGCTGGGGTCAGGCACGCTTTCGTGGAGCAGGAGCCCCCGACGGCATGCCCGATCCTCGAGTCACTGGCTGCCTGTCGCGATTACCTCAGAAGGCTGTAGTCAGCCCCAGTCCTCGACCGCCCAGCCCCGCTCCGTCGCCAATCTGGCCAGTTTTGCGTGCGGGTTCACCGCGACCGGCTCGTCCGACCATTCGAACACGGGAGCGTCGCTGGCGTGGTCGGAATAGAAGCGCACATGGCCGTGCTTGCCGGTCAGACCGCTCTGCTCGACCCAGTCGGCGACCATGCGAAGCTTGGCATCGGCATAGCAATTCTCGCCATCGATCCGGCACAAAACGCTGTCGTCGAGCCCGAGCAGGGTGTTGGTGCCGATCACATCGTCGAACCCGAGCCGGCGCGCGATGGCCACGGCGTAGAAGCGATAGCTGGCGGTGGCCATCACCACCCGTCGGCCCTGCGCCTTGTCGCGGGCGATGGCGGCGCGGGCGCCGGGCCGGATGTTCTGCGCCACCTGCGCGTCGGCGAAGCTTTCGACCAGTGGGCCAAGGTCGCCCGCGCCGATGCTGCGGCCGAGCAGCAGCTGGTGGTTGACCTCCTTGAGGCGGGCGCGGGTGATGAGCTTGGCAAGGTAGGCAAGCATCGAGCCGATGACGAACGGCACGAAGATCAGGCGCCACGGCGCCCGGCGGAGGGCACAGTGAAGGAGGAAGCTGGTGTAGGTCGGCCGGCGCGTGACCGTCCGGTCCATGTCGTAGATGGCCAGGTCCATCAGGCGCGTCCGTCGAGGATCGCGTTCACCAGCGTGTAGTCGGCGGCCTTGTCGACATCGATGGCGGCGATGGGATCGCTCATCACCACGGCCTTGAGGCCAATCCCGAGATTGCGGCCGAGGCCACGCGCGGTCTGGTGGATGTCGCGCACGCGCAGCACCGCACCAAGGAACAGCGGCAGGCCCAGTTGCAGCAGCACGCGCCAGCCCTTCTTGCGATCCTGCTCGATCGCACGCCAGCGCTCGACTCCGGCCTTGGCCTTGGGCGTGCGAAGCGCGAACAGGTTGGCGCCGCTATACTGCTCGCGGCCGAAGCGTAGCCAGGTCCGCTGCGCTTCGGGAAAGCGGCGCAGCATGTTGGTGCGGCTGACCATCGCCACCGACACGTCGCAGCTACTCGAGGCGGCGAGGAACTCGCGCACCATCTCGGGGGTGAGCAGGGCATGGTCGGCAGCCGTGACCAGCAGCGGAAACGGCGTCGCCGGATTCGCGCAGATGCGCAGCAGGGTAGCGGCGATGGTCTGGTCGGACCGCTCGACGATCAAGCGGGGATCGTCGGGCAGGACGCCGGCAAGCCGCTCGGGCTGCTGGGTCAGGACCCTGATGGTGGCGATCTCGTCCACCTGCAGGAGCGCGCGGATGGGGCGCAGCAGCATCGGCTCGCCCTTGATCGGCAGCAGCGGCTTGTAGTCGACGCCAAGGCTCCGGGTCAGCGGATCGCCGCCGGGGCGGGAGCCCGCCAGCAGCAGCACGGTCCAGCGCTCGCGCGGCTGCGAAGGTGCCGTCATTGGGCGTCCAGCCAGCTGACGATCTTGCCGCCGCGATACGAGACGCCCTGCGCCTGCGCGAAGCGGACGGCGTGGAAGATCAAGCTCAGCACGGACCACAGGGCGACCAGCTCGATCCCGAGGTCGGGGCGGGCGAACAGGAGGCAGCCGACCAGGATGACCATGTTCGGATTGCGCCGGGCGGTGATCAGGCGGAAGCGGCTGTCGGTCGGGCGCCAGACGTGGATGTGCATCTTGTACTTCCACTTGAAGCCGCCCTCGATCAGCCGGCCAAGGACGTAGGTGCCGACGATCACCGCCAGCAGCCCGGCCTTGTAGACCTCCTCCAGCTGGT
>Ga0210040_10010395_pt1 | contig 10673 bp, 11 predicted proteins | sample CryGeyCG12114_NA_FD_185462 | JGI IMG/M metagenome (GOLD analysis project Ga0210040, IMG submission 185462) | Groundwater microbial communities from aquifer - Crystal Geyser CG19_WC_8/21/14_NA (SPAdes) (version 2) | ecosystem: Environmental > Aquatic > Deep subsurface > Groundwater | place: USA...
CAAGAAGGATGCGGCTCGAGACGCTTGGAACCAAACCGCGGAGAAGACTGCAATGCGATTCGAGACGGATGGTTTGGCACCCCTGCAATCGTCAAGTCCGGAGCGGTCAATGGTAACGCATCGCAATTCCAAAGGTCTGGCGTTGGCTGCCCGCGGTATGCTTGCGCAACGAAATGCAGCCGTGATCAATTCGCTGTCAAATGTAAGGGTACCGTCATTGGTGGTCGTCGGCGCGGATGACACGCCATTTCTGGCGGCTTCAGAATACATGGTGGCAAAGATCCCGAATGCGAAAAAGGTCGTTATACCGAGTGCCGGCCATGCGTCGAATATCGATCAGCCGCAAGCCTTTAACAAGGCGTTGGTATCATTCTTGGAAGGGCTGCAGCGTCCAAATGCTAGATTGTGAGAGCGTTGTCGTACGACAGCTTACATGTCAGGAAGACAGGACCTATGACAGTCCCTGATAGAAGCACGCATTTGAGGCTCAAAACCTGTTGCTCTTGACAAAGCTGCAGTTGGAAATTGTAGCTCCTGAAGTCCTTTGATGGGTTCAAGGATTGGAGACCACGTCTCAATGGTGTTCTATCAAGTGTTTGCATCGTCAAAGAGGTGTACTTCGCAGAGTCGTCCGATGGATCACACCCTAATCACGAACTTTGAAGACCGTACCGCGCCCCTGGGCTGGATTGCTATAAAAGTAGTACCTACTTAGCTAGACACAAACAACAGTACATACTGTAACGAGTCAGTTTCTCAATTCCTGAGCGAGGGTCGTGCTTCAGGTTTTCAAGTTCGTCTATGATGTTAGCTATAAGTGGTATATACATCTTTCACCTTAGAGGCCAAACGTAATGTCTGTGGTGGAGATAAATCAAATGATTTAATCACTCTTCCAGCACAAAGACTCCAGCCATACCCATTCCCTGAGACTGTCAGTATGATTTGGAGGAAAAGAAGAGATTCTTACCGTTCCTACACACATCGAGGTGAGAGCAATCTTGCCTTTTCTTCTACGCAATTCAGACAACGCCGTCACTACTTGCCGAGTACCAGTACAACCAAGGGGATGGCCAAGGGCGCTATCACATATCAGCATGCTTCCAAAAACAAAAGGTATACTAACATAGCACCTCCACGAGGATTAACCTTCTCAATATCCAAGCCTAGCTTCTCCACACAATAGACATACTACATTCGATTAGTTTGGACTGTTAAAGAGGAGTCAGACTCACCATAGAAGCAAATGCTTCGTTGATTTCAAAGACATCAATATCATCCTTGGTCAAGCCTGTCTTCTCCAGTATTTTGGGAATGGCAAAACTTGGCCCAATTCCCATTATCCGTGGTTCCAACCCAATAGTAGTCGACTTGACGAATTTTGCAATGATCTTCTGACCTAATTTTTCTGCCGTCGATCGTTTCATCAACAGCACGGCCGCGGCACCATCCGTGAGCTGAGACGCGTTCCCACCGGTCGTGGTGGAAGGCTCCCACTGAGGAAAAGCTGATCGAATCTTTGACAGACCTTCGACAGTCGTTCCTGGTCGGATACCTTCATCCTTCTCGACTGTCACGGTTTTGGTCTCTTTCGTCTTGGGGTCCACCCATCTCGTCGTCACCGGCACAATCTCATCTTTGCTCCAACCCTCCTTCTGGGCCCTTTCCGCTCGCTGGTGACTCATGGCGGCGTACTTATCCTGGCTTTCTCTCGATATGCTAAAATCCTTTGCGACGTTCTCACTTGTCCACCCCATGGACATGACGTTGTCCTTGGCGATGGGATGCTGCATGATGGCATCACTCATGACTGGCGCACCGTCGTCGGAATTAGTAGACATGCTCTCGGCACCGACAGCAATGCCGACGTCAATGGCTCCAATAGCGATGGATGCTGCAATGTTTTGTATGGCGAGGAGGCCGGATGAGCAGAAGCGATTGGCGAGGGATCCGGCGGTGCCGACTGGGAAGCCGGCCGCGAGAACTGCGGAGCGAGCGGTGTAAGCGCCGAACGGTTTGAGGACGTTACCCACACAGACATCCTCGACTACGGATGGGTCGATGGCGGATTGAGTTTGGATGGACTGAAGAGTCAGGACATTCAGACACAAGAAGACAGACTTACTTTGAGGACTGAGATGATCAAGTCGTCGACCAGTGTATCTTTGAACCCGCCCTTTCTGGCCTTCGTAAGTGGTGTTCGGACGGCGCATGTAATGACCTGAACAGAATATTAGCCCAGTAGATTCATCCGATAGAGCTGTACACGTACGATGTCGTTAGGATCCTTCTCGAGGATCTTTCTCTTTCCGGGCGACACCACTGTCGACGAGCCGCCGAGATGGCCCGCCACAGCGTCGAGCCTGGATTGAGCTGATCCACTCATCTTTGTTTTGTCGATCTGATAGCCAAAATCCACGTTTAGTGACTTGATGAGATTGACAGAGATGTATATCTCAGAAGATGATAGAACACTCTTGCTGTTGAAGATGATAGAACACTGTGCTGTTGAAGATGATAGAACACTGTTACTGTTGCTGTTGAAAAACGGTACAGGCGCAAGACTTAGCGATCACGAATCTAAAGATGATTTTGCATTGCGAGGTGGAACCGCGGCTCGAACAAAGCCAAGGTGGAACTCAGCCGACTGTAACTACCGTGTGGATGCATAATTTGAAGGTCAAAAAACCCCACCAATCATGTCCTTCCATCGGATCTTGTCAACCCCGCAAGCCCGTTCCGCCCGTGTGGAGATAGGGGGCGTACGGCAAATGCATACAGCTTCCACTGTGGCCTGGCCTGGCTATATTCGGAGGCTCCGGCAGTTGCATCGCTCTCCTTTAGAGATTGGACTTGCTCGTAGACAGGCCCAATCGATCGAATAGAAAGCTAGTGGTTTTGCCATTGTTACTGGGAGTAAATACGACTGTTTGTCTCTTACCATCGCGCCTGCTTCCATCGACCCAAAACATCTGATTTATCGAGGGAGTTGACACTCAAGACACAACGCCATCCACGGCAGTCGCGCTACGCTTGCAATACCACTGGAATTGCTTGACTGAAGGAAAGCCATCTGACACGACATCCGAACAGATTGAAAGCCCGAGACAAAAGTGCTACTTCGTGCCTGTGGGACGTTCATACGAAGCTCTACCGCCTTGGGAAGTTCATACGAAGCTCTACCGCCTTGGGAAGTTCATACGAAGCTCTACCGCCTTGGGAAGTTCATACGAAGCTATACAGTTTTTCATAGTCGACATAGGTTCAGCTTCACACCAGTACCACCTCACTCAACGACAAGATGACTTCCGTGGCTGCCTCTTTTGCGCTTGCGGGCGCCTCTGCCCTTCTTCTTGATTCTACTCTGGGTATATCCCGTGACATCTCTCAACTTCGGTCCGACTCAGCCTTCGGCGCACGACTGGGAGCCCATATTGGCAAACTCGGCTCTCACGTCTCACTCTACCATTTACTGGAGCTCGCTGACCCGATCGCTGACGCACTATGGTTCGAAGGAAAAACCTGGTCCTACGCTGCGATGTTGTCCGAAGTCGATATCCTGGCTGTCGGTCTTCAATCCCTAGGCGTCAAGAACAACGACTTCGTTGCCGTCTTCATGACCAATACACCAGAATTCGTTTTTACGGTATATGCGCTGAGTAAGCTTGGTGCAGCGCCTGCCATGATCAATAGCATGTTGCGTGGTACGTATTCTTCCTAACTACTTGCGTGGCCGTGCTGATCACTGCATTGGTAGACGCTACACTCCTCCACTGCGTCAACCTCGCACAGTCTCCAATCATTCTCTGCACGCCAGATCTCGCCCCGTTCGCATCCTCCGCGGCTCCAACCGTGCGCACCATCTCACTAAACCTCGGCTCCTTTCTACCCTCTCCAGTGCCTTCGGAAGTAATTTCCTTCCCACTTCTGAGCGACTCTTCTCTTCTCACTCCCATCACCTCACCTCCCCGAGACGTCACTTCCGTCACCGCCATAATCTACACGTCGGGCACGACTGGCCCACCTAAAGGCTGCGCCATCCGCTCCCTTCTGCCTTGCTGTATAGTGGCTTGCCCCTCTTCCGCCGACGCAAGCAACCCAAAGAAGTACCTTCCTGTCCGCACATATGCGTGCATGCCCCTCTTCCACGGCACCACCTTCTTCACCGGCTTGTGCTACTCAGTCGGCACCTCCGGCTGCCTGTGCCTAACTCGGAAATTCTCCGCTTCCCGTTTTTGGCAGGAATGCCACAACAGCCGCGCGACAAGGATCCTGTATGTGGGGGAGCTGGGTCGGTTCTTGTTGAAACAGCCAAAATCGGAGTGGGAGAGGAAACATAGGGTGATCGTGGCGGCCGGGAATGGGCTACAAAAGGACGTGTGGATTGAGTTTCAGCGGAGGTTCGGGGTCAAGGAGGTTAGGGAGTTTTACCGGAGTACAGAGGGACTAGTGAAATTCGATAATCGCCATTTCAGAGGCAAGATTGGGGCGGGGAAAGTAGGCTTCCGGGGACTATTGTCTAGAAGGATCGAGAAAGACCAGTGTATTGTCAAATTCGACTATGACAGCGAAATGCCGGTAAGGGATGAGAACGGTTGGTGTGTGAAGGCGGGATTGAACGAGCCGGGAGAGGGTATCAAAAAAATCGAAAACCTAGCCACGTATTCCGATTATGTGGGGAACAAGGAAGCGACGGAGAAAAAGTTCCTGAGAGACGTTTTCGAAAAGGGCGACATATGGCAACGAAGTGGCGATCTGCTCATGGTAGAGAGAAGTGGATGGGTTAGGTTTGTGGACAGGATTGGTGATACCTATAGATGGAAGGGGGAGAACGTGAGTGCTGGAGAGATCAGGGCTTTTGTTTGTGAGTGTGAAGAGGTCCATGATGCCGTGGTGGTGGGTAGGCAGTTGAAAGGGTGAGTCTAAAAGAAGGCGGATATCAAACGAATGACTAGCTGACTGTTCGACAGGTATGATGGGCAAGCCGGTGTGGCAGCCATTTCATTGAAGGTGGAAGATCTCGCAGCGGAGCGGGAGTTTATGGCGAAGCTGTATACAGAGTTGAAAGGCAAGGGTGTGCCGGCTTATGCCTTTCCACGGTTGATTATCATTACGAATGAGTAAGTGGAAGAAAGCTTCGTATCAGAAGTGTACGTCGGCTGACATGAAGCAGAATTGCCGTGGGAGATACCTTCAAGCACGCAAAGCAACTAGTCAAAGCCGTGGACTGGTCATCTTCTCCAGCATCAAAATACTGGCTTGACGGAACAACATACGTACCCCTTGATGCAGCGAGCTGGATGGCTATCGACGCTGGGCAAGCTAAGCTATAAAAACGGCGGCAGTCTTCATCGCTGTGGCACTCCCATTTAGTTTCCATCATCGTCCGCATATTTGCCGGGCCATGATAGTATAGCGCGTCATGGCTTCCTACTAGCCTTGGGATCCGTAGGTTTACGTACTGATTGTTTGCTGGGACGGCCCGACAAGCTATAGCTCGTGTCCGGTCTCGCAAGACACAGTCTGACGAGTCTGTCCATTTTCGTTGGCCAGGAGGGGTACGGGTGGACGCAACACTGTTACAACGTACAGTAAGCCTCGTACTGTAACACTAATTGCAGCCTTGTTCTAGCAAGAAGCAACGTGCTCAATGTTCTCTGTGTGATGGTTTTTCATTTTCGAGAAAGTTCTCCTACACCCCTGTCACATGTGGCAAGGCCAGGCTCGACACGGTTCAACGCGCGTTCACGTGATCATGACGTTTCTGATAAAACCAGCTTCCACTGGCAGTGGCAGTCCTGAAAAGTCCTCATATCCACCTGGGACACGCTTCGATCTTATCCCCTAATCAAGCACGTCAGATACTTGAGATATCTCACGGAAAGTCTTCTCGTAGAAAAACGATTGCGCCCAATGGCAGAGTACGGGGCATATGACCCCGAGTTCTCACCACCACTTGGCTTGGCCATTGAGTATGCAGATCCTAAGCGACTGCGGGAAATACTTCACAAGCTCGTCCTTCACAATATCGATGCCGCAAAGGAGCTGAAACAGGAGCTGCTTTTCGACGAGGCAACCACAATTCCTGGAATGGTTGTCAACAGTCGCAAAAGGAAGCAAGCGCCCACGGAAGAGCAACCTGTAGACGCCTCGTCAAACAAACGCAGATATCGCCCACGCTATTTGATGTGTGAGAGATGCCATCAAGAGTACGATGTGTCCAAGAATGGATCCAACGCGTGTCGGTATCATGAGGAGGGTTTGGAGAAGAACGAGGAAAGTGAGGCGTGGGACGACACAGATGATTGGCCGGAGGAGTATCTGGATATGGATGAGATCAAACGAGAATGGCCCAATAGTTTCAAGTGGTTGTGTTGCGACAAGAATTGCGATGCAGCAGGTTGTCAAGTAGGAAGACATGTTCAAAATCCATTAGATCCGGATTGGAGCGACGACGAGAAGTGAGGAACTGTCCATTTGGCAGGACCGCACTTAGCATGTTAGCGACATAAGAAGGTACACGGTGGGCTCCCTAGCTTCCTTGTTGCTATGAATCGGCATTTTCTGTCCGTTCAACAGGCAGAAATGGTTCTCAACATGCGTGCACAAGCTCGTTCTCCGGAGCATCCTCCACTGTAACCGAGGGAGTTGACTGCTGCACAGGGAAGAAGAGAGTTGGACTTGAGGCGAGCCGACTCCGGCGTTTTCAAAGAGCTCTGGGGATGCATGGTGAAGATGGCGAGTTCGCATGGGTTGAGCCGGGCACGCGACACATCTGATCACCGCTATAATTTCTCTCTTCTCTAATGGGGACTCGTGGAGCACCGGGCCTAGAAGCCATACCACCGCGCGTAGACATACCACCGCGCGTAGAAGCCATACGATTATATCGAATGGCAGGAGTAGTACGCAAACTACAACCTTTCAGCTACAGTTGTAACATGTTTGGCCGTACATAATGCTGCTCACTATCTTTGATCTTTCAAGCGATAAATTGTTGACTGTCGAATTTGACATTTCTTATCAGAGAAAACAACAGCCCTCCAATAAAATTCATAACCACCTGCAGCTTTTGAGCCCCCAAACATCAATGCCATGGGTAGCAATGGCAAATCCCCGAAAGTGACGTGGAAATGGAACCCGCTTTGGGTACAGCGATGGGTAAGCGACTGGAAGTGGTATGGTTGCTCAACTGCAGGATCAATTGAGCAAACACCTTCGTTTTACGTACGATTTCAGTAGACATTCTTTCTTGGCGATATGCCAGCTGGGACAGAAAGTGGAGAGAGTTTGAATTCTTCATGACACTTGAGACCAACGAAGCGGATCGGACCTCGGTGGCCGTTTCGATGGATGGAATTCTTACCAAGCGAGAGGGTCGAGAAGCGGCTTTTAATCGACGAGTGCATCATTGGCTTGGGAAAATGCAGGGGAGCGGTTGAAGGGGAGGATTCCCTGACCAAATTGTGCGGTCGATTTGTGGCTGGAGCTGGTTGAGTCGAGCTTGGAGTGTGGCTGTGCCCTGGGCGAGAAGCCATTCCAGGGCTCGGATCCCTGCAGGCGGACAGCAAAAAGCAAAATTCGGCCGGATCTGCTTCCAGAGTTTCGCCTGATCATGCCTGCCCATGCTGCCGTCACTCGCTTCTCCACCCGGAAGTTGCCCAGACTTTCCTCAGCCAGGAAGGACGTCAACCAGAAGGGACGACTAGTGATGCTTAGCCGTCGATCGACTCAACGTCAGACGGCCCAAGCTTTGAAATCCAGCAGGCGCGCTTGCTCTTCCGCACGGGAAAACATCGCCTTGCTCGGAGATGGCTGGCTACTATCATGGCGATCCCGAATTCCAGAAACCAAACTCCCACCTTCGTACTACTAAGTTACTGCTAACTCCGTCCCAAACGCAACCTGCCAACCTGGAGCCCTTGCGCTTCCTTCCTCCGCCCACGCCTCCCTCGGCTCCCCGACTATGGCTCCAATGACGATCCTTGCTCAACTCAGCACTTCCTCCGGGCTCGGGCTCTTGCTGTTCATCATGTCTACTTTCCAACTTGTATCTTCAAACCGATGTCTCCTTCGTCGTAGACCGCCATGAAGAAACTCCTCCCTCATGGCTTCCAGCGATAACACCACGCCCCCTGCTCAAAAGTCCAAGCAGGAGAGGATTCGGGACAACCAACGTCGCAGTCGTGCCCGAAGGCAGGAATATCTAGCGGACCTTGAACGGCGCCTTTCCGACTGCCATGTCTCCTGTCGCGAAGCGGAGTTGCAACGCTCTGCCTTTCAAGAATTACAGACCGAAAATGCTCGACTACGAGAGCTCTTGACTCTGGCGGGGGTCAGTCATGAGCTTATAGATTCCTTCGTCCACCAGAACAACAGCGATTCAAACCATCAGCCAGATCCAGCTTCTTCGCTACGACATCTGAAGCCGAAAATCTCAGCAATGGAGCCAAACAAGTCACAAATGGCACCTGCCAACCCTGTCCCGACCTCTTGCGCCAGCAGTTCGGCGTCCGGGCTGGTACAGTCTATGCCTGTCCACAATAACTACCCACCAAACTCTCACTACCAATACACCGCCACCCAGCAACCTCCCGTGCCTCCGCCGTATAATTACGAGGCGACGGCGCAGACCACTACTTTTGGTTGGCTGTTCGATCCAGACACTACGATTAAGGCGGAAGATCCCAACTCTCCTTTCTGTTGCGATACCTTCAACATCGCTCCCACGGGCCAGCTTTTACCCAACGACGAAAACGCCGTCCTTTGCTCCGTGGCCAAGGACATGATTGCTCAATACAATGTCACCCCTCAGGAGATGGAGCAGATCAGGATGCGGCTTTCTACTGGGTTCAGCAAGCCGAGTTTCCCTGGAGAAGGCTGTCGGGTCAATCAGCAATTACTGTTTCAGGTTTTGAATGAGGTTAATGCCAGATATTCGTGAAGCTATTACACATACTATCTTAATCATGGTTGCCAATTGGTGCGTTTTCCGTACCACTTGACAACATAAACAAGGCCTATGAGGACAGGCACCTCGATCAAGGGCCCCACTGTGGCTGCCAGAGCTTGGTCGCTATTGATGCCGAACGTGGCTATGGCAACAGCGATAGCCAGCTCAAAGTTGTTGCTTGCAGCTGTAAAACTTTGGACACAAGAGAGTCGGTATCCAAAACCGAACCTCCTTGACAACAGCAATGTGCCTAGGAAGATACATGCGAAGTAGACGATCAATGGAGCAGCGACCCTGACAACTGACACAATTTGGTGCACAACGCGTGCTCCTTGTGAGCCGAACAGGACAACAATGGTAAAGAGCAGGCCAATCAAAGATAGAGGTCCAATCCACCTCAAAAATCTTTCGTAAAAGTCCTTGCCTATCAGACCACGGATGGTGAACCTGGTGATGATGGCTGCACCAAGAGGGATACCCTGCACTACCGTTAGCGAGATTCTTCAGCTAGATCATTCGATCACTTACCAGGAAGACCCCGACACTTTTCGCGACGGGCGCATAATCGACGCTGAGCACTTCGTCGTCATTGCTGATGACCTTGATGAAGAACAATGCAAGAGGTGCAAAGAGCACCATCTGCAACATGGAGTTGATTGCAACAAGTATGGCGCAATATTCGTTATCTCCGCCGGCCAGACCAGTCCATATTAGCACCATAGCAATACATCTCGCAATCCCGACCAAGATCAAGCCTTCTCGGAGACCTTGTTCGTCAGGAAGAAACGCCCATGCGAGTGCCAGCTACAGAAATGTCAGCAAAGACCAATTCGACAATGGTGGCAAACTTACCATGAAAAACGGTGCAACTATCCAATTCAGTACGATGCTGAACCCGACCTGTACCCAAAGCTGCTTCTGGCGGAAGGAGTGATGTAGAGTCTCATAGCGAACTTTACACAGTATCGGGTACATCATGACAAGCAGGCCAACAGCAATTGGTACGGATACGCCAACAAACTTTCCCTTCTGCAATGCTGGACCAGTGTTTGGCACAAAATTACCAAGGAGTATGCCAACCAGCATGGCTAGAAAGATCCATAGAGCCAAATATTGATCTAGAAAGCCGAGGTTCTTGAAGGCAGATGTGTGGTTGACTTTTTCTTGTTGTTTTTCAGCATCCTCGGGACGCGTCTGTGACGAGGTTTCGGGGGCGAGGACGGCTTCCCTGTTTTGGACGTCCATTATCAATTCTGTTGGAGGTAATATCAGCAGCAACTTGAAGTTAATAGATTAATCAGAGAACGATTATACAGGCATGGTCTTCACGTCTTGGAAGGTAGAAGATTCCGGGACGTCAAACGACAGGGGTGTTATGTATGATGCAATATCAGATTAATGCTGGTGGCTTTAAAGTTGCGCTTAGACGTTTTTCAGCATGAATCGTCGCCGACCAATCGGAGCTGAGTGGTGTGTCACCGAGCTGATCACGTCTAGTGCACGTTTCATGCGTTCAATTTCCAATTCTCCTCTTTCTTCGATTTTCGCCCAGAATCTTCTTGTGAGTGTGTCACCGCTCACACCTGGATGACTACGACCACCAAGTCGATTTGCCTTGTCTTCTTTGTCAGTGCGGTTCTTCGTAAGCAACTGTTCTTTAGTGCCATACGGCTTCTTGTGAATACACAGTAGATTCTGTTACTGGAGCACATCTGTACCG
>Ga0210040_10010396_pt1 | contig 10672 bp, 8 predicted proteins | sample CryGeyCG12114_NA_FD_185462 | JGI IMG/M metagenome (GOLD analysis project Ga0210040, IMG submission 185462) | Groundwater microbial communities from aquifer - Crystal Geyser CG19_WC_8/21/14_NA (SPAdes) (version 2) | ecosystem: Environmental > Aquatic > Deep subsurface > Groundwater | place: USA...
GAATGGTGGAAGTTCGGCGCTCGGCCGTAACGACGATTTCGCCAACGCCACCTTGGGTCGCGCTATTGGCCTGGGCGGGGGTGTCCGCCGCCTGTGTCGTGGAATCGGCCTGCGCGAAGAGCGGCGCAGAAACAACAAGGCCGAGCGCCGTTCCGCAAAATGCCATCAGGTACCGCATTGAAAGACGTATGGTTATCACGGCCCTCACCTTCACAAACGATGGCGAACCGGGAACGCGAACGTCCGCGACCCAGTGATGAACCTTCGGTAGCCTGGGATTAAGGAGATCGTCCGGGATTCGTTCTCGCTGTTGTTCAGGTTGGCCGAAAGCGCCAAGCCGTCGATCGCGTGCCGCGCGTGCGGTTCTGTGCGGATGAAGATTTCCCGGCAAGCACCGGGCAGCTACTGGCTTAGCGTCACTCAGTATCCGGTTGTTTTTTTCTCTCATCCCTGCCCCCCAGCATATGGTCTATTTATTGACTCACTTTAGATCGATTCGGCGTGCTGTCGAACCGATGTAACGGGATCGATCTCATCGACGGCGTGGTTGAGCGGGGTTGAGGGAGTTTCTATATTGAAGGAATGTCATGAGTTCGACAAAACAGCCGGCGGGAGTCGATGTAGCCAGACGAACTGGTGTCTCGAAATTGGCAGATTCGCGCGCCTTCACCGGCAGCAGCGTGTCGTGCGAATTGGGCAAGCCAATCTCAGGCTACGTTGACAAAAGGGATTCCCATACCGGCATGGTTCTAATTCAAGGCTGCTTTTGAGGGGGCAGTCATGGATTGCGGAGACTTGTCGGACGCGGAGTGGGAGGTCATCAGGCCACTGTTGCCGTCTGAGCGCGGTCGCTGGGCCCGTCCGGCAGGCGACAACCGGCGCTTCTTGAACGGCATGCTTTATGTCCTGCGGGTCGGGTGTCCCTGGCGCGACATGCATGAGCGGTATGGCAAGTGGAACTCGGTCTATGTCCGGTTTCGCCGCTGGGCCGAGCAGGGTGTCTGGGATGCGTTGCTGCAGACAAGGGCTACGATGGCGACCGCTTCCGCGAGAGCCTGCTGATCCATGGCATCCTGCCGATCATCCCGCCTCGCTCCAACCGCAAGGTGCCCGAGCGTCCCGACTATCGCCGCTACAAGGACCGCAACCGCATCGAGCGCATGTTCGGCAAGCTCAAGCAGCAGCGCCGCATCGCCACCCGCTACGACAAGACCATTCTCTCCTTCGAGAGCTTCCTCAACCCCTCAACCTCGCTGCCACCCGCCTATGGCTGAAGTCTTTTGTCAACGCGGCCTAGGCTACTACAACCGACACCGCATGCACTCAGCCTTTGGGTATCTCACCCCCGGATAGGCCGACCAGCGCATGACCGGCTAACCCGGCGTGTCCGCCGATCCGGGGGAAGATCACACCCGGCGATCATCGACCCGCCGCGCGCCAGGCTGGATCCACCGCAGATGCGGTTCGATCGCTGCCCATGCCATCCGACAACCAGAATAGCGGCATGCCTCGCCTCCCATGATGCACGTCCTCCGTGAATCAGGAAAGCCGCTCCAGTTCAGACCGCTGATTGAGTTTGGGCCCTGTAAAAAAGTAGCGGTCCGATAAGCGACCATAGAGCCGAGTAGCCCGAGGCGGATGATCTCACCCCGCAAGCCAAGTGGCGGAACGGGATTACGAGCGGGCTTGTGGACGAATGGACTACAAACCGGCTCTCACTTGGGCTTTCGCCGTGCCCATCGAAACTGTGGATACTCGACTATCAGAACTTTGGGCAGGCCGGACCAGACAGGCGCCGGTAGGATCGCTGTCATAGCGAGGACGATCGTTTGAGGAGGCTCAGTTGGGAAGAACGGCATGACATAGAAAAACAACTCGAGCGACGTTGCCTCGACCACCGCCCTCAGCGTGCCGGCAGCCGCTTGGGCGCAGGACGCCGATGCACCACAGAACGGGGTCTCGGCGTGGTGACATGAGCAAGCTGAATGGGACAGCCAAGCTTTACAAGCTGGACCCAACCATGCAAGCGGCTTGACAGAGCTTAAGAACATTCGTCTCTTACAGCTGAGTGAACAGTCGGTAGTTTGCCGAGGAGCGGACTGAAACGGAGATGGCAAGTTCACCATTGAAGAGTTCTACTCCATTTTGTTGGCATTCGCTGCGAAGAGAGCGCCGACATATCACGTGATAATTGACCTGAGGCTACAGAAATCGCAGAGGTGACGAACGTAATTATGGGAGACGTGACCACTGAGGTCGGCATTAAAGGATCATGAAATACCTACAGTGAGCCTATGGCAGTCCGTCGCAATGAGGTGCTCCAAAAACCATGGAAGAGGTTCGAATAAAATGATAATTCGTCGCTCTGGGAGATCGTACGCTTCACTATGCGGAGCCCTTGCTCTTATAGCCAGTACAGCAAACGCCCAGACTGTCTTGGCACCACGGGCTGTGCCCAACTCAAACGTTCCAGAAGGATTTCACGTTGCTCGCGTCATTCTTCTTGGCACAGGCGGAGGGCCACGTCTGCGCGCCAACCGGGCGCAGATAAGTGCCGTGCTGGAGGTGGACGGCCGGCCTTATCTGGTTGACGTTGGCGCAGGAGTGGTGTCCCGCCTGACGGAAGCGGGAATCGACACTCGCTTCGTTCAAAGAGTTTTTATCACGCATAACCACACGGACCACTATAATGGCATTCTCGAATTTCAGTCGTTCGTTTGGAGTGACCGGAACCAGAGCAATCTTGATGACCCGCCGGTCCAAGTCTTCGGCCCAAGGCGGACGCAATTTATTGTAGAGAAGTCTCTGCAGACGTTCAGTGTCGCTGAGCAAACTCACGGATCTATGCCGGGTACGGCTCCTAGGATGCCGGCGTCCGGTATGTTCACGACTACGGAGATTACGAACGACGGTGTTGTTTATTCTGATGACCTCGTGAAAGTTACGGCCGTCCGCAACACGCATTTCGACAATTATCCGAGGGATTCCGTAGCTATTATTTCTGGTGATGAGTCGTATTCCTATCGCTTCGACACGCCTGCGGGTTCCGTTGTTTTCACCGGGGACACGGGCTGCAGCGAAGCCGTGGAAGATCTGGCGGAGGGCGCGGATCTACTTGTAAGCGAGGTAGTCACAGGAGCAGCGCCGGGCGCCGCGCCGCCTCGCGGCAATTCGGTCCAAGCAGCCCCCGTGCAATCCCGGGTCTGCTCGGGCCATTTGTCATCGGAGGAAGTCGGCCTGCTAGCGTCTCGCGCGAAAGTGGGGGCAGTGCTGTTAAACCACCTTGTTCCGGGGCTGGACGATGAGAAGGACATGTCGCTTTACACGATTGGGGCGCTAAAACACTTCAAAGGACCTGTGATTGTGGGGCGCGACCTTTCCGAATATGATCTGGTTAAAGCCGCTAGCAGGTGATTGGCATGCACAATTGGGCCCGACTCTCGTGGACCAGATCCAATTCAAATGGACGAACATTGACTTAATCCATCAGAGGGTCGCGGCCACACCTTATTTTTACCTATCCTCGAATTAGTTTCAGGGTTCGGATCTGGACACCTCGAAGAACCACTGGCGTTTGGCGGGTGGGGCTGATTCACTGGCTGAGCGCGACAGCGGAGGCAGCGATGGTTGGACAGCCGGGTTTCTTCGATTTTTGGGACGTTACGGGCAGCTGAGTGCGGCGGGTGATCCGCTGGAGCAACTTGCTGCTGTGGTCGACTTCGAGGTGTTCCGCGGTCCGCTGGTGGCGGCGCTGCGCCGCTGCTCACGCGGCAAGGGCGGTCGCCCGCCATTCGACCCGGTGCTGATGTTCAAGATCCTGGTGCTGCAGGCGCTCTACTCGCTGGGGGATGAGGCAACCGAGTTCCAGATCAAGGACCGGCTCTCGTTCCAGCGGTTCCTCGGTCTGGGGCTCGACGGCACAGTGCCGGACGCGACGACGGTCTGGCTGTTCCGCGAGCGCTTGGTGAAGGCCAAGGTGATCGACAGGCTCTTTGCTCGCTTTGATGCCGCGCTGACTGACCAGGGCTATCTTGCGATGGGCGGCCAGATCATCGATGCCACCGTGGTGCCGGCGCCCAAGCAGCGCAACACCGAGGAGGAGAAGGCGGCGCTCAAGGAAGGCCGGATCCCCGAGCGCGGGGAGGACAAGCCAGCCAAGGTCCGGCAGAAGGATCGCGATGCGCGTTGGAGCGTCAAGTACACCAAGGCCAAAGTGAAGGAGGGCGCTGATCCGAAGGCGTTCAAGCCGGTCGACCTCACCATTCCGATGTTCGGTTACAAGAACCACATCGGGATCGATCGGACCCAGGGCCCGATCCGGACCTGGGATGCCAGCGCCGCCAATGCCCACGATGGCGCAAGGCTGCCGGTTCTGATCAGCCGGACAACACCGCCTCGGGTGTTTGGGCTGACACGGCCTACCGCTCAAAGAACAATGAGGCTTTCCTCGCCAGGGGCATGGTCACCAGCCACATCCATCGGCGAAAGCCGCACCGCAAGGCGATGCCCGAGCGCGTCGCTCGCGCCAATGCAAGGCGGTTGGCGGTGCGCTCGGCTGTCGAGCACGTCTTCGCCGGGCAGAAGCATCGGATGGGCCTGGTGGTGCGCACCATCGGCGTCGCCCGTGCCAGGATCAAGATCGGCATGGCCACCCTCGCCTATAACTTCCAGCGGCTTGCCTGGCTCGAGGGGCGTACTGCGCCTGCGCGATGGCGATGCGGCTCTGAATGGCTCCGACAGCTCCCCAGTAACCCGATAAACCTACCAGATCACGGAGCGAACGCTGGCCACCTCACTCCTCGCGCCGCTCGTGCGCCAAAACTCGCGGTTCTTCGAGGCGTCCAGCTCGCCGGAGCTCCTGAGCACATCATGTCAGATGGCCTGCTCGCCATCCCGGGTCAGTTTCGCAAATCTACCTGACAAAGCCGCTTGCCCAGCCTCGGCTTCCTGTGCTCGCCCCCTCATGCACTGGCCGTTTTGCTTGCGGTTCGGCCTGCCAGGATCGCGACGATGAAGCCCGCCGCTGCGAGGTAGCTTAGCACCTGAAAGCTGTTTATCAGCCCTCCCATTCGCAAGGCGAGGAAGGTCACCACCAGCGGGCTCAGCCACTGGCCCAAGGCAAAGGCAGACTGCCAGAAGCCGATCCCCCGGCTTCGCACATCAAAGGTGAGGATGCTCATCGACCACACCACCAGCGTCGGCAACAGCATCCCCGCGCCGAGCTGATTGACAAAGCAGCCGGCGAGGAACAGCTGAACGTCCTCCGAGCGACCCATCATCATGAAGCCCACCGCGAGCAGCCCGAATTCGAAGATCAGAAGTTTGCCCACGCCCAGCCTTCGGCCGAATTTGGCATAGATCACCGTGCCGAGCGGCACGCCCACGCTGGCGATTGATGTCCAGAACCCTGCCTGCGCCGGGCTGGTCATGCCCAGCGCGGCGAGCCCGCTCGGGGCCTGGATCTGGACCGTATAGAAGAACACCGAGCCGTAGACGGTGATCAGCACGATGAGCCCCATCTTGCCCCACGGAAAACCTTCCCAGCTCAGGTTGCGCGGCGACTTGGCCGCATCGTGGTCGGGATGCTCGTCATCCGAAGGATCCCAGGTGAAGATCCACACCAGCGCGAACATGACAAGCGCCGATCCGTAGACCCAGAACGGTGTGCGCCAGCCAAACTCGCCAAGCACCCCACCCAGATTGAAGAACAACAGCGCCGAGACAGAGGCGAACGCGGTCTGCGCCGCAAGCCACCGGTCGCGCGCCGCTCCTTGGTAGTAATCGCCGATCATGGTGGTCGAGAGGACGTAGATCAGCGCCTCGGCAATACCCACGCCCACGCGCGAGATCAGGATGTGAGTGAGATCCGTCAGGAACACCGGCGCCATGCCCACCGCCGCATAGATCACGAACGAGGCGAGCAGCAGCCGGCGACGTCCGAAATAGTCCCCCAGAATGCCGGCGAAGGGGCACAGGATAGCCACGCACAAGGCCGGCACCGTCAGCACCATCGGCACCAGATATTCGTGATTCGGCACGTGCGAGAACTCGGCCATCAGCTGCGGCAGGACCGGGGCCAGCAGCACGATAGCCATCGTGGTGAGTGTGATCGGCAGCAGCAGCGATATGCCGGTCATGAACGTAGGTGAATGATGCTTGGTCATTTCCAGTAGAAGCCTTTTTTCCCTCGCCGTCGCATGGTCCACCACATGTGTAGCCCCGTTGCCGAAAGGACCATGAGGGCAAGCCCGGCAAGGATTGAAACAATGCGGCCCGTCCAGCCGAAGGAATATCCGGCGTGGATGTCCTGCAGGAAATAATGGAAGTTAACTGGCGGAGGTGGACCGACGATCGGTCTGCCGCTGGCAGCGTCGAGTCTGATCTGCGGGCTGCCCGGCGGACCGCCCGCTCCCGCCGTGAGAGTGATCCGCGGACCGGACAGGCTTATCTGGAGGGTGCTAACCTGAATAGCATTTTGCGACCGCGCCGCACCCGCTATTCGAGCGATCATCGCCGCCAACTCCTCGTCAGAGGGAACCGCTTGGATTTGCGGAGCCTCCTGGGGTCCGCTGCCAGGCGGAGATTCGCCGAGGCGGATCATGTCGAGGTGCAAAAGTACCCCGGTCAGCGCTATGAAGAACAGAAACAGGCCGGCCGGTGTAGCGGCCCAGCGATGCCAGCGTCTCATTTGGTGGGCTCCGTGGCTCAAAAAACCATTCCGACCGAAGCATTATCGCCCGCAGGTTCACGGGTTCGGCTGGTGCCCTGGAGGCGGTGGGCGGTTGGCCCTAACGGCGGCCATCCGCTTGTCGAATTCAACAAGCTCCGCAACCGTAAGTTTGCCGTCCCCATTCACATCAACGCCCGGCGGAGCCGCGTTTACCTCATAATCCCGTTGTGTAACGAAACCACGGCCCTTCTCGAACATGTCGAATGAACTCATGGGCAGCCCCTCTGCTGCCCATTCAGAGCGTGACATCTCGCCGTTCCCATCAACATCAACCTCCGCGACGAGTTCGGTTACATCAGGGTTGTTTGTCGCACCGCCTATACTTGGCGACCCGGGTTGCGCCTGCCCAGGTGCGCCGGCCGCTTGGCCAGCTAAGTCGCTGGCAGGCTGATGATGGCAGCCCGTCAGAAGGACGGACATTGCCAGCCCCAAAATGATCGGGTACCTCATTGTTTCTCTCCTCTACAGTCAAATGCGTCCCCGGGATATTTGTGTAGTTCGCTCACCCGGAACGCTCAAAACCAGTGGAGAACAGATCATGAAAAGAATTATGCTATTTTAGTATGTCCGGAAGTTCCTGCTCACAATTGCAATTATTGAAGGTTTCGTTGAATGCGTAATACGGCCTCGGCAGGTTAGGGTAGATAAGAGCCGAGCGCTGCGGAGCATAGGTATTGTAGCTGTAGAGCGGCTTGCGGACGCCTTCCCACGCAGGCTGCTGCTCGCCCGCCTCCCCAGCCACGCGCTTGATCGGACGGCCGAGCGCAAGATCAGCGAGTTGCTGATTGACCCTGTCCAGCATCGATTCCGGCAGGCTGGGTGCAAAGTCACTAGCCATCTGCAGGTGCCATATCTTCCAGACGCCGTCCTCCTTCACGAAATCGGCACCATATTTCTCGAAGAACAGCATCGACTGCATATGAATCTTCCCGTCCTCGAACTGCGGCATTAGGTTTATGCCTGGGGAGTACCATGTGCCCTGGGCCGTCTTGCCATCACCCGCAATTTCTATGATACCGGTTGTGTTCATGTGCATAACCCACGGCGAACCGGCGCCATAGTTCGCTGCAACATCTTCTACCTTCGGATCAGCCGCAGACATCTCTGCGCGATTTGTCTCGATATCGGAGGCCCTTCCTACCCCGTATATCTCACGGATCATGTCCAAGCCATACATCACCCAAGCCTGACTTCCGAACGTAGCGGTCGAGGCGAACTCGCCATCCTTCTTCACCCAATAATTTTCGATTTCTTCCAAGCTTCGTCCTGCAGCGTGCATAAATGCGTGCCGGCTCATCAGGTTTTGAACGGCGCCCGAGGCGGCTGCCCGCTCGCCATCGGAAATGATTGGACGCCCTTGAGCAACTTCCGCGTTAGTCTGGAGCGGCGCGAAATCCATTCGCGGTTGTTCGGCCCGGGCAGGAAGAGCGATCACCAAGGCCAGTGCGAACGTACTGGTGACGAAAAGACGTTTCTGTATCATGGCTATACCTTTCAGAAATAATGGTCGACCGAAACCGCGCAGGTCCGCAGGCGGTGATGAACGGCCCGTAAGTTCGAGATGGCGCAAATCACTGACTTGGTTTTCGACGTACTCCTAGGTGCCGAGGGCCAGAAGCCGCCAATCGCACGCTATTTGCCGTTCGGGGATTCTCGTCCCCATATTCGCCGCATGGCTTGCAACTTGAGGGAGCTTGAGTGTGAAGGCGCTGCCTGCCTTCGGTGACAAGGAGAATTGGACGCGGCGTGCATGCTGCCCGCAGCCTCCAACACCAGGCTCGCGGGCAGCGTCCTTTCTTCCACCTTCCCCGGCCGGTGGACCGTCGTTATCTTTCCGCGACCGAAATTAATCTGCTGTGCGGAGGCAACGCAGGCAGTTCCGAGGAGGGTTGCGACCGCGAGAAGGTGCATCACGAGCATTCCTTTAGTACCTCGCGGAGAAGGCGATGCCGTAAGTGCGCGGATTGCTGACCATGACCGCGGCGAACGGGATCGGCGGCGCCAGGGTGAACAATATTTGTGTATCATTCTCAATGTTCCGGACGAAGGCGCGAAGCGAATAGCCATTGTCAGGACCGGTATAGGTCAGCGATGCATCGCTGCGCGTGAAGCCGGTCTGGCGATTGAACGGCGATACGTCGATCGAGGTCAGATAGGCTGACGACCAGCGCATGTCAGCGCGAGCTGAGAGCCTCGCGTTGTCGGGCAGATCGAACGATCGTTCATAGCCGATGGTGCCCGACCATTCCGGTGCGTTGGGCAGCGGAAATACACCCGTGATGTAGTTGGAAGTGATCTGGCCCGTCGCGACGTTACAGCTTCCGCCCTCATAGTCGAACGTGCCCTGCGCATGAAGGTATGCGACAGCAACATAGATCCGGTCGTGCCGCGTTGGAGCAGCCGTTAGCTCCGCCTCGCCGCCATAGTTCTTAAGCTTGGCGGCGTTAATCGTCCTCTGCGAATAACCGTTTGGGTTATTGCAGTCAGGCCCGCCCACCCGTGCTTGGTAGTCTTCGTAGTCATAATAATAGCCACTGAGGTTAAACTGCAAAGCGTTGTCAAAGAAACGGGTTTTTACGCCTGCCTCGTAAGCAGTGATCAACTCTGGATCGTAATACGATTCACTGTTGTTCAGCCCGCCTGCCTTGAATCCGGTCGAGACCAAAGCGAAGAGCATCGAACGGGAGCCGAGATCAAATTCTATGCCGCCTTTGTACGTGTCGCTCTCATATTTGTTCTCTCCGCGGGTGCTCGGCACATACACACCGCTCGCTGTTCGAGTAATGTAATCGACACTCTTACGATCGAACGTGTAGCGCGCGCCCCCGGTCACACGAAGCCTGTCGGTGATCGGTACGGTCACCTGGCCAAAAGCAGCAAGTGTGTCAGAGCTGTTCCCCGACTCGGGAGCGGCGACGGGATTATGCAGGAAATTAATCATGATCGGCGCATCAAGGTTCACGGTGTTGTCCCTCGAGTAGCCATACAAGCCAAGCACCCATTTCACCCGAGAGCTGGCGTTCGAAGCAATCCGCGCCTCAATCGACTCTGCATGCTCCGACACGTCTTGGATATTCGCAGAGGTTGGTAGCAGGATCGTATCCGCATTCTGGCGCTGAAAGTTGTAGGCTGGGAGGAGCGTAAAGGTACCGAAGCCCAAATCATAATCGAGCTGGGCGTACAACTGAGCGAAGGTCAATTCCTGCTCGCCATGCGGCACGACCGTGGGGCCACTTGAAAACGGCGCATAGAAGGGGAGCCCGTTCTGGCCGTTATACGCGGGATAGGTCGTGTTGTAAGGATCGTCTTCGTTCAGCGGCGCAGGCACGGTCGATTGCGGAGTCCCTGACTCGCGAGCGTAAAGTCCGGTTACCGTAAGCGCCAGCCGGTCACTGGGTTCGAACTTCACCTTGCCGCGAGCCGCCCAGCCGTCCGCGCTGGCTCCGCCATTGCTATAATAACCGTCGTGGCGATTGGCTATAAAGGCAATCCGCATGGCAGTGCTATCGTCGATCGCAACATTTGCCACCGCCTCGGCCCGAACACTGCTGTAATTGCCAAGTTGGAGGTTGAAGTAGGCCGCGTCCGCACCGATGATCGGATCGTTGGTGATGACGTTTACCGATCCTGCGGTGGCATTGCGGCCATAAAGCGTACCTTGCGGACCGCGCAGCACCTCGATACGGTTGATGTCGAAAGTATTGGCAATCGCGACCGCCGCCTGCTGCTGGTAAACGCCGTCGATGTTGAGGTTCACCGCCGGATCGCCCCCCGCAGAGGTATCGCCCGTGGAACCGATACCCCGAATGAACACCGCCTGGCCTTTGCCGCTGTTCTGCACGACCACGCCGGGCGTCTGGGCGATTACGTCGCCGACCGAGTTGAGTTGACGTTCTAGGATCTCATCACCAGTGATGGCGGTGATCGCAATCGGCGTCCTCT
>Ga0210040_10010397_pt1 | contig 10672 bp, 8 predicted proteins | sample CryGeyCG12114_NA_FD_185462 | JGI IMG/M metagenome (GOLD analysis project Ga0210040, IMG submission 185462) | Groundwater microbial communities from aquifer - Crystal Geyser CG19_WC_8/21/14_NA (SPAdes) (version 2) | ecosystem: Environmental > Aquatic > Deep subsurface > Groundwater | place: USA...
GCGTATGAATTATTTGGAAAAGAATTTAGGTATCAGACTAAGTTTGCTTACCAGAAAAAAAGTAATGGAACCGCCATATTAATTATGCCCAGCGGCGATCCTACGTTGGGCAGTTGGCGGTGGCCGGCCACGAAAGAAGGAGTGGTACTGAAAAACGTTGCCCAGGTTATCCGGAAACTAGGCGTATCAGTAATTAATGAAATAGCCTGGGAGAATACAAATTGGAACGAGGAAGCCATACCGGGCGGCTGGATTTGGCAGGATATAGGGAATTATTATGGTGCCGGACCGGCAAAATTAAACTGGCGGGAAAACCAGTTCGATGTGCATTTAAAATCCGGCCAGACCATTGGCAGCCCGGTAAATATTATTAAAACAACTCCCAAGTTGGAGCGGTATTCGTTACGGTCGGAGCTGACGACCGCCGCAGCTGGCACCGGCGATAATGCTTATATTTATTTTCCGTTAAATGCGGCTACTGGCGTTATTCGGGGTACTATCCCCATCAACGAAAATAATTTTAAAATTTCTGGTGCGCTGCCCGCCCCCGCCGCTCAGTTGGTTAGTACGCTGGCCGATTCCTTAACCAAAATGGGGATTAAAGCGCCGCGCCAGGCAAAAGATTACCCGAAAATGCCGACCGAAAAATATACAGTATTTTATACTGTTACTTCGCCGCCGCTGGATAGCCTGATTTATTGGTTTAACCGGAAAAGTATTAATTTATACGGCGAAGCTTTGGTAAAAACCCTGGCGTATAAAACCAAAGGGGTGGGAGCAACGGAAACCGGCGTGGCAATAATAAAGGATTTCTGGCAAAAAGAAGGTATTCCGGGACCCGAGTTAAATATAGTGGACGGATCGGGGCTTTCGCCGCTGAACCGGGTAACCACGCACGCGCAAGTAAAGGTGCTGCAACACGCGAAAAAGCAAACTTGGTTTCCGGGTTTTTACGCCGCCTTACCCGTTTTTAACGGCATGAAAGTGAAAAGCGGCACCATTGGCGGCGTAAAAGGATTTTGTGGTTACCACCGGGGAAAAGATGGTAAAGAATATATCTTTTCATTCCTGGTAAATAATTATAATGGGCCGTCCGTCACCATGGTGAAAAAAATGTATAAAGTGTTGGATATCCTTAAATAATTAAATTTTATAGAATAAACTTAAACAAAAGCAATGCTTTAGAAAGGAAAGATGTAAGACTAAAAAGTTTAGATAAATGCTTCTATTAGGAGCTTTTATATATTTTTAAAGCGCCGGCTTGTTTCGCTTGGTAATTAGAACAATACCGGACCCCGGAACAGCGTTTCGCGTATAGAATAGTAATTGTTTTTAGAGATAAATCATAAAATACAAATGGGAATTTTTTTAATATTTTTAGTGGGAGCTTTACTCGGATATATTTACGGCTATTATATCCGGCCCAAGCAGCGTTTGCGCAATGCTATAATAGAGGTGCGGGAAAAATGTAAAGCGGCTTTGGAAGAAGGGAACAAAGGCGTATACAAAACCATTGTATCCGATCAGCAAAAATCCTCGGAACTGGTGGTGGAAGTGAAAGAACTGGCGATTACGCAAAGCGGACAAGTGAAAGTACAATACCTCAGTGCTTTTTATAAAAATTCGGAGTTTAGAACTCGCAAAGGCGATGCCTTGCTGAAAGAAGTACACGGTTTATTAGGCGATTACCTGCCGCTAAACGAAATAGAATGGTACGAAACTACCGAGCGGCACGAAAACATTAAAAAGTACCTGAATACCATGACCATTTCCCACCATCATTTATTGTAACCTAAAACTAAAATGAAAGAAACTGCAATTTCGATCGCCGAGAATAAAGAGTTGGTTCAGCAAAAAGCGCTGGTGCTCTCTAAAACCATTGATCCGACTAAACCCGAATCGCTGAGTAATTTTGGGGTGGAAACCCAACGTAAGTTGGGCAATTACTCCAACGAATTGCTGACCAAGGTAAAGGTGAAAGACTCGGGCGATGCCGGTGCCGCCATTAACGAGCTGCTTACCCAAATAAATATGGTGAAGATTGAGCCCGCCGAAAAACCCGGTTTCTTTTCCCGGCTGCCGTTTGTAAAAAAGTTCGTCGATAAATCAAAGCAAATTGCTAGCCAGTACAACACCATTTCCGAAAATGTAGACGATGTAGTGGTAAAGCTCGAAAAAACCCGGCAAAGTGTTTTAAAAGATTCTACGAGCCTGGAAGTCATGTTTAAACAGGCAGTAGAATATATTCACGAAGTACGGTCGGTAATTGCGGCCGGAACCATGAAAATAGAGGAAATTGAGAACGAAACCATTCCGAAGCTCCAGGCCGAAGTAGAGCAAAGCGGTCAGGATGAACTGGCCGTACAGCGCCTCAGCGATATGATTGCGTTTAAAGAGCGCCTGGAAAAAAAGGTGCACGATTTTCGGTTGTCCCATACTATTGCCACGCAGTCGATGCCGCAAATTCGCATGATCCAGACGACGAACGAGGTGCTGGCTCAGAAAATACAAAACTCTATTGTAACGGTAATTCCGGTATGGCGCCAGCAGGTAGCCATTGCCTTGGGTCTGGAAAAACAACGCAAAGCTCTGGAAATTCAGAAGAAAGTAACCGATACCACAAACGAAATGCTGCTGAAAAATGCCCAGTTGCTGAAAACCAACGTGGCCGTGGCAGCGCAGGAAAACGAACGCGGCATAGTAGATGTGGAAACCCTGAAAAAAGTGAACCGGGATATGGTGGAAACCTTGGACGCGGTAATAAAAATAGCGGAAGAAGGGAGCCGGAAACGCATTGAAGCCGTAAAAGAACTCGCCCAAGTGCAGGAAGAACTGAACAGCAAAATTCTGGGTACCTTTAATAAATCGAAACCAATTGAGATTGAATAATGGCGGATGCGGCAGATAAAATAGAAGCTAACCAAAAACGCATCTTGTCGCCGGAACAGGATGCGCTGCTGGATATGTACATAAACAGTCTGGATACTTATTTTGAAGAAATAAAAAACTCGGAAAAAGTGCAGGTGGAAGTAGAAACACTGCACCTGAAAAGAATACTTTCTAAATGATGAATTTTTTACGTTCCCTGTTTGGTTTAGACGAATCGCCGGAAAACAGAACCGTTTTGGGGAATAATGTGAGAGTAGATGAAAAGGAAGTAGCGTATATCCGGAATTCAAATAAAAGATTAACTATTCTTTTTAACTTATATAACCGGTACCAGGAAACGCCGCACGCAACTAAAATTCAAAGGGTATACGAGAAAACAAAGAATATTCACACGTACCTGATCGCCCGTAAAAGAGCGCACGCTTTAGAATTATTTCATGTGCAGCACACCGATCATTTTATAAATACTTTTACGGTTATTATTGATGTTTACCAAAGCCACCAGCCAGCTCCTGTAGCTCCAACTTACCCACCCGTCAGGCCGCCTGTTTTGGACGAACAAGTAAAGACAGAAATAAACGGGCGAGGACAGGTAGTAGATAACCGGCGGCCACAACCGGTGGTAAAACCAATAAGTGTTCCCCGGCCATTGCCTTATCCCGAAACCGCCGGTAATAAAATAGCCCGGTTAGCCCTTACAGAAATTTGGCTGAACGCCTCGGCCCGGATTATTTACGATAAAATAAATACGGCAAACGGCGTTTTGGTAAAAGAAATAAGTTTCACCGCTACCAAACAAGAACAAGATAATTTCCTGTTATTTGTTTCCAACCGATTAAACATCCGGGATATATCGTACGTGGGGAATGCTATGGTACAGGTACCCAGTAATGGCGCCAATGGCACCGGCATTGTACCTATTCTGTATTGGCAAGGCTTTACCTACGCCCTAAACTTAAAAGATAATTGTCTTTTCCCGGTACGGGTAAACCGGTAGAACCATATTTATTATTCGCATGTTACGGAACTAGCAAACAGAAAATTATTATGAATATTCACGCATACAATTGGTGGGAAGTACTGGGTTTTATATTATTGTTAGAACTATCCGGCGGACTCATGGCCTATTTTCTAATGAATATCCAATCGGGAAAATACGTGAAAGGCGGCTGGCGGAAAAGAGTTACGCCGCTCCGCTCGGTTCGTCCCCGGCCAAAACACTAAATGCGGCTAGCTCATTGGCCGGGGGGGGGCCAATATCTACTTCCTCAATGACCGGCAGTTTTAATTTTAAGAGCTGCACGATAACATAGAACAACCGGCTTTCCGGCTGGCCCAATCGGGTTTCTTGTTAAAAAATTCCGCAAAATTTCTTGAATACGGTTGTTTTATCGCTTCCTGCAATTTTAAAAACAACGTGTTTTCGCCCCTGGTTAATTCCTCTATGGCCTGGTGCAGCAAATAATTACGCAAAATAAAGCGCGGATTGGTTTGGCGCATACGCTCCTTTATTTCTTCCGGATTACCGGTATTGGTTTTCCGCCAGGCTCCATAAGTTTTTATCCAATCTGTAAAACGAGTACTTCTATCTGTATCAGGTTCTTGGTAGAAAGAATCTTTAAAATGATGTAGGATGTCCGCTTCTTCTTTCAGATCGGCGGGCAAATCTGCTAATAACTGATAAAAAATGGCCATATCGGGCTTTACAATAGTTAGCGTTTTTTCTAGCTGTGTTAAGAGCGCAACATCTTCTGGCCTTACTTCGTCTAAGCCAATTTTATTTCCTAGCATGGTATAATATTTTCCCAGGTAAATATCCTCGTACGTTTCCAGTAGGGCTATTAATTTAGTCGTGTCGGGCAATAAAGGCGCAATAGCACTCGCCAGGCAGCCCAAATTCCAGTATCCGATAGAAGGTTGTTTCCCGAAAGCGTAGCGGCGGCCCGGCAAATCGGTGGTATTAGGCGTAAACCGTGGGTCGTATTCATCCAGAAAAGAAAACGGACCGTAGTCAATGGTCAGGCCCAGAATAGACATGTTATCAGTATTCATAACTCCGTGCACAAAGCCTACCCGCATCCACTCCACCATTAAACTCGCCGTGCGCTCCAACACATCTGTAAACCAAGCTAGTATTTTATCTTCGCCTTCGCCCTGAATATGCGGGTAATACCGTTGCATGGTCCAGGCGGTGAGTTTCTGTAGATTTTCTAGTTCCTGACGGGCTGCCAACATCTCAAAATTTCCGAAACGCAAAAAGCTCGGCGCTACCCGCATCACAATGGCTCCCGGTTCAAATTCCGGATTGCCATTGTAAAACATATCCCGCATTACCTGGTCGCCGGTAGAAACCAAGCTCAAAGCCCTTGTAGTAGGCACGCCTAAATAATGCATGGCTTCACTCATCAAGTATTCCCGTACCGAAGAACGCAACACTGCCCGGCCATCGGCCCGGCGCGAATAAGGTGTACGGCCGGCGCCTTTCAATTGCAGCTCCCAGGTCTGACCGGCCGGAGTTTCCAATTCGGCCAGCGTAATAGCCCGGCCATCGCCCAACTGACCAGCCCAATTGCCAAACTGGTGCCCGGCATAACAGGCCGCGTACGGTTGCATGGTAGGAGCCACAGAATTTCCACCCAAGATATTTATATCCTGCTGATCAGTTGGTTTTTCCAGGCCAAGCTCCCGGGCTAAGTCATCGGACCAGGCCAGCAGAGTAGGATTTTGAACCGGAGTAGGAAGGGTTTTGCTGTATAATACGCCGGGCGTTTGCCGGGAGCTTGAGTTACCGCTGATATCACCGGGGAAATTATTCACAAATTCGTTTTTATATATCTGAGAGCTGAGACTAGGCATAAATTCGATTTAATTAGTGCTGTTCGTATAAGTGTTTTGTTCTGGTAATAATATATTGCCAGTTTTTTACTTTACCGGTATTTGGGCCAGATAGTTGAGTTCTCTAGAATATTCTCATCTGCCAACTATTAATGGGGCTGGTCCTATATCTTATAATTATTTTTTATTTACGGCAGAGCACCCTGAATTAAGTGGTTTTTATAGCGAACGCTTCGATTTATTGATAAAGAAGGGACCTCCTTTAATTATTGGAAAATATTTTAAAGAAATATTAGGTGCCAGAACAGGAATTCGTCGATACAAATCCGGTATTCGTCGAGACATTTAGCTTTTTATGCTTCTGAAGCGGAATTATCTTTTTTCTGGCATTTGCTTTGAAATACCCTCAATAACCCGGGCAATATTTCCCGGATAGAAAAAGATAAAACACCATTTAAATTAAAAGAAGATGAAAAAGTTAGTAGCAATGTTGGCATTAGGATTAACCTTTGTTGGAACTTCTTATGCCCAAAATGCCCCGCAAAGAGAAAAAAGTGAAGGTCAGAACAGCCAGTATGGTCAGGACCGCAAAGAAAGAAAAAGTAAAGGTGAGGTCGGCCGGAATGAGGAGCGCCAGGATAAACTTACGCCGGAACAGCGGGCAACCAAGCGCACGGAAAAATTAAGCCAGCAATTAGACTTGAGCAGCAAGCAGAAAAATAAATTGCAGGCATTAAACCTGAAGCAGGCGCGGCAAATGGAATCAATGGCTGCTCAGCGGGGCAATGCGAACGAAGTAAAGGGAGCGCACCGGCCGGAAATGCAAAGTTTGCAGGCGAATTATGAAAAAGAACTTAAAAGTATTTTGAACAAAAAGCAGTACGCCAAATACCAAGAAGACCAAAAGCAACTGCAAACCCAGCGGCGGAACCGCTCTAGGAAAGAAGGTGATACTAATTCCCGTTCGCGCCGACCTATGGAAAACTAATTTCGAATACGTTCAAGAATGTAAGAGCAAGCCAACTGGCTTGCTCTTTTGTTTTGTTAAAAGTTCGGGAAGCCGTTAGTTAATAAGGTGAAACGTATTGTTTATCAGGTATCCATCTTCCTTTTTAGTAATATTCTACTAAGAAATTTTAATCGCATTTTTGCTTTAAGCTTCTATAGAGAGTATTATTTATTTACCAGATTTTCGCAGGCTACAATTCTAAGAAAAGTTAAGCTGGATTTAAAGGGAATTAATAATATCGGGCGTGTTATTTATAGGAGAATTAATCAGGTTCGAGATAGGGTAGGCCCGCATTTTATCGGCGGCATAGGGCTTTAATAAATCTAAAACATCTTTCTCGTTTTCATCTAACCATAATTCTTCGGCTTCGGGCGTTAGAATAACCGGCATCCGGTCATGAATGGGCTTCACCACGTCGTTGGCTTCGGTAGTAATAATGGTAAAGGTTCTTAAGAGTTCACCGGTACTTTTATCCAGCCATTCATCCCACAAACCCGCAAAAGAAAATAAGTCTTCATCTTTCATTAAAATCCGGAAAGGCTTTTTTATGGTTTTTCCTTTTTTGGCAGTAGCCGGTAAATCAAATAAAGTATTTTCTTTTACTTCTTTTTCCTGCCATTCATAAAACGAATCGGCTGGTACCAGGCACCGTTTACTTCTGATTAGCCGATTAAACATAGGGCTGGTGGTGAGCGTTTCGGCCCGGGCGTTAATGGGTTTGCTGGTTTTTAAATCTTTGGCCCAGGCGGGTACCAAGCCCCATTTGAATAACGCAATATGTTGCGTTGAACTGGGAATTACCGGCAGGTTTTGGGATGGAGCAGCATTGTAATGGGGTTCCTGCTCAATAGCGGCAAACTTATCGGCATAACGATGTTCGGGTGAAACCCTCTTTTTAACAACTGAATAACGACCACACATATCACGTATTTATTTAATAATGAGCAGGAATATTAATCAAAGGAAATAAGATAAAGTTTAAATCTTATTTTAATTCTGGTGGTTGGTTTTAAGCTACAAAAGAATAATTATTCTTTTTTAAATCTTCTTTCTATTTCAAAGAATAATATAATTTTAAGCTGATTCTTAACGAATAAAAATCATTAAAAAATAAACCTGACAGCTACCAAACTGCCAGGTTTATTTTTACAACTCATTTGGTATAGCTGGCAATAAACTTTGCTTTGCCAATAGGGCAGCTATTTAGCCGGAATTTTTTCTAATAATAAATACCGATCACGCGTTTTGTCCGTTTCCAGACGGGTATTCACATCCAAAATCATAACGGGAGCCGCACTGCCATTTTTGAGCGCCGGCCAGGTAGGCAAACCTTTGCCGTTCGGATTGCCGGTTTTTATAAAATTGGCAAAATAGCTTTGCATTACTTCCGAAACTTTAAAATCATCTGGTGTCCAGGCGTACACTTTATTCGTGGGCAGGTTTCCCATGGCGTATTCAATCTCGGCAGAATGCACCGCACCGCGCGCTGGTGGCGTTTTTTTAGCATTAGCATCGTTGTTTCGAATTACGCCGCCCGCTAAGCCAGCAGTAGCATTTCCCATTTCCGGAGTCATTTCGGGACGCGGCCGGGAATACATGTAGCGGTACACAGGTTTACCGCCGGTTTGGCTATGAACATCTATCCATTTCCAGGTACTGTAGCCAATAAAGCGGTCGCCGGCCAAGGCAGTGGCCGCCTGTATAATTTCATCTTCCGTCGTTCCCGGATATAATTTTAATACGTCGTTAGCTTGGTCGCCGTACAGTTTCTGAATGGCTTTGGTATAATTTTCCGGGGTTGGTTGTTCTTGTCCCAAAATGGCTTGGTGGCCCGATTCCTGGGAATTCCAACCGGCCAGTAACGGAACCTGCGCCTGCTCGCCAGCGGCAAAAATAGCTGCCGGCGATTTCGGGAAAAAATAACCATCTACTACTACCGGAAAGCGGGGAGTGCCTGGTTTGCCGGTAGCTTCCAGGAGTTGTTGTGCGGGTAAGGCGCGCAAAGCAGCTAAGGAAGTAGCTCCCAAAGTGGTAGCAAAATTAACACCGGTTTGCTCGGCAGTAGCAAGCGGAGCGGTTGGTTGCAACGACAACAATGAACCACTTTCTCCAATAGCACCCGCAATCAAATTTTTAGATAAAGGCGAAGCCATTTGGGCACTAACCGAATACGATCCGGCCGATTCGCCGGCAATAGTAACTTTGTTTGGATCGCCGCCAAATGCAGCAATGTTCTGTTTCACCCACCGTAGTGCTGCGCTCTGATCCAGCAGGCCATAGTTGCCGGATGCTTTATGAGGCGATTCTTTCGTTAATTCCGGATGCGCCATAAAACCAAATACTCCGAGCCGATAGTTTACCGTGATGGCCACTATGCCCCGTTGTGCCATGCTTTCACCATCATAACGTGGTTCCGAACCATCGCCGGCCACAAAGCCACCGCCATAAAAGTAAACTAAAACGGGTAACTTTTCTTTTCCGGTCTTGGCCGGGGTCCAAACGTTCAGGTACAGGCAATCTTCGTTTACGCCATTCGAGCGAAAATTCATGTCGCCAAACAGGGGGAGTTGCATGGCCCGGGGACCAAATTGATTTGCTTTCCGAACACCCGACCAGTTTTTAGCGGGTTGGGGTTCCCGCCACCGTAAACTGCCGACGGGCGGGGCAGCAAAAGGTATTCCTTTAAAAGACCGGATGCCCGTTTTTTCAAGAGTGCCTTCGAGCATACCGTTAGCGGTTTTAACCTGATTTGCGGCTGGCGTAACCGGTGTTTTAGTAGTTTGAGCAAAACCGGCCGGCACAAATATTACGGCCAATAGTAAAAGCCCAACCATCTTTTTTAAATGATACATAGCGTAGAATAATAAGGGTGGATGGAATAGTATAAATGATATACGGAAAATGCTGCCATAATAATATAAATAATTTTTATACGATCTGTAATATAGCCGGATTATTTGAGTAGCTATTATCGCAGGTAAAAAAAACGGTCTTCCGGACAGATATACTTAAATTATATCTGTCCGGAAGACCGTTTGATAGATTGCTTTCAAGTTGAATTTAGTATTGCTACAACTAGCCGTAATATAAAATATTTCGAAAGTAGCTTGTAAGATTTTACTTTTTACTTAATAAATGATCGGCGGCTAAAACCAGGAACATATAGTTAGACGAGCCTCCCCCTAAAACGTATTCCGTTTGCTGCCATAAGTAAGGCCATTCTAGTAATTCCGGATAATCGGGCCGGATTAAAGCCGTACCGGAACCTACGCCTCCCGGTATATACGACCACTCATCGCGGTTATTGCCGTAAGCCACCGTGAGCGAACGGGCACCCACGCCGGAAGCAAAAGAAGTAGTATTAAAACCAGGATGTACCCCCAGAATAAAGTTCATGGCGTGCAGCATGTAATTTCGCGGAAAAATATCCGGGAAGCTGGTGTGCAGGAAATATTGTTCTACCCCAAAGCTCTGAATGCCCCAGCCAGCACCCCAGATATCGGGTTTATAAGGTACGCCGTAAGGAGTTTCTTTTTCTTGCTGATCAATTTTTTCGCGGTAAGCTTTTACGGCAGTAGTAATTGAATTCCGGTATTTTTTATCTTTAATAAGCGGTAAAGTGCGACCCACTACCCAACCGGTTTGGGCAATATTCTTACTAATATCATCAGTCATGCTCACCAAGAAATCAGAATATTTTTTGTTTCGGGTAGCTAAAAACAGTTCTACGCCAGACCGTACCCGTTGCAGTTTGTTTTTCTCGGTGGTCCGGGTCCAGAGTTCTTCCGCAATAGCCAGACATTCCTTCGCCAGCGCATCGTTGTAGCCTTTTAAAGCCCGCGAGGTAGCCGCCAAACCGGCGCATACTAACAATTCCCGGCCTGGGTTTTCTTCGGTAAATACCCAGCGATCGTCGGGCGAGCCGGCTTGCCCGATGGG
>Ga0210040_10010398_pt1 | contig 10672 bp, 6 predicted proteins | sample CryGeyCG12114_NA_FD_185462 | JGI IMG/M metagenome (GOLD analysis project Ga0210040, IMG submission 185462) | Groundwater microbial communities from aquifer - Crystal Geyser CG19_WC_8/21/14_NA (SPAdes) (version 2) | ecosystem: Environmental > Aquatic > Deep subsurface > Groundwater | place: USA...
CGGGCGAAAAGCGTTGTCTACCGAGGCCGTAGGAGTGCAGTCTCGCGTGTGGTCTGACTCTATGGCCGAGCCGACTTGCAGCGTTGCTGACGTATCCTGCTGGCTTCCTGTAGGGCTGAGCTTGAGAAATGTTTAGCAGGGGCGAAAATTTCGCATCAAAAAAACGTTCTATAAGACCGTGGCAGACTGAAGAATCGGCGATATATGCATGCATGCAAGATTGTCGACGAAGACGTCGACTATGACCACGTTTGCACGAGTGTATTGTGAAATTCGATGTTATGCCAAGGGTTGACACGATTGACGTTCAAGTTGCATCATCATGACCATTGATCAAGCTGGGCACCAGGGGAAACGCGCCCCAGACAACCCGCTTGTTTAAACACATTATGCATCCCACCAAAGAACGCCCATGCTCCTTACACTGTGTCGGATAAGGCCACCACTCAACAGCATTTGCTGCCCTTCGCTGTATCCTGTCCAGTAGGTGTCATGTCAATCTTTACGCCACCAGAAGGCGCTTGAGTCGCATCACCGCTGTCGAGGGCTTTGCTTGATACGATACGATAGATTTCTGTCATCCATGTTAGCATATACTGGCGCACGCCCTCAGGACATACCAGTCAAAATGTTCTGAAACGCCAACTCGACGTTACTTGCGTCAAGTGCAGATGTTTCGATGAACGACAGGTTGTTGTCGCCTGTTTCATGTCAGTCAATTGTGTCTGGTGCGTAATGGCAGACGTTCATACTCGCGAACTGCTTGGCCTCTTCTGTGGGCACTGCCCGTAAATGCCTCAAATCACTCTTGTTTCCGACAAGCATAATTACAATGTTCGCGTCGGCGTGGTCCCTTAGCTCTTTCAACCAGCGAGTCACGTTGTCGTATGTCTGATGCTTGCTGATATCGTAGACGAGAAGCGCACCGACTGCGCCTCTGTAATACGCCGATGTGATTGCTCGGTATCGTTCTTGTCCTGCAGTATCCCATATTTGTGCCTTGATTGTTTTGGTATCCACCTGTATAGATCTTGTTGCGAACTCCACGCCGATGGTAGACTTTGAATCGAGGTTGAATTCGTTACGTGTGAATCGACTCAGCAGGTTGGATTTACCAACTCCGGAATCTCCGATCAGCACCACTGTGGTAGGACTCAGTACGAGAATGCAATCACACACGGCCTATGTCATGGGGTTCGCTCACCCTTGAAGAGAAACTGTGAGGAGTCAGTGATACAGTCTGCGGCATGAAGTGGAGGTTCTCACATCATATTCATCGTTCGCCATGGTGAGCCGGATTGTGAAGGAACGTCGGCTTCAGAGAAAGACGGGATGATAGACCAAGAAGCAATGACTCGATCGTTCTGCGGGCGGTGCGAAGCAGCGGACAGGATATTGCAATTGAGGGACAGATGTTGTTGTGGCATCAATGGAAATCAAGGGAGCCTGCGCCCGAGCCGCACATGCGATCTTGGAGCAGCACGAGTGATCTAGCTCCACGCCAAGAGCAGCGTGGTGGAGTCCTTGGCATTATGTCCACCTCGGAGCGGAGGAACCTGAACTCTGGAGAGCGGACACGCTAGAACTCTCGAGCCATCCATTCACATCATCGTGGCCAACCTGGTGCTTTGAAGGACGGATCAAAGACCGCCTGGATCTTTCGACAAAGAAGTCATATATGGTCTGGACTAATCGCCCTCTGCAGTTCTATTGTTCTACTCCACTTCTCTACACACCTACGTTGTCACCGCAATGTTTGATACTTTGCATTTCAGACCACATCTAGCACATCTAGTTTCCGAGTGATATTTGTGACAGCATTCGTACCCTTCTTTGCAGTCTTTTAGCATCTTGACTTCCCGTTGCTAACCAAATTATCAACTACATACGTCTTCGAACCGGGTTGGACGTGAGTAACAAACAATAATGGCCTCAGGTAGCCGCCGTCAAGGCTCCGTGTCCTCCACAAGTTCTACCTCCAGCGAAGAGCAGATGTACGTCGTGGAACGAATTCTAGCCGAGGCGGTTCGTGACGGTCAGATGAAGTACCTGGTGAAATGGGAAGAGTATCCTGACAATCAGTGCACATGGGAACCCAAAAAGCATTTCAACGATCCAGACACGATCAAGAATTGGGAGACAAAGTTGACGGCTGGTGATTCCCTGGACGATGAAGTTATCGCTGATCTTGAAGTACGGATGGAAGCCTATCGCGAGGAGGAAGAAGCTAGACTAGAAGCAAAATGGGCAGCACGACAGAACAAACGTCAGAAGCTAGTAGATTCTCCTCGGTCTTTTATGCTGAGTCCCGCTAATGTTTAAAGAGTCATGACACAAATCCGCCTTCAGCGGGACCATCGCAGTACATCCGCAACCAGGCCGGCATTGCACGACGCAACGGCAACAATGATTTGGTCAGTGCATCAACGACCACGAAACCTCCCATTGATATTCCTCGCTCTGCGGTGGAAGCAGTACCAAAGAGATTCCATGGACCGACATTCAAGAGTAGAAAAGGTAGTAACGGCGGCACGACCAAGTCTACGTCCGAAGCCGACGCTCGTGCTGGGAAACGGTACAGAAATCTAAGAGCCATGAACATTGCCCAAAAGCATGCAAAAGAAGAAAAAGCACCACGCCGAGAAGATCTAAACCTGAAGCCTGTAACCGAGTGGGCGACCTTCATGGCCAGCGGGGATACCGCTCATGTGCTACCTGCAGCTACTTCAACCTCTGACACCAACTCATGGCTCTTCGTCTCAGAATCGCAGCAAAGGTCTACGGATAGCCCAGCCCCTATCGGGTCCGAGGCGCCCATAGGGCATACTCGTGAGACGGAACTACTAGCTCCTCAGCCACCACCTATACAAACAAGTGTGGCAGGGGACCCTGTTGCATTCTCCATTCCGAATGATACTCCGGCCTCACTGCCCGCTGGCATCAAGACTAGAGCCATAAATGGTCGGTCATGGAAACCTGGCCAGCTTGTTATCAACTTGAGCCTAGGAGACCATGCAGCAGGCGACTTCAGAGTCGAGCGCCTACCACCGTACCTGCTTACACGTTTGTTGCGAGTAAAGACTGAATATCTGCTCAAGTTACATTTCGAACAACAAAATGTGCTTTCACGCCAGCAGTACGGCGATCTTTTGAAGGCACAGACTGAATCTCGTCAACCAGAGCATTTAGCTATAGCATCTCTTGGAGCATATGAGGATACCATGTTTGCTGGAAAGTCACTGGCAGACCATCTGACGAGCCACAATCTTGCGGCTCTCTGGTCAAACGAAAGCATCAATACCACGATAATCATGTACTCGAGTAAGTCTCCGGATTGGCAAACCTTCCGCTCGATGCCTGCTAGCCAACTCGACACAGGCATACAGTGGGCTGTATGCAGTTTCGTCTCACTGAGTCCCGCTGTATTCAACATAGATATCACGAGTCGCAGCCGACAGGTACCAAGGCCTCTAGGGCGTATTCCGGCTGGAGGTCGTGTCTCCGATCATGCTGTGGTTTTGAGCAACCCGATACCCGCTACTCAACCCTCAGCGAACCTTGTTCGACGATCAAATGAGCATACCAATGCACCTCCAGAGGCCGAGCCTGACGAAAACCCTCCACCTGGGGTGGATATGCTAGCAACGAAGAGTCATCAGAGAAGAAGGAAGTCAATGGATGAGCCTCGTGTATCGACGCCGACCACTAATCGAAGAAGCGAGAGCAAAACACGCAAGATGGATCATGTCACACTGACAGGAAATCATAGTGCTGAGGAGCTACACCCGACATCAATGAAGTTCAATATGTCCCAGATAACGGAAGCTATTCAAGCCTCGAAACGGGATCCGAAGCGAGCACGCTATTACATTGCTTTTGGACTATCTCGTCCACGGTACGCTCATTTAGTCAAGCAAGAGCTTCAAAAGAATGCAATACCACGAATGATACACTCCGATGCAGAGAAACATGATTGGGAAGGGTTCCTGGAGGTCCTCGAAAATCAGGCAGGGGTTGTGCTCTTCGATGCCGAAAGCCCTCGATATTGGAAAATGTACAATTTGGGCAAGCGACTCGGTGGTAGTGACAGTCTGACTTGTTGGAATCTGTCCTTCGAACGCTCGCAAAATACCGTGCAAGTTTTTCCAACCCAAGTCTTTCCTCGTGGCTCCGTCATGCTACTTACAGAAGGTGCCATGGTGGAGAATCCGAAGGAGGCGCTTTTTGCATTGAAGTGGTTCCAGGACACGTACAAAGTCAAGCAGTCCAGAGCCAAGATCATGCTCCGTCCATCCGCCAGACAATGGCTGTTGCGCAAGGCAATGAACGAAGGGAATGGGCAAGACGAAACCCCGTGAGTCAATCACAATGTCACTGATATGGCGCTAACCATGCCAATAGTTTTCTAGCCATGGCAACCATTCTGACGGAAATCAGTCCTGAGCGTTATGACTCCTACGACGCCATGCAGGATTACGAAGACACAGACTTGGAGTCGTTGACCGGCAACGAGACACTGGACGACAGACGAGAGAATCCTGTCATCTCGCCCTCGACGCTTGTCGGCTATGACGAAGACGTCAAGATGTCTCCGCTGCATGTCTCACCGGAGGTCCTTCTCGAACGTGACAAGAAAATGATCGAGTACTTCGCTGGCTGGACGTCCCTCCACGCTGCCAGGTTTCGCCGTTTTTTGGTCATCAGCAATGTGACCGAGAAGCTGCGCAACACTGGCCACCTTGTTCTGCAGACGCCGGAACGCTTCATGCTGGGACAGAAGAATAAGACGAGAACTTGATAACGTCTAACGTGCGTCGTTGTCGAAAGACACTGGGAATGCAAAGATGTGATATCACCGACCAACGGCTGGAATTGCCGAATAGCTCAAGCCTCGATCATGCGAACGCGTGGTTTTTCCCATCGTTTGTCGTCTACTGCCCAACACCTCATGTACTAAATTACCAGAGCACTTACTTCCCTTGCCAGATATCCTCGTTACTGACACGGCTTTGCAACTGAAAGACAGGTCTTTCACACGGCATGATATCTCCAACAAACAAGCAAAGCCAAAATTTCTAGTAGAATATGAGTTCTAGCTTCAGTGGTTCCCAGTGTTGTTATAGGTTCAACGTGGAATCTCCTCAACGTGATAGCTTTGATCAAGAAGTTTGTTTGAGGACGACCACAGCGCAAGACCAACCATATCGTGAACGAGACAGCAGAAGCATATCAACAGGAATGAAAGAGATGATGAAGTTTGATTCGTGCCACTCGACTGTATACCTGATTACAAATCCACATGGGAATTCATGCACCATTCAAGTTCCTTGGCAGCCGAGCCAGCTCTGCGTCTAGTTTGCCACTGGTGTCTATCTCAAATTCGCTGCTCCGTGCAATGAGGCTCTGGTAGTATTGGACGAGGATCTCGGGCTGAGGGACGATTCGCCATTCCATCCGCGTCACAAACTCGAGCTCCAGGAGCGCCAACTCTTTCATGCTCACTCCTCCTACCCTTGCATACGTCTTGTTTGTCCAGAACGAGTCACTCAAGCCCTTGCTGGCGACCGTGGCACTTGTAATCAAAAAGCGATGGACGGTAAGGCTACTGATCGTGAACGCCGGGTACAATGCGCAGAGCCGGTCGATGTAAAAAACCATGCTGAGCAGGATTGGTGGGATCAATGTAGCATGCGTGGTGAGTCTCTGTAAGTAATCCAATACGGAGATGCCCGGGGGGGCACGAGAGTGAAAGCGCGTCAGGCGGCCTTCTTGTAGAGGAATCGCATCGTTGTATCGAATAAGCTCCATGAGCATGGAAGATATCAAGATGACCAGATCTCGGGGATCGCAAAGTTCATATCGTATGGGCATCTGTTTGGCCGCCGCTGTCTCCCCGCGAGGCCGTTTCGTGGCGGATTGTGGTGATTTTTGTACGCTGTCAGCAGAGTCGTCGTCGTTCGATAATGCATCGGCTACATGCCGTTTGGCTGCTGTAGGTTGTGAATATTCCCCGCTCCGACGTGTGACAGCGGGAGAAACAGACACGTTCTGAAGAGCTCGCGATTCGGTCTCCTTTTCGCCTTCGACAGTCGTTCGTGTATCGGATATATTCAGACCTGCAACAATCGTGCTTGGGGTACTTGTGGATATCTGCTCCGGCCGTGCTGTGGGCGGCGAGTATTGTGTGCCCGCGTCGACCATTTTCGGACGAGTCTTTTCTGGCTGGGGGCTTTTCAGCGAACTTCTGTGATGTCCAAGGATACTGGCCGAGGTGGAAGAAGGGTTTTTGAGGACAGGCGAGCGTGGTCTGGTGTTCGATGGAGATGTGTGCGCCGAAGGACTAATAGCATACTGAGGCCGACGAAACAAGGTAGGGGAAGACTCAAATCTGGGACTTGGTGATGCGACAGAAGAGGGAGAAGTTGCTAACATTTTTCGACGGCCAGGTCAATTTTGAAGGCAGGTGGAAGGCTCATGGGAGAGTAGGAAGTGTTCCAGGTGAGGCAGGTCTCGTGTCCAGCATCCGGCAGCTTGAATCCATGGGCAGCGAAGAGTCGGTGCTGTAAATCAGGGATCGAGAGGGGAGGCGACGTGATGGACCGAAGCAGCAGATTGTGGTGTTGCGTCAATCCACGATAACAATGTGCCTAACTCAACGTAGGTATTGCGGCAAGTATGAGTCGTTCGTTATCCTTTGGGGAGTCTAACTTAACGTTTGAGAGTTGGGGCAACATGTGCTTCGTGGATTGGTGATAGAGCCTGCAATTCCTGCACAGCGAACTGGCTTGACCGGGGGCTCGTCGGCCTGTGGAGCAATAAATTCCCGGTCAAGTTAAGTTAGTGTGCTTGGGTGCTTGCGTCAATAAGTCACTGTGCGGCAGCCACTTCCTGATCGCCCCACACCTTCGTCAATAGGGCACATTGCGGGGCCGGGGCCGCGTTCTAGGGAGGCACCAGGTGGTAGGTCTTAGTCCTCATAGGTACCTAGGTACCTGGGTAAGTACCTGGGTACGTGCTGTGTGGGTGGGTAGATAAGACTGGCGCAAGTTAGGTCAATGTACCGTGGTACGTAGTATCGTGCATCTACGGTCCTGAACTCAACAGCATCAATAGAGTCACGGTACACGCAATACCGCTTCGCGTCCTCGTGTCGCTGATCTGATTCAATTGCCGCCACTGGCAACCATCAGACGTCCGCTGGCAGCACACTGGCAGTGCTACACAATATTCTACTTCACTGCCTTCCACCGAGCCGACCCTGCACTTTCCAGCATGCAACAACCATTATCACGACCTCACTGACCCCTCCAATGCTCCCTGGTATGATACAGTCTTGCACAGCGAACAATCTCCAATACTGAAGACTCGACCTCTCGAGTCTGTCGCCCACACGCCCCGAAAGCCCTGCCTTACCATGGACCAAAGTGTACCGCCTGCGCACCTCCAAACTGGGTACAGCGCAGCAACTCCACTCGATCAAATCACTGCCTTGAAGGCGATTAAGAACGACATCAGTGGCCATGAAGCACGAAAAGAAGTCTATATAAGGCATGGCCTGCTGCCATTACTTGCGCAGCTCCTCTCGTCACGATCGTCACGATCCGCTGAGGAAGCTGACGCTCTACACATACACATCGCAGATATCATCGGGATATTGGCTCGAGGCGGTCCACGCTTCGTATCATGTATATTATCCACCAATGTCGTATCTCACCTACTGAAGCTGTTGTCGCCACATCGTTCAACCCGCGTGGCTTTAGCTGTGCTTAGATGTGTGAATGCTGTTGCTGACAATCTACCCCCCTTTGCGCCAGGCGAGTGGTCTCCAGATCGAAGGCTGGCGAATCTCCTCTACAGTGCAGAATTTATAGGATGCTTCAGCAATGCGATCGAACACGACTCCACTGATCTAGCATCTCAGCAAATGTGTGACTCTGTCATATCTTTACTATGTAAAACATGTACAGAGGAAAAACAGAAACGCGCTCTGGTTCGGGCCGGTTGTCTTTCGGCCCTTGCAGGTCGTTTTGCTAGATTTATCGTTTCCGAGGGTCTGGTTCTGCCAGACATGGAAGCCTTCGCAATGGGCACACCTGATCGTCGACAATTACCGAGCCCAGTACCGGCGACTGCTCACTTGTCTCCGGTACTCGAAGCCCTGTCACTTCTCGTCGAGAACTCGAAAGAAAGAGCGCAGACGCTGCTGAAAGACTCAACATTAGCCACTGTTCTACCCCCGATCCATGACGAATTCTCACCATCCGAGATCCGCAAAGCTCCATGGGGCACAAACTACTTTTCAGGCACGGCTGTTCCTCGATCGAGGACGGATCTACCGATCGAACTGCTGATTCCACATGTCCCGTACTACGAACGACATAGGTCCGCCCATCAAGTCGGCTTCCCACCTCTCGGCAGTGTTGGCCTAATACCGAAGCGAAGAACTTCTTTCCTACCAGGAATGCCAGATATCCCTGGGCTCGCATCATCTGAAAACAATGAGGAGGCCGGGGAGAGCCCGTTGATACCATTGCTTCTGTGGATGGTTCGAAGGCATCGTGCAAAGCGTCATCTCCTCGCATTGAGATTATTGGTCATATTTTACAACTTGAATCTCGTACGCCGATCTCGGATGTTATCCTTCGGTGCCCTCCTAGTGCCCTTAGTCATTCGTATGCTCGACAAGGACAAAGTAGACGTTGAGCGTCTAGGTCAAGGAAAAGACTTGCTATATCAAAACCAGCTTCATTTCTCGAAAATGTCGCCTGCTGTCCTCGCTCTTCTCGTTATGGATGAACCGGAGTTACAGAAAGTAGCCGTCGACATGAAAGCCATAGGCAAGCTTGCGGCCTTGCTAAAAACGACATTCGATGCCCCTACCGACCGTAGAGCGAACTTGTGGAAGGCACGAAAAGAGGCACAAGAACAGAGGGCAGTGGCGACGTCTGACAATGCGCTTGGTGTTGATGGACCATCTCTGGCTGATCGACAGGTAATGGTTTTCCGTGAAGGAATTCTCCAAGCACTTGCGGCTATAGCTCCATTCAACGATGATTATCGCAGAGAGATATGCGATCAAGGGGCTCTAGCACAAATCATGCGGGCCCTTGAGCCTTTCCAGCAGTCCTCAATCTCGCCCCTCAATACAGTTGTGCCATCTCATGCAGTGGGGAACTCTGCCTCGACACTACTGGCAGCCTGTGGTGCAATCAGAGTCTTGACGCGTTCAGTCACGACATTGAGGACAAAACTCGTGGATGCAGAAGTTGCAAAGGCAGTACTGAAACTCATGAGCAACAGGGATTCCGAGGTTCGCATAGCAGCAACAAAGGTTGTTGCTAATTTGGCGCTGGATTTCAGTCCAATGAAAGACGCAATAGGCGATGTCAACGTGGTGAAAAAACTCTGCGAGCAAGCCCACTCTGCAAATGCAAGCCTGCGATTCGAGTCAATCTGGGCTTTGAAGCAGCTCGTACTCAACGCAAAGTATGCCCTGAAGCGCAGTGTTATCGACGAGCTAGGACCAAGCTGGATCAAGCATCTTATACAAACGAACCCTTCCGACATTCCGCCTGGAGAAATTATTGGCCTTGTGGAAAAGGAGTATCCCCCACGCCTCCGTACCAGAGGCAAAAGCGTTGATGCCGACGTCATCATGAGCGATGAGTCCGATGAAGGGTCCTTGTCAGCAAAGCTAGACGACAGTGATACTAACATGCATGAAACTGATGACGACTACAACCGGCACACTATCGAACATGATACGATGATACAAGAACAGCTGCTCGACCTAATACGCAACCTTTTCTGTGGCGAAGATGCTTCGCGCATCATCGAGTACGTCTTCAAAGAAATGGGTCAGGAAGATTTCTTCACGATCATGCTCGACAGACTGAGGTCTAGGACAGTACCTGGAGCAACACGCAAGGAAAACCACACAATGTCCGCTCCTCGTACCGTGGTTGCCAACGTGCTGTTTGTGCTCTCACATGTCGCTGCTGGATCTTCACGACACCGTTCCATTATCGCAGCCAACGATGCCCTACTTAGACAGATACAACAGCTCTTTGCGCACTCTGACCGCGAAATTCGAGCGCAATGCTGTTGGATTGTGATCAATCTAACCTACGAGGATGCACCTTCAGAGCGTATGCAATGTAGGCATCGAGCAGGGCTTCTCAGGAGTGCGGGCTATCTGACCCAGATCGTGAGGCTGCAGAACGACGTAGACCTTGACGTCCGAGAAAGGGCAAGGACGGCGCTCCATTTGCTTCAGATGTCGACCTCGTGAGTCCCGGTCCTTCTATTGCCTGCGACACGGGAAATGTAGCTACTAGAACAGCAGGCGTGCTTCCAAGAATGCCGTCACATGGACGTGGGCCGTGATTCTACGAAATTATATATATCTCACATCGAGGGTAAATCCTGCTGAAAGCAGTCTTAAACCTACTGTGGTACGCTTCGTCCATAACAAGCTATGAGCAATGCCATGAGCGACGTAGGCACGGTACGAGTAGGCTACGAAGGCGCATAAAATCCGGTCCTGCACCGCATCAGCTCCGAGCCGCCGCGGTCCCGGCCTGGGATCTACTAGTATAGCCGCGGTCTTGGCAAAACTTGAATGACGTGGTTTGTTTACTTTGACCGTGAGATACCTACATCCTCGCCTTGG